>OHMX01000086.1_pt1 | contig 49326 bp, 42 predicted proteins | sample 1569471 | NCBI WGS metagenome assembly OHMX01 (sample SAMEA3879547, study PRJEB24766) | human gut metagenome | biome: human-associated habitat; feature: feces | place: USA | collected 1985/1987
ATTTTATCCGCTTATGCAACTTATAATCAGGGATTTAATTTATAGAAGTCCCCATAAGTTGATTGTTTGTGAATAGAAGTGTTATTTTCCTTTGTTTTGGATTTGCGATTTGTCAAATCGTGAGAATTTCCGTTGCAAATATAGCTATTTTTATTAAGGTATGGCCCGCAGATGGGAAAAAACGTAGCGCCGCCCGTCTCCGGGACGCGCTAATTTTGTAGTTTTGCATGGAAAACGCAGGCCGTAGCCGGCCGGACGCCGCGATACGCTCCGTAGCGACGGGGATAGGGCGCGTAAAAACTGGGCCTATCCCCGTCGCTACGGGAATAGGCCCCGTGCGGACCGCGGCGCTGCGCGTAAAAACTAAGGCAATGATACGTAGATTTGACTTTTTGGTAATCGGGTCCGGCGTAGCCGGCATGAGTTATGCCCTACAGGTAGCGAAGTCGGGCAAAGGGAAGGTGGCCCTGGTGTGTAAGACCACGATGGACGAGGCTAATACGGCGAAAGCCCAGGGCGGTATCGCTTCGGTGACGAACTTGGAAGTGGACAATTTCGACAAGCACATTCGCGACACGATGATTGCGGGCGACTACATCAGTGACCCCCGCGCCGTGGAGCAAGTAGTGAAGGGCGCCCCCGAGGGCATCCGCAACCTGCTGAAATGGGGCGTGGAGTTCGACCGCAAGGAGGACGGCGAGTTCGACCTGCACCGCGAGGGCGGGCACTCGGAGTTCCGCATCCTGCACCACGCCGACGACACCGGCTTCGAGATACAGCGCGGACTGATGGAGGCCGTGCGCCACACGCCCAACATCACCGTGCTCGAGAATCACTTCACGGTGGAAATCATAACGCAGCACCATCTCGGCGTAGAGGTGACGCGGCGCACGCCCGACATCGAGTGCTACGGCGCCTACATCCTCGACCCCGACACCCAGAAGATCGACACCTTCCTCTCGAAGGTGACCATCCTAGCCACGGGCGGCTGCGGCGCCGTCTACGCCTCGACGACCAACCCCAACATCGCCACGGGCGACGGCATAGCCATGGCCTACCGCGCCAAGGCCACCGTCAAGGACATGGAGTTCATCCAGTTCCACCCCACGGCCCTCTTCCATCCCGGCGAGACCCACCCGGCCTATCTCATTACCGAAGCCATGCGCGGGTATGGCGGCGTGCTCCGTCTGCCTAACGGCGAGGAGTTCATGCAGAAGTACGACCGCCGCCTCTCCTTGGCTCCGCGCGACATCGTGGCGCGCGCCATCGACAAGGAGATGAAGATTCACGGCCTGGACCACGTCTGCCTCGACGTGACCCACAAGGACCCCGAAGAGACCAAGCACCACTTCCCCAACATCTACGCCAAGTGTCTCAGCATCGGCATCGACATCACGCGGGAATACATCCCCGTGGCGCCGTGTGCCCACTACCTCTGCGGGGGAATAAAGGTGGACCTCGACGCCTGCTCCAGCATCCGCCGCCTCTACGCCATCGGCGAATGCTCCTGCACAGGCTTGCACGGCGGCAACCGCCTGGCCAGCAACTCCCTCATCGAGGCCGTCGTCTATGCCGAGGCCGCCGCACGCCACAGCCTGGCGCACATCGACGAATACTCCTTCAACGAACAGGTGCCTGAGTGGAACGACGCGGGGACACTGACCAACGAGGAGAAGGTACTCATCGCGCAGGATGTCCGTGAGGTCGGGCAAATCATGTCGAGCTACGTCGGCATTGTCCGTAGCGACCTGCGCCTGCACCGTGCCTGGACGCGCCTGGACCTGCTCTACGAGGAGACGGAGGAACTCTTCAAGCGCGTCAAGGCTACGCGCGACATCTGCGAGCTCCGCAACATGATCAACGTGGGCTATCTCATCACGCGCCAGGCCATGGAGCGCAAGGAGAGCCGCGGACTTCACTACACCATCGACTACCCCAAGCACGCCTACGACCAGAAGTAAGGCTCACGCCCACGGGCGGAGCACAGATACGTCGAGGGCCGGCGGACACATCGTCCCGCCGGCCCTCGACGTCGTTACTCCTTAATTATAGGACAACACCTGGAGCGGGATGCCGCCCAGTTGGCTCGCCATCTCGGAGAAGGTGCTTTGGAACGAGCCGTAGATGCGCTGCGTGCGGGCCAGGGTGTACATGTCCGCCACGCCGTCGCGGATGCCGTCCACCGAGCTGCGGTCGGCCGTCGAGTGGGCCGTGAGGACGCGGCTGCCGTAGCGTCCGGCCATCTCCTGTTTCACGCTGTCGGAGTCCGTGGCCAGGAAGATGCCCAACGCCGGGTTGCGCTCCAGGTCGTGGTCCAGTTGCTCGAAAAACAGGTGCGTGGGGCTCTTGGCTATGGCGGCGGCGTGGTCCGTGCGGCGGATGTGTACGCCCACCGTTTCCGGGGCGAAGCGCTCCTGGCGGCGTTCCACCTCGCGCCGTACCTCGGCGACGGGGACAAAGAGTTCGCCCACGAGGGCCTCGTCGTAGGGATAGAAGGCCGAGTAGGACGCCATGTAGAGGTGGCGCGCGCCGTCGGCCCACTGGCGGAAGTCGAAGCCCGACTCCTGGAGCGGCGTGACGGCCTGTTCGTAGAGGCAGTCGTCGAAGCGGCAGCGTTGCCACAGGCGGGGCAGGCCCAGGTTGCGGCGGCGCGGGCGGTCGAGCGTCAGGGCGTCGAGGCGCGTGGCCTCGCGCAGGCAGAGCTCCTCCGGTTGCTCGAAGATGGCGAAGAAGGGCGCGTGGAGCGCCCAGTCCTGGAACCAGACGAACTCAATAGCGCTGTGCGCCGTCCGGGCCAGCGTCACGGCCGAGGCCATAGCCCGCATGCGGTTGGCCAGGCCGCCCACGGGGATGAAAGTAATCTTGCTCATGTCGGTAGTGTCTTTAGGGATGGGGGAACGGCGCGTCGACGTCGGGGCCGCCCGCGGCGGTCAGCGCCGCTTGAAGTAGGCGAAGACGGGATAGTGGTCCGACGCCGTGGCCGAGCGGTCCACGCGGCAGCCATAGGGCTTCCAGTCCTTGCTGCACATGATGTAGTCGATGCGGACATAGATCGCGTCGCGGTTGAAAGAGCGGCCCACGCCGTTGCCTGTCGCCTTGAAGGCGTCGGTAAGGCGTCGGGCGATGCGCCGGCGGGTGTAGGAGATGGGCGAGTCGTTGAAGTCGCCGCAGAGCAGGAGGCTTTTCCCCTGCTGGCTTTCCACGTAGTCGGCCACCAGGTCGGCTTGCCGCGCCCGCTCCACGGCTGCCTTCGAAATCTTGGACACGAGCAGGCGCGAGCTGCCGTCTACGTCGCTCTCCTCGGGCGAGCGCACCATGTGGTGATACTTTTGCCGGTCGTCCAGGCTCAGGTGCATCGACTCCAGGTGGCAGTTCACCACGCGCAGGGTGTCGCCCGGCGCCAACAGGAGGCTGAAGACGGCGGCGCCGTTCGTGTTGTTCCGGCAGAGGATTCGTTTCCCGACGATGGGAAACCGTGTGAAGCAGCCCAGGATGTTGTCGTTGATGTTTACCGTGTCGAAGTAGGGCAACACGTCGCGCACCGCGGGCAACACTTCGTCGCTGAAGACGGACGGCGGCACGGTGCTCCCCTCCTGGAAGCAGACGATGTCCGCCCCGCTCGAGGCCATGTAGGCCGCCGCGCGGTTGCGCCCCTCCTGGTCGCGCTGCGCGCTGCCGAAATTCTGCGTGTTGTAGGTCAGCACCTTGAGGCTGCCGTCCGGCGGCGACGTCGGAAAGTTGACTGGGCAATACGTCCGGATGGGTGAGAAGCAAGCGACCAGCCCTATGAGCGGAATCCATGCGTGGCGTTGCGAGAGGAGCAGCGTGAGGGCCAGCATGAAGAGCACGCCGGCCAGGAAAAACGGGAAGCCGAGCCCCACCACGCCGAGGAAGCGGCAGTGGGCCGGGCTGACGAGCGTCGACGCCGCGCACAGGCACAGCGCCCCCGTGGCAAACCAGGCTGCGCCGCCCACCAGGCGTTTGTAGAAAGGCTGTTTCATGGTGTCGGCATGGGGCGCCCTACTTGCGGCTGTTGTCGAAGAGGATGCGCTTCTCCTCCTCGGTCAGGCTGTCGTAGCCCGAGCGCTTGATTTTGTCCAATATTTTGTCTATCTGTTCCTGCCGTTGCCGTTGGCGCAGGTTGTAGTCGTAGTCGGCGTCGCGGTCCTTGAAGTGCTTGCCGTCCTTGCGCACGGTCATCTTCGGCCGGCGGCTGAACCAGTTGCGCCAGCGCTGTCGCGTGCGTTCCCATCGCGATTCGTGGCGCGGCTGCCACTCTTCCCAGCCGCCGAATTGCCGGCCGTTGCCGTCCTTGCGCCGCCAGTAGAGCAACAGGAGCAGGCCGAAGAGCATGCCGCCCAGGTGGGCGAAGTGCGCAATGTTGCCGTTCGACATGAAGGCCGAGAGCAACTCGATGATGGCGTAGCCCGCCACGAAGTATTTCGCCTTGATGGGGATGGGAGGGATGAGCAGGATGATGCGTTCGTTCGGAAACTTCATGCCGAAGGCGAGCAGCACGCCGTAGCAGGCGCCGCTCGCGCCTATGGTGGTCCAGAGGTTCAGGTATTCGCCCATCGGCAGGATGCCGTAGGGCGACGTCACGTACTGGTACGCGCTCATGCCCGTCAGGAAGTATTCGCCCAGCTGCCAGGCCTCCTGGCACAGGCCGGCGCCCACGCCGCACACGAAGTAGTAGAGCAGGAACCGCTTCCAGCCCATCACGTTCTCGATGATACGGCTGAACATCCAGAGCGTAAACATGTTGAAAAACAGATGGGTGAAGCCGCCGTGGAGAAACATGTACGTCACCAGCTGATACGACTGGAAGTCGTCGGCCAGGACGAAGTGGAGACCGAAATAGTTGGTCAGGTCCATGCCCCGTTGCTCGAAGACCAGCTGCGCCAGGAAGATGATACAGTTGATAATCAGAAGGTTCTTGGTGACTGGGGGGAAGTTCTTGAACATAGGAATGCGAAAATGAGGGTGCGACAGATGCGCCACGATGCAAAGATAGTATTTTATTTCCGTAGTGGGCGGACTGCGGGAGTGAAAACGCAGCGTCCGGCCGACTGGCCCGCTGCCGGCCGCGACGGGGCGCGGGGCGGGCGGCTCCCCTCCCCGCCGGCTGGCACCCCGTGGCGGAGCGGCCGCCGACAGTCGGCGCAAACACGGGCCTTAGCCCCGTAAAAACTGGCCTTAGCCCCGTCGCGACGGGGCTAAGGCCAGTTTCTGCCGGCATTGTGGCCGGCACAAGGCGGAAAGGCGGCGGACTACTCGAAACGGGCGGCCCAGCCCAGGAACTTCTTCACGCCGGCCTCGCCGTACTTGCGGAGGCTCTCGGCTGCCTGCTCCACGGTGCGCTCCCGCTTGGGGTGGCTTTTGGAGTAAAACTTGTCAGCATAGCAAATCACCTGCTCCTCCAGCGTCTCGGGGCAGTAGTCGCCGGGCGGCAGGGGCAGGCCGCGCTCGGCGATGTTCTCGGCCGTGAGCCCGGTCCCCGTGTGGCGCTCACAGACGCGGGCCAGGCGGGGATAGCCCTCGCGGCGCATCAGCTGGCCGCCCAGGTAACCGTGAAGCAGGTAGGGCGCCGTGCCGTTACAGTGTATGGCCGGGGCGTCTGTCTCAAAAATGCCGATGTCGTGGACCATGGCGCCGGCATACAGGAAGTCGGTGTCGAGGTGGAGTTCGGGGTGGCGCTCCGCTATGTCCAGGGCGCGGCGGGCCACCTGGCGGCTGTGGTGCAAGAGGAGGCGGCGCAATTCGTTGTCCTCCGGGTAATACTTTTCTATGATTTTTATCGGATCCATCTGTGGGGGTCGAAGCGGCTTGTCGCTTTCGCCGTACAAACTTAGGAAAAAAGGCCGAGACGACGAACGCCGCCGCTCCAAAAAGCACACTCCCGGCGTCCCGGACCCGGCGCCGGCGCTCAGCGGTCTACGGTGAGGACCACGTGGCCCGCACCCGTCCATGCGGCGTGGCTCACGCGGAATCCCTTCAACGGCTTCCCGTCCAGCTCCACGCGGCGCAGATAGCGGCCGCCCGGGCGGCGGTCCACCTCGATGACGAGGCGGTCGCGGTCGTACCAGCGGCGGTCGAGCTGAATCTCGATGCGGTCGAACACGGGCGTGGTCAGCGTGTAGGCCGGCTCGCCCGGCGTGTCGGGATAGAAGCCCATCATCGAGAAGACCGCCCAGGCGGACATGGTGCCCGTATCGTCGTTGCCCGGCAGTCCGGCCGGCCCCGTCGTGAAATAGCGCTCCAGGAGGCGCTGCGTCAGCTCCTGCGTGCGCCACGCCTCGCCCTCGAAACGCGAGAAGAGGTAGGGGTAAACCATGTCGGGCTCGTTGGTCGGGTCGTAATTGTCGTGCTCGAAGATGCTCCACAATTTTTCCACATAAGCCGCCTCGCCGCCCATGAGCCGGGCCAGGGCGGCCGCGTCAAAGGGGACGGAGAAGGTGTAACTGTACGAGTTGCCCTCGTGAAAGCCCGGGTTGGGCGCGAAGTCGGCCCCGAGTTTCGGGTCGAACGGCGAGTAGAACGTGCCGTCGGCCCGCAGCGGACGGAGCAAGCCGTACTCGGGACAGTAATACTGGCGATAGCCCTGCGAACGCTTGCGCAAGGTGCGGGCATCGGCCGCGTGGCCCAGCGAATCGGCCAGGAGCGCAAGGGCATGGTCCGCCACGCTGTACTCCAAGGCGTGCGACACACTGTTGTCTGTATCATGGAGCAGCGGGACGTAGCCCCGTTCCATGTACCAGTCATTGTCGGGCCGCAGGGGGTTGTCGGGGCCGGGCGTGAAGGCACCCTTGCGCATGGCCTCGTAGGCCAGACGGACGTCGAAGTCGCGCAGCCCCTTCATCCAGGTGTCCACGATGACGGGCACGGCGGGGTCGCCCTCCATCACGTAGGCCTCGCGGCCGTAGAGTTCCCACCGGGGCAACCAGCCGCTTTCGCGGTAAATGTCGAGCATGGAGCGGACCATCGCGACCTGGCGCTCGGGATAGGCCAACGTGAGAAGGGGATGCAGGTTGCGGTACGTGTCCCACAGGGAAAAGACGGTGTAGCGCGTGCCCGAGGTCCGGCCCGTTCCGGCCCCGTTCATCAGGGGATAGCGGCCGTCCGCGTCGTTCAGCACACTGGGGTGAATCAGCGCGTGATAAAGCGCCGTGTAAAAGACCGTACGCTGGTCGGCCGTCCCGCCGCTGATGCGGATGCGCGACAAGGCCGTCTCCCACTCGCGGTCGGCCGCCGTGCGCAGGGCGTCAAAGCCCGTCGCGCCGGCCTCGGCTTCCAGGTTGCGCCAGGCGCCAGCCTGGTCCACGAACGACACGCCCAGGCGCACCTCCACCACTTCGCCCTCCGCCGTGTCGAAGGAGAAGAAGTAGCCGATGTCGTCGCCGGCCAGGGGGCTGCGGTAGCCGCGATAGAGCTTGAGGCGCCCGGCCGTCGAGTCCCATTGCGCCTCCACGGTCATGGGGCGCTGACGCTTCCAGGCCCCGGCCTCGACAGGCTTCCGACTGACGCGGAGCGCGAAGTAAAGGGGATAGACGGCGTCGGGATTCAGATAGCAGAAACCGCCCAGGAGCTTCATGCCCTCGACCTCGGTGTCGCTCACACGGCGCACCACGGCGCCCGACTCGTTCGTAAGCCCGTCGCCCAGGTTCAGCAGGATGTGTCCCCGGCCCTTGGGGAAGGTGAAACGGGCCGCACCGACGCGGGCCGTAGCCGTCACCTCCGTCCGGATGCCGTACTTCGTCAGGCGGTTGCTGTAATAGCCGGGGCGCGCCACCTCGTCCGTGTAGGTGCTCCCATAGGTGGCCTGGTCCACGTCGAGGGCCCCGGAGGTAGGCATCAGCAGCAAGGCGCTCATGTCCGGGCACCCGACGCCGCTGAGCCCGACGTGGGCGTACCCCACAAAGACGCGGTTACTCTTCTCGTAGGGGGCCGACCACCAGCGGGCGTCCTTGTCGTAACGGTTCCCATCGGCGCCCGTCACGTTAAAGGGAATGACGGCCATCAGCCCGTTCGGGCACAGCGCGCCAGGGTGCGTGGCGCCGTAGTTCGTAGTGCCGATGAAAGGGTCCACCCAGTCGGTGAGCCGGGCCGTATCGCGAACGGCAGCCGAAAGGGAAGCGCCCAGCAGGGAAAAGAGGACGGGGACCAGAAGACGGAGGGAACGGAAAGAGACGTACATAGGGAAGACAGATTCAAGGATAAAGTCAATGTGAACACCATCGCGGCGACGGCCGTCGCGCTGCCCGCCACGGCGGCGCCCCGGCGGGCAGCGCCGGACCGTGCCGGACGCACAAATTTAATAAGAAAAAGCGGGCGGCCTTCTGTTTGTCTGCCGTTTTTCTTAAATTTGCCAACATTCACATTTCTTCTTCTCCAAATTTCCCTTTATCCCGACATCATGCTCATCATTGGAATAGCCGGCGGAACGGGGTCCGGAAAGACGACCGTAGTCCGCAAAATCGTGGAAAGCCTGCCGGAGAACTCCGTGGCCATTATCCCGCAGGACTCTTACTATAACTCGCAGTCCGACCTGCCGCTCGAGGTGCGCAAGCGTACGAACTTCGACCACCCCGACGCTTTCGAGTGGCCGCTCTTGGTGCATCAGATCAGCGAGCTGAGGCAGGGGCACGCCATCGAGCAGCCCACGTACTCCTACATTACTTGCACGCGCCTGCCCGAAACGGTCCACGTGGAACCGAAAGACGTCATCATCATCGAGGGAATCATGGCGCTTTACGACAAAGGCTTGCGCGACCTCATGGACCTGAAGATCTTCGTAGACGCCGGGGCGGACGAGCGACTGCTCCGGGTCATCGAGCGCGACATCGCAGAGCGCGGCCATCCGCTCGAAATGCTCATAACGAAGTACCGTAACATCCTGAAGCCGATGCACGACGAATTCATCGAGCCGACTAAGCAATACGCCGACATCATTATCCCCAACGGCGGGGAGAACGGCCGCGCCGTCACCATGATGCAGCTCTACATCCTCTCGGCCCTGCACGAGCAGCGCCGCCCGTAGCCGGCCGGCACGGAGCCGCAGCCCCCGGCCGCTGGAGGCAGACAAAAAAAGCGTCGCGCGACGCCCCGTCCATAGCGGACCAGGGCGCCGCGCGACGCGGCTAAGGGGAGTTCCTACGGGGCTAGGACCCGTAATTTCTGGGCTAAGGCCCGTAAATCCTGGGCTAGGCCCCGTAAAAACGGAAATTATTCGTTTCGGAACGTGAGGGCATCGCCTGCGGCGTGGACCAGGATGGGTCGCGTGCGGTCCACGGTTCCGGCCAGCAGGGCCTTACTCAAGTCGTTCAGCAGCAACCGCTGCAAGGCACGCTTCACGGGACGGGCGCCAAACTCAGGGTCGAAGCCTGCACGGGCTACCAGCTCGACGGCATCGTCGCCTACCTCCAGTTTCACGTCCTGTTCGGCCAGACGGCGTTCGATAGTGCCGATTTGCAGCCGGACTATCTGGCCAATCTGTTCCTTCGTCAGCGGCTCGAACATGATAATGTCGTCGATTCGGTTCAGAAACTCCGGACGGATGGTCTTCTTCAGCATTTCGAGGACGCCGTTCTTCGTCTCTTCCAGGATAGCCGGACGTTCGCTCTCGGCCTTGCGCTTCATCTCGTCGAACTTGCTCTGGATGTACTGGCTGCCGAGGTTGGACGTCATGATGATGATCGTGTTCTTGAAGTTTACGACCCGTCCCTTGTTGTCCGTGAGCCGGCCGTCGTCGAGTACTTGCAGCAGGATGTTGAACACGTCCGGATGGGCCTTCTCTATTTCGTCGAAGAGCACGACGCTGTACGGCTTGCGGCGCACCGCTTCTGTGAGCTGCCCGCCCTCGTCGTAGCCGACGTATCCGGGAGGCGCGCCGACCAGCCGCGAGACGCTGAATTTCTCCTGATACTCGCTCATGTCGATACGCGTCATCATGTTTTCATCATTAAAGAGGTACTCGGCCAGGGCCTTGGCCAGCTCCGTCTTACCTACACCGGTCGTACCCAGGAAGATAAAGGAGCCGATGGGGCGCTTAGGGTCCTGCAGCCCGGCGCGGCTGCGGCGCACGGCGTCGGCCACGGCGTGTATGGCCTCGTCCTGTCCGATGACGCGCTTGTGGAGTTCCTCTTCGAGGTGGAGCAGTTTCTCTCGCTCGCTCTGCAGCATCCGGCTCACGGGGATGCCGGTCCAACGGGAGACGATGTCCGCGATGTCGTCGGGGGTTACTTCCTCCTTGATCATGGCCTCGCCGCCCTGACGGTGCTTCAGTTCCTCCTGCAAGGCGGCTACGCCGTCCTGCAACGCCTTCAGTTTGCCGTAACGTATCTCGGCAACCTTTCCGTAGTCGCCCTCACGCTCGGCACGCTCGGCCTCAAAGCGCAGCGTCTCCATTTCCTGGCGCTTCTGCTGAATCTGGCCCAGGATTTCGCGCTCGCCTTCCCACTTGGCGCGCAAGTCCTTCTCTTCCTCCTCCAGCTTGGCAATCTCGGCGTTGAGCTGGGAGAGTTTCTGCTCGTCGTGTTCGCGCTTGATGGCCTCGCGTTCTATCTCGAGCTGACGCAGTCGGCGCGTGATTTCGTCCAGTTCCTCCGGCTGCGAGTCGCGTTCCATGCGGAGCTTGGCGGCGGCCTCGTCCATCAGGTCAATGGCCTTGTCGGGCAGGAAACGGTCCGTGATGTAACGGTGAGAGAGCTGCACGGCCGCAATCAGGGCATCGTCCTGAATCCGCACCTTGTGGTGGTTCTCGTAACGCTCCTTCAGGCCACGGAGAATGGAGATGGCGTCCTCGGGCGACGGCTCGTCGACACGGACCATCTGGAAGCGGCGCTCCAGTGCCTTGTCCTTTTCAAAATACTTCTGATACTCTTCCAGTGTCGTAGCGCCGATGCTCCGCAGCTCGCCGCGCGCCAGAGCCGGCTTCAGGATGTTGGCGGCATCCATAGCGCCCTCGCCCTTTCCCGCACCGACGAGGGTATGAATCTCGTCGATGAAGAGGATGATGTTACCCTCGGAGCGCGTCACCTCGTTGATGACGCTCTTCAGCCTTTCCTCGAACTCACCCTTATACTTCGCACCGGCAACGAGCGCACCCATGTCGAGCGAATAGAGTTGCTTGTTTTTCAGGTTCTCAGGCACGTCGCCGCGCACGATACGCTCGGCCAGCCCTTCGACTATCGCCGTCTTGCCCGTACCCGGTTCGCCTATCAGTATCGGGTTATTCTTGGTACGGCGGGACAGGATTTGCAGCACGCGGCGTATTTCCTCGTCGCGGCCGATGACGGGGTCGAGCTTCCCTTCGCGGGCCTCTTCCACCAGGTTGCGGGCATATTTTGCGAGGGCCTGATACGTGTCCTCGCTCGACTGCGAGGTGGCCTTCTGCCCGCCGCGCAGCTCCTTGATGGCGCCGCGCAGGGCGTCGGCCGTCATGCCCGCGTCCTTCAGAATCTGAGCCGCCTGTCCCTTCCCCTCGAGCAGGGCCAGCAGCATGGGTTCCAGGCCCACGTAGGTGTCGCCGTCCTTGCGCGCGATTTCCTGCGCTTTGAGCAGGGCCTCGTTGGCGTCGCGGTCCAGGTAGGGTTCGCCCCCCTGCACGCGGGGCAGGTGCTGCAACTCGCTCTCCACGGCCGACTGCACCTGCGTGTCGCTCACGCCCGTCTTGCCGAAGAGAAACTTCGTTACGTTCTCGCCCACGGCCATGATGCCGTAGAGCAAATGGAGCGCCGTCACGGCCTGCTGACCGCTACCCGTGGCGCGGTCCACTGCCTTCTGGACGGCCTCCTGTGCCTTGATGGTAAAGTTTTCAAAGTTCATATCTTTTCTCCTTCCTTTTTTCTGTTCAACGGATTAGTTCCGGAAGCCATCGGGCGCCGGGGCGTCCGCGCTTCCACCCTTTGAAACAGCGAAAACTTTGCCAACCGGAGCTACGGGGCCACGGCCGCGCGGATTCAGACATTTTGACAGAAAAGCGCAGCGTATTTCCACCGAAACACGCTGCGCTCTGCCTTTTTGTCGCTTTCTGGCACTTCCTATAAGGCCAGTTCCGCGAGCGGCGTCCCGTCGAGCAGCCGCATACGCAGACAGCCGTCGTCGAGCGTGGCAAAGGTGGGCGGGTTGCCGCCCTTGGGGAACGTGGGCGAACCGGTATTGCAGACGACGGGCCGCCCCGCCGCGGCCGGCTCGAGCTTCCAGAGGTGCGTGTGGCCATAAAGAAGGACGTCGCAGCCCAGGGCGGGCAGGCGCTCTTCGTTATAGACATGGCCGTGCGTCAGTAGCAGCCGGCGCCCGCCGTCGCACACCAGCGCGTAGTCCCCCATTGTCGGGAAGCGGAGGAGCATCTGGTCCACTTCGGAGTCGCAGTTGCCGCGCACGGCCACTATCCTGGCCGCCCGTTCGTTCAGGCGTTCGGCCACGCCCATGGCGTCGAGCCCCTCGGGCAAGCCGTTGCGCGGGCCGTAGTTCAGGAGGTCGCCCAGGAGCAAGAGTTGGTCGTAGCCCCCGGCGTCGTAAAAGCGGAGCACCCGCTCGAGGACGGGCAGCGAACCGTGGATGTCGGAAAGAATCAAATACTTCATTTCGGGTCAAGTCTAAGGGTTGCGTCTCAGAGGGCAAAGGTAGGAAATCCGCGCCACATGGCCAACGCCCGCCGCCCCGGGCCGCCCGCCACGCGGACACTTTGCGCCGACACGGGCCTTAGCCCAGTTTTTACGGGGCCTATTCCAGTTTTTACGGGCCTTAGCCCCGTGGCGCGCCCGCCGGACGGCGCCCGGAGGGCCATGGGGAAAGGCCGGGCGCGAAAGGGTGGAGAAAAAGGCGGACAAGGCTTTGCCCGTAACTCAAGTTGCCGTAATTTTGCAGCAACTATGGAGTTCAGAACCATCGTCGGGCTACCGCCCTGCCCGACCGTCCTCGAGCCGTCCAGCCGCGTCGTGCTGCTGGGCTCGTGCTTTGCCGAACACGTGGGCCGCCGCATGGCAGCCAGTCTGCCGGCAGGGCAGGTCGACGTGAACCCTTTCGGCGTGCTCTACAACCCGCACAGCCTGCGCCGGGCCCTCGACCTGCTACTGGGCAGCCCCTTCCCCTACGACGAGGCCCTCTTCGAGGGGCGCGACGGCCTGTGGCACAGCTGGCTCCACTCCGGCGAATTTTCCGCCGCCACGGCCGCCGGCTGCCGCAGCGCCATAGCCGGCCGGCTGGAACAGGCCGGCGAACTGCTGCGCCAGGCCGACCTGCTCGTCGTCACGTTCGGCACGGCCGTCCACTACGCCCTGACGGACACGGGCCGCGTGGTGGCCAACTGCCACAAGGAGCCGTCGGCGCGCTTCCGCGAAGTGCGCCCCGACGTCGAGGCCTTGTGCCAAGGTTGGCCGGAGACGCTCGCCGCCCTCCGCCGCGCCAATCCGCGCCTCGTCACCCTCTTCACCGTGAGCCCGTACCGCTACGCCAAGTATGGCTTCCACGCCTCGCAACTCAGCAAGGCGGCGCTGCTCCTCGCGGTGGACCGCCTGACGGCCCAGGCCCCGCAGACGGCCTACTTCCCCGCCTACGAAATCGTACTGGACGAGTTGCGCGACTACCGCTTCTTCGACCGCGACATGCTCCACCCCTCGAAGCAGGCCGTAGACTACGTGTGGGAGCGCTTCCGGCAGTGGGCCTTCAGCCCTCGGCTCGAAGCCTTCGCCACAGAGCGCGCCCGGCTGCGGAAAGCGGCCGCCCACCGTCCGCTCCATCCCGGTTCGCCCGAGGACAGGGCCTTCCGCTCGCGGCTGGCACGGCAGGTGGAGGACTTCAGGCGGAAGTGGGGCGCCGAACCTTGAACTTGACTGTAACATTATATATATGTACTACACGTTAGACAGAATCAGCGAAATCACCGGGGCCCGTCGCTACGGGCATACCGATGCTGAAATCGAATGGATGCTCACGGACAGCCGTTCGTTGGCCTTTCCCGAGACCAGCCTATTCTTCGCCCTGCGCACCCGCTTGGGCGACGGCCACAAATACATCCCCGCGCTCTACCGCCGCGGCCTGCGCAACTTCGTGGTAGGCACGCTGCCCGCCGACGCCGCGCAGCGTTTCCCCGACGCCAACTTCCTGCTCGTGCCCAGCCCGCTCAAGGCCCTGCAAAGCCTGGCCGAGGCACACCGCAAGGCCTACGACCTGCCCGTTGTGGGCATCACGGGCTCGAACGGTAAGACCGTCGTCAAGGAGTGGCTCTACCAGCTGCTGTCGCCTGCGATGGTCGTCACGCGGTCACCGCGGTCGTACAATTCGCAAATCGGCGTTCCGCTCTCCGTACTGCTGCTCGACGAGCGCAGTCAGGTCGGGCTGTTCGAGGCAGGCATCTCGCAGCCGGGCGAAATGTCCGCGCTCCGCCACATTATCCGCCCCACCATCGGGGTAATGACCAACATCGGGCCGGCCCATCAGGAGAACTTCGCCACTATGGAGGAAAAGTGCCTGGAGAAGCTCTCGCTCTTCCGCGACACGGAGGCGCTCGTCTACAACGCGGACGAGCGCATCGTGGCCCAAGGCGTCGAGGCGATGCACTATGGCGGCCGGCGCCTGGCCTGGTCGCGCCGCGACCCCGCCTGTCCGCTGTTTGTCGAGCAGATGGAAAAGGACGCCGGGGGTACGCGCATCCGCTACCGCTACGAGGGGACGGCCCACGAGCTGCACATCCCCTTCTCCGACGACGCCTCGGCGCTCAACTGCACCCACTGCCTGGCCGTATGCCTCTACCTGAAGCTGACGCCGGAAGAAATCGCGCAGCGCATGGCCCGGCTGGAGCCCGTCGCCATGCGGTTGGAGGTGATACAGGGCGTCAGGGGCTGCACGCTCATCAACGACACGTACAACTCCGACGTTGCCTCGCTCGACATTGCCCTGGACTTCATGAACCGACGGCCCGGCACGCACGGCGACGACACTACGCCCACCGGCGACGGCACCCACGGACGCAACGACGGGGAGCCGGTCCGCAAGACGCTCATCCTTTCGGACATCCTCCAGACGGGGCTGGACGACCGCGAGCTCTACGCCCGCGTGGCACAGATGGCGGCCAGCCGCGGCATTGACCACATCGTCGGCGTAGGGCCCGCCATCTCGGCGGCCCACGCCCTGTTCCCCATGAAGAAGAGTTTCTTCCCCTCGTCCGACGCCCTGCTGGAAAGCGGATTTCTCGACTCGCTCCACGACGAGGTCGTACTCCTCAAGGGGGCGCGCGCCTTCGGCTTCGAGCGGATTGCGGAGGCGCTCTCGCTCCGCGTACACGAGACGACGCTCGAAGTCAACCTGGAGGCCCTGGCCGAGAACCTCAACTTCTACCGCTCGTTCATGAAGCCATCGACCAAAATCACCTGCATGGTGAAAGCCTCGGCCTACGGCTCGGGCGCCGTCGAGGTGGCCAAGACCTTACAGGACCGCGGCGTGGACTACCTGGCCGTGGCCGTGGCCGACGAGGGCGCGGAGCTGCGCCGCGCGGGCATCACGACGGGCGTCATGATCATGAACCCGGAAATGAGCTCGTTCGACACGCTCTTTGCCTACAATCTGGAGCCCGAGGTCTACAGCTTCGGACTGCTGGAGGCCTTGATACGGGCCGCGGAGAAGGAGGGCGTGACCAACTTCCCCATCCACGTCAAACTGGACACGGGCATGCACCGCCTGGGCTTCAACCCGGAGAAAGACATGCCGGCGCTCATCGACCGCCTGCAACGCCAGTCGTCCCTTATCCCGCGCTCCGTCTTCTCTCACTTCGTGGGCAGCGACTCGCCGGAGTTCGACGACTTCTCCCGGCTCCAGTTCGAGCGCTTCGATGCCGCTTCGCGCCAGCTCCAGGCCGCTTTCCCGCACCACATTCTGCGTCACATCTGCAACAGTGCGGGCATCGAGCGCTTCCCGGAACGTCACCTCGACATGGTGCGCCTGGGCCTCGGGCTCTATGGCATTGACCCCATCGACAACCGCCGCCTGCACAACGTGACGAGCCTGCGCACCACCATCCTGCAGATTCGCGACGTCCCGGCGGGCGACAGCGTGGGCTACAGCCGCCGCACGTTCCTGGACCGTCCGTCGCGCATCGCCGCCATTCCCATCGGCTACGCCGACGGCCTGAACCGCCACCTGGGTAACCGCAACGGCTACTGCCTGGTGAACGGCAAGCGGGCGCCCTATGTGGGCAACATCTGCATGGATGTCTGCATGATTGACGTGACGGACATTGACTGCCGCGAGGGTGACCGTGTCGAAATCTTCGGCGACCAGCTCCCCGTGACCGAGCTGAGCAACCGCCTCGATACGATTCCCTACGAGATACTCACTTCGGTGAGCAACCGCGTGAAGCGCGTCTACTTCCAGCAGTAAGCGCCACCCGGCCGAAATACGCGTCGCCGCCCGTTCCCTACCGAGAACGGGCGGCGACTTGCTTTCGCGCAACGCCCCGCCGAAGGCCACGCGCCACGGGCCTTAGCCCCGTCGCAACGGGGCTAAGGGAAGTTTTTACGGGGCTAAGGCCCGTGTTTACGGAAACTGGCCCCGCGGCGGGCGCACCCGGGGCATGCCGCCGGCCGCCGGTCAGTAGGGCTGGTGGTCCGGCTGCCGGCGCCAGGCCTCAAAGGGGGCTTCGCCCTCCTCGGGGAGCAGGCGCTCGGCCGGTACGCGGCGCTCGGGCGCCGGGCGGCGCAGTTCGTCGTAAATCTCGGAGTCGTCGAAACCCGCCCGGGCCGCGTCGGCCGTAGACCCGGCGTAGTAGACGCGGTCCAGGTGGGCCCAGTAAATGGCCCCGAGGCACATGGGACAGGGCTCGCACGAGGCGTAAAGCTCACAGCCGGAAAGGTCGTGAGTCCCCAGCCTGAGGGCCGCCGCACGGATGGCCTGCACCTCGGCATGGGCCGTGGGGTCGTGGAGCGACGTGACGCGGTTGACGCCCGTAGCGACGACCACGCCGTCACGGACAATGACGGCACCGAAAGGGCCGCCGCCCTGCGCCACATTGGCGCACGCCAGCGAAATGGCCTGGCGCATGAACGTTTCCTTATCCATACTTTTACGGTTTTAGTATGCCGCAAATGTAGGGAATAAATTCGGATGTATTCCAATAAAAATGCTTAACTTTGCGAATATGAAAACCGCCGCGGCCCCAGTCCGCCGGCAGCCCGCAACGGGCCGAGCCGACGCTGTCCCGGCCTTCCGGCCATCACCAACACTTATCACTATGGACATCGTAGAAAGATTTTTGAAGTACGTTAGTTTCGACACGCAGTCGGCCGAGGACGCCGGCAAGACGCCCAGTACGGACAAGCAGCTCGACCTGGCCCGTTACCTCGAGCAGGAGCTCAAGGACATCGGCATGACGGAAGTGGAGCTCGACGAGCATGGCTACCTCTACGCCACGTTGCCCGCCAACACGGACAAGGCGGTCCCCGTCATCGGCTTCATTGCCCACATGGACACCAGCCCCGACTGTTCGGGCAAGAACGTGCGCCCGCGCATCGTGAAGAATTACGACGGCTCGGACATCACGCTCAGCGACGACGGCAGCGTGGTCTCCTCGCCGAAGAAGTTTCCCGAACTGCTCGACCACGTGGGCGAGGACCTCATCGTTACGGACGGCTACACGCTGCTCGGGGCCGACGACAAGGCGGGCATTGCCGAAATTGTCCAGGCTATGGTCTACCTCATCGAGCACCCGGAAATCCGGCACGGGAAGATTCGCGTGGGCTTCAATCCCGACGAGGAAATCGGACTGGGCGCCCACCTCTTCGACGTGGAAAAGTTCGGCTGCGAATGGGCCTACACCATGGACGGCGGCGAAGTGGGCGAGCTGGAGTTTGAAAACTTCAACGCAGCATCGGCCAAGGTCGAGGTGAGCGGAATCAGTGTCCACCCGGGCTACGCCAAGGGCAAGATGGTCAACGCCGCCCGCGTGGCGGCAGAGTTCGCCGGCCTGATGCCACAGACCGAGACGCCCGAGGCAACGGCCGAGTACGAAGGCTTCTACCACCTGCTGGGCATCGAAGGCAACGTAGAGCGCGCCACGCTGTCGTACATCATCCGTGACCACGACCGCGCGAAGTTTGAAGCGCGGAAGACCTTCTTCGCCCGCGCCGCCGAGTGGCTCAACGCGAAATACGGCGAGGGAACGGTCAAGGTAACCGTCAGCGACCAATACTACAACATGCGCGAAAAGGTAGAGCCCGTGATGCACGTCATCGACCTGGCGCTCGAAGCGATGCGTGAGGCCGGCGTCACGCCCAAAGTCCGCGCTATCCGCGGCGGTACGGACGGCGCGCAGCTCTCGTTCAAAGGGCTGCCCTGCCCCAACCTCTTTGCCGGCGGCATTAATTTCCACGGCCCCTACGAGTTCCTGCCCATCCCCTCGCTAAAGAAGGCGAGCGAGGTGGTCGTGAAGATTTGCGAGCTGACGGCTCGCCGTTAATCCCCGAACGGTCCGCGCGGACACGGCGCTACGGCCGCCGCCTCCGCGTCCCGACCTCCTGAACCCACACATACGGCCCGCCCGGACTACGACCGGAAAACGGTCTGGCTCCCCGGGCCGTATGCCTTTTATCCCTGTCCTTATCAAAAATCCGCCATGGAACAACTCCCGCAACTCATATCGGACCTCGCCCTGATTCTTATCTCGGCCGGCATCGTCACTATCATCTTCAAGCGGCTGAAGCAGCCGCTGGTGCTGGGCTATATCGTGGCCGGCTTCCTGGCCGGGACCCATTCGCCGCTCACCCCTTCCGTCGAAGACGTGAGCTCCATTCAGACGTGGGCCGATATTGGCGTCATCTTCCTCATGTTTTCGCTGGGCCTGGAGTTCTCTTTCAAGAAAATCCTCAAGATGGGGAGTGGCCCCATCGTGGCGGCCTGTGCCGTCATCTTCCTGATGATGAGCCTGGGCAACGGTGTGGGTCATCTCTTCGGCTGGTCCGCGACGGACAGCCTCTTTCTGGGCGGCATGCTGGCCATGTCCTCGACGACCATCATCTATAAGGCTTTCGACGACCTGGGGCTCCGGCAGCAGAAGTTCGCCGGCGAGGTGCTCAGCGTCCTGATTCTCGAGGACCTGCTCGGCATCCTGCTCATGGTGTTCCTGTCGGCCATCGCCGTGTCGCGCCACCTGGAGGGCAGCGAACTGGTGGGCAGCTTCCTGCAACTGGCTTTCTTCCTCGTGCTCTGGTTCATCGTGGGCATCTACCTCATCCCCATCTTCCTGCGCAAGGCGCGGCGCTGGCTCAACGGCGAGACGCTGCTCGTGGTCGCCGTCGGGCTTTGCTTCCTCATGGTGGTGACGGCCGCCCATGCGGGCTACAGCACCGCCTTCGGCGCCTTCATGATGGGAAGCATATTGGCCGAGACCGTGGAAGCGGAACGCATCGAACGCATCGTGTCGCCGTTGAAAGACCTCTTCGGCGCCATCTTCTTTGTCTCGGTCGGGATGCTCGTGGACCCGCAGGTGTTGGCCGACTACTGGTTGCCCATCGTCGTCCTCACGGTCGTGATTCTCGTGGGCCAGGCCCTCTTCGGAACGGGCAGCTTCCTCCTCTCCGGCCAACCGTTGAAGGTGGCCATGCAATGCGGCTTCTCGCTGGCCCAAATCGGCGAGTTCGCCTTCATCATTGCCTCGCTGGGCATGACGCTGGGCGTGACGAGCCAGTTCCTCTATCCCGTCGTCGTGGCCGTATCCATCGTCACGACGTTCCTGACGCCCTACATGATCCGCGCCGCCGTGCCGGCCTACAACGTGGTGGAGCGCATCGTGCCGGCGGGCGTGCGGCAACACCTGAACGGCCGCAGCGGCGGGCACCGGCACACGGAGACGCACTCGCCGTGGCGCGCGCTGCTCCATGCCCTGGCCGGGCAGCTGCTGGCTTACGGAACGCTCAGCGTCGCTACGGTCGTACTGCTGCTCGGTACGCTGCTGCCTACGTTCCGCGGCCTGCTGGGACACTGGCCGGGCAACGCGGTCTGCGGCCTGCTGACGGTGCTGATTCTCGCTCCCTTCCTGCGGGCCATCGTAATGCGGAAGAACCACTCGGCCGAGTGGCAGACGCTCCACGCCCGCGGCACGGGCGCGCGCATCGGGCTCTGGGTCACCTTCGCGGCGCGCTATCTGCTGGCGGCCGCTTTCATTTACTACGTGCTGAACTACCTCTCGCCCTTCTTCTGGGCTTACCACGTGGCGGCCTCGCTGCTCATCGTGGGCGGTATTGTGGCGTCGCGCGGCATCAAGTACATCAGCATCCGCATGGAGCGCACGTTTCTCCAGAACCTGCGCCTGCGCGAAATCAAGGCGCAGCGTGAGGGCCGCAACGGGCCCGCTTACGCCGGGCGCCTGCTGAGCCACGCCATCCACCTGGCGCAGCTGGAGGTGCCGGACAATTCGGACTGGGCGGGACACTCGCTGCGCGAACTGGACTTCGGGAAGAAGAACAGCGTCATGATTGCGGCCATCGTCCGCGGCACGCACCGCATCAACATCCCGGACGGCGGCGCAGTGGTCTACCCCGGCGACCGCATCGAAGCCATCAGCGACGACAACGGCATACAGCAGCTGGCGCGGCGCATGGGGGTCGAGATTACGGAAATGACGCCGGACGACGCGGAACATCACCTCGAACTGCGCCGCCTCATCATCGGGCCACAGTCGCCCTTCTGCGAAAAGACGCTCGGCGAAAGCGGCATACGCGACCACTTCCGCTGCATGGCCGTAGGCTTCGAGGCGGAAGAGAGCGTCATCGACGTGGCAGACTCCAGGCGCACCATCCACTACGGCGACGCCCTCTGGCTCGTCGGTGAACGCAGCTCGCTGAACGCCATCATCGCGGCCAACCGCGGCGCGACGCCGACACGCGGGGAAGCCGCGCAGCCGCACGGCGAAAAAGCCTGACGGGCGGCCGCCCCTTCCCCCGCCGCGCCGGCAATACGGCCGCCGGGAACGGAGCCTGCCCCCGCCGACACGGGCCTTAGCCCAGTTTTTACGGGGCCTATTCCCGTTTTTCCTTCCCTTAGCCCCGTGTTTGCGGAAACTATCCGCAGCGCGACGGCCCTTGGGGTACGCACAAAAAAGAAGCGCTTCCGCACGGATGAATCCTGTGCGGAAGCGCTTTTGCTTTCTTCGCCTGCGTGGCGAAACGGGCGGCGCGGCCTTACTCTACGGCCACCTTGCGCGTCAGCGTGCTGGACGTCGTGTTGATACGAATCAAGTAAACGCCCGGCTGCATCCCGGAGAAGGAAACCGTGTGCTCGTCGCCACGGCGCACGTTGTTCAAGCGGTCGTGACGTACCTGCGCGCCGCTGAGGCTGTAAAGGTAGACGTCGGCAAAGGTCTCGTTACTATTGAACAGTACGCGCCATTCCTTCGCCCCTTTGAGCAGGGTGACGGGGGCTTCGCTGTTGAGCGTCTCGTTAATGCCCGAGCTTTGGGCCATCTCGAGTGCCTTCTTCAGGCCTTCGTAGGCGTTGATTTTACCGTAACCGAAACGTGCGTTCCACTCTTCCGAGCCCGTGAAGCTGTCTTTCGTGGACGTGGTGCGCAGGATTTCCTTCACCTGCTCGTAGCTCAGCGTCGGGTTGGCCTGGAGCCAGAGGGCCAGGATACCGGCCACGGCGGGCGTGGCCATAGACGTACCGCTCTTCACACCGTAGAAGTTGTAAGCGTTGCGGTTGAGCGAGGCCATTGCCAAAGTGGCAGCCTTGCCGTTACCGTCCACGACGGACGTCAGCGCGGCGTCGGTCGCAGAGAAACCGTCGTAGGTGCTGATGGCCGAGCTGACCATGGCGCCGGGACCGGCGACAGTCGGCTTGGGCTCGGCGCCGAGGAACGGGCCTATGCTGCTGAAGCTGCTGAGGTCGCCCGTATCGCCCACGGACCACGTATAAGTATATCCGTCGGCAAGCGACACGCTCTCGTTCGTAGAGTTGTAGGAGCTGACCGAGACGGCGCGGGGAATACATGCCGCACCGCCGCCGACGGTGTAGTCCGAATTGCCGACAACACAGGAACCGCCGTCAGCCAAAATGAGGCGCGTAAACTCGCCGTAGCCATTGGACCAGCAATGGAAGCTGTCGCCCGTATTGCCGGTAATCTCGACGCCAAACAAAGGATTGCGGCCCAGCACGCCGGACATGGCGTCGAACGTTCCCATATTGACTTGAAATTCGTAATGCTCCTTGTTATTGTTCGGATTAATCTCGCCGCCAAAGTAAGCGACAGAATTCCAAAAGCTCTCGTCCTTGTAGTCTTTCGCACGGGTCAGCGGATTGTAGACAAAGGGGCGCACGGACAGGTGCTGCTGCCCGTCGGCCGTCTGCTCCCAGAGGTCGAGCATGTTCCAGTCGTCGGTGTGCGAGAGCAAGACGTTGATGACCTCGTTATCGGCCGTGAAAGTATGGGACGCGTGGAGGTTCTGACCGTTCTCGTTGCCCATGGCGGCGGCCATAAGCCCGCCGGGGCCGCACAAGTCGCTCATGCCCTGGTCGTAGTTCGTCGTTCCGTCGTGAGGGCCCCACTGGTTGCCGAAACTCATGTTGATGACCCAAGGCTTGCCCAGGCTTTCGGCTACCTGCTTGACGTAAGCCGCATCCTCTAAGATTTCACTGTCGACGAAAGTGGAAGGCACCATGATAATATCGGCGTCGGGCGCCATGCCATAGTAATTGTTGCCTTCGACGCGCGAACCGGCCGCGATGCCGGTCACGTGGGTGGCGTGGCCTCCGATGCCGGTCATGCCGTCACTGCCGTCGGGAATGGTCGTAGTGGGATTCTGGTTGCGGTAACGGTTCCAGACGGCAAGGACACGACTGCTCTTGTCCGCCTTGCGGAAGGCGATGTGCTTGAACTGGAAGCCTTGGTCGATGACGCCGATCACGACGTCCTTTCCCGTGAAGGGTGTCTCGAGCCCCGTTCCGGCCTGCACTTCGTCGGCATGCGTGGTCTGGCGCGCCTTGTCCATGGTGGGCTTCACCTTGGTGGGCAGGCTGACGTAACGGACTGCGGGGGACTGGGATAATTCCGTGAGCACTGTGGCCGGGAGTTCTGCCGTGACGATAGTTTCGGTGATGCCCTTGCCCTCATACCCTGCCTCGGCAATCAGGTCGAGCACGGCCGTCGCGTCGGTGCAGGAGATGATGACTGCCTGCAACTGCGGCGCAGGCGTCTCGCCATTGGCGCTCACCGTAGCAGCGGTCGCTGCCGTCTTAACAAAACGCTCCGTGCCGGCATCCAGTTTGACCCCTTTCTTTACGGGAATCTGGGCGTAGAGGGACGAAGACGCCGCCATGGCTACACTCAAAGCCAGAAGTAATTGTTTCTTCATACGCTGAAATAATTAAATAAAACAGGACCTCACTATTTGAAAGAGCGAGGCCACTGAAAAACGACAAAATGCGATTTCTGCGCGCAAAAATAGTAATAATATTTCACGCGGACAATATTCCGCCACACATACGCCGTGCTTTTTCACTTATGGGTCATGATGTCGAGCACACGGCGGTCGGTCTCGTTCATCGCTTCCGCACCGATGGAGACCAGGTTACTGATGCTCTTGTCCACGTCATCGTCGATGATGCCCTCGAGCGAGGAGACGCAGTTGCCCTGCATGGCGAGCATGGCAGAGAGCACGGCCGTGCTGACGCCCGTAGTGAGCTTGAGGGCACAGCTGGGCTTGGCGCCGTCGCAGACCATACCGGTGAGGTTGGCAATCATGTTCTTCACGGCATAGGTCACTTGCTCGTAGGTCCCGCCCATCAGGTAGGTGATGCCGCAACTGGAGCCGGTCGAGGCCACGACGCAGCCGCAGAGGGCGGAGAGCGTCCCGAGGTGTTGCTTGATATAGATGGCTGTCAGGTGGCTTAGCATCAGGGCGCGGGTCATTTCCTCCGCCGTGTTGTGGTTTTCCTCGGCAAAGACGACAACCGGATTGGTGGCGCAGATGCCTTGGTTGCCGGAACCGGAGTTACTCATCACGGGAATCATGGCTCCGGCCATGCGGGCGTCGCAGGCGCAGCTGGTGCTGGAAAGTATGTGGGAAAAGATGCTGTCGCCCATGATGCCGCGGCCCAGCGGGCGCGAGAGGGTCTTGCCCAGGCAGTGGCCGTAGTTCCCCTCGAGAGAGCGGGCGGCGGCCGATTCGTTGAGTTTGCGGGCCTCGTTGATGAACTCGATTTCCTCGAGGGGCGTGGTGGTGGCAAAGTCGAAGACCTTGCGGAGCGTCAGCGCGGGGCCGGCGGCCTCGTCCTCGTCGCCAGCGCCGGTAAGGGGCTCGTCGAGCAGCGTTTCCCCGTCGCGCGCTATATATATATAATGTGTATGCTCCCGGGCAATGACGACGGTGGACCTGTGCCCGTCGTCGGTGTGACACGTCACTTCGACATACAGCTTCTCGGGGGCATCCGCCTTCAAGGAGATGGCGATGCGGTCGCCGGCGATGTACTGCTTGCCCCGCTCAACGGCTTCGGGCGTACAGTCGCGCAAGACTTCGAGCCCATAGGCGGAGCGGCCAATCAGGGCGCCCAGGGCGATGGCGATAGGCAGACCGACCATGCCGGTACCGGGAATGCCTACGCCCATGGCGTTCTTGAGAATGTTCGCACTGAGGCGGGCTTCGATGCGGGCAGGAAGCTGGCCGAAGACCTCGGTGGCGCGCGCCGTGGCCAGGGCCACGCAGATGGGTTCCGTACAACCGATGGCGGGGACTACCCAGTGACGGACCAGTTCTATGATTTGTTCTCTTTCGGATTTAGGTAACATGATATGATAAATACGTTTGTGGATTCGGAAAAGGGACCCGTCGCCCGTTGCCGCAGGACTACTCCTGCAGGCGGTAGGCACGGGGCGTCATGTCGTAGACGCGATGGAAGGCGACGTAGAAAGCCTGGCGCGAGGAGAAACCGGAGAGCAGGCCGATTTCTTCGACGGAGAGGTGAGCGTAGCGCGCGCTGCGGAGCATCCGGCAGGCGTCGCGCAGGCGGTAGCTGTTGACCAGGGCATTATAGTTGTTGCCCGTGTGCTGAGCAATGGCGGCCGAAAGGTTCCTGGCCGTGATGCCCAGCTCCTGGGCCAGGCGCCGAGCCGTAAAGGCCGGGTCGCGATAGTGCTTGTCCTGCGTCAGACACTTCAGGATGTTGACGTAAATCTCATCGGCGCGCTCCCCCCTCAGCTGGGCCCGGTAGACTGGTTCTTTCTTCTCCGTGACGGCTTCCATAGGTCTAAAATTCTTTGGCGCAAAGGTACAAATTTTTTCCGTCCGGCAGGACGAAAAACGAACCGCCCGGGCGGCCTTTTCCCACTGCTGCCCGCCGCGCCCGGTAGCCGGGCCGCCCCGCCGTCCGTCCCGCTGCACACACTCATACGGCGTGTGCAAGAAGGGACTATCCCGCAGTTTGCTGGAATACGGATAGTTGCAAACGGAACTATTTCGCACGATTTTTTAATACGCTAACCCTCAACAGTTTGAAAGCGCGTCGCGACGGAGTTTAATTTATTTAACGGCGTTCCGGGCCAGTTTCGGCTGCCGCCAGGACAGATTTTTCCGAGAATAAACGTATCTTCGCATCAAGCTAAGCGCAGAATATGCAAAGCCTATTTGACAAAATCGAAGAAAAGATGGCCGAGGGCCAGGCCGCAGAGACGTTGTCGCTCATCGAGGAAGCGATGGCAGGAGAAGCGGCGGCAGACAAGGCGCGACTGCTCTACCTGCGCGGCCGCCTCTACATGAAGCTCGGGGACTGGCAGCAGGCGATGAACAGCTTCATGCAGGCGGAAGCCATCGACGGGAACGGTCCCGCCGCCGAAGCCCGGCAGATGCTCAGCGGCATCCTGGACTTTTACAACAAGGACCTCTACAACCCCTGACGCAGGCCCCGCGGCCCGCCCTTAGGGGAAAGGACATAACAAAACTATTCAACCCTACACAAATAATTATCAGCATGAGTAAAATAAAAGGAGCCGTTGTTGTCAATACGGACCGCTGCAAGGGATGCGGGCTTTGCGTCGTCGCATGCCCGACCCATACGCTGGCCCTTACGACCAACGAGGTGAACCACCGTGGCTATACCTACTGTAAAGAGATCGCGGACACGTGCATCGGTTGCAGCTCGTGCGCCATTGTTTGCCCGGACGCCTGCATTACCGTCTACCGCATGAAGACGGACAGCGAATAACTCCTCTCCCTGTTTCCCCTGCGGCCGGCCCTACCCCGGACCGGACCCGCACTATATCCAAGCAAAAACCAACAGCCTCAACATGGAAAATGAAATACTCCTACTGAAAGGAAACGAAGCCATCGCCCACGCGGCCATACGCTGCGGATGCGACGGCTATTTCGGCTATCCCATTACGCCGCAGTCGGAAGTGCTGGAGACACTGGCCCTGCTGAAGCCATGGGAGACCACCGGCATGGTGGTACTCCAGGCCGAAAGCGAGGTAGCCTCCATCAACATGCTCTACGGCGGCGGCGGTTCCGGCAAACGCGTCATGACCTCGTCCTCCAGTGTCGGCATCGCGCTGATGCAGGAAGGCATCAGCTACATGGCCGGAGCGGAGGTGCCGGGCCTCATCGTCAACGTGCAGCGCGGCGGCCCCGGCCTCGGCACCATACAGCCCTCGCAGAGCGACTACAACCAGGCCACACGCGGCGGCGGCAACGGCGACTACAACGTCATCGTGCTGGCACCGAACTCCGTGCAGGAGATGGCCGACTTTGTGGACTTGGCCTTCGGCCTGGCCTTCAAATACCGCAACCCGGCCATGATTCTCTCGGACGGTGTCATCGGGCAGATGATGGAAAAGGTCGTGCTGCCTCCCATAAAGCCCCGCCGCACGGAGGAAGAGATAGCCCGCGAATGCCCCTGGGCCGCCAACGGCCACGGACTGAAAGGACGCCGGCCCAATATCATCACCTCGCTGGAGCTGGACCCCGTCGAAATGGAAAAGAAGAACCTGCACCTCCAGGCCAAGTACAAGGAAATCCGCGAGAACGAAGTGCGCTACGAAACGACGGACTGCGACGACGCCGACATTCTCATCGTCGCCTTCGGCTCCGCCTCGCGCATCTCGCAGAAGGCCATGGAGACCGCCCGTAAGCAGGGGCTCAAGGTCGGCCTGTTCCGCCCCATCACGCTCTGGCCCTTCCCGGAAAAGGAAATAGCCGACATCGCCGCGCACGTAAAGGGCGTGCTCACCGTAGAGATCAACGCCGGACAAATGGTATTCGACGTGCGCGCCGCCGTAAACGGCCGCGTCCCCGTACACCACTTCGGCCGCCTGGGCGGCATCGTCCCCGACCCGGACGAAATCGTAGAGGAACTCCATAAATTCTAAGTAAAGGTACGACTCATGCAAGAGGAAGAAAACGACATTCTCGAACGGCTGAAACACCCCGAGCGGGAAGCGCAACGGCGCCGCCCGGACCGAATGCTGTTCCTGCGCAACATCCTCAACTCGGTGTTCATCCTCCTCGCCGTCGTCGCGATGGTGGGCATAGCCCTCTCGTGGAAGGCCGAAAGCTCGGCCACGTGGGGATACGCCGTGGGCATCATAGCCGTACTCGTAAAAATGATAGAAGCCCTGCTCCGCATGCCCGGCCTGCTCAAGAAGCCACAGGCAAGCAACAGGACCCGACGAACCAATAAACAAGACCTACACTGACACGAATATGAGCGAAAAGACCAATCCGGAAGCACAGGCCCAAGGTATCCGCCGCGAAGACATCATTCGCCCGGAAAACCTGGTCTATCAGAAGCCGGTACTCATGAACGACGTGAACATGCACTACTGCCCCGGCTGCTCGCACGGCGTAGTCCATAAACTAATCGCAGAGGTCATCGAGGAAATGGGCATGACGGACAAGACCATCGGTATCAGCCCCGTGGGCTGCGCCGTATTTGCCTACCGCTACCTCGACATCGACTGGCAAGAGGCTGCCCACGGCCGCGCGCCCGCCCTGGCCACGGCCTGCAAGCGCCTGTGGCCGGACCGCCTCGTCTTCACCTACCAGGGCGACGGCGACTTGGCCTGCATCGGCACTGCCGAGACCATCCACGCCCTCAATCGCGGAGAGAACATCACCATTATCTTCATCAACAATGCCATATACGGCATGACCGGCGGACAAATGGCGCCCACCACGCTCGTAGGCATGAAGACCTCCACCTGCCCTTACGGCCGCGACCCGAAGATTCACGGTTTCCCGTTGAAGGTTACCGAAATCGCCGCCCAGTTGGAAGGCACGGCCTACGTCACGCGGCAGAGCGTCCACAGCGTGCCCGCCATCCGCAAGGCCAAGAAGGCCATCCGCCACGCCTTTGAAAACTCCATGCAGGGTAAGGGCTCGAATCTCGTGGAAATCGTTGCCACCTGCTCCTCCGGTTGGAAGATGTCGCCCGTTAAGGCCAACCAGTGGATGGAAGAACACATGTTTGAATTTTACCACGTGGGCGATTTGAAAGACAAGGAGTAAGCCACATGAAATTAGAAATCATCATCTCCGGCTTTGGCGGACAGGGCGTGCTCTCTATGGGCAAGATTCTGGCCTACGCCGGCCTTATGGAAGGGAAAGAAGTCACTTGGATGCCGGCCTATGGCCCCGAACAGCGCGGCGGTACGGCCAACGTCACGGTCATTGTCAGCGACGAGCCCATCTCGTCGCCCATCCTCAGCCGCTACGACGCCGCCATCCTGCTCAACCAGCCGTCGCTCGACAAGTTTCAGCCGAAAGTCAAGCCCGGCGGCACGCTCATCTACGACAGTTTCGGCATCCTCGACAAGCCGACCCGTGACGACATCAACATTTACCACACCGCCGCCATGGAGACCGCGGCCGAACTGAAAATGATGAAGTGCTTCAACATGTTCATTCTCGGCGGACTGCTCAAGGTCCACCCCATCGTCTCCCTGGAAAGCGTGATGAAGGCCCTGCACAAGACGCTCCCGGCCCGTCACCACGACCTGCTTCCCATGAACGAGCAGGCCATCATCAAAGGCATGGATCTCATCGTCAAAGAGTGAACGGCCACGGGCCCTATCCCCGTCGCTACGAGCCTTAGCCCCGTCGCCACGGGGCTAAGGCCCGTGATTCGAGAAATAAACCTCATAACAACCCATACTATCATGGCCAACAGAAGACAACTGAAAAAAAGCATCAACTTTGTGTGCAGTCAGCTCCTGAGTGACTGCGTAGCCCTCAGCCTTTGCCAGGGCGCTGACCGCGAAAAGCTGGACGCCCTCATGTCTGAGACCCTGGAGCTGCTCCAAGACTTCAACAGCCGCATCAGTCACTGCGAAAAGGGAAAGGAACGCCTCTTCTTCCAGAAGTTCCGCCAGGAATTTACGGAAAAGGTCAACGACCTGAGCGAACGTATTGCCAAAGCCTGACAGCCTTGTCCGGCCGTTTCCAAAACTTGCGGGCCAGACGGAAATCCCTTCCGCCTGGCCATGCACTTAAATCCCCGCCCATGCTGCAAGCACTTTGCCATAAACTCTACTTCGGCCTGCTCGGATGGAAAGAGGATGTCCGTGTGCCGCGCTACGACAAGTGCATCATCTGCGTAGCGCCGCACACGAGCAACTGGGACTTCATCATCGCCAAACTCTACTACTGGGCCATAGGCCGCTCGGCGGGGTTCCTGATGAAGAAAGAGTGGTTCGTGGGCCCGTTGGGCTGGATGTTCCGACGCATGGGCGGCATCCCCGTAGAGCGGAGCCACCGCACCAACCTGACCGACCAGTTGGCCGAACAGGCCCAGGCGGCCGAGCACTTCGAGCTGGGCGTCACGCCCGAGGGCACCCGTTCGCGGGTCACCACCTGGAAGCGCGGCTTCTACTTCATCGCCCTCAAGGCCTCGTTGCCGATCATGCTCTATGCCTTAGACTATTCACGGAAAACCATTGTCTGCACCCGAGTCCTCATGCCCAGCGGCGACGTAGAGGCCGACATGAAAGTCATCATGGACTACTACCGCCCCTACCGCGGGTTGCATCCCGAAAAATTTGCCGTCGAAGGGGAGGGCTAATCCCCGTGCCTGCCCCGCAGGCCGACGACGTGCGCCCCACCCTTCCGCTGCCGCCGCCACCGCCCGGCCGCAACCTTTCCACCCATGAAACACCTCCTTACCCTTGCCTTATTCCTGATAGCCGGCACGGCCGGCATGGCCCAGTCGGCCGCGTCGCTCCGCGAAACATTGCAGGACTTCTTCCGGCAATACCACCTGGACGGCTACGTACCCCACGACCCTTACCGCCTCGACGAAGTGCACATAGACCAAGAGGCCAAAACGCTGCGCCTCTATCCCAACGAACCCTTCTACGGCCAGCCGTTCACGTCCGAGAGCGTCGGGCAAATCTATGCCCGACTGTCGCGCCTGCTCCCCAAGGCGTACCGGCGCTACCGGGTGGTGGTCTACGGCAAATACGAGACGCCCATCGAGGAACTCGTCCCCAACCTGCTGCGCGAGGAGAAGGAGGACCGCAGCCGGTTGTGGGGAAAAATCCGATACACCGGCCAGCCCTGGGTGAAGAATGCCTCGCGTCCCTACCGGGTGACGAAGGGCCTGGAAGGGGCCCACCTCATGGTCACCCCAAGCCACGGCCGCTACTACCGTAACGGAAAATGGACGTGGCAACGCCCCACGCTCTTCTGCACGTGCGAAGACCTGCTCACGCAGTCGTTCGTCAATCCCTTCCTTATCCCGATGCTCGAAAAGGCCGGGGCCGTCGTGGCCAGCGCCCGCGAACGCGACCCGCAGCCCTTTGAGGCGGTCGTCGACAACGACGCGCCGCAGCGGCAGGGCCAGTACAGCGAGACGCAGCACGGCGACAACGCGTGGCGCACGGTAACGGCCTCGGCCGGATTTGCGGCCCCCGCGGGCCTGCTCGACGACGCCGCGGCCCCCTTTGCCAGCGGCTCGGCCCGCGAAGTAGGCGCCACGTCGCGGCGCACGCACCAGTCCACCGCCGAATGGATGCCGGACATTCCCCGGGCAGGCCGCTACGCCGTCTACGTGTCCTACGTGACGCGGCCCAACAGCGTGCCCGACGCGCACTACACCGTCTACCACAAGGGCGGGCGCACGCAGTTCCGCGTCAACCAGCGCATGGGCGGGAGCACGTGGGTCTACCTCGGCACCTTTGCCTTCGACGAAGGCAGCCACCGCGAAGGGCGCGTGGTACTGACCAACGAGAGCGACTACCGCGGAGTCGTCACCGCCGACGGCGTGCGCTTCGGCGGCGGCGTGGGCCAGTCGGAGCGCGGCCAGGCCGGGACCAGCGGTTTCCCACGCTTCCTCGAAGGCTCCCGCTACTACGCGCAGTGGTGCGGCTTGCCCGACACGCTGTTCAATAAGGACGGGGGCGACAACGACTATAACGACGACATCCGCAGCCGTTCCTATCTGCTCAACTTCCTGGGTGGCGGCAGCTGCTATATGCCCGGCACGCAGGGCCGCGGCGTTCCGTTCGAGCTGGCCTTGGCCGTTCACAGCGACGCCGGGGTGCGCAGCGACCAGAGCGTTTACGGGACGCTGGGCATCTGTACCACCGTCGACGGATTCGGCAACCATGAGTACGTCTCCGGTCTGTCGCGCAACGCCTCGTCCGACCTGGTCTGCCTGATAAAGTCCAGCATGGTGCGCGACCTTTCGCACACCTTCCGGACCACGTGGACGCAGCGCGAGCGCTGGGACCGCAACTACGGTGAGACGCGCGTTCCCGACGTGCCGGCAGCCATCATCGAGACCCTCTCACACCAGAACTTCACCGACATGAAGTTTGCCCACGACCCCACGTTCAAGTTTTTCCTGTCGCGGGCCATCTATAAAGGCATCCTGCAATACGTCAACGCGCAACACGGGGAACGCGACGTCGTCGTGCAGCCGCTCCCCGTACATGCCTTCTCGGCCCTGCTGACGGCCGACGGCGAGGCGGCGGAACTGGCCTGGGAGCCCACTCCCGACCCGCTGGAGCCCAGCGCCGTAGCGACGGACTACGTGCTCTACACGCGGGTGAACGACGGCGACTACGACAACGGACAGCTGGTGGGCAACAACACCCGCATCCGCGTGACGCTCTCGCCGGGCTACCGCTACAGCTTCCGCATAGCGGCCGTGAACGCGGGTGGCGAGAGCTTCCCGTCGGAGGAACTGAGCGTCTACCGCGCGCCCCGACCGCAGGGGCAAATCCTCATTGTCAACGGGTTCGAGCGCCTGAGCGGCCCGGCCTGGCGCGAGACGGCGACGCAAGGCGGATTTGACCTGGAGGAAGACCTCGGCGTGGCCTACGGACAGACCGCGGCCTACGCCGGCCGGCAAATCAACTTCGACCGCGACAGCAAGGGCGACGTCGACGAGGACCTGTGGGGCCACAGCGGGAACGAGCTCGAGGGGCAAATCTTTGCCGGCAACACGTTCGACTACCCGGCCCTCCACGGACGGTCCGTAGCGGCGATGGGCGCCTATTCCTACTCGTCGTGCAGCGGCGAGGCCTTCCGCAAGGGTTACGTAACCCTCTCGCCCTACGCCATGATAGACTACATCGCGGGCCTGCAACGCGACGTCCCCTACAACTTGCACTCCTACAAGACCTTTGACGCCGACACACGCAGCTGCCTCACGGCTTACCTGAACGGCGGCGGGCGGCTGCTGATCAGCGGGGCGTTCATCGGGTCGGACATGCAGCGGCCGGAGGAACAGGCCTTCCTGCGCGACATGCTACACTGCCAGTTTGCCGGAACGGCCCGAAGCGACACGAGCAGTTACGTGCGCGGGCTCAACCTGCGTTTCCGCATCGTCCGCCATAGTTCCGCCACGCGCTACGGCGCACCGGCTCCCGACGCGCTCACGCCGGCGTCGGCCGACGCCTTTTCCGCCTTCGCCTACGACGGCGGACAGAGCGCCGGCTGTGCCTACCCGGGGCGCCGCTACCGCGTCCTGACGATGGGCTTTCCTTTCGAGTGTATCGAGGACGCCACCGTGCGCGACCAGGCCATGGCGGCCATCGTGCGCTTCCTGTTGGAATGACGGGGCGCCTACTTTCAGCCGGCAAAACGTTGCGGCTCTCGGTTTTTCTCCGTATATTTGTTGCACGAAACCAGGAGGCCGTCCGGACAAGTCGCGGAAAAGCAGCCGCTTTCCTTGCCTTGCCGCCCGCCTTTCATTACATTTGCGGAAACAAACCTACTAACATCGCCTACCATGTACGACATACAACTCAACGAAAGCGGCACGCGCCACCTGAACATTACGGACGAGAACCTGCAGACCATCCGCAAGTACGCCCTCTTTAACGGACTGGTGGACAGCACGGGCTACGTCGATGAGCCCGTACTCGACAAGCTGCGTCTGAATATCCGCTCGTTGATTGCCCACTCGTCCGAGGACACGAAGGACTTGCTCGATTTGTGCATCGACGTGATTTATCATGAGAAGATGAAAGCCTACGGCCTGCGCAACTTGCTCCGCCTCTACGCACAGTGGGATGCGGAACACCCCGAAGCGGAGGCTTGACCCTTTCCCCCTCTCCCCTTTTCTGCGGCCACGCGCCGGCGACCGTTGGCCTGGTTCGCCCGTTTTTCCCACCGGCCTCCTTTTTCCCACAACAGTCTTTCACGGGCAGCGCCCTCACTGCCTGCCTTGCTTCATACGCTTTTGCCCGATATGCCCAATTCCACCCTTCCGTCCCCCCATCCCAGCCGCCCGTTGCTGACGGACTGGCTCCCCACAACCCGCAAAGAAATGGAACTGCGCGGGTGGGACTGCGCCGACGTCATACTCTTCAGCGCCGACGCCTACGTGGACCATCCCTCGTTCGGCGTAGCGGTCATCGGCCGCCTGCTCGAGGCGGAAGGCTACCGCGTGGCCATCGTCCCGCAACCCGACTGGCACGGCGACTTCCGCGACTTCAAGAAGCTGGGTCGGCCGCGGCTCTTCTTCTCCGTTGCCCCGGGCTGCATGGACTCGATGGTGAACAAATTCACCGCCAACAAGCGGCTACGCTCCGAGGACGCGTACAGCCCGGACGGGCGCCACGACCTGCGGCCCGAGTATCCGACGGTCGTCTATACCCGGATACTGAAGTCGCTGTTTCCCGACGTGCCGGTCGTCTTAGGCGGCATAGAGGGCTCGCTACGGCGGCTGACCCACTACGATTATTGGCAGGACCGGCTGCGTAAGTCCATCCTTTGCGACAGCGGGGCGGACCTGCTCGTCTACGGCATGGGCGAGCTGCCAACCTTAGCGCTCTGCCGGCTGATAGAGGAGAAGTTGCTCCACCACGCCCCCGAGCGCTTTGCCGACGTAGCGGACTTCCAGCAGCTGCTGCGCCGCTATCCGGTGCGCCAGACGGCGAGCCTGGAGGAACGGGACCACATCGCCGGCGGCCTGCGCCCGGACGACATCCTTCTCCATTCGCACGAAGTCTGCCTGCGGGACCGGAAAGCCTATGCCGAGAACTTCCGCCACATCGAGGAGGAGAGCAACCGGCTCCACCCGCAGCGCCTCGTCCAGGAAGTCGACGGGAAATTTGTCGTGGTCGAGCCGCCCTTCCCGCCCATGACGACGCAGCAGATTGACCGCTCGTTCGACCTGCCCTACACGCGCCAGCCCCACCCCAAGTACCGCGGCAAACGCATCCCGGCCTACGAGATGATAAAATTCTCCGTGACGCTCCACCGCGGCTGCTTCGGCGGCTGCGCCTTCTGCACCATCTCCGCCCACCAGGGCAAATTCATCATGAGCCGCTCGAAGGAGAGCATCCTCCGCGAAGTGCGGCAAATTCTCCAGATGCCGGACTTCAAGGGCTACCTTTCCGACCTGGGCGGCCCGTCGGCCAACATGTACGGCATGGGCGGCCGCGACCGCAGTCTGTGCGAGCGTTGCAAGCGCCCGTCGTGCATCCATCCCGGCGTATGCCCCAACCTCCAGGCCGACCACCAGCCGCTGCTCGACATCTATCGCGCCGTTGACGCCCTGCCCGGCATCAAACGCAGCTTCATCGGCAGCGGCGTGCGCTACGACCTCCTGCTCCACCACTACCGGGACGAACGGCTGAACCAGGCCGCCCGGGCCTACACCCACGAACTCATCACGCGCCACGTATCCGGCCGCCTCAAGGTTGCCCCCGAGCACACCAGCGACCGCGTCCTGCAACTCATGCGCAAGCCCCCGTTCCAACAGTTCTACGAATTCAAGGCCATCTTCGACCGCATCAATCGCGAGGCCGGCTTGCACCAGCAGCTCATCCCGTACTTCATCAGCAGCCACCCGGGCTGCACGGAAGAGGACATGGCCGAGCTGGCAGCCATCACTAAGGACCTCGACTTCCACTTAGAGCAAGTGCAGGACTTCACCCCGACGCCGATGACGGTCAGTACGGAAACGTGGTACTCCGGTTATCACCCCTACACCCTCGCCCCCGTGCCGTCGGCGCGCACCCCGCAGGAAAAGTTGCGCCAACGCATGTTCTTCTTCTGGTACAAGCCCGAGGAGCGAGGGAAAATCATGTCCGAACTGCGCCGCATGAGTCGGCCGGACCTCATCGAGCGCCTCTACGGCCCGGGCCCGTCGTCCAGGCCCGCCGCCCGCCGCAGCGCCCTGCCCGACCAGGGACGCGCCCCGCGCCAGTCCGCCCCGTCGCCCCGCCGCAAGGGCACGCCGCCCCCGCCCCGCCGGCGGCGATAAGCCGCAAGCGGCCGCCGCGCCGCCCGCCCCATACCGTCCCGCCCAGCCCCTGGCGCGGGATTTTTTTGTATCCGGCCGGCAGCAGCGGGGACGGGGACGCACTTCGTGGGGCCCGGGCGGGGCGCGATTGGAAATAAGTTCCTAACTTTGCCCACAAATCGACGGCCCCGCCAGCCCGGCCCGCGCCATGCGGGACAAGGCGGCGGACAGACGCGCCGCAGGGACGAAACCATGGAAATCATAGAAAGCTACGTGCAGGGCAAGCTCGGGCAGCCGCAACTTTGTGAGGACGGCTACGTCGTGACGGACCACTTCGCCGCCGTCGTGGACGGCAGCACCTCCAAGGTGGGCGCTCACGGCGGGCTGCAGGCCATGCGCCTCACGCTGACGGCCATCCGCACGTTGCCCCCTGCGGCGGACAAGGAGGAAGTGCTCCGCCGCCTCACGGCCGCCATCGCTGTCCACAACCCGCCGCAGGCCGCCACGCAGGCCGCTTACCGCCTCACGTGCAGCGCGGCCCTTTACAGCCACCACTGGCACACGGTCTGGCTCATCGGCGACTGTCAGTGCCGCGTCGGGGGCCGCACGTACACGCACCCCAAGCTCGTGGACCGCGTCCTCACCCAGGCGCGCTGCGACGCCGTCCGCTACCTGTTGGCCCACGGGACGCCGGCCGAATCGCTGCGCCGCAACGACCTGGGCCGGGCCCTCATCATGGACGCCCTACGCGAGCAGACCAATTTCCAGAACGACCCCAATCCGTTCAATCCCTTCCGCTATCCGGTGATAGACGGCTGCCCCATCGACCCCGACGCCGTGCCGGCCATCCCCCTCGGCCCGGCCCGGCGGCTTATCCTGGCCTCGGACGGCTACCCCGTCCTGGCCGACACGCTCCGGGACACGGAGGCCGGGCTCCGTCGCCTGCTCCAGGCCGACCCGCTCTGCATCGGCCCCAATGCCGCCACGAAATGCTGGATGGAGGGGACGGAGTCGTTCGACGACCGCGCGTTTCTCTCCCTTTCCCTCTGAGGCCGCCCCGACGGTCGGCCGCTCCACCCCACTAAAAACTCAAGCTACTCATGGAACACTCCACCGTACAAATCATCTTCGACTACTTCCCGCAACTGTCCGACGGGCAGCGCCGCCAGTTCGAGCAGCTCGACGCCCTCTATCACGACTGGAACGCCAAGATCAACGTCATCTCGCGCAAGGACATCGACGAACTCTACCTTCACCACGTGCTCCACTCCTTAGGCATTGCCAAGGCCATCCACTTCCGCCCGGGCACGTCCATTATGGACGTCGGCACGGGGGGCGGTTTCCCGGGCATCCCGCTCGCCATTCTCTTCCCCGAAGTCCAGTTCCACCTCGTCGACAGCATCGGGAAGAAAATCCGCGTCGCCACCGAGGTGGCCCAGGCCATAGGGCTGCAGAACGTCAGTCTGGCCCACCGCAACGTCATAGAGGAAAAGGGGAAATTCGACTTTGTCGTGTCGCGCGCCGTCATGCCGCTGCCCGAGCTGGTCCGCCTGATACGGAAAAACATCCATCACCAGGGAAAAAATTCCGTACCGAACGGTGTCCTCGTCCTCAAGGGCGGCGACCTCGGCGAGGAGCTGCGGCCCTTCAAGCACTGTTCCGAGACGTGGAACCTCAGCGACTTTTTCAAGGAAGACTATTTTGAAGGGAAGAAAGTGGCTTTCGTCAGCCTCTGATGCCTCATTCCGTCCGTCGCGGCCCGCTGGCGCGGCGGACTTTCCTTTTCTTTAACCTCACGCCCTATGCTCAACATCCAACGATTCGTAGTCAACATGATCGAGGAGAACTGCTACGTTCTCTGGGACGACAGCCGCGAGGCCGTCGTCATAGACTGCGGCGCCTTTTACCCGGAAGAGAAAAAGGCCATCCAAGACTTCATCGACACGCACGAACTCCGCGTGAAACGCCTCTTACAGACCCACGCCCACTTCGACCACCTCTTTGGCGCGGACTTCCTTTACCGCACCTACGGCGTCCGGCCCGAGATGCACCGCAACGAGGCCGACACCTACGCCAACGCGGCCCGCCAGGCCCGGCTCTTCATGCACCGCGACCTGCCCCTCACCCTGCCGCCCGCCGGCCCCTGCTTCGACGACGACAGCCGCCTCACGTTCGGCCATCACGTGCTCCAGGTCATCGCCACCCCGGGCCACACGCCCGGCGGCGTCTGCTTCTACGACAGCGACGAGGCCGTCCTCTTCAGCGGCGACAGCCTCTTCCGCCACGAAATAGGGCGCTGCGACCTGCCCGGCGGCAACGAGGCCAGCCTCGTCGGCAGCCTCCGGGAGCGCATACTGGCCCTCCCCGACGGCGTCACCGTCTGTCCCGGCCACGGCGACACGACGACCGTGGGCGAGGAGCGGCGCGCCAATCCCTACTTGCAGTGAGCGCCCAGCCCCGGCCCGCCGGCGGCGCGGAGTAGCAGGTCGAGCAGCTCGCTGTTCACGCGGCTGTTGCCGTCGGCCTCGCGCTGCTCCTCGAAGCAGTCGAGCGTGGCCGCACACTCGCCGCAGATGTCGGCCCCGAGCAGGGGCGTCCGCTCCACCACGCGGCGCAACACGTCCTCCATGGCCACCAGCGACATGGTCCCCTGGTCCCAGTTGGTGCGTACTTCGCGGGGCGAGAGCACGTCCTTGTCTATCGACAGGTAGACGGGCCCTTGCAGCCAGCCGGCCGAAAAGTTGCGGCAGGCCGCTTCGTAGCCGCCCTCGTCGCCGCAAAAGAAATGGACGCGCGGCCGCAGTTCGGCCGGAACCTCGGCCACAAGGCGGCGGTCCACGCCGCCAAGGCACACCTGCCGGACCCACGGATTCTCGCGCACGACGTCGGCCACCCATCCGCCGCACGAGAGGACGCCCCCGTAGCGCGGCTGCTGCAGGTCGGGATGGTGGTCGAACACGAGCAACGAGAACGGACGCGTCAGCTTGTCCGTCCAGAACTTGGTCAGGTAGTGGAAATCGCCGGAGTCTATGAAGTGAATGCCTTCCGGCGGGTAGGGAGCTATCAGCCGGCGCAGCGCGGCCGCTCCGCCGGCATCGCAGTAGCACTCCGTCCCCCGCAGGTGCGTGCAGTCCAGGTGGACCATGCCGCGGCGGCGGGCAAACGCCTCGTAGTCGTAGACTCCGGTGAAGTTCATCAGGATAACGGAAGGATGGGACTGTTTCATGCGACGTCTCCTTTAGGTTAATAAAAAAGAAAAACGGTCTCCCGCCGTCCGACGACAGCAGGAGACCGCTTTTCAGTCAGTTATTAGTGAATCTCGATGGCACGTCCTTCTTGCTTGGGCTCTTCGGCCTTCTTCGGCAACTCGATGTTCAGGACGCCGTCCTTTACTTCGGCTGCGATGTGCTCGCGGTCCACGTTCTCCGGCAGGGCCAGCGTCTGCTGGAAGTGAGCGTAGGAAAACTCGCGACGGATGTATTTCTTGCCGCCCTTCTCCTTCTCCTCGTTCTTCGTCTGCTTCTCCATATTGATAACGAGGTTGTCGTTCTCGTCAATATGAAGTTTGAAGTCATCCTTAGTCAAGCCGGGCGCGGCCACTTCGATGCGATAACTCTTCTCGTCTTCCATCACATTGATAGAAGGTGCCGTGCGATAATCCTTAGGCAACCACTCCGTATCAAAGAAATCATTGAATGCGCTGGGAAACCAACTCTGTGCAAGACTTTTAACTGGTAGCATAATCAAACCTCCTATTTTTATAAGTTCTACAAATCTTTTTGTTCTCCGCCTCGGCCTTCCGGCTTCCGCGGTTCACCCTTATACGTTGCAAAGGACGTACCAGACCGGCACGGACGGCGCGCGCCGGGGAGCAGCGGCCGCATTTATTATACTTTATTTCACAAACATGGCGATATTGCTAATGATTTTAACGTATGAGGCAACATTTATTTGAAATATCTGTCACTCGCAGCAAAAGTGTGACAACAATGTCACCGCTACCTGCCAGCGCTGTCGGGACATGGCGGGCGGCCCGCCGGACAGTTGCCGCAAACACGGGGCTAAGGCCCGTAAAAACTGGAATAGGCCCCGTCGCTACGGGGCTAAGGCCCGTAGCCGCGCCCCTGGACCGCGCCGTGCGGCGGCCGCTCCCGCACACGGACGGGACCGAAAAAAGGCGCCCGCGGCCAGGCAGGCTGCGGGCGCCGATAGTGCGGGAAGCCGCACCGCGCGTCAGTCGTTGACGGCGGGCAGTGTGGCGTAGTCGCGGCTGTAACGCAACATCTGTGCGTCGTAGGCCTCGGTATAGTCCAGCTTCACGTCGACAATGCGGCCCTCGGCGTCGCGCTCCGCCGTGTAGACCGGATTGATGAAGCCCTTGTAGGGCGAAAGGTTCAGGCGGGCGTAGCGCTCCAGCACCTCGCGGTGCAAGCCGGGCTCCACCTGCACGCCGTAGCGCTCCACGAGCTGGCGCGCCCCCTCGTAGTCGCCCTCGCTCTTGATGCGCTGCACCTCGGCCAGCAAGCGGCCGAAGAGCTGGCGCAAGGCGGCGTAGTCGTTGATGCGTACGTACGTCTTTCCCTCCACCTGGACCAGCTCCACGACGTTGTCTTCGCGTCCGTTCTCCAAGGCCCAGCGGGCGATGAGGGCCCGGTTGCGCATGTGGGCCTCCTCGATGGTGTTGCCCGGCTGTATGCGCACCAGCTGCGTGAGCAGTCCGTTCATCATGTAGGTGTAGTATTGGCTCTTGTAGGCCTCGGCGTTGGGCGTCAGGCCCAGTTCCACCAGCTTCGGGTCGGCCACGTAATAGAGGCCGAAGAGGTCCGCGCGCGCCTCCTCAATGGTGGAGCCGTAGGAGCGCAGGGAGTCGGGGTCCGTCCCCGGGAGGAGCTGCCCGCTGCCGTGGCCCAGACATTCGTGCAGGTCGGTGTGCAGGTCGTCGCAGGCGTCGCCGTACTGCTCGATGAGGGCCCGCGTCGCGTCGTCTATGACAAATTCGCGGTCCATGCCGCTGCCGTGCGCCGCCTTGTTGTACGCGTCCGTCAGGTTGCCGATGGTGACGCTCTTCGAGCCGTGCTCGCGGCGCACCCAGTCGGAGTTGGGCAAGTTGATGCCGATGGCGGTCGAGGGATACAGGTCGCCGCCGAGGATGGCCGCAGTGATGACCTTCGCGGATATGCCCTTGACGTTCTTCTTCTTGAACCGGGGGTCGACGGGCGAGTGGTCCTCGAACCACTGTGCGTTCTCGCTCAGCTTGCGCGTACGCTCCGTGGCCGCTACGTCCTTGAAGTTGACGATGGACTCCCAGGAAGCCTTCATGCCGAGCGGGTCTCCGTAGTTTTCAATAAAGCCGTTGACGAAGTCCACCAGGCCGGCCGTCTCCTGGAGCCAGAGGATGGAGTACGCGTCGAAGGTGCGGAGGTCGCCCGTGCGGTAGTATTCCACCAGGCGGTCGATGACTTCCTGCTGGGCGGCATTCTCGGCAAAGGGCCGTGCCTGGAGCAGGCAGTCCACGATGCGCTCGATGGCGGGACCGTAGAGGCCGCCCACGCGCCATACGCGCTCCTCGAGCTGGCCGTCGGCGCCGCGCACCAGGCGGCTGTTGAGGCCCGTCATGACCGGATGCGGGTCGGACGGGTCCTTGCGCCGGCTGTAGAAGTCCTCGGCCTCGGCCTGCGTGATGCCCGGAGCGTAGTAATTGCATGCAGAGGTCAGCACGAGGTCGTCACCGTCCCGCTGGTTGACGCGCATCGGCATGACGGCGGGGTCAAAGATGACGGGGAACACCTCGTCGCAGAGTTCGTCGACCGTCTGTCCCTCGGCCAGCGGAAGCTGGGAGGCGTCGGCCTGGCGCAGGGCTTCGCGGAAGAAGTCGGCGGAAAAGCCGGGCACAAACTTTTCGCTTCCGTAGTGATGGTGAATGCCGTTGGAGAACCATACGCGCTTCAGGTAGGTGGTCAGGGCCTGGAAGTCCGGGCTCTGGCGGTCGCCGCGGTAGCCGGTGTAGACGGTCTCGAGCATGCGGCGGATGCGCAAGTTGTAGCGTCCGTTTTGGTCGAAGAGAATGTCGCGTCCGTAGAGGGCGGCTTCCTGCAGATAGTAGATATAGGTCTTCTGCTGGAGCGTAAGGGACTCGAAGCCTTCCACCTTATAGCGGAGCATCTGTATGTCGGCAAACTGCTCGTCGGTGTACTTGAAGCCGTCCGTGGCGTCGGCGGCTGCGGTGGTCACGGCACTGGCGGCCATGAGCATCTGGAGTAATTTCGATTTCATATTGATGCAGGGTTTATGCGGATAGATTTTCTGCGTGCGCGGACGGTCCGGAAGGCGGGCGGCAGTAACCGCCTGCACGGAACGCCGGGCACTCAGCGGGCAAAAATAACATTTTTCGGGGAAAAACAACGCATCCGGCGCAGCATTTCAGGCCGCGGAGCAGACAGAAAGGGCCGGACCGCCGCCCGGCCAGGCCCTCAGAACAGGCGGAAAGCCACCTTGCAGCCGGCGCTGGTCTGCCGATGGCCGGAGAGGGCGACAAATCCGGCCACGTCGATGAGCGGGGTGGACAGGCCGTAGCCCCACTCGCTGTAGAAGCCGAGGCGGCGCACGCTCAACAGGTTGCAGTAAAGGCGCTCCTTTTGCACGAGCCGCGTCAGGAATTTGATGCGCGAGAAGAGTAGCATGGGGCTCTCGTAGGCCGCCGAGAGGCGGACGTAGTAGCGGGACTCGTTGTAGAAACGACTGTCCAGCAGCTGGAACTGGCCGGACATTTCGTCGTCCCACCCTTCCGGGAGATTGTTGTTGCGGAAATAGTCGTAATCGAAAAAGCAGTCGTCGCCCCGCCGCGTATAGAAGCCGCAGCCGGCACGGAAGTAGAGGGAACGGAGCGCGTAGAGGGAGTGCGTGTACTGGGCGTCGAACTCGATGCGCTCGTAGTAGGTCGAACGGTTGAAGGCGCGGATGCCGCGCTCATAGTCGAGCATGAACGTGGGCCAATGGGAATAGAGCGCCACGGGGCGGCCGTTGGACCGATAATAATACTGCGCCGGCGTCCACTCGACGTGGAGCCGCGGGGCCAGGCTGGTGAGCGTGCGGTCCATACCGTTCTGCGCCGCGACCTCGTTCCAATGAATCAGCGCCCTACGGTGGAAACGCATGCCGACACTGACGTGAAGCCCGACGACCGGCTGCAACGTGAAATGGAACAGGACGTGGTTGTCGCGATAGTAATGGAAATCGTAGCGGTCGAAGACCTGGATGAGCGAATCGTAGTTCGTGACGCCGGCCAACTGGTGGCGCACCTCGTCGGCCTGGCGGCTGCTGTACATGTGGTCACCCCCTGCGGCCTCGATGCCGATGGAGCCGTCGAGCGCCGGGAGGACGGTGACGTTGAGCGGGAGTCGCCAGTAGACTTGCTTTTGCTTGAAGTTGTAGCCTACGCGGGGCTCGAAATCCAAACGGCCCTGGCGCTCGATGTTGTAATTGAAGACGAAGCGCGTCTGGAGCGAGAAACCCTTGCTCGGGGACCACTGCACCATGGAGGGGGTCAGGAGGGGCGGCAACTGGACCGAGGCCTGCCCGCCCAGGGTAAAGCTGTGGCTGTCGAAGAGCAGGTCCTCGGTGCGCGGGGAGAGGAGACGGCGGCGCGGTTCGGCGGGCGGCGCGGCTACGGCGGCGCTGTCGGCGGCCTCGCGGCGGCGGTAGATTTCCTGCGCGTAGGGCATGAGGGGGTAAGGGCGCACGCTGTCGAAGAAGGCGCGGTCGTAGCGCATGCGGGTGGTGTCGACGCGCAACAGGCTTTCGTCCGTCAGGTCGAACCGGGCCTGCCGCGAAGCCGTAGTGTCGACGGGCGGCGGAGGCAGGAAACGGTAACGGGCCGAGGCCTCGAAACGTTCTTCAATACGGTTGCCCAACAGATTGAGGCGGGAAATGAGCGTAATCTTATTGGGCAGCAGTGTGGCCTTACCGTCCGCGCCCATCTGCCCGCTGACAGCCAGCCGCGCCCAGCCGTAGAAAAATTGGAAGGCAAAGAGCTGTAAGCGCCCCGTGCCGATTTCTACGTCGATGGTGCCTTCCACGAGCTGCGTGTTCGAGATGCGCGGCCGCACGCCGATATGCGCGACGGGACGGCCGCCGCTGATGTAGGTGTAGAAATACTGATAGCGGTAAAAGCGGCGGTTGCGGCGATTGAGCGGAGAGAGGATGCGGTCGCTGAACAGGTTGGGCTCGTAAATGGAAAGGTTGTAGCGCCCCATCCAACGGTCATTGGCCGGGCTGAGATAGGGCATGGTGGTGTAGGCCGCTATCGTCTTCTGGTCTATCCGTCCGGACGGACTGAACTGGAAGCGGGACAGGCTCTCGCCGAAATAGTCGTTCTGCCCGCGCTCCAGGCGGAACAGCCCCGGGACGTAGCGCACCCAGAAGCCCTTGCGGCGGGTGCGCAAATAGTGGCGGGCGTATATTTCGGAAGTGAAGTCCCCTACCTTCAGGCCGGTGCGCTCGGTGTAGGAATAGACGCGCTCCATGATCGTGTCTACCGGCACTTCGTCCTGGGCCCGTGCGGGGAGCGCGCCGCCCAGGCACAGGAGCGCGAGCAACGCGCCCCGCGCCGCCCGAAAGCAAGCGTGCCAAAGGTTGCACACCCGCACGGGGCGCAGCCTTTGGCACGCTTTTTCCTCAGCGCAGGGGCGCATGGCCGTCCTTATTATTTATTGTACAGCAACCAGGCGCCGGCGTAAGTACTTTTCAATTCATCTCTGGACTGAATAGCCGACGCTTTGTCGTCGTACGAAGAGGCAATGACGCGATACCACCCGGTGTGATTGTTAATCGTCTCGTTCGTCTTTACCACACGGGCCGCATATCCCTTGCCTTTGAGTGTATTCATCAATCCTTCGGCATTGGCCTGGGTCACAAAGCTCCCCACCACGACGCTATATGCGCGCAATCCTTCGCCGTTGACCACCGTCACGCCGCCGGGGATGGTGCGCACGTCGCTATTGTCCTCCTCGTTGGAGGGTACGGTCGTCACGGGGGTAACCGTTATCGTCGCCCCGGAGTTACCGGTGGCCGGCGTCACGGCTACTGCTTCCGAATTGTCCTGAGCGGTCTGTTCGCGCTCCTGTGCTTTGGCTTTCTCGTAGGCTTGGCGATAGGCGCTCTCCTGCGATTTGCAGCTGCTGAGCACTACGGCCGAACAGAGAGCCACACCGAATAAGAAATAATTCTTCATATCTAAGCGGTTTATGGATTTAATGTAGTTATTCAACGATTACGCACAAATGGCCCGGCCATAGTCGGACCGTAGCCTAATACTTGTTTGCAAAATTACAATTCTATTTCAGTAGAAAATCCGCCCCTGCGTTAAACAAAATTAAAGAAGGAGAGATTTAGAAGAATAGGGCGAAAAAACACAATAAAAGGTTAGGTAAATAGGAAGAGAATCGTTACCTTTGCTTCAAAAGCCGGGCGAGGTTGCAGGCCTGCCCGCATCGCTACCGGCCTAAACACGTAGAACCCTATAAATTTAAGTATCATGAAAGGTCTTAATCTCGTAGCAGCATTCTTAGGCGGCGCCCTCGTCGGAGCCGCGTGTGGTCTCCTCTTCGCCCCGGAGAAGGGAACGGACACCCGTTACAAAATCGCCGAGGCCCTTCGCAAGAAAGGCATTAAGTTGAGTCGTCAGGACGTGGAAGACATCGCCGACGAACTCGACGCCGACAAAGCCTGACAACTTACGACACCGGCAGACAGCGCCCTCGTTCACGAGGTGCAGTCTGCCGGTGTCCGTTTTCACAAACGGTCCGTCGCCCGCCGCCGTCCGTTGCCGGAGGCAGCGCCGCTCCATTCCTAAATCCCAAGCCCGTGTATTCAGACGACCGCCATATAGATTCCATTCGTAAGCTCATTGCCGAAGTTCGTGAATATATCTCCCTGCGCTTCGAGTGTGGGAAGTACGACATGGTCAGCAAGCTCACCGTCCTGCTCTCCGTGGTCGCGCTGGCGGCCATTATGCTGGCAGCCGCCATCGTTATTCTGTTTTTCCTCTCCTACGCCGTAGCGTTGGCCGTGGCCGACGACGTGGGGGGCCTCCACGTAGCCTGCGCGCTCGTCGCCCTGTTCTACATCCTCGTGGGCCTCGTCATCTACGCCCTGCGCAACCGCCTCATCGTCCGCCCCATCACCAACCTGCTCGGTCATCTGTTCCTGAATCCCGATAAAAACGAGGAGGAAAAGCCATGATAAAGCACATCTACACCTTAGAAGAGATCCACGCCCGCCGCAAGGAGCTCCGCGCGCGCATCGCCGCGAGCGAAGCGTCCATCGTAGAGCAGTGGAACGACCTCACAGCACCGCCGCTCGTCGACAACCCGATTCAGCTCTGGACCAACAGGGCCCAGGCCGCCTACTCCATTTACGACGGCCTCATGACGGGCTACAAACTCTTCCGCCGCTATCGCGGTTTCTTCAAGAAGAAGAAATAAGGCTGCGGGACCTCTGCGTCCACCGCCGCCCGCTCCGCCTCCCGGCGCACATCGGCGCCGCGGCCCAGGGCCGGCAGTCCGCCGCGCCCCTTGCCCGGCCGCTCCGGGCCGGCCCCTACCGCCCGGCCGCCGGACCACCTGCACCATCGCATTTCCGCGAGACCGCAACTACGGCCTCGCTATTTTTTTAATCACATCTCTAATTTCATTCACATGTTTTCCAAAACTCACAACCACAGCCAGGTGCTCACCTTCCGCCACTTCACGCACAAGGGCTACGCGCTCTTTGCCTGCCTGGGCCGCGAAGTGCGCATCGGCGTGCTCACCGCTGCCACGCTGGCCTGCGCCACACCCCGCCTCACGGGACAGACGCTCCGCACCGCCGAGGGGCACGACAGCACGTCCGTCGCTACGGAAGCCACCACCTCGCTCGGCGAGGCCGTCGTCTCCGCCTCGCGGACGCCGCTGGCCGCCGCGGTCAGCGCGCGCCAGGTGACGGCCCTCACCCGCCGGGACCTGGACGCGGCGGGCATCACCACTATCAACGACGCACTCAAGTCAGTCGCCAGCGTCGACGTCCGGCAGCGCGGCGGCTTCGGCATCCAGACGGACATCAGCATCGACGGCGGCACTTTTGACCAGATTACTTTGCTGGTCAACGGGGTCCCGGTCAACAACCCACAAACCGGCCACAACGCGGCCGACTTCCCAGTCAACCTTTCCGACATCGAGCGCATCGAGATACTCGAAGGCGCCGCCTCGCGCCTCTTCGGCAGCCAGGCTTTCAGCGGCGCGGTCAACATCGTCACGCGCCAGGGCGGCGAACGCCTTTCCGCCAGCGCCGCGGCCGGCAGCTACGGCACCGTCACCGCCGCCGCCCGCACGGCGTGGCCCGCCACGGCCCGCTTCCGCACCAGCCTGAGCGGCAGCTGGCAGCGCTCCGACGGCGCCGTCGACAACGGCGACTTCCAGGGCGGGAAACTCTTCTGGCAGGGACGCTACGACGCCCCCGCGCTACGCCTCGACGCCCAGGCCGGCGTCTCCGTCAACGACTTCGGCGCCAACACGTTCTACTCCGCCGCCTACCCGGACCAGTGGGAAGCCACCCACCGCTACCTCCTCTCCGTCCGGGCCGAGACGCGCGGCCGCCTGCACCTCGTCCCCCAGGTGTCGTGGCTGCGCAGCGTGGACCACTACCAGCTGACGCGCCACGCGGCCGCCGGCGAAAACTTCCACCGCGGCGACGTCTACACCCTGGGACTCAACGCCTGGACCCAATGGGCCTTGGGCCGCACGGCCTTCGGCGCCGAACTCCGCGAGGAGGAAATCGTCAGCACCAGCCTGGGGCGGCCCCTCGACGAGGGCCAGACGGTCCCCATCCGCGGGCAGGACAGCCTGCGCTACACCCGGCGCGACGGGCGTACCAACCTGAGTTTCTTTCTCGAGCACGTCGTGGTCTGGCGGCGCTGGACCGTTTCGGCCGGCATTATGGCCCTGCGCAACACGGCGCTGGGCACGACCTACAGCTTCTATCCGGGCGTCGACGTGAGCTACCGGCCGGGCGGCGGATGGCGGCTCTACGCCTCGTGGAACCGTTCGATGCGCCTGCCCACCTTTACCGATCTGTGGTACAAGAGTCCCACGCAGGAGGGCAACGTGGGTCTGCGGCCTGAAACGAACTCGGCCTTCCGCCTCGGCGCCGACTGGGAGCGCGGCCCCGTGGCGGTCACGGCCAAGGCCTACTTCAACCGCGGTCACGACATGATAGACTGGGTCATGTTCACGGCCGACGACCTCTACCACGCCACCTCCTTCAGCCTGGACAACGTGGGCGCCAGCCTGTCCCTGCGCCTCGACATGGGCCGATGGCTGGGCCCGAAGCAGCCCTTCACCCACTTCGCGGCGGCCTACGCCTACGGGTACCAGCACCGCCGCGACGCGACGCCCTACTTCAAGTCGAACTACGCGCTGGAGTATCTGCGCCACAAGTTCACCGCCTCGCTCGCCCACCGCATCTTCGGGCCGCTCTCGGCCCGGTGGTCGCTGCGCGTGGCCGACCGCATGGGCGGCTACCTCCTCTACCGCGACGGGCAGTCCACGGGCGAGCTCCGGCCCTACGGCGCCCACGCCGTGCTCGACTGCCGCCTGACGTGGCAGGGCCAGGGCTGGGCCGTACGGGCCGACGTGACCAACCTGACGGACCACCGCTACTACGACATCGGCAACGTGGAGCAGCCGGGCTGCTGCTTCCTGGCCGGCGTGTCGCTGACGCTCTGAACGCGCCGCCAGGCCCCGCTGCCACGGGGCTAAGGGAAAGAAAAACTGGGCTAAGGCCAGAAATTACTGGCCTTAGCCCAGTTTTTACGGGCCTAAGGGGCGTGCGCGCGGCGACCGTCGGCGTCGTCACTGTCCCGCCAGGCGCTGGAGCAGGGCCTCGCCGCGCTCCTCCTCGTCCGGTCCGAAGTCCATGAAGCGCAGCAACGTCTTGCCCGCCGCGGCGCGCACGGGGCCGTCGGCCGAACGGAGGGCGCACTCGGCCTGGTCGAGGAGCTCGTCGGCATCGCGCGGCGCGGGGCGCAGCCCTTGCTGGAACAGGCGGCCCAGGAGCAGCCAGCCGCAGAGCTGGCGCATGGGCTGCTCGGCCGCGAGCCACTCGAACGCCTTGTCCGAGGCGAAGGGCAGGCGGCTGAAGAGACAGAGCACGGCCACTTCGGCCTCCTCGGGAAAGTGCATCTGCTCGGTCCACAAGTCGGCCATCTGCCCGTCGAACTGTGCCGGGGGCATGAGCATCGGGGCCAGCAGGCGGCACTCGCGTACCGGTTCCTGCCACAAGGCGGCGGCCAGGGCGTAGTCCTGGGGCCACTCGGCGGCCATCTGGCGCAGGCGGGGCAACTCTACGCCGAAGTTCACTTTATACGTCAGTCCCTTCTCGCGCATGGACTGACTGACGGGACCATTCATAGCGCCGCGCAGGCTCTGCTTCACCTCGCGCACGCGGGCGGCGACGTCGGGCGCCGCGGCCCTTTTTTCCTTGCTTTCCTCCATTGTTTCGGGTTCTCTTTTTACGTTGGCGAAAATACGAAGATTAGGAGAGTGAAATTCAGGGGTATGCGTTTTTTTTTGTTAAGGGGACTTCTATAAATTAAATCCCTGATTATAAGTTGCATAAGCGGATAAA
>OHMX01000095.1_pt1 | contig 48010 bp, 47 predicted proteins | sample 1569471 | NCBI WGS metagenome assembly OHMX01 (sample SAMEA3879547, study PRJEB24766) | human gut metagenome | biome: human-associated habitat; feature: feces | place: USA | collected 1985/1987
CGAAATAAATAATACCTTATTAAGATAGTTTAAAAAGTCTTGAAAGTCTATTTGAAAAGGTAATAAAAATAATAAATAATAAAACTTTCAAGCAATTTAATTATGAAAAATCAAATTAACAAAGTGAATGTAGAAAAAGCAAGTGTAAACAGCAAAGCAAATAGTTTAATAGCTTTAGACGTTTTAAAATCAGTCAAAGAAAAAAATCAAGGACTTTTTAAAACGGCTTTAGGGACAAAAACAGAAATTTATAAAAAAGAATTGTTTTTGGGAGCAAACGAAAAGCAAATAAAATCTTTGAGAAAAAAATTTAGAAATGTTACTTTCAATTTTCTTTCAACGATTGCAACAAATGCAGATAAAAAACTAATTGATGGCTTTATAGACTTTTATAAACAAGTCTATGTTTTAAACGATTTTTCTTTTTCTTCAATTGCAAGCGAAAACACTAAAGAAGAAAAGAAAGAGATATTAATAAAAGGTCTTGAAATTGTAAAAAAATCAATGAAGTAAAACAAAATCTCAGATAAGGAGTAAAATTTTACTCCTTATCATAAAAATAAAATTATTATGTTATTAATTTTGTTTGTTATCTTATTAGCTGTTTTTGTTAGTGCTTTATATGTAGTTTATATTCTTTTAAAGTCAAATCATAGAATAATATCTACTATTATTGATGTGCAAACTTTTCAATTAATTAATGCAGAGCAATTTCTATTAATTGAACAAATAAACAAGAACTATTTAAATGAAGTTGAATATACAATTTATAAAAAATTTTCTTTTAAAACTTTTTTACTATACTTATGTTATTGTTTAAATGAACAATTTAAAGAAAATTTAAATAATCATTTAGTAGATAATTAGAAAAGCAAAGGGATAAATAAAAATGTTTGTCCCTTACTTTTTATTTTTGAATGTTAAATTTAACGGAACCGTACTCCCCATTTAGTACCACAACTTTCGAAGCCCTCACATTAAGGGGTACCTTGAAGGCAAATACACATTTTTAGTACCACACAAAAATCACTCCTCGTATTAAGGGCATACCTAGATATCCCACAACCACACATGCTCACATAACACACAAAGAAGCCAGGGATGTTAGGTCTCTGGCAACTAATTAAAGTATAGCACGAATTAAATCCTTAGTCCTATCTTTCCCAAGAACTCCTCGAACCTTACCACCTTTCTTCTCATAAAAGAAAACATAATACTGTTGAAGATTCCTTAACCACCATCTCTTAACTTCACCATACCCATCAAAATACCTTTCTATACAATTCATATCCAATTGGGTAATCCATATCTGATACCAAATCCGATTATCCTCTTGGCATTTAAGAATCCTCTTTTCATTATCATCCCTAATTGTTTCAACCTTCACCATCTTAATAATCCTCCCTCACTGATTTTAACCTACTGGTAATATCTATTCTCCCAGTAACCTTTAACACCCTACTATTTTTTCTCTTTAGGTATAAATATCTTAAATAATCTTCTGCCCTTTCAATTGCCTTATCCTTATCAAGGAAGGTTTCTATATTACTCGAATACTTATCTCTAAGTGTAAGCCAAAACACCAATCCCAGGAAGGAATACCTAATCTTAATGAAGTACCTTCCTCTGCTTGTATGGTAGTAAATCTGATACTGATACTTTCTCATAATTCTTTATATTGATTATATAATATTATAGACTTCGGATTATCCCTCTGGTAGATTACAATATCAAAGTTCTTTCTATAAACCAAAAACTTATAAAGATATGGAAGAAACATTATTCAAACTAGCACGTGCAATTACAGATACAGGTACAGATACTGTATCTTCAGAGGGTGGTACTATAACCTACCGTATCACTTCCCTCAAAAGGAAACTGGTAAATGGCAAAGTAGTTTCAACCTCTACACCCTCTTGTACTTTGAGCTCAGCCTCCGTAAGTTGGGCTATTTGGGGAGGAGTTACCGTTGGAGATGGTTACTTAGATGTAAAAATTAACTATTCAGAAAATACTGGGTCCTCAAGGTCTACTACTCTGATATTTGCCCAAAATGGGTCTAATAACAAAATCAATCTCACAGTAACTCAGGGATCCGGTATTACCTATAGTGGATACATAAAAATGGTTTCAAACACATTGCCTTTAGGTAGTGATAAATATAATACTGCTCAAATCCTTGTGATGGCCTATTTAAAGGGTAGTGATGGGTCTAAAAAGCCAGAAACTCCCCATGTGGGTAATGCTCCCGATTGGTGCTCAGTATCCATTGCCCCAGCGGATACTCTTGAGAACCAGTACATGTTATCCCTGACCGCTTTATCGAGTAATCAAACTGGAGCTAACCGTTCAGGGCATATCTTCTTAACCTGTGGGGATGCTAACCTTAGTATACCAGTAACTCAGAAGTCACAAGTGGCTTCAACATTCACTCTCTCTGGATTGCCCACAGATACAGGCTACTATCTCTTTGGCAGGGGAGCTAGGCCACAGAATACATCATCTTCAGATCAGATGTATATACAGGGTCTCTCAGCAACTGGTACTACTACTATGAAGATTCCATTCTATGCCAATGACTCAGAACCTGGTTCTCGAATAGAATGTACTACTGGAGATAAAGTAGCTGTATATACTAAATCAGGTGCTACCTGGATATCAGAGGGGTCATTTATAGTACCAAGTGCAGGAGGAACAGTATCAATCTAAAAACATTATACATTATGGAAAATAAAGTTCTTAAATTAGGGGGGGGGAGAGATCTACCCAAGATGTATATGCAGAAATAAGACAGGGAAACTCTGAGAGATGGACAATACAATCTCAAAAGAGTAAGTATGTAAATGGCAAATTGTCCGGGGTTATTGAAGTTGGTTATTCTGCTAGCATCAATACCCCGGACTATGTTCTGGAGGAAGACAAAAGTAACAATTGTATTCAGATTACTGCACAAGATGACGGTACTTCTGGGCTTTGTATACTTACACAAAATGAATCTGGTAATAAAATAAATCTACACCTTACTACTACTCCCGAAGAAAAAGAATATTGGGAAATACATTTTAATCCTATAACCATCAGTGGATTAGACATGAGTGATTTTTTTAAGGCTACTACCAATATTAGTGGCGAAGGTGGATCTATGGCTGATGGTAACCAAAATAAGAATTGGATAGTAAATCAAAATAGATATGCTATTAATGTCTATATTGCTAACCTGTACCCGGGAGATGTCGAAATGTTGTCTTGGTCCTGCCTTGATAAGAATGGTAATGCTTTTAGTCCTAGCTACAATTTACCAAGTAATTCATACTTTACAACAAAAACAACTGGATTGGGTTCCTATACTCTTACAAAAATTTCAACTCCCTCTGCTAGCAGTGATACTCCTATACTCTCCAGTAGGTTTAACCCCACTAAAAAATATCCATTAGATTTGAATTTTTATTGGGTAGCTCCAATTTATAATACCTGTATTAAGATAATATCCCAATTATAAAAGCAATTACCCAGAATATAAGAGCCAGTGTATATGCAACAGAATATCTATGCCATGGATACCAGCAGGTAATATAAGAATCTACTTTTAGTATTTCTGGATGTTCTTCCTCGTATTTTTTATCCTCTTCTCTAGAACTGTATTTATGAAATACATAGAAAGGTAAGAATACGAGGAAGATTATTAGAGCAACTGGGAACAAGAGTAGGAGAAGAATCTCCCACCCTTGCATTGATGACCCAGCATAATTACCATCTCTGTCAAAAAAGTATCTCATAGTAATCTATATTTTAGGTATTTGATTAATAAGTAAATCGGGAATAGAGGTAATACTATCCATACCGATATGAATAGAATAAGAGAGTGTATTTTGTGAGTATAGGGTAAATAATCCAAGCAAGCCCTTACAAAAAATACCGTGAATGGCAAACATACCAAGTAAATTATCGCTAATACCGTAGTCATCATTGTTCTTTGAAGTATTTGTTAATAATCTTGGTAAGCTTCTTATCAAATTCAATCATCATATCGAAAGCATCTGTATCTTTCATACTTCTCATCTCCTTATCAAGTAATTCTATGTTTCTCTTAATTGAGAAATAGGCCTTATATGCAAGGAATACTCTTTCATTTTCTTCGGTAAGCGGACGAACTTCTCCCTTTTGCCCATCCAATCTTGGGTATGTATCATCAGGACCCAAGGTTCTTGCAACTTTTACTCGGTTACTGAGCATTGCGAATCCACCTTTTTTATCAATAGATTCCACTGTAACTTTCTCAATGATGGGTCTTCCAGATAAGGTGAAGAGAACCTCATCCCCCTCTTTAAGCTTTTTGATTTCTTTCTTTTCTTTTTTCATATCTTTATTTATTAAGAATTTTTCTTTATGCAAATATACGAAATTATTTCTTATTTATTGCATTATCAATCATATTTTTAATAAATTCATAGGCATTGCCTCGGTAATCTTCTAGCATTTTGTATTCCTGTGGAGATAGAATTACTCCGTTTACTTTAAAAAGCTTTCTTAGATGTTCTGGTATAGTGCCTTGGTGAGCGATGTTATTATAACGGATAATGAAAAGCTTCTCTCGATCTTCATCAATAACTCCCAGAGTGTTTACTGGTTGGAGTTTAGTTTGGTAAATACCACCAAAAGCCGAGGGCATCATTAAAATATTTCCGGGAATTTTAGTTACCCAGTGAGAATAATCTGGAGTAATTACCGCAATTTTACCCTCTTTCTCAAGCTCTTTATCATAAGCTAATCGATTAGACCAAAAAGCACATTGAAAACAAATTTGTTTTCTTGCCATAAGTTGAGGGATTTCCCGAGTTTCATCAAATTCCTCTAAATTAATGGGCTTGCCACATATCTGGCACTCATTTTTCTTGTCCATATTGCATTATTTTATAAGTTATATATGATAATAGAACCTCGAAACATATTGAAAATGGGTTATAAGCAATACTTTTGTTACTAAAATTGAACCATTAAAACTGATAAGTTATGGATAAACTAACAAATGAAATGATTAAAGACCTTGCTATTCGCTTAGGTTTAGAACCTGCCCTATTGAAAGCTGTCCAATTGGTGGAAGCTGCCGGTAGAGACGGGTTTTTAGCTGACGGTAGGCCTCAAATTCTCTTTGAGGGTCACATTATGTACAAAGAAGTACATAAGAAATTCCCTGACAGAGATTTAGCTTACCTTTGTAAGAGATATTCTACGATTTTCTTCCCTAAATGGGATAAATCGAAGTATTTGGGAGGTGTACACGAGTATAAGAGACTCGAATTAGCCAAAGAAATTGATGAGGAATGTGCATTGAAGTCTGCCAGTTGGGGTATGTTCCAAATTATGGGCTTCAATCACCGCCTTTGTGGATGTAAAGATGTCTTCGAATTTGTTCACAAGATGTCTGAATCTCATGAGAAACAATTGGAACTCATGTATTATTTCATGAATAACTCTGGTTGTTTGAAAGAACTCAAAGCAAAAGACTGGGCTGGCTTTGCCAGAAAGTATAATGGTCCTGGGTATGCCCAGAATGCCTATGACCAAAAGTTAAGAAATGCTTACGAAAATTTCAAAGATAAGTTATGAAAAGATGTCATTTTAACAGCTGGGTAGCAAAGGTATTCCTTTTCCCCAGTTACAAGGCAATAACTATGTTGTACAACTCTTTTTTCAAGCATAGAGTAGAGGAGTGTAAACCGGATGATATCAACCATGAGAGAATCCATCAGGTACAACAGATTGAGTGTAGTATAGTCGGTTTGATACTTGGTATCATACTCTGGGTATTATTCGATATATCCTTCTGGTGGGTAGTAGTTCTCTGTTTTGGTCTCTTCTACCTTTGGTATATTATCGAATATCTTCTCATTCTGTGTTTTGCCAAATGGGATAAACAGAATGAAAGGTATCATGATGTAAGTTTTGAAGAAGAAGCTCACAATAATGATAAAAATCTGAGTTATTTGGAAGACCGTAAACCATTTGCTTGGATTAAATATATCAAATTGAGAAGTTACAAGAAATGAAAAAGTTAAGGGTATTGGGAGTGTGCGCTGGACAGGGTGCACTCCTGTTCCCTTTTAGGGAAAATTTGCTAGGGAATATAGAAATAAGAGGAGTTTTTCATACAAATTGCGAAAGTCAATGGAAGTTAAATTTTGGTGATATACCATTCTATAAGGGCTTTTGTTTACAAGAGTTCGATGAGAAAGTAGATATAATTATATCAAGCCCGGATTGTGGCTCATCTTCAGTAATGAGGCTGTCTAAAGTAAAAGAATTGGGCAATCCAAAAGATAATCGTAGTCTCAATCTAGTAATTTCATCGATACTCAAGTATAAGCCTAAGATATTTCTTATAGAAAATCTACCAAGACTGCTATCCTTGCTTCCCAAGAATTTTTTTGAGGAAACCTTTAAGGACTATAAACTTATTTTTCACGAAAGGTCAGTTTTTGATTATGGAAATTCTCAGATATCTAGGAAGCGTTTAGTTATCATTGGAGTACATAAAAAGACCGGTAAGAAATACTTGAATGCTTTTAATGAAGTATTTCAAGTAAAAAACCCAACAATTACTAGAAATCTACTTAAACCCCTCACGTTTTCTTCAGAAGATGATACCAATCAAATCCCTTGGATTAGTAAAACTCTGGCAATGTATGATTATCGAAAATTGCCTGAGAAAAAGAATCTAACTGTAGCAAAGATACATCGACTTTGGGTTAGAGATTTCAAAGATGAAAAGAAATGGCCTATCAAAACGGCAAAGATGAGTACTCTCCCGGGAGTATATCGATTGGAGTATGATAAACCTCCACTAACCTTAAGACCTGCAGATAGGCAATTCAGACCAGATGGTTATCCCTTGGGGGTTGAGGATTTTAAGGCAATCATGGGATTCCCAAAGAAATTCAGAATTTACCTTCATGAAAACCAGGGTACCTCTGAAAAGGATTTTAAGGATCACCATTATTGGCTTAACAAGGCAAGATACACAATTGCCAAGGGCTCGGTTTATGAAGTAGGATTATGGTTCAAACGTTGCCTCAAGAAAATTGACTCATCAAAACTGAGCTAAATTGAGCTGTTTTGAAAACCCTTTTTTCTTTTTATTAAGTTTTTCTTTTTTAGGAAAGTGCTTTCTGGTAAAGAAAGCTATAATCCTATAAATCAACTCTGAAGGTAAGAAAGGGATTGTTAAGGGAAAACAAGGAAACGAGTGAGTACCAGAGTTTCACTAAAAGCGAAATTACCATGAAGAATTTAAAGAATGCCTTGTTTATTGTACTTCTAGGATTTACTATTTACCTTTGCTTCAGGAATTACAAACTTTCTCGAGAAGTTAATTCCCTGGAACTAGCGGTCAATGAAATCCCAGATACAGTATACAAAGACAAGCCTTTCAAACCAGAGAAGAAGTATTCTAAAGAAATTGAACCAGGTAAAATCTTAGTTTACGATAATAGTTACGATAATAGGCAGCCAACTCTCTTTCCTGATTCCATGCTAAGGCAGCCAGCTATCAGTAAACAAGATTCCCTGGTTCAAATTGTTTTGAAGAAAGATAAGTTGAATTTGAGTTTATTCAATCAACAGACTGGAACTTATTCAACTAAGCTGTTCAAAATTGACTTAGATAAGTACAACTATAACTGGTATGAAGGTCAATTAACTCGGAAGAAAGTTGCAAGGTTATTACTTAGTCCATACGTTTATGGCAAATATAGACCTTTCAATAATCTATTCGATATGGGAGCTGGTCTTTCAATCAAGACTAAGAGATTTAATTACAAATTCGGAGTCAATACCTTTTACTATCCGAAGGTAAAATCTGGGATAGGTACTGACATCGAATTTCAAATAATATATAACTTTTAGATATGGCAAAGACTATCTCAGAAACTAGAACTACTTTAACTCGAGAAGAGTTATCAAATCTCTCAAGGGTTACAGTAGATGTTTTCTTTTTCAGTCTTTTCTGTTATGTGATACATCCAGTAAGGGGAAAGGTAAGGTTCGAACTTTACCCATTTCAAAAATCGGTTTTGTATAATTTTATTGCTCAACGTTTCAATATCATTTTGAAATTTCGTCAGGCAGGTATTACAGAATTGATTTCTATGTACTGTCTTTGGTTGGCGATGTACCATCCCAACAAAAAGATAAACATTATTTCTATCAAGGATACCACTGCTAAAAAAGTACTTAAGAAGATTAAGTTCATGTACAAAAATCTACCCTGGTACCTTCAAACTCCCATTATAAACGGTAGGGCTGGTGAATACGGATCAGCATCCATGATAGAATTTGATAACGGGTCTTTTATTGAATCAATTCCGACATCATCCGAAGCCGGTCGTTCGGAATCTCTTTCCCTTTTGGTAATTGACGAGGCAGCAGTAGTTAGATGGGCTGCTCAAATTTGGGCTGCTGCTTTTCCTACTCTTTCCACTGGTGGAGCTGCCATCGTCAATTCCACTCCTTATGGAGTTGGTAACTTTTATCATTCAACTTGGGTAGATGCCATTGCTGGAGGTAACCCCTTCAATCCCATTCGATTATACTGGCAGATGCACCCGGAACGAGATATAAATTGGTATAACCAAATGTCTTCTGCTTTGGGTGCAAAACGAACAGCACAAGAAATAGACGGTGACTTCTTGTCATCAGGTAATACAGTCTTCGATTTAGCTGATATTAAGGCTATCGAAGACTGCCTTAGTGATTATCCAGTAATAAAGAAAAGATTCAATGGTCAATACAGGCAATTCTGTGAACCAGAATCTGACAAAGAATATTTCATTGGTGCTGACGTTGCAACTGGTAGAGCTTCTGACTATTCCTCATTCACTTGTATGGATAAGCTAGGAGAAGAACAAGCAATATATAAGGGAAGAATGGCAGTAGGGGCTTATGCTAAATTACTTGGAGATACCGGGCAATTGTATAATTGGGCTACTATAGCTCCGGAATCTAATGATGTGGGTTTAGCAGTAACCTCTAAACTTCAAGATGAAGGTTATCCAAAGCTGTACTACTACCAAAAAATGCTTAAGAAAAAGGGAAAGAGTAGACCAGAAATGGACCAATCTCCTGGTTGGTTAACTACACAAAAGAATCGTTCAGTGATAATAGAAAACTTAGAAGAAGATATCAGAAATGATAACGTAATCATAAAGGACCCATTTTTTGTTCAGGAAGCTTATACTTTCATCTATGATGGTTTAGGTAGGCCTGTTGCAATGGGTAAACATAGAGCAAATAATTCTGCTGTTGATGTAGACCTTGAAGGAGACGTATACTCAGATGATGATATATTTGGAAAAGCAATATGCAATCACATAAGGAAAGGAAAAACTAACGTAATCGTACAACCAAGATGAAAAAGTACTTCAATTTTAATTGGGTTTGGGGACGTAAGAAGGACCTTCCCAAAGATGGTACCTCCTCTAATAAAGAGCAAAAGCCTACCACTCCAATGTCACCTGGTAGAGTTTCAGTTGACGATGATAGCAATAACTTAATCACATCATTACAGGGGTTGACTAAATTAGTCGAGCCCTCTTTTCGTGTTGATGTAATACCTTTAATCCGAGATTTATATAAAGTAAATCCGGATATGGGCATTGCATTGCAAGATATGTTTAAGTTAGCTAACACCAGTCATACAGTAACCTTTCCAAACAATACAGATGAAGAGGCTTCTAAGATGAGAGACCATCTTAAAAAAGCAACCAAAGGATGGACCAGATATACTGCCGGTATAGATGGTTTAGTTAACAAAATGATTGTTCAACTTCTTGTAAGTGGAGCAATATCTGTAGAGGGAGTTCCCAATGATAAACTAGATGGTTTGGCTACGGTATTATTCCTTAAACCAGAATATATCAAGTTTAAACGTGAATTAAATGGGGTGTATCATCCTTATCAAAAGAATCATAATTACTGGAACAAGCAACAAGATTACATTAAGCTTAACCCAGAAACTTATTTCTATATTGGTATGTTCAATGATACAGATGAACCATATGGAGTTCCCCCCTTTATGCCTGCCTTAGATTCTCTCAAGGGTCAAAATGATATGAAGATTAATTTCAAACATATCATGGAGATTTGTGGTATGGTGGGTTTTCTTGAAGCTAAAATGCAGAAATCCCCTCAAAGGGCTAACGAAAGTATAAATGCCTACGAATCTAGACTAAACCGAGAGCTCAATCTTTTAAAACGTAATGTTAAGGATGGCATGAAGGATGGGGTTGTTGCGGGTTATATTGATGACCACGAATTTAAACTCAACTCTACTACCAAAGAACTTGGTAATATCGAAAAGCCTTGGAATATGAATCAACAATCCGTGGCTAATGGTTTGGGAGTTAATGGCTCTATCATTGGAGTATCTGCTACTACTGGTGAAGGGGCAACGGGTATAATGCTGTCTAAGATGATTAGCCAGTTAAAAAATATCCAAATGCTCGTAGCTTATGTATTAGATCGACTTTATTCTCTAGAACTGCGTCTGGCAGGATTTAATAATAAGGGAATGAAGATTGATTGGGGAACTTCTACAGTTTCTGATGAGGTTAAAATCCAACAGGGTCTTCAGTATAAGATACAGAACCTTGACTTACTGTATAAGGCTGGTATTATTAGCCAAGAACAATATGCTTGGGCAATGGGCTATGATTCCCCGGATGAGAAAGAACCAAGAGTTTCATTGGAAGATCAATTTGCTAAAGGTGGTAATTCAGATCTTCAAGAGGGAACTAAAAAGAAACAAAGGCAGGATGATAAAAATCAATCTGCTCGTAGGTCAAGAGATAAGAATAACCCGGCTCCTTCTCGAGGAGACCAAAATACTAAACCAAGATGAGTAAATTTACAAAGAAAAACAAAGAGCATCTTGATTCTATGGTGATAGGTCAAGGCCATACCATTATGGCTGGTTATATACCAGAAGCAGTGGGAGCCCAGACTTTCTCAGAGAATTACTATAAATGGAAGAATCCTACACCGGACTCCATTGCTCAATTTGGATTTTGGGGAGGGGATATAGATTATAATACCTATTACCCTAACCTGGATAAATCAGAATTAACTCCTAAAGATGAAGAGTTTATTGAACCTATGTTCAGATTACTTTCGGAAACGATTGTATCTAAGAATTGGAACCCTACAGACTTTGGTCAAAATGGAGTATTGAAAGCTTCTATGAAAATGTTACTTGGTCAAACAGTAAACTGTGACCATGAAACTAACATAGGTAATGCTATCGGTGCTGTATCTCAGGTAATGTGGCAAGAGTCTTACAAAGATGGAAGCTTCACTATACCTGCAGGTATCAACGGTATTCTGAAAATTGATGGTAAAGCCAATCCAAGGATTGCTAGAGGTATACTTATGGAACCACCATCAATTCACAGTAACTCTGTCACAGTACAATTCAAGTGGGATAAATCACATCCTCAAATGGAGGATAACGAATTCTATCAGAAACTCGGTACCTATGATTCTAAGGGAGTGATGGTACGTAGAATAGTTACTGAGATAGTTCGTTACCTGGAGACTTCATTGGTATCTCATGGAGCTGATTCTTTTGCTCAAAAAATCGGTTCTGATGGTAAGATTATTAATCCTACCTTTGCTAAAAGAACTTGGGCATCTTATGAAGAATACAGAGACGATAAATCGAAGCAATACTTCTTTACCGATTATAAATCTGACCTAACTTCTTATCAAGAAAAGGACGATACTCAAGGTTCTTTTAATGATAATGATGCCAAGGATAATCAATCAAACGAAAAAAATAGTATGAACGAATTACAAAAATTTCTAGAGAGCCTCTTCGGGGATAATCTGCTTACCCTTGAGGAAGGTAAAGAAATGAATCAGGAAACAGTAGTTGCCTGCATTCAAAGTTTGGTATCATCCAGAAATGAACTGCAAACTTCAGTAGATAACCTTACTACAGAGAAAAATTCTCTTACGGAACAGGTTACTAACTTGAATGCAGAAGTGGCTAATCTGAAAGAGATGGCAACTGTAGGAAAGAATCATATTGCTTCTCTTCGTGAAGATGCAGTAGCAACCTACAAAAAGTTGATGGGTGATAATGCTGATGAAACCATTGTTACAATGCTTAATGCAGAAACAACTGGTATTACTACTCTTGTTTCCTTGACTAAGGATTACCAAGCTCGCTTGGAAGAGAAGTTCCCTCTCACCTGCTCTAAGTGTGGTTCTAAGGATGTTAACCGTGCTTCTTCAGTTACTGAAGATGATACTCAAGGTAAAAAAATTACAGACGGTGCAGACACAACCAAGAATTCAGAATTACCGAGTACTAAGAATGTGATCGATAATTTGTATCGAAACAAAATTAAATAAGTTATTATATAAATATCCGCATTATGGAAACAACGAAAATCGTAAACGATCCTCAGCAACTTACTCTCTTTGGGGAAAGAACTCCGAGAGCGGTGATTTACAAGAGTGAATCCCACAAATTGCATCAGGCTTTCAATGTTAAAGCTGGAGAGAAAATTGTACAAGGTATGCCGGTAGCTTTAAATGAAGACGGTTTGATCTACCCTTGTACTGACCCGTCTACTCAAGTTTACTTGGGTGTGGCAGTAACGGATAACGTTAACCCGGCTTATCAGCCTCAAAGAAACTTCCCAGTAGAAGTAACAGTGGCTGTAGAAGGTTATATGATTTGTAACTGGGTATCAAACGGAACTATCGAAGCTGGCTATGTAACTCCCGATGGAGAATTGCTTAACGACCGTTTCGTTAAGGCTAATCAAGGTATTTCGACTCCGTTCATTGCCCTCAATCCTGCAGAGGAGGTAAATGAGGTAATCCAAGTACTCATTAAATAAGAGAAAAGAAAGTTATGGAAAATAAGATTGATATTACAAAAATGAAGGCTCAGGACTTTATGAATGAGCTGCCGGAAATGGTAAGAAGCTTGGAAGCTGTTCGTTCCGGTTCACAGGATAAGAAGCCTGTAGAAGTAACCTTTGAAGAATTGGTTACAGGTAAATGGGGAATTTCACAGGATGAACTCTTCGAAAAGGTGGGCATCAATCCAAAGGTTGATACCATGCAGAACATATTTACTATGCCTCAGCAGAATATCCGTTGGATTGTTCCGGAGATTATCCGTGCTGCTATCACTCTGGGTATGCGTCAAGCACCGTTCTATCCGAACATCATCGCTTCAGACCAATCCATTAACGGATTGCAAGCAATTATGCCGATGGTTAATATGTCGGATGCTGCTCCTGCAAAGGTTAACGAAGCAGAAACTATTCCCTTGGGTGATGTTAGTTTCGGACAAAAATCAGTTAGCCTCTTCAAAATCGGAAAGGGTTTCAAACTTACTGATGAAGTTCGTAACTATGTTTCACTCGATGTCTTGGGGATCTATCTTCGTGACTTTGGTGTTCAGTTGGGTTATGCTTTGGATACTCTGGCTATGGACGTGGCTATCAATGGTAACAACCCTGATGGCTCTGAGTCTGCCCCAGTAATTGGTGTATACGAAACAACCAATGGCATTACTTACAAGGATCTATTGCATATTTGGGTTCGTGCTGCTCGTATGGGACGTAACTTTACTACTATGATTGGTGGTGAAGATCAGGCAATTGAAATGTTGAACTTGCCAGAATTCAAAGATCGTCATTCTGGTACAACTGAAGCTACACTGAATGTGAAGTCTCCGGTTCCCAAGAATGCTGACTTCTATATTCACCCGGGCACTCCAGATCAGCAATTATTGTTAATTGATACATCTGCTGCCTTGATTAAGCTTACCGCTCGTCAATTGATGTTGGAATCTGAAAGAATCGTTTCTAACCAAACTGAGGCTGTTTATGCAAGCTTAACTACTGGCTTCTCCAAGATGTACCAAGATGCTGCTCTGTTGCTGGCTGCAGATAAGAAGTTCTCTGAATTCGGATTCCCAGAATTCATGAACGTAGATCCTTACCTGATGGTTAATCTTGAATAAGAACGTCCGGTTTCATCTATATAAACTCCCAGAGAGGGTGGGTAACTAAAAAGACCCATCCCCTCTTTAATCAACTTTTATTTTAATCTTAGGAAATATGGCTAAAGATAATAAATACACATTAACTGTTGGACCAAGAGCTTACAGTTTTCATGACCAATCAACTGGTATTACCATTTGTAGAGGAGAAGAAAAAGAACTCACTCGTCGTCAATTCCGTACACCGAAAATTCAGAAGGCTGTTGCTTCGGGTCATCTGATTATCATTGCTGATAAATCGGAAATCGAAAAGTATTCGGAGGCTGACATCGAAAAGTTGGACAAGAGGTTAAATGCCCAGTTTAAAAAGGGCATGACTTTGGAAAAGCTTTCAAAGGGATATTCTCTTGAAGAACTGAAGCTAGTAGCTGGTTTACATGAAATCGTTGCCGAGAAAGATGATACAGTAGAAACACTTCTCCAGGCTTTGCTGGAAGAATTTGAATCTTCTTCTAAAGGTTAATATATGAAAATTACATAAGACAGACTAATATGAAAAATAATCTGGACTTTTTGTACGTTACGTCAGGTCTGGAAGTTTCATTCAGAGTCATATCCAAAGTCCCGGCCAAATCTATTTTTGACTGGGACTTTGGCGATGATAAGGGAGAGGTTTTCAATGGTGGAAGACATGTTTCCTATTCTTATGAAGCTCCCGGTTTCTATACAGTAACCCTACATGTAACTAACTCGAATGGTTTAGATATCACCGTAGATAAGACTCTGGTAGTTTGTGATTATGGGCATACGGCATTAGCCGATACAATATATAATTTAATTGACCATTATATTCCATCAGAAATCTCCGATGGTATGACACGAGAGGATAAATCCATTTACATCACCAAGTGGCAATATTATATTGGACCTCTAGTAAATCATACAATTCCACCAGATAAATATACTGACGAATTATGGTATGAAGCACTAGAAAACCAATTAATAATGGAATTGGCAGCATGGGATTTTCTTAATGTGAAGATACTTAACTTATTAACGAGTACTTCTGAATATTTAAGTCAATTAACTTCTACCAAAGAACAAATCGGTGATGGTACCTCTAAACCAGAACTTGCCCGAGGTGATAGAATTAAACAAATCACTACTGGGCCTACTGAAGTGCAATATTATGATACCTTGGCAGATGCTACAAGTTCCCTATGGAAAACACTTTCTCAAGCAATGCAACCTGGTGGATTAATAGATGAATTAAGAAAGAACCTTTGTATGTTAGCTTCACGGTTGGAAATCTACTTACCGTTCTGTGATGAAGTATTCAGAACTGTAATACCAAGGGTAGTTAACCGAAGAAAACCTGGTATATTAGATGGGCCTAACCCAAGTACACCAGTAAAGGGTGGTAATGACTCAATTTTAACTAAACTATGACAAAAGAACCATGGAGAATGGTAAAGAACCGCTCTTGGGATAGATACAAGAAAATTATCACCGATTTCTTGGATTGGGATGCTGGTAGACAAACCATAACTTGGGCAAAAAATGTTAACCAACTTCTCAGTCATGCCGAAGATAGTATACCCAAGTATTACAATATCCAAATCGAGGCATTATGTTACTACAATGCTTTCAGAAACTGGCCAATTAATAAGGCTACAGTAACTGGAGAATTGGACGATGAAAACTTATCAATACTAATTTCTAAATCTTATATAGAACAGATTGGTTATCTTACCTCTGAGGGATATTGGGATTTTAATTGGGAACAAGATAGGTTCGTAATCAATGGTATAACGTATAAACCATCCGGTGACACTCAAACTGCTCAGGCAAAGGATGAGGCCCTAGTTTTCATGGTTATCCTAAAGAGAGACCGAGATACCAAAATTGAATTTGTAGAATAAAACATTAAGTGTATGGCAAAGATGTTAGTACTGAGGTGGACCCCAATTACTACCTCCAGTGGAATCTGGTTTGATAGTAATCTGGTTATCCTTAATGGTACATCTGGAGTTCATATTGAAATGAAAGGTAATGGCAACAATGTAACGGCATTTCAATCGATGACCGGAAACAAATTTGTCACCTGCTTTCAAGATTACTTCGGTGATATCTGGGATAAAATAATACCTCATCCTGGTATAGGCCAGGTAATGAAATTCCGTGTAAATAAGCTTCCCGATTATGCTTGCATACGGGGGGATATAGAAGACGGTGGAGATGTAGATCCAGAAAATCCGAATATACCAATGAATGCCTTCTGTGGTTCAGAGGGAGAACCATTCAGGGATATAGATTCGGAATTCTTACTGGGTCGTCAACGTTCAGTAATTAATCCTTAAATTTTATAAATATGTATGTAAGTAAATATTACACCTGCGAAGAGATTGACCAGCGGTTGTTACAGGGTTACTATGATGACTTTGTTCGTGCTGGCTTTGGGGGAACTATAAATGAGTTCTGGGCTTTCGTACTTTCTATCAAAAATAAGGTAGATAAGAAGGAAGGATATGACTTATCTAAGAATGACTTCACTGATGAGTTAAAAGCTAAACTTGATGGCATCGAAGAACATGCAAACTACATCACTAAGGTATCTCAGCTTGAAAATGACTTAAAGTATCAAACTGAGGAAGAAGTTAAACAGATGATTAGTGATTTGGTTGATGGTGCAGATGATGCTCTTGATACTCTTAAAGAGTTAGCAGAAGCTTTGGGTAATGACCCCAACTTTGCAACTACTATCACTAATAAATTAACCGACCTTCGTACTGCCTTAACTGAAGAGGTTAATCGGGCTAAGGAAGCTGAAGCTGCCTTGGGTGCTGCAGTAGCCGCAGTTCAGGATAACCTCGAATATGGGTTAGACCAAATCAATAAGAAGATTGATACGGTTAAGGCAGACTTAAAAGCTGAAATCGACAGAGTTGAGAAGAAGGTAGATAAGAATGCCGAAGACATCAAAGACCTTGAAGATAAGGTAAATCAAGGTAATGGTGAACTTGAGAAGGAACTCAAGGATCTTATCCAAAAGGAAAAAGATGAACGTATTGCTGCCGATAATGAGATTAAGGAAAGTGTAAATGACCTTAAAACTCTCCATATCAATGATAAGGCATCCCTTGAGTCAAAGATTGCAGAAGAAACTGCAAATCGTACTAATGCAGATACTGTACTGGATTCTAAGATTAACGAAGAAATCACTAATCGCCAGGCAGATACTTTAGCTCTTCAAGGTAAAATTGACCAAGAGAAGGTAGACCGTCATTCTGAGGACCAAGTTCTTCACAATGAAATCTCTAAAGAGGTAACAGACCGTACCAATGCAGATAATGCTCTTCAAGGTAATATTGATAAAGAAGTTCAGGCCCGTACTGTTGCAGACCAAGTATTACAGAACAATATCGATTCAGAGGCTACTACTCGTGCTGCTCAGGATTTAGTTCTTGAACACAAAATCGAAGATGTAAAAGAGCAGGGTGTAGAAGACAAGGAGCAATTGCTTAATGCTATTGCTGCCGAGGCTGCTGCTAGAGAAAAAGGTGATAAAGATCTTGATACTAAGAAAGTAGATAAACGTGAAGGCTATTCTTTGACTAAGAATGACTTTACCGATATACTCAAAGCTAAACTTGATGGAATTGAGGAAAAGGCAAATTATATTACGCATCTTTCTCAGCTTATCAACGATTCTGGTTTCCAAACTGAGGAAGAGGTAAATGCAGCTATCCAAAAGATTATTGGTTCTGCTCCAGAAGTACTTGATACTCTTAAGGAAATTGCTGATGCCCTTGGAAATGACCCCAACTTTGCTGCTACCATTACCAAGAAATTGGCTGCAATCACAGAACAGGTTAACCAAGAAATCGAAGACCGAATTGCGGGTGATGAGGCAAACAGTGCTGAGGTAGCTGCTGAAGTTCAAGCTCGTAAGGATGCTGATACAGCTCTTGAAACTAAACTGAAAGAATATGTAGACAATAAGTCTGCTATTGGTGATGCTGCTCTTGGAGTTGTAAAAGACAATCTTAACAAGGAAATCCAAGACCGTAAAGATGCAGATGCCGCAATTCAATCTAGCTTGGATAAAGAGATTGCCGAAAGAAAGACTGCAGATGAAGCCTATACTCAAAGTCTGGCTAACGTTAACCAACGTATTTCAGACTTGGCATTGAGTATGCAAGAGTCTATCAATACATTGCGTAATGAGCTTACTGAGCAGGTAAATGCAAATACTACTGCTATTGCCACTAACCAACATAGTATTGAAAGAAATTCAGAGGCAATCACAAACTTAACTAAGACTGTAGGTGATAACTACAAGGAAGTTAAGGATATGATTAACGAAGAAATCATTGATCGTACTAATGCTGATAGTGCCTTGAGTTCTCGTATCGATACTCTCAATATCGACCTTAATACTGAGAGTGTAGAAAGAAAGGCTGCCGACCAAGTTCTCCAGGTTAACTTAGATAAAGAAGTAGCAGACCGTACTGCAGCTGATAAAGCTTTGAGTACTGAGTTTACTGCTAAGTTGGATAATACCAAACAAGCTTTGGAATCCGAAGTAGGTAATATTAACACTAAGCTTGAACAAGAAAAGGAAAATCGTATTGCTGGTGATAATGCTTTGGGAGTTCGTATTGATTCTCTAGAGGCAGGTAATACCGATGCTATGAATGAACTAAAAGCAAAGGTAAATGCCAACACTACTGCTATTAATGCAGAGAAAGACCGAGCAATTGCCAAAGAGACTTCTCTTGAGGCCAAGATTGATACCAACCTTCAGAATCACAAGGATGATATGGCTGGTATTAATAAGGATATCCTTACCGAAAAGAATGACCGCTTAGCTGGAGATACTTTACTTCAAACCAATATCGATAAAGAATCAACTGAAAGAGCTAATCAAGATACTCTTATCAGTAATGCTGTTGCTCAGGAGAAAGCAGATAGAATTGCTGCAGACCAGGCAATGGACGATAAGAAGGTAGATAAGGTAGATGGCAAGGTACTTTCTTCAAATGATTTCACTGACTTGCTGTATGCCAAGTTGGATGGCATCGAAGAACATGCAAACTATATCACTAAGGTTTCTCAGTTATTAAACGATTCTGACTTTCAGAATGCAGAACAAGTAGAGGCTGCAATCCAAAAGATTATTGGTTCAGCCCCTGAAGTATTGGACACTTTGGCAGAGATTGCTAAGGCTCTCGGTGATGATCCCAACTTTGCAGCAACTATGACTGCTAAGCTTACAGAGTTGGAGAATAAGCTTGAAGCCGAAAAGAACTTACGAGAACAGGGAGATAATACTTTACAACAATCATTCACTAACCTGAGTAATACTCTTACTACTACGGTAAATGAGCTGAGAACTTTTGTAAGTGAAACTCGTACAGAGTTGTTAACTTCCCTGAATGCTACTAATGCTCTGGTAACTCAGAATACTGCTAATATCCAACGTAACCTGGAATTAATCCAGGGTATTCAGGATAATATCAATGGTAATTATACGGCCATTACGGATCTGTTAAATAACGAAATTGCTGCTCGTAAAGCTGAAGATATTCGGTTGGAAGCAAAGATTGATCAGAATACTTCTGACCTTAATACCGAGAGTGAAGAGAGAAAGGCTGCTGATAAAGTTCTTCAAGATAATATCGATGCAGAAGAAGCTGCTCGTATTGCTGCAGACACCGCTCTTGGTAAACGTATCGATAAAGAAATCCAAGATAGAATAGATGCAGATACATCTTTGGATAACAAATTTACCAATATTACCAATGATCACGAAGAAAGGTTGGTAGCCGAGGAAGCAACTTCTGATGCTTTACCTAATACCATGGTTACTGGTGTAAGTGAAATAAGTAGAGATGACTCTAAACTTACTTTCAAGGTAAATACTTCTACTAAGGACGTTTCTAACAACCAATACGGAGAATCCAATGAGGCCATTAAAGAACTTCTCCCGGTAACCCAATCTCTTGCAGGAGTCATGTCTGCAGCAGATAAGATTAAGTTGGATGGGTTGGATGAAAATGCCCTTACAGATATATCGGCTGATTCCGATGCAAGTAAAGTAACCGTAACCGTAACTAAGGATAATGGTCTGAATGCTGATACTACAGAAACCTTTGATTTGCCTCAGGCATCAGATACTAAAGCCGGTACGATGACTGCTAAGGATAAGGTAGAGTTAGATAGAATTACTACTGTTAACTTTGCTCTTGGGGATGTAACTCCAAATGAGACTTCAATAGGCATTGCTGCTACTAAAACTGTAATCGAAGATGGTACAGTAGAACAGAATCCAATTACTTTACCTGCTTCTACTGCAGAAAAAGCTGGTGTACAAACCGCTGCAGATAAGAAATTGTTTGATTCTCTTCCCCCAAATATCATTCGAGGTTTTAATGGAAGAGTTCAACGCCATAACATGGTAGATATTTATTTGGACTTATCTACTATAAATCCCGATACTGGAGTATATGAAGATAATCCCATTGAAAATGCTATACGTCATCTAAATATACCTCCTGCGACGAATAAAGCGGCAGGTGTACAAACCGCAGCCGATAAGAAGTTATTTGATTCTCTCCCAGAATCCTTTGTACTTGCTTCTGGGAGCAATCTAGAAATTTCAGATTCTGAGGTCACCATTACTCATGCTGGAGCTAAACTAGACTCAGAATCTGGTGTCTATGTTAAGGGTAGTAGATATGTAATGGGTACTATCCCAGCAGCAACTAAGACTACTGCAGGTGTAATGACTGCCCAAGATAAGATTAATCTTGATGAGACTTTGCCCAATGCTATTGCTAAGGAGATTGAGGATAGACAAAAGGCAATCGATACAGCTATCAAGAATCTGGGAGATTCTCAGACTGCTGCTTTAGAAAAAGAGATTCAAGATAGAAAAGATGCTGATACTGCCCTTGATACTAAACTGCAGAATAACCTTGATATTCTAGAAGCCAAGCATGATGCCTTTGTAGCAACTAAGGGACAAGCTGATGGGTTTGCTCCATTGGATGGTAATGGATTGGTACCAGCTAACCATTTGCCTTCATATGTAGACGATGTAATCGAGGTATACGCTACTTATGAAGTAAGCTCTACTGGAGGTCTTACTAATGTTCAGTTGTATACTGATGCTACTCACCAAACTCCGGTAACTGGAGAATCTGGTAAGATATACATTAATGTTGCTAATGGGGAACCTCCTTATCAATTCCGTTGGTCAGGTACTAAATTCGTAGATAGTAACACTTCTTCCCTTATTATTGGAGAAATTGCAGGTACTGCTTTCGAGGGTAGTAGAGGTAAACATCTTGAGGATGTGGTATCTAGTATGCCTAGAAATTTAATCAGTAATATTTCAATAGCTAACAGAAACAAGAGGAATATAATTATTCAGTGTAATTATTCTTCTTTAGATGACCAGGGTCATTACATAGATCAGCCTGAGGGGATGCTTATTCCACTAACCAATGCCACTACTCAAGAAGCCGGTTTGATGGAGGCAGAAAGTGTAATAAAACTTAATCAAACCCTACCGAAAGCCATAGAGGATGAACAAGAGGCTCGTATTGCAAAAGATAATGAGCATGATAAACTAATCAATAGTTTACCTCAGGAGATAATGACGGTAATAAACAGTGTTACCCAAAATACGAATAATCTCGGATTAAAGTATTTTAGATGGGTAAAGAATACCGAAGAGGGCTCATATAGTAGAGGTACAGATGTGAATGTCACCATACCAGCAGCAACTAAGACTACTGCAGGTGTAATGACTGCCCAAGATAAGACTAACTTGGATAATACGGTACAGGGGTTGGCAAATGAGATTACCAATAGAACTAATGCTATCAATGCTCTTCGTACAGAATTGAAAACTTACGTTGACGATTTGATTGCTGATACTGGTTCAGATGTAACTGCATTAGAAACTAAGGTAAATAATCACATTGCCAATAAATCTAATCCTCATGCAGTTACTAAAACTCAGGTTGGATTGGGTAATGTTAATAATACTTCCGATGCTAATAAGCCCGTATCTACTGCTCAAGCTACTGCTATTGCTGATGCTAAGGCTGCAGGTACTGCTGCTCAGACTTCTATCAATAGCCATGCTGGTAGAAAAGATAATCCTCACGTAGTAACTAGAGCTCAATTGAGTTTGGCAACTACCGACCAGGTAGTATTTGCTAAGACTACTGCTCCTTCCGGTTTCTGGAAAGAGTCTTCAGATATTCGACTCAAAGATAATATCCGAGATTTGAATCATACTCTAGACCAGATTTGCCAGATACCTACTAAGTCATTTACTATGCTTGGTAAGGAGGATGAGGGAACTATTGCTCAGAACCTTGAGGGCTTAGGCTTTGGTAAATATGTGGAAGAAGTTCCAGTAGAGAAATCTACGGTACCTAATCCAGAGGAATTCGAAACCTTGGAAATCAACGGAGAAGAGTATGTACTCGTAAAACAAGTTAAATATCACAAGATGTCAACTTTGGCAATCGAGGGTGTTAAACTTCTCTACGATGAGATTAAGGCTTTGAAGGCAGAGATTCAGGAACTTAAAAACAAATAAATCTTATGGGAGAGATAGCAACCTGGAGTGCTGTCAAAACTAAAGTAGGCCTTGGTAAGGATGGCAATGACTGTCCTACCAAGGCTGAATTGTTAGCACTCTCTCCTACAGGAACAGGAGAAAATTATGTGGGGTTGGAACTATCCAATGCCAGTTCCTATGGAAACAACGAATGTGTCAAACTCGAAGATATTCATAAGGTAACTTATAAGTATACTTTTGTTGCTCAAAATACTACCCTTAACTTTCCAGCATTAGGTGGGGGATCTACCCCAAGTTATGTAAACTTAACCTCTACTCGGCAGAAGTACTTGGATGGAGTTACTTCTGGTTCTTCAGAGAATATATCCTATGGGGTCTCCAATATACCAGATTGGTTAAACGAAGGTAGTAATGGTAATTGGGTAGCTACCGAAAATACTGCATTAAGTCAACGTTCGGTCAATTTAGTTTTTACACAAAATATAACAGGTAAGACAGTAACTGTTGCTTATGTTCAAGCTGCAGCCTCTCAATCTTGGCGTTATGTTTGGAGTTTATCACCTACCTCTATATTATTTGGGGCTACAGGAGATACTAAAACCTTTACCGTTGCTTCTTACAAGCAAGAATTGAGAAATGGGCATAATTATGGTAACCAAATTGCTTTAACTTATACTAGAGCCAACTCTGGTAGTGTATCTGGAAGTGGTACTTCTGTAACTATGGGTAATAATACTTCTACCAGTACACGAAGTGGTACGGTAACCTTAACCCAAGCTGAAACAGAGAAGAAGTTAACCCTATCTTGTTCTCAGTCGGCAGGTTATAGGACTTACAGTGAGATTACAGCAAGTGGAGGAAGTGTACCCGATATACCTGCAAGTGGAGGAAGTAGAAGTTCATTCTCAAGTATGCCATCATATTCTCAGACTTGGGGATGGAATGGTTCTACAACTGGAGGTGGCACAATTACAAGCGGTGCTAGCATTAGTTATGGTACTGCAGTTAGTGCAGGTTCTTTGGGAACCACGGTTAAATCTAGAACCCAGGTAGGAGCCCTTATTGGTACCTTATCACTAAATGGTAAAACCAAATCTGTAAGTGTACCAGTATACCAGGCAGCGAATTCAATTATCAGTACTACTGAGGGTACACCAGTAATAAGCTTATCGGCAAATTCATATTCTATCTCTAATTCAGGAGGTAGTGTTAATATTTATGCCAGTGTAAGTATACCTATTACCAACCATTGGAGTTCAGGGTCAATAAGTGAAGGTTCTTCGAAGAGTGCTACACCTACGGTTAGTGCAAGTGGTACTGGATTTAGTTTGAATTCAGCTAAGACGGTACTTACTGCTACAGAGAACACAGGTACTTCAAGTAGAAGTTGTACAGTAACTGCATCCTATAGTGGGGCAACTACTAAGACCATTAAAGTTACACAGAGTGCTGCTTCAGTATCTTATAAGTATTACTTGGCATTTACTTCCCCTACTGGTTCTAGAACTACTTCTAGAACTGGATTATCGGCTTTGGGAGGTAATAACTTTACAGTTGATGTAGCTTATTCTTTTAAGACTAAGGTAATAAACGGTTCTGAAATAAGTACAAGATACCCATTAGCTTTAACTGTAACCTCAAAACCAAGTTGGGTTACAAATGTAGCAATCACAACGTTATCAAGTGATATTGGAAACTATGGGTTAACCTTAACCTTAACAGAGAATACCGTAGAATCAACAAGGTCAGGTACCATTAAATTAAGGCAAGCAGAGAATGATGATAATGGTTGGGAGCTTACAGTCAATATAACTCAGAATGCTGCTACTATAACCTATGATTATGTATTTAGTATATCATAGGTTATATACAACACCAGTATTTATTATATGAGAGACCCTAAAAACTTAATTATTAATTTCCTAAAACCCCAATAAAATTATGGGAGTAGAAGTAAAAGGTGCTGGCGATGGCGTTGTAATCGCGGACAGAGGCTGTAATGATTGTTATAACCGGAATTCCGGTTGGGGCTCCGGATGGGGTGCATTGGTAGGTGGTGGCTTTGGTGCTGCTGCAGTTTCCGTATGGGACAAAATCAATGATACCAAAGCTGACATTCAGAAAGTAGAATCTACGGTTCAAGAAGCAAAGGCAGGTATCTACAAAGATATCTCTGATGCTGCTCGTGGAGTTACTCAAGAAATCAGTGGGGTAGCAAAAGATGTTGCCGGTGTTGGTAGAGAAATCCTTAACAACCGTTTCACTACGGGAAGAGGTCTTTGTGATTTGGGCTACAAAACGAATTCGGATATCCGAGATTCTCGTGACCAAATGGGCGCAGGCTTCAATCGTGTTATGGACCGTCTCTGCAACATGGAACACCAACAGTCAGATTGCTGCTGCGAAACCAAAGGTTTGATTAAAGAAGTAAAATCTGACTTGGCTCTTCAGTTGGAACGTTGCTGCTGTGACATCAAGAAGGGCCAACAGGAAATCAAGTGTCTCATCGAGAATACTGCAAAAGACTAGGAGATTGCCCGCCTTAATCGAGTAGTAGATGCTCAGAGAGACCAGAACATTATCAATCAAGTTGTGGCTGCCTTAAAAGGTACAACTACACCGGCTCAGTAATTTTTAATTTGCTGGGATGACTAAAAAGGAGTGCATCTATTTTAGGTGTACTCCTTTTTTCGTTTTAACACATTAACTAAGGAATTATGGAACAACAAGAACAACTCACCGAATTTAAGATACAACTAGCATTACCTGCCCCAAATATAGAGGTTGCTCAAGAAGTAGCAAACAAAGCTCAGGTACTCATTAATCAATTTGGATACTATCAATCATGCAGAAGAATCCAGGTGCAGTATCATTCGGTTTAAACTTAATAAATAGAAAATGATTATGGAAGAATTGATTTTTCAGAAAGTACAAAAGGGTGATATGATTTTCACCTTAGAGAAAGATCGTCGGTCTGGTTATCCAATCTTTGACCAAGCAAGAGTTTTAAAAGTTGGCGAAAGTAAACCAATGGCCTCAAATGGTAAAGAAGGTTTTGTTAACAGTATCGAATTAGTGATACAAGATTCAATATCTCAAATTACCATTTATTTACCAACTAATGTAAATGAAGGTATTTATAATGGTACCTATTATACGACCAATCTCGATAATATCATTAATGAGGTATCAATGCAGAAACAGAATGCTTTAAATATTTTAAATAACAAAGCCAAATTTGAGGCCGTTGTTTCTGAATGCGATAATATTCTTGGTCTAATTAATAATCGTTCAGAATCACCTCGTAATCCTGCTCCAGATTTCGAAGAATTTAAGTTATCCATGAATGAGAGGTTAACTAACCAAGAAACCCTTTTATTAAGGATTGCTCAGGAGCTGGGATTGTATAAACCTAAACAACAGTAAGAATTATGCCAAGTAAGTCGGTTAATATTACACTATCGACTCCAGTTGGCCCTCTAGAAATATACGTAGATAAACGAGAACAAGCTCGTGCAGAAAGGTTGATTGCCAAAACTCCAAGTATCTTAACCGAAGGCTATGCGAAAGGTACAGAAAAGTTTGGTAATCAACTTCTTCGTATAGTAAGACGAAGTTTGAATACGGGTGTTCCACCACCCGGTACCCATACTTCTTGGCCAAAACATGCTCCAGGTACTGTAAAGAAATATGGGGAGCATACTCTATTACGACTCACGGGTCAATATGCTAAATCCGTTACTGTAGTAAAGACCAAGAATAGAACTTTCGTTGGTTTACCAATTGGAATCAAGAAGATTACCTATACTGGTAAGACTTCAAGAAAGACTTTGAATCAGATAGCTATCATGTTAGAGTATGGTAGCAGAGATGGTAATTTACCACCTCGTCCTCTTTGGAATCCTGCATTTAAGGCTGCTGGTGGAAAAGCTGCCTTACAAAAGGAAATACGAAATGAAGTTAGAAAAGAAATAAGGAAAGTTAAAAATGGCAGCAGACTTTGAAATATCTTCATTATCCGGAACTGGTACTGCAACTATTAGGGTAAAGCCTAAGGCAGTAAACGAAGACATGAATAATATAAAAGAGCAGGTTCTCAAGGTAGTAGTTCAGGGTGTAGAAAGGGAAGTAACTCTGGTACAAAAGGCCGCTCCTAAAATAGTAGAGACCTGGAGAACTTATTTTAGTATCACTCCAGAAACTACTTCCCATACTTTCGATGGTACTAAAAGGGGTGAGACCCTAGAAATAGGTGTATACAGTTACCAACAGAAGTTTATCGATAATAATCCTCAAGATGAATATCGTGCTGTAGATTGGAAAGTTGAAAGCTCCTCAGATTGGTTAGAGGTAACCCAAGAAATTGGAGAAGCTAATGCCACAGGTAAGCTTACTATCAAAACTAAATCTACTAATCAAGAACATAACCCCAGTAACTATGACCCCTTGGAAAGAACTGCTATAGTTAAGATTATCTCACAGCAAGAACCTAACACTGAGATAGTTTTAAATATAACTCAATCTCCAGGTACTAGAACTACTAAGTATGGCTTTGAACCAACCCCGAATATACCATTCCCAAATCTTGGTCAAAATACTAGTACTGCTCAGATTAGTAATGTAAAGGGTTATCAGTACTACCTTATCAACGGTATTCAAGTTGCTAAATTTATAAAACCATTTAAGATAACCGATATAAGTAAGACAATAGAGGGTCAATTACCTGGAGGTATTGGTTCTGAACCAATACCCTTTAAAGTATGGCTTACCGATTATCCTTCAAATATTGCTACTCAATGGGTTAGTGAATTAAATTGTGTTGGTCATTTACAAACCATAATAAGGAGTTTTGGAGGTATTCAGGTAACTTATAATGGGTATATTAATGACAATGGCAATCAAAGTGTTCAGTTAAATATTAGATTAGGACTTTAATGGTAAACTCAGAAGAAATAGTAGAAAGAACTTTTTATATCTCTCTACTTAGTACAATGTTAGAAATGGGTCTTACCTTAAACCCAGAAGACTTCTTACCTTTGTCTCAAGAAAACGAAAAAAGATTTCAAGAGGCAATCAAAGGTATGAAGAAGTTTATACCACTTTTTGGTATAGGGAATAATCAAGTAAAAGGCCCAAAGACTCTCCCAAGAATAACCATAGAACTACAGGGTTATTATGCTGGAGATATTGGTGTGAATAAATACATCATTGGTGATAAACTTGAGGATGGTAATTACCAAGCTTCAGAGTTTCCTTATGAAACTAAAGATATTACCATAGATGTACATCTAGTTTCTCAAACACAAGCCGATATGAGGTTGCTACATACAATCTTATATACTGGCTTACCTGCTAGAGGATACGTGAGACCATACTTCAATGACTTAGAGGAATGGGAAAAGGGCAGGCTTGCTCCCACCGGAAACCTATTCATTGAAATTGGTAATTATTATGACTATCCCGATGTAGGACATGGTATACTCGAAAAGGTATATACCTATGTATGTAAAGATGGTATTCTCCCAGAAAAGCTTTTGGAAGAAGGTACACTTACACCTATCAAGGATATCTCAGTTCTCATTGGATTGTTAGAACAAAACGAAAATGAGATGCTAGAGTTAAAAGTACCTAAGGTATAGGTACAATACTCTAGGGTATAAATTAAACGAGTAATTAACTTTAATCACAATAGAATTATGCCAACTTCACCTCATGTTGATTTTAAGTTTAAGAACAACAATGTTCTTCAAACTACTCCCATGTTAGGAGTTTCTTGTGTATTGGCTAGAACTACTAAAGGTCCATACGATGACCCTTCAGAAATCATCTCTACATTCTCTCAGTTCCAAAGAATCTATGGTTCTGAAATTGTACCCGATGGTTCTGTATCAAATATCGAAAAGGCTTTGCAAGGTGGTTCTAAGCTTCGTGTTATTCGAGTACTTGGCAAAGGAGCTACTCAAGGTACAATAACTGCTTCTCATGCTGCGGCAAGAAAAGCTAAAGATTCAGAAGATGAAATCTCAGTTGCTTCTGTTGTACCTGACCCAGCTAAACCCTCTGCTTTGATTACTTTAAAATCTGGTAGTACTACTTATAGTTTTGGATTAGTAACCAAGGGATATGGAGATCCAATTGGTAGTGCAAATACTTTCCAGGTTGGTTTTTATAAGCAAGCTAATACCTTGTATTATAAAATATATTCAGCTAATGGGCAAGTACTTGAACAGGGCCCAGTAATAACCTACAAAACTGCCGATGATAACAATAACACTTCGGTAGATTACCTTGCTCTTAGTGCATTTGCTAAGAACTCGGAATATATTAAGCCGGTAATTACTGCAGGTTCCTCTTTTGAAAACCTAATTAAGTGGCTTACCGATGATATTGATGGTACTAAGAATGCTATCACTATTACCGTGGGAGATGCTGCACCCTCCGAAACAGAGAAACTGTTTAATGGTACTATCGGTAGTGCAGGTTCCACTCCAACTGCCGAAGAATGGATTGCTTCCTTGGATTTGGTAAAAGACTACACAGACTTCTACCAATTGTTTATTTCACATATCTCTCAACACTTGGAACAAGATTCAGAGGTACTCAAAGTATACAAGGCTGCTGCTGATATGGCAAAAGAACTGATGGAATGGGTACTGTATATCGAAGTTCCCAAACACTTAACCCATTATACTCAAGGTACTCAGGCAAGAGATTACAAAGCTCAGGTTACTTGGGTACAGACTTGCCTTGGTACTGTAGGTAACTCTAAGTACATTGCCTACTTTGGTGGTGGACTTAAGTACTACAACGAAAACGGTAATCTTCAGGATTCCGATGTAGTGGGTACTATTGTTGGTTTGGGAGATGCCTCTGCTACTCAATATGGTCCTTGGAAATCCTTTGCTGGTATGAACCGAGGGGTTATTGGAGATGCAGTTGGTCCAGTATGCCCCAACTATGGTTCTCCTTCTCGATATAACGAACTGAACACTCTTGCTCAGAATTATATCAATGAGATGGTAATCAAAGATACTCCAGATGCAGGTAAGCAAACCATGCTATGGCATTGCTTCTCTTCTCAAGTGAAACAGGATTCTGAAAGATTCCTTTCAATCGTAAGACTGAACCTTTACCTGAAGAAGTTCCTTCGCCCGGTACTCAACAAATATATCGAAGAACCAAACGTTTGGAGTACTTGGAAGAGAATCTGGTTGGAGGTTAAACCTACACTGGATTCATTGGTAGATGAAGATGCCATGACCGAGTATACCTGGATGGGTGACCAAGATGCAACTTCTTGGGATGACCTTTCAATTAATACCGAGGCAGATGCCCGTCAAGGTAAGTACCGTGCTATCCTTAAGTATAAGGATGTAGTTCCTATGCAAGAAGTAACTATGGAGATTGTAATTGATGCGGCATCCAAATCTGTATCAATCGTAGAAACAAGTAATAACCTATAAACATATAACGATGGGAGCAAAAGTAAAAAACCCACGGAAGAAATTCTTGTGGAGCATCATGTTCCCCAAACACCCTATCAATACTTATCTGTTTCAAAGTTGTACTTTGCCGGATATTGAGATTGACCAGGTTGCTCATGGGGACGTCAATAGAGACGTTAAAACTGCAGGTAGGGTTACTATAGGTAATCTTATTGTAGAGAAACTTATGACCACTGCAGGTTCAGATACATGGCTTCATGATTGGCTATACTCTTGCCAGGACCACATAGTTGGTGGTGGTTTAGTACCAAGCCAATACTGGGAAACGGCAATTGTAAACGAACTTGCCGAAGATGGAGTCTCAGTTCTTAATACCCATGTCTTCGAAGAGGTATGGCCATGTAAGATTACCGGCTTAGACTTGGACAGAATGGCTTCAGAGAATACCATTGAGTCCATAGAGTTCTCAGTTGGTACTGCAGATAAATACTAATTCCTTAGTCTATTTTCACTAAGATTCGGTGGAGGGGTGGGATTCCTGTGATAGGAGCTCACCCCTTTCTTGTTGTTATAAGGAGTACTATGAACATATGTAAACATTAAAAATAACAGTTATGGAATTTAGAACATTTAGATTTACCGGACCCTCTGGTTACGAATATGAAATCAGAGAACAGAATGGTGCTGATGAGGATATTCTCAGTAACCTTTCAGACATGAAGACTTTGATGAACCTTACCAAGTTCATTGCAGCAATTGTAATTAGAACTACGGCTACACCCAATGGGAAATTAACTGTAGATGATGCTCTTAACTTACCGGTTAATGACCGCTATGCTATTATCTTCAATTCTCGTATCTTCTCTTTGGGGGATGAGGTAGAATTCGAATATGATTGGGGCAAAGAGAATGGAGGTAAAGTTACCTATGGCCAAGATCTTCATGAGTTCCTTTTCGATTACGGTACTGCTCCAACTGAGGATGATTTGAATCAAAAGCCCGATGCTATCCCTTACTATCCAGAAGGGGTTAGATTGATAAACCATGAATATGTTCTCTCCTCTGGCAAGAAGATTAAATTCGATTGTATGACGGGTAAGGGAGAACAAGAGTTCATGAAGTTGCCTTTGGATAAACAAACTAAGAATGCTCCTCTTCTTTGCCGTAATCTTCACTTAGAGGTTGATGGTAGTTGGGAGAAGGTAGAAAACTTTACTCCGTTTACTGCAAAGGATATGGCTGAGATGAGAAAGCATATCTTATCTATGGACCCTATCTTCAAAGGTGAGTCTCACATCACTAATCCAACCACTGGAGAGGAAAGAACTTATCCTATAGTTTGGGCACCGAATTTTTTCTACCTGACGGAAGAGTAATGTTAGAGAGTGATTTTGTTTATATCACCAGAGCCGAGATAGCCTTAGACTATTTCGGCTTTTTACGTCTTCCGTACCGAATAAGGAAAATATTCAAGGAAATGGCCGAGCAATATTATAAACAATTAAAGAAAAGAAAATAAATTATGAATACCAGTAGGAGTATAGTAGAGGTCGGTGTTGCCATGGTTTTAAAAGACCGATTCTCTCAAGAAGCTGGCAAGATATCGGGGTCATTCAGAACAATGATGAATGATATGAATACTTGGAATAGAGGTATACAGATGTCAGCTTCTAATACAATGGACTTCGGAATGCAGCTCGTAGGGGGAATGGCAAGGGCCTATAAATACTCTGCGGGTGTTCAGAATGAAGTTTGGACTGCTTCGAAAATTGCTGGTGCCACCATTGCAGAACAAAGAGAAATGTTACAATTGGCAAAAGATGTCAATGAGATAACACCTCTTACTGCTTCGGATGTTGCATCAGGACAAAGATACCTGGCTATGGCAGGTAATAAATTCGATGCTATTAAAGAAATGATTGGGCCAGCATCTAAGCTGGCTTCAATCTTTACAATGCCAGTGGGACAGAAAGGTGGTGTAGCTGACTTGATGACTAATATCATGTCAATGTACCAAATCCCAATGGGAGAAGCCGCTAGAGTAACCGATGATTTATATACTGCAGTTACTAATGCAAACATATCTTTAACAGACTTAGCCCAGTCCATATCTTATGCAGGAGCAGATATGGCAACTGCTGGAGTAGACCTTCGGCAAACGGCTGCTGCTATTGGTGTATTGGGGGATATGGGTATACAAGGTTCTATGGCAGGTACCTCACTGGCTAATATGATTCGTTACTTACAACTATCCCTTGTTAATCAAAAAAAGAAAGGCTATAACGCTTTAGCAGACCTGGGCTTAAGTCCAGATGAATTCTTCGATGCTCAAGGTAACCTTATAGACCTTTACACTATCTATCAGAAGTTTGCTAAGGCAGCAGTAGATTTACCTTCACGGATAGAAACACCAACCTTCTTCAATATCTTTGGTGTTCGTGGTAATCGTGGTATGCTTCCAGTACTTCGAGATATTGCTTCTGGTAGAGATAAGATGGGTAAGATACTTGCTACCTATGACCAAAACATGGGAGCAGTAAATCGACTCAATGAAGAACGTCTTAAAACCGATGCAGGTGTAATCGACCAATTCGAATCAAGTATAGAGAACTTAACCGTTACGGCAGGTGCGGCTTTGGGTAGAATCTTTACCCCAGTACTAAATGTGGGTAACTCTATAATCAAAGTAATTAATTCTATCTCAGAAACTTGGGTTGGAGGTTTTGGTCTTAGAGTAGGAGCTACTGCAGTAGTAGTAGGTACTATTGTTGCAGGATTTAATACTGTAAGAGGTATTATTAGGTCTGTTGGGTATTTACAGACTATTGCTACTGCTTCTACTGAAGGTATGTCTGCTGCAGCAATAAAAACTAATACTCAGTTTGCCATTATGGAAGCACACATGGTAAGAATGGTTAACCTTATGAGAACCATGGTTCAACTCCAAATGATGTCAAGCGGTATCGGTATGAATTCTGCTGGTAGATTTTATAACACTAAAACCGGAAGATATGTTAAGACACCAAATTCTGGAGTACCATTAGCAACTTCCATGGCCGGTAATTTAGCTGGTGGTGCTTTAGCTGGTGCAGGAGCTCAAGTAGGTAGTCAAGTAGTTAAGCAAGGTGCTATAAAAGGGCTAGCTTCAGTAGGTGGTAGACTTATGGGATTACTTGGTGGACCCGTGGGGTTAGCTATTACTATCGGTCTTCCCTTATTAATAGAGGTAGGAAGCAGTCTTATTAAGTCAGTAGATAGGAATACAGAAGCTCAGAGTAAAGAAGACCCATCTGCAATCAGGGCTCAGAATGAAGAAAGGTTCTTGAATGCAATGAGAGCAGCTATTAGAGATGGATTAAAAGATGGTAAGATTAACATCAGTGTAGATGGTGAGATATTGGGAGATTATTCTTTGGGTTCTCAGCAAGATTATACTGGTGTAGCATTAGGATTATAAAATTAAAAACACTATGGCTAGAGTATTAAATAAAGCAGCAGGTAAGGTTGTTGAAAAGTACAATGACCTTACAAGAGATACAGCAGGTGTTCTTACGGGTCCATTAAATAAACTATGGAGAGCTCGGATATTACTCAATCGAACTCTTTCTACTCTTCCCAAAGATGATGCTCCAAAGGGTAAACTCTATACTCCCAATGGGGTAATGGGAGAAGCTCAGATATCCTCTAAGAACCCTATTCTAAACAAACAACTCCAGGCTAAATGGAGAATGGAATTACAATTCCCGAGATTAGAGGAGAGTGAGGGAGTAGACCCAGCAAAGGGGAATAAGAATACTACTAATTACAGAAACTTCGAGGCTAAAGCAGATGTTATATATCAGAATGAGGTAAGGATATATAATATGACTGTTAACCCCACTCAATATATTACCCTACAGAATAGACCTCCAGAGTTGGACTTCAGGGGAGAAACCACATGGGCAACTATCAAATCCATGGGAAGGAATACTCCTATATATCACTTTACTGGTGCTGAGGACATCATTCAATTCAATGTATCTTGGTACTGTAATGACCCAGAGAATCCAGAGGAGGTAATTAATAAGTGTAGGTTATTAGAGGCCTGGACTAAAGCTAACGGTTATCAATCGGCTCCGCCTATTGTTAAGATAGAATGGGGGGATTCGGGTATATTTGATAATCACTATTACATCCTTACTTCAGCAACCTATACTCTGAAGAACTTTCAGAATGGTTATAGGATAAGGGTACCTGGAAAGCCAGCTACCTTTGGTAATGGTAGGTTATTACCTGCAGCAGCAACTCAAGAATTGATTTTCAAGAGAGTAAGTGCATATAATCTATCCTATGGAGATTTTATAAATTCGGATTCACTTAAAAAGACGGGAGGTATTAAATATGATTGATATTAACCAATATCTGACGGGAGCTAGCCCTTATAATAATGCCTATGCTCTAAATTACGGAGATGGAGATTACTCTTTAGAAACTCCAGTAGTTTCTGTACCTTCATCCTCAAATGATATTCAACATACCATTAAGGATGGAGAGACTTTACAGAATATAGCCTATAAATACTATGGGGATTCAGGTAAATGGTATCTTATTGCAGAAGCTAATGGTATACTAAACCCTTTTAAAGAGGTAGAAAGTGGAACACTTATAAGAATCCCCGCTTATGGCAGCTAAACAAAAACCCATATTATATAACGGAATGGGCCAACCATACTTGGCTCTATTCGATTTTAGAGGTATGCCGATAATGAATCCCATTACTGGTATACCTCTTGGAGCTTATATTAGTACCTGGAATTATAGGTATGATGAAGAAAAAGAAAATCTTGCTACAATTACATTTGATACTGGAGATCCCGATACTGTGGACATAGAGGCTTTACAAGAAGGTAATGTGATATGCTTACAGTGGGGATACATATACCCAGACGGTCAATTTGTATCGGGTCCAATTAAAACTATCAAGGTCAGGGATTTTGAGGCAAAGTTTGATTCTACTGGTACCCATGTAACTATCAAGTGTATAGACTCTATTGGTGATTTAAGATATCAGCCACCATATAATTTCTCTGAAGCTTCAGAGAATAGTTTATCTTCCTATTTAGATGGTGGTTGTGATAATGGTGTAGGTGTAATCATAGAAATCTTTCAGTAATGGAACAACGAATAATAAGTAATAAAGTATATGAGTCACTACAGGTACCTACAGAGAATACTCGTACTACTACTGGAAAGGTGCTTTATGCTAATAGGTACAGTGGAGTAGCAGAAGTGGCTATGCCAGAAGATTTGAAGGCCCTAATCAATAGTGACTTCGGATTAGTTGGCAAGAATATCTTAGTTCAATTAGAACAAAAGATGAGAGGTTATACTAATGGCCCTTGGTATATAGATTCAAGAGATAATGTTATTTATATACATAATAGGAAATTTCATGAAGAACCAGTAACTGTTTATACTTATCAGGGAGAGAATGGGGAAGTACTTAGTGTTCAATTTTCTACTCAAAAAGTAACTAAGAGAGTTAAGGCTACACTATCTCCCGCTATTAATCCAGAGAGTAAAGATTTAGAAGTATTAAGTACTGGGATTGATGATACTGAAAAATTACCCGAGATAGTAGCTAATGAGAATAATGGGGTCTATTATAATAATTGGAAAACCTCAATAGGTAAATATGGAGCAGAGAATAATCCCCAAGATATACCTACTATCAGGCAGATGAGGTTAAATCATACCCTAAAGACTGACCCTAACTTAAGAGCTTCATTTGAAGCTAGGAAACAAGTAGATGACAAATGGAATCAAGATGTAGCAGAGTATTCTGCTTCTAATCCCGCCGAAGCTTATAGACAAGGTAAGGAAAAATTCCTTAATGAACTTAGTACAGATCAGGTAAGAAGTATCATAAATAAAACCATTCAAAGAGAAGAATTTCCGGCTGATAGGCGTGCAGCTTTAAATGCTGCCCTTAAGAATGTAGTTAATGGTGAAACATTAGATGAAGATATATACAATATCCTCAAGAATGAAAGATACCTTTTCGAGGGTAAAGAACAAATGGAATACATGGTCATAGAAGACCTGGACCCAAGAGACTTTGACCCAGAGCATACTCCCAAGGGTGGAGCTACTGCTTGGGGATTAGAGGATGAAGAAAGTGTTTATCGAGGTATATCGGCTTTAAAGAAAGGCCCTTATACTAGGGTGATCGATGACACCCCGGTTATCAAATATAAAAACCCATTAAATCAGAGTTTGGGTATTTATAGCGTTACAGTGAAAGTTCAACATTGGAAAAAAGCTAATGTTGAGATACCCCTGTACAAACTTTACCATAATCTATTCAGTAGATATGGGGGGATAGATAAGTGGGCTTGGGCAGCTAATGCTAATGCTAATGGTGGTTTAAAGTATACAGAGAGTAAACTGGTTTGTCAGATGCAAGTTGTTGGAAGACCCTTACTAGCCTCTTCTCAGGTATTAATATTAGAGAATGTTGGTAAACGATGGTCTGGTCCTTGGTATATAAAACAATGTACCCACTCTATGGATGCAGGCCAGGGATATGTAACTAATTTAGAGTTAGTAAAGAATTCGAGTAGGGCTGGTTCTACTACTTCTAAGACTGGACTGTCTACTCAAACGGTTGTAGCTAATGATGCTAAAGCTAATGCTGTAACCTCTAAGGGTAAAGATAAGAAAGCTTTAAGTAATATCAATGAATTAGATTTGAGTTGGACTTACAATGAGGTAGCCTATTTCATTGAATCTGGTATTATGGATAAGGAAGGAAACGTATTGGATGTTAAACGTAGGGATGAGATGGCTCGAAAGAAGGCTTACTATACTGAAGTATTAGCTAAGACTCCAATCGAGAAAGCAGAAGGTATAGCTGTAAGCTCTGGTAGTTTAACTACTTCTTCAGGTAAGGTAATACCCGGAAAGATAACCATCAAAGATATTCAAGTACCCGATGATTATTGGGTTAAATTCGATTATATGGAAGTAGCCATAAAGAGATTCAAAGAATATATCAAGAATAAGGAAGCGAGGTAATTATGGGCTATGAAACTGCAAAGATAATAACAGAAGAAGGATTAGAGGGTCTTGGAAGATACTACTCTATATACCGAGGTATAGTTGTTGATAATAATGATACCGAAAAGAAGATGAATAGGGTAAAAGTATGTATACCAGAAGTAATGGGAGGTACCTTTGCTTGGGCTTTACCGAAAGGCCAACATGGTTCAATAAGTAGTGGGTTTAAGTTCTTAGCCCCTAAGGTAGGAGATATAGTATTCATTACTTTTGAATTTGGTGACCCTACTAAACCATTATGGGAATACCATGGTTGGGGTATGAATCAAGTACCTCAACCATTAGACGGTCCAAATAAAATGGGGATAGTTACTCCTGAAGGTAACCTCATTATAATAGACGATGATAATGGGAAACTAAATCTCTACTTTAATGGGGACGTATCGGTTTATTCTGAATCTAACGTAATAGTATCAGCTAATAAAGATATCAATATATCCTCAGGTGATACCATTATATTAAATACTGGAGAAAATCATGGGTTAATCAATATTGCCCAACTAACCGAAAAACTAAATCAAACTATTCAAGAACTAGAACAACTTCGTAGTATGTTCAACTCTCATGTACACTCAGGTGTAACTACTGGGCCAGGTTCTTCTGGCCCAACTTTAACTCAAATAACTAAACCTTTCTCACAATTCGTTGTAGACGATTATGAGGATAAAACCTGCATACACTAATGGAAAAGAATTACTTTACAGACTTAGTTGGTATAGGTGTAACTTATCCTATCCAACTTACAACTAATGAAAATGGGGAAAGAGGTTGGTACCCAGTAAACGGGGATTTTAAACTTATCAGGGATAATATAAGTTCTATATTGTATTATATGATAGGTCAGAGATTTCGACAGGAAAACTTTGGTAGTAAACTATGGCAATGTATTGAGGAACCAAACTCACAAGCCCTAAGTTTTATAATTAAAGAGTTTTTAAAACAAGCCATAGGTGCATGGGAACAGAGAATAACCTTCCAAAATATCACAGTTACTAGAGTTGATGCAAAAATACACATAGAAGTAGCTTATGTAATAAATGGAACAAATTCTAGTCAGTACCTCGATATCACCTATGATAGGTCAGATAATTCATTAAATACACAATAATATGGGAATCACAAATAAATGGCTTAATCCATACCAGAGGTCTTATCAACAGATTAAGGCCAAGCTGGTTGAATCCCTTATGGGGCTTAAAGACCCTCAGGGTCAGAAACTCATAACGGATTATTCGGAGGGGAATATCTTAATTATCATCCTCTCATTGTTTGCGGCAATTGCCGAAGTACTTCACTATTATGTAGATAATATGGCAAGGGAAACCTTCCTATCTACTGCAAGAAGGTATGATTCGGTAGTTAAACATGGAGCTCTGGTAGATTATCATGCTCGAGCAGCGATTGCTGCTACAGTAGATGTAATCTTATCCAGAAGTATTACTGGTAATTCCATTGGAGCTAAATTAACCATACCTCAAGGAACTCTATTTACGGATTCCAGTGGTAACTCTTGGTTATCTGCTAGAGATGTAACTTGGTATTCAAATGTAACCACATGTAAAGTACCTATAATTCAACATGAGAAATATACTGCAAGTGCTCTTAATAATATGCTAATACCTACTGGAGACAGGGTAATAGTTCACCTTGGTACATTGCCTAATGGTAAGTACTATGAACAGGGCTCTATGTCTTTACAGATAGGTGGAGAAACTTGGGTATTGGTAGATACCTTTGCAAAATCAAAGCCAACGGATAAACACTTTATGGTTTCAGTAGATGAAGCTCTTAACCCTTACATAATGTTTGGGGATGGAACCTTCGGTAAGAAACCTGCAGCAGGTGCAAAAATAACCAATGTAGTATTCTACTTAACTAATGGTACTCAAGGTAATGTAAAGAGTAATACCATTACTTCTGTACCCTCAATAATCTCTTCTTCAATTACTGATGCTACAGTAAGTAATGCTTATGATGCTGGAGGTGGTTCAAACTATGAGAACTTTATAATGCTTAAGGAACATATACCTTTGAGTGTAAAGACTTTGGGAGTAGCAATTACCAAAGAGGATTTCGAAAGTTTGGCTATGTTGGTTGATGGGGTAAACAAAGCTAAAGCCGATTATGAATGTGGTAGAAAGCTTACAGTATATATCAGTCCTGATGGTGGAGCTGTTGCTTCTTCTGAATTAATAAATAGGGTATACAACCTATTATCTCAAAGAGCACCTATGACTACTTGGTTAAAGGTTAAATCTGCAGGCAAGGTTCAGATTATTCTAGAGATGGAAGTTACTGGTAAGAAGTCTTATAAGACTCCAGAGATACAAACTCAAATTCTTACGGCTTTATATAATGCCTATTCTCCGGAGCAAGCTCAAATAGGAGGAAGCGTAAGAGTATCAGATATCTATGCCCTGATAGATAATCTATCAACCGTAGATTACCTTCACCTTACTAAGTTCTATATTAAACCCTGGCCTACTACCATTTATGGTAATAAGGAATTAAACCTTGGCCAATTTAAATTGAACAAGGCAAAGGGTTCTATGACTTACTACATAACCTTCAATTCCTCAACTACTTTTACAGTACGTTCAGTATCGAATGGTTATGTAACTACTGGCTCAGTCGGTAGCTCTATTCAGATTATAGATAAAGCTAATGGTTTTGATTTCTCATTGGATATCCAAAACAATAGCTATCAATCAGGTTATCGATATTCTATTACAGTATCTGAACCAAACCATGATTATGAAGACCCTGGCTTTAATTTGCCAGTATTCGAGAATGCTTCACAATTAACATTAACAGTTAACGAAATAGTATAATGATAAACCTCAAAAATCTAATCGACTTTTTACCATTCGAATATAAGGACCAAGATACTTATAAGGTAAATGGTAAAGGCATCTTAGAGAGGTTTCTAGAAATTTGTGGAGAGCATTTTGAAGATTATATTACAAAGGATATTGAGAATATATTGGATATTATCGATATAGATAAAACCCCAGATATGTATCTCAATTTCCTTTGGCAATTTCTTGGAGAAATGCCCTTTGCTTATGGGAACACGATAGATGCACAGAAATGGGCAGAGTACTTTAATGGGTTCTACTCGGATAGTAAACTCCAGGAGTTATCAAAGCTTTGGATAATACCCAAAGAGGGACCTTTTACTTTAACTAGTACTCAGGTAAGAAACATCTTGAGATATTCGGTATCTCTTTTCAAAATAAGGGGTACATCAGAATTTTTCGAGATCATGATGAGGTTATATGGGTTAACCTGTGTAATAACAGACCCAGCAAAAGCCGATGGGTATGATGGTTGGATAAAAGGTCATCCCCACTTTGACCAATACTATCAGTACGATAGTAAATATACCTTTGATAACACCTTCGATTGTTCTCAATGTATTTCCGTAAGTTTTAAACTTACTGGTCATGGGTATACTTCTAATTCCGAGGCTTTTAAAAAATTTAGGGAAGCCGTAGAAAGTTTCTTTACTAGATTCATACCTTATCATGTATCCTTCACTATAGATTACGGTTTTGTAGTAAATGATGGGTATTCGATTAAGGCCGAGTTGGTAAACCCAGACCAGCCCAACTTAGTTACTTCAGAAGTATATGAAGTACCAGTATTGGTAACTGTAACCTCAGATTGGATGAATGCAGATTTGAGATATCAAATATCGAGTGATAGAATTAACTGGGGTTATACTAAACATGAAAGTGGTTCGGTATTTAATATTCCAAGGGCTGGTACTTATTACTTTCGAAGCGTTGGGGATAATTCTAAGATAACCCAAATTACCGTAAGGCAGGAAACTTATAACCGTTCATATATTATTTCTTGTGAGCCCATAACTGGTAAAATAACCCCAACTACTTTAAAGGTTAGTACAAGGGTGATAGCTAGAGTATCCTATAAAGGGACAGAGAAACTTTGTAATGTTCGATTAGTGGGTACCGATCAAGTAAAAATATCGGGCTCAACTTGGGAATTTACAAAACCCGGTACTTACTTTTTTGAGATTGTGGAATTTCCTGTAAAACAAACTTCATTTGTAGTAACCCAAGAAGAAGTTACTTATAAGGTAAGATGTACACCCTCAGAATTTAGAGTTGGAAATAATCAAACTATGAAGGATGCAGTTACTACTTTAACCATAACTTCAAATTACCCAGAGTCATTTACTGGAGAATTATATTGTAGGTTAATAGGTAATCCTAAGACTTTCAAGAATGGGGATAAATTTATTGCTAACAGTTATGGTACTTATAAATTCAAATGTACTTTAGATAAAAGAGAAACTGATGAAGGTGTGGGTATCTTTGAAGTAGTTTCAGGTAAAACTGCTATATATAGGATCAGTATTAATCCATCTACATCTACTCTATATAACGGTTCTGCAAAAACTACCGTAATAATACAATGTATTTCGGGTAATGGTGATGATTACCGAGTTAAAGTAGTAGAAACTGGGGAAACCTTCAATGCTGAAAACGGGTATGTATATACTACTAATAGAGCAGGTACTTATACTTTCCAATCTGTAGCCTACCCAACTGCAAAGACTACTTGGGTAGTTAAGAATACCCCAGTTGTATATCAGAACAAACTAAAGATAGTTCCTTCAGATCCTTCAGATTCAAAGTGGAAAGAACCTAACTGGTCATTACCCGAAAGCCAAATTGATGATACTTATGCAGTATATCAGTTATTGGATGAAGTATCAGCTTGTAAATTTAGCCTTGAAGAAATGAAAAACGGGGTCAATGTAAGTGGTACTGCAACTTGTGATGAAACTGGGGAAACCTATAATCTTGAATCCGAGATTGTATTAACTAAAGCAGGTACTTATACTTTTGTGGCAGATGATGGTTCTTCATTAAGGTGTCAAGTAATATTGGAAGATTACCCTACTATTATAGAATTAACCGTTGACCCAAGTTATGCCGAATTAAAGGGTACCATTAAACAAGTATATTGTTTAATTAGGTGTAGTTCTAATAAAGCTGAATTCGATAGTAGAGTTAGACAAGTTGGCAAAGTAACTACTTTTGATGCTGGTGGAGCCGGATATGAATTTACTACGGCTACCGTTGGAGAATACATTTTTGAATCAGTTGCCGATACTTCGGTACGGGCTAAGTTTACGGTAGTAGATGCTGACTTATTAAGCGTTAATCCTCAAAAGTTGGAATGGGAATCAAATGACACTTCTGAGAAGACATTTACCATTACCACTTATAGTAATCAAATGTGGAAAATTGAAGAAGTATGATAAAGAGTGCAATAGACGATGTAACAGAGACTACTACTCAATCTCTGTTCAAGACTTCAATGATTGGTTTATTTGGAGAATGTACCCAAATTATTTATGACCTTAGGTGGATGATATTACTTGCCATAATATTGATACTTTCAGATTTATGGTTTGGTATATCTGCAAGTAGAGTACAAGATATAGTCATTCGAAAGTCAAGGGCCGGTAGGAGAACCCTAAATAAGCTGGTTGATTATATTTGTTATATCTTACTTGGGGCTGTAATTGGGAAAGCTATTGGAGAACCCTATGGAGTAGATCCCATAGGAGTATCCATTACTATAATGATATTATGCTATTGCTTCGAAATAGATAGTATCTATGGGCATATATGTGAAATACATGGCATTAAAAAACAATATAGTATCTGGAAGATAATCTTTAAGCTGTTAACTCTCAAATTTAATGAACTCGAAGAAGCTTTCAGGGATATGGTAGAACAAAAGAATAACTTTAAAAATACAAAGAACAATGAAAACGTACTTTAAGTATGAAGGTATAATCAAATCTAAGGAAGCAGCCGAAGCAATTGCTGCCCCTTCTGGTTTGGGGCCATTCTGTGGATTTGGCTCAGCCACCATAAATGGTAATAAATTGGTTGTTTCTCCTCAGGGAGTTTCTGGTAGTAAATTTGCTAATGTAATTAAGGATAGGATTACAGCAAGGTATATGTCTAAAGATTCTGAAGATGGAGAATTACCCGATATAAATTTTGGGTGTATTTCAAGAGATGGCTATATATTTATCTCTGATGAACAAACATTGACCATCGAGAATATTCAGGGAACCCAAGGGTCCACCGATGAAGTATTACTGTTTGCAGTACACACTACTATCTCCGAACCCGTAGATAATCCAGTAGATTTTGTAGCTTATTGGAATGAATCTTCAGAAAGTTTCTATGAGTTATATAAAAAATCTCTAGATATATACTACCCAATTTCTGAAGAGAATCGTAATCCCAATGTACTTAATAATGATATTTATTCGGATTATAGTATGACTCTTAGTAATCTTCTAGAGATGGTAGAGACTGCTTGCCCTTATTATTCTAACAATAAGAATTCTGTTGTTCTTATTGGGATATATGGTAAGGGTACAGATGCTATGACTAAAAGAAATGAGAACTTTGCTATTGTACCCTATCAGGGCAAATTCCAGGAGATCCCATATACTACTGCTACTCACAGTATGATGAAAGAATCCATAACTAAAGTAGAGAAAATGAATACTGGGTTTCCGGTAGAGGATGAAAATGGGAATCTATTGAATATTAAGCAATACATTGATGGGCAACTAGAAGCTCTCCGAAAGGAATTCTCTGATTCTTTGAATACTGCTAGTTTTCCCATAGGTTCAATAATTTTATGGGAAACCGATGTAACCCCTGAAGGATGGGCTGAATATACAAAGGCTTCAGGTAGGATAGTAATAGGATATCAGGCCGGAGGTATTCAAATTGGAGACGAGATGATGCTACAGAATATTGGGGATTTCTATACTCCCACTAAAGGTAACTTTGTTATTAAATTGAAAGGCGATGATTTACCAAGACATAGGCATGCTCTCGGTGTATCTAAAGGTAAACAGGATAATGCCAATAACTGGGAGAATGTTAGACCCCAATCTTTCTTTAATAGAGAAACGGGTTTAAATGGAGACTTCGGTAGAGGGACTCCCACCAAGGGTATTCAAGATGGTGCTATTGTAGTAAGTTGGAATTTAATAGGGGAATCTTTCCTACAAGAGACTTCGGTAGATACCTTGACTATCGAAAAGTTACCACCGACTATTACTTTAAGATATATTCAAAAAATATCATAGGTCGTAATTAGTTGTTAATATAACTCATGTGTATTATTTGTATTGTCTAAGTAAACTCTTGTTTTGTTTTTGTTTTGCATAGTTTGTTTAGAGTAAACACTCGGAAAGGGACGTTGGGAAACGTCCCTTTTCTTTTGTGTTAATATCTAAGTTCTTCTTTAGCTCTATCTTCCCAATACTGTATATCCTGTCTAAGTTCAGAAATATATCTCATGGATTCATTAGTCTTAGGCATTTCGAAGAATTCTATGAGCATTATATTAGTAATCCTTGTACTATTTCCGAGTCTCTCTTTAATGAAGGGGGGAGGAGTAATTAATACTTCGAATAAAAGATAAGCATCCGGAGAAAGTTTATCTTTCATATAAGTATACATCATATCTATCATTTCGGATTTAGCTTTCTCTTCTTCACTATCATCTTCTAGTTCTTTGTCATTATCGAATAAATCATCCAGTTTAAAGAGGCTTTGATTATACTCTGCTTGTTCTCCGTATGCAGAACGAAGCAATTTATTTTTAAATGTACTCAAGGAAGCAAGGATTCTTGCTTTGAGATGTTCTTCAGTACATTCACCATAGTATTTATTAAAAACAAATAACATCTTGTCCCAGAAATAAGACTGAATTATATCTGGTGTAAGATTAAACCTTTTATAATCAATCTGTCTGGTAAGATTCCTAATCACTGGCTTACAGACTTTATAAAGTCTATTGAAAGTAGCTTCATCATATTCTTGCATAGGTTTTAATCGATGAAGCTCTGAGCCATTATTTCCTTTACTTTTTCCCATGTTTTTAAATATTCGTTATGCAAATATAAGTATTTTTTCTTATATAAAATAATAATATTAAATATTCGGGAGCTTAAGGTAGTGGATTAGTAGTTTCTAGTTAGTTGTCAACATACTCAGAACTATCTCGGTACTATCAAAATCTATTAGTTTATATAATATTGCAATATAGATATGAAGAAATTTAAAGACAACATCAAATTTAGTTTCACACCGGATTTCCAACTTGAGATACTCCGGTTTGTTTTAAGAGATAAGGAAGGAGGTCTAGTCCTAAAAAGGATTAAAGCTAATTACCTGGTTCTTATTGAGCATGCCCTTATATTTGAGGGTATATCAAAATACTTTAAGAAGCAAGGTAAGATGCCTTCAGAGAATGTATTAAAAGAAGTATTAAAAGAATTGCTAGAATCAAAGGCATACATTGATTTGGTAACTAAGGATGACATCCCTAATATCAATAAGTTAATAAGCAATTTATATCACATTCCCTTATCGGATGCAGATTATATCAAGGAAAAGATTTACCAGTTCTCTACCTATGTTGAAATGAAGAACCTGAATGACTCTTTTGATTTAGATAACTTCGAACAATATGAAGAGTATTCAAGGAAGATTGAAAAAGTACTTCAGAAAAGTAAACCAAAGAAAGAGGACGAACCTATATACATGATTCGAGATATTACAGAGAGACAGTTTAAAAGACAATCAGAACCCTCGGTAATACCCTGTCCCTTTAGGCAATTAAATGACCTTACTAATGCAGGAGGTTATCCCGAACATTCTATTAATGTAATATTGGATAAACCTAAAGCAAAGAAAACTTTCTTCATGGTAAACCTTGCCCGAGGTTATCTTCGAATGAAGAAATCCGTATTATACGTAGATACCGAGAATGGTAAAGACCAAATCATGGACAGATTTATTCAATCTAGTATCAATAAAACCAAAAAGGAATTATACTCAGGTGAGTATGATAAACTTGAAGCTAAACATTTAAGAAAGCTTGCAAGATTTGGGGTTGAATTGGTGGTTGAGAGGGTACCTGCAATGATTACTAATACAACTTACATAAAAGAGAGGATAGTTCAATTGCGTAATCAAGGCATCGATATTAGAGTATTAATGGTAGATTATGCAGGTAAGCTTGCCTCAATAGCTGGAGACCGAGAGGATTTCGAAAGGATTTCTAATGTATATGTAGATTTGCAAAACTTGGCAGAAGAGTTACATCTTGATATCATATGGACTGCACATCATATTACTCGTGAAGGTAAGAAGCATAGACTTACTAGATATGATGAAAATGATATCTCTGGTTCAATTGCTATTGTTCGTAATGCTCAAGTTATTGTGGGTCTTAATTCTACCGAGCAAGAAGAAAAAGATAATATACTTCGAGTTGAGATGGTAGTACAAAGGGACGGTCTTTCTTCAGGTAGAGCCTTATTTAAATGTGATGTTGAAAGACAAAGATGTACAGAATTTACAAGAGAACAACGTAAACAATATGATGAGGTATATGGTAAAAAATTGGATGAACAATTTAAGAAGAGCACTAATCCAGATGCGGATTCTAAGAAAAGGGAAAGGACTACTGGAGACATTTAAATGTAAGCTTGGATATCATGAATGGGTAGCTGTTCATTGGTCTGAGTTTAAACAGAGACCTCGTAGGGCAATCTTTTCTAAGAAAGGTGGGAGAAGAAAAGCCCAGTATTATGAGAAACGATATGTAAAATATTACTGTATGAGATGTGGGAAGAAAAGATATGAAAACAAAGAAAATAGAAATAGTAAAAGATAGATGGTCTGATGGGGTAGTTTTAGAAATATCCCATAATGGTTGGCAAACCACTTGTATCAACGATTTAGATTTAGAGGATTTAAAGAAACTTCGAAGAGTAATTAGGAAAGCTATAAGAGAGTATGAAAATAACTAATCAGTTTAAATCTAGACTAAGGACATACTTCGTTAAACGATTGGGAGCATTTGATTATAAGCATGGCTGGATGCGTATACCAACTTGCCCATATTGCGGGAGAGAACAGAAGTTGGGGGTTAATCTTTCCATGTATCGAACTAATTGTTTTCGATGTAATGCTCATCCCTCTCCTGCTCAACTGATAATGGATATAGAGGGATTTACAGAATACCATGAACTAATTAACTTTTTGAACAATGGACAATTTGATGAACTACAGTTTAAGGAAGAGAAAATCGAACTTGCCGAGAGTAAGCCCCTGTATCTCCCTGAGGGATTTAGAAATATTTCGATTGGAGACAGCCAACTTGCAAAAAGTATTAGGGGATATATCAAGAAACGTGGCTTCAACCCCGACCAGTTTTCAAGATTTGGTATCGGCTATGGAACAATGGGCACGACTTACGGGTACCTTATCATCCCGTTCTATTATCAAGGACAACTTAAATATTACAATGCTCGGAACGTTATCGGAAAAGGTCCCAGGTATAATAATCCCGATAAAGATATCACAGGCCTTGGCAAACAATTTATCATCTTTAATCATGACGCATTGGAAATGTACCGGTCGGTATTCATTTGCGAGGGAGCACTTAATGCTCTCACAATGGGCGATAGAGGAATTGCCACAATGGGCAAAGCTATTAGTCAGTACCAAATCAATGAATTACTTAAATCCCAATGCGAAAGATATATTATACTCTTGGACCCAGACGCCAAGCAATATGCAATCAATTTGGCGCTCAAACTTGTTGCCTATAAAAAGGTCAAGGTGGTGTTTTTACCAGACGGAAAGGATTGCAACGATCTTGGGAAAAGGGAAGTCTTAAGGTTAGTATATAATACTCGGTATCAAAGTTATCAAGAATTGATTGCTATCAGAAACTCATTGAAAATAGGGAGTTCCTATT
>OHMX01000096.1_pt1 | contig 47835 bp, 36 predicted proteins | sample 1569471 | NCBI WGS metagenome assembly OHMX01 (sample SAMEA3879547, study PRJEB24766) | human gut metagenome | biome: human-associated habitat; feature: feces | place: USA | collected 1985/1987
TACGGGCCTTAGCCCCGTCGCAACGGGAATAGGGCCCGTAAAAACGGGGCTAAGGACAGTTTTTACAGTCCTTAGCCCCGTTTTTCGTCACACAGGCCGGCGCGCCACGGCGCCGGTGCCCGCCGGCGGGAGATCGATGGGAAAAGTCGGGTAGCGGGGCCCCTCACTTTCCGGAAAGGGCCTGGGGAGAAACGCGGCCACCCACCGGGCTCACGCGCCCAGTTCCTCCTGCTTCATGGTCTCCTGCTGCGTGTCGCGCACAATGCTGAACGCGCCGCCGTCTATGGGAATCTCGATGGTGAAGGCAGGCCCTTCGCCCGTCCCCGGTTGGCCCAACTGGGCGGCCAGGCACAGGTCGCGCCCCTCGGCCTTCCGGTCGTCGTAGGCCATGCCCAGGAAGACGTAGGTCCGGCGCTCCTCCTCCGAAAGAAATTCGGCGAAGTCCTCCTTCGAGAAGGTGTGGCGGAAGAACTGGGTGCCTTCGTGCTGAATCGTAACCTCGACGCTGTTGTCATAGAAATCCTGGCCCAGCTCGTCCTTCACCGTGGGCAGCTGCTTGTCCACGTAGCGACGAATCTCGACGTAGAACGTCTGGCCCTGCTGCTTCACGGTGCTGGTCCGGGTCAGGTCGTTATCCGCAGGGATGGGGCCGTGCGCCGCCGAGACGGAAGCGCTGTCGGCCGGGGCGGACTTTTTCTCCTCACTGCCGCCACAGGCCGTCAGCATAAGGCTCAGGCAGGCTGCGGTAATAAAAAGGGCTTTCTTCATTATTTTCTTCTTATTTTGCCAAATCGGCCTACAAAATAACGAAAAGAATGGCAAACGGGCAAGAATTGGCGGAGCAGAATGCCCAAAGCTACGAATTTTCACTAAATTTGCGCCCAAACCTGCCCCGTTCCATGAAGTTTCAAGGCTACTTTCTCCCGCTGCTGCTCCTGGCGGCCCCGGCGCTCCAAGGCTGCGACGACGACACGCCCGACGTGCCGGCCGGTGAGGGCGTACCCGCCCGGCGGACGGTACTCATCTACATGTCCGCCCAAAACTCCCTCGACTACTACTCGTACAAGGCGGCCGACTTGCAGGAAATCCTGGAGGGACGGGCCTACATCCCGGACGAGGACCGCCTGCTGGTCTTCGTAGACGACGGTGCGCCGCGCCTCTACCGCTACACGCGGCAGGAAGCTGCGCCGCAGACGGTACGCACGTGGACCGGCGACGTGTGCAGCACGGATCCGGCCACGCTTCGCGACGTGCTGGAATGGACACGCAACCACTACCCGGCGGAGGAATACGGCCTGGTGATGTGGTCGCACGCCGACGGCTGGATTCCGGCGACCGATACGGACTATCCCACAGCGATTAGCCCCTATTCGTTCGGCATAGACACGGGGGAAAATTCCACTGCCAGCAATGACGGGACACAAATGGAGGTAGACGCCATGGCCGACGCCATCGACGCGGCCGGTATCCGTCTGAAATACATCTTTTTCGACGCCTGCCTGATGCAAAACTTCGAGGTGGCCTGGTCCCTGCGCGACGTCACGGACTACGTGGTCGGGGCGCCGATGTCCACACCGGCGGCGGGCTCGAACTATGCGCATCAGCTCCAGCAGGGTTTCTTCAGCCAGGACCCCGCGGACATTGCCGCGACCTACTACGCCGACGTGACCGACCCGTTGCAGGCGATAGACTACGGCTCGTTCGGCATCGTCACCTCGGCGGTCCGCACGGACCGGCTCGAAGCGGTGGCGGCCGCCCTTAGGGCCGCACTGCCCTACTCGTCGCTGACGAACCGCAACTCGCCGGACATGAGCGACGTGCTGAACTACCAGGCCTACACGCCGACTTACTTTTACCGCCCGCACAATTACGACGCCCGCCAGGCCGTGGAACGCGTCGTGCCGGCCGGACACCGCGAAGCCGTCCTGCAGGCCATCGACAACGCCGTCACCTACAAGGCGGCGACGGAGAGTTTCTACATCGGCCCGGGCTCCATCCAGAACCAGCAGACCGTCGACCTGGACGACTACGCCGGCATCTCGCTCTTCATTCCCCAGCAGACGTACACCGACCATGCTTCGGACACGGAGCTGGGCGACCTGAACGAGGCCTTCCGCCAGACCTCGTGGTACGAGGCCGCGGGCTGGAGCGTAACGGGATGGTAGGCCGGTCGCGGGGCCGCCATTTGGTACGTCGGGAAATAAATCGTAAATTTGCCACATGAGCAACCTATCGTCATTCCTCAGCAAGCTGCGCCGCTTCAACGCGGCCTTCTGGCGCCACAAATACTTCTGGACCGTACTCGTTTTTGTCGTCTTGGCCGGATTCGTAGACGACAACAGCTACTGGCAGTACCGCAAGCTGCTCAGCGAGAACGAGGCGACCCTGGAAGAAATCAAGCAATACGAAGAAATCTTCGAGCGCGACCGCGCCCGGCTCGACGAGTTGCGCTCGGACCCCAACGCCCTGCTGCGCGTGGCCCGCGAAGACCACAAGATGAAGTCGGCCGACGAGGACGTATATTACATCGTAGACAGCGTGGAGCCCGACACCACGGCCGCCGACCCGTCGTGACGCAGCCTGTCGCCCATCTCCCTATTCCCGTTCATGAAACCACTCAACAAACTCCAGACTTTCCTGCTCAACGCCGGGGGCATCCTGCTCCTGGTGGGTGCCATACTGCCCGCCATCGGCACCCTACAGAAGGTGGCCCCCTACGTGTTTACCCTGGGCGCCGCCCTCTTCGGCTCCATGCAGGCCGCCGCGCGCTATACGGGCAACGACATCACCGTGAAACGCCTGCGACGGCAACAGATGCTGGGCGCAACGGCCCTCATGGCGGCCGGGGTGCTCATGTTCACCTCGCTCTACCAGATAGCCCCGTTCAACGGGTCGGAGTGGCAGCTGCTTCTGGCCATAGGCGCGGTGCTCGAAGTCTACACGGCCTTCCGCATCCCCGCCGCGCTCAAGAAGAGCGAACAGAGCGACCAGCCACGCCGCCAGATGTGAAAAACAGCGTGCATATTTTTACATTCACCCCCACGAACATATAAAAAACTCTTATTTCAATCTTTCTAACTTTCTCAATTTCTCCTTTTCTGGAAGAACGTCGTATATTTGCTGCGCATACCAGAAAGGGAACATAGAGAAATGAAAGGACTTTTCTACATATTACTGGGTATCCTGTCGCTGACCTCGTGCGCCGAGCAATGCAACATCGCGGGCAACTCCTCGGTGGGGAGTCTGGACGGCCAGATGCTCTACCTGCGGGTAAAGCCCGACGGCATCACGTCGGTGTGCATGGATTCCTGCGAAGTAATCCACGGGCGCTTCAGCTTCTACAGCGACGTGGACTCCGTAGTGGTGGCGCAACTGTTCATGGGCAACGAAAGCGTCATGCCGCTCGTCCTTGAAAACGCAAACTTGAACGTCGAAGTGGACCACACGGGCCAGCGCGTGAGCGGCGGACCGTTCAACGACCGCCTGTATCAGTTCGTTCAGAAAAAGAACCGGCTGGAAAACGAACAGTGGGAACTGGACCAGCGCTGTATCCGCATGATGCACGAGGGCTATTCCCCGGCCGAGATTCATAAGACCATCGGCCCGAGAGCCAGGGAACTGGCCAAGGAGATAGAGGAGCTGGAGAACAAGTTTATTATGGACAACTACAAGAACCCGCTCGGGCCGGGCGTGTTCATGTTGCTCTTCGGACAATACCCGATGCCGGTGATGACGGACCAGATCCGCCGCATCGTGAAACAGGCGCCGCCCAGCTTCATGCGCAATCCGTTTGTCAACAACTACATCCGGCAGGCGCGCTATAACCAGAGGGTGGAAGAAAGCCAGGGCGACGAATAAGAAACGCTGTCCGGCAGGCCGGCGGGAGAAAGAAAAGCGCGACCCGCACCAGACGAAATCCGTCGAAACGTAGCAAGAGAAAGAGAATCGCTGCGCTTCGACGGATTTTTCTTAACTTTGTAGCGTTGACCATAAGGCTCCCTCGCCGACACCCGGCGAGAGGAACGAGGGGCACTTGCACACCACAGAACATCATTATCCAAACATTTCATATCTATGAAGAAAATCTTACTTCTCGCCGCCAGCTTCCTGCTAAGCCTGGGAAGCGTGCTGGCGCAAGGCGATGTCCTCGAACTGAAAGACATCACCGACGGACGCTACTCGCCGGAGTACGTCTACGGCGTAACGCCCATGAACGACGGAGAATCCTACACCCAACTGTCGCCGGATCGCAAGCGCATCATCCGTAGGTCGTTCAAAACGGGGAAAGAGCTGGGAACCCTTTTCGACGTGAGCACAGCCGAGGGGCCTGTCCGCCTGCAAGCCATCGACGGATATATCATGTCGCCGGACGAGTCGCGTATCCTCATCCAAACGCAGACGCGCGCCATCTACCGTCGCTCTTTCACGGCCGTCTATTACATTTACAGCGTGAAGAATAACAGCTTCGAGCCCCTTAGTGAAGGCGGGCCGCAGCAAGTACCCCTGTTCTCGCCGGACGGTAACCTCATCGCCTTTGTCCGTGACAACAATCTTTTTCTCGTAAAGCTCCTCTTCGGCAACGCAGAGAGTCAGGTGACGAAAGACGGGGAACGAAACGAGGTGATTAACGGCATTCCCGACTGGGTGAACGAAGAGGAATTTGCCACCAATCGGTCGTTCGACTTCTCCGCCGACTCGAAAATGCTGGCCTGGGTCCGCTACGACGAAAGCAAGGTCCCGGTCTACAAGATGCAGTTGTACAAAGGCGCAGCCCCGGCCCGCAACGAATTTGACGAGTACCCCGGCGAATACGCCTATAAATATCCGGTAGCCGGTGCCCGCAACTCGACCGTGCAAGTAATGACGTTCGACATTAAAAACCGCGTGACGCGCACGCTCGACCTTCCCATAGACAGCAGCAGTTACATCCCGCGCATCAAGTTTACCAGCGACCCGGAGAAGTTAGCCGTCGTAACGCTCAACCGTCACCAAAACCAGATGGACCTTTACATGGCCAACCCGCGCTCTACCGTCTGCAAGCTCGTGCTACGGGAGAACAATGAGAAATATATTCGCGAGAGCGCCTACACGGGGATGAAGTTCTACGACGGACACTTCTCGCTGCTCTCCGACCGCTCCGGCTACCAGCACCTGTACTGGTACACGCTGAGCGGACAGTTGGAGAAACAAGTGACCAGCGGCAACTTCGACGTGACTGCCTTCTACGGCTACGACCCTGCCTCCGGCAAGTTCTTCTACGCCAGCCACGAGGAAAGCCCCTTAAAACAGGCGGTCTACGTCACGGACAAGAACGGAAAGGCCAAGAAGTTGTCCACCGAAAGCGGTACGAACAGCGCGACGTTCTCTAAGTCCATGAAATATTTCATGAACGTCTACAGTTCGGCGATACAGCCGCCCGTCACGACGCTACGCGACCAAAACGGACGCCTGCTCACCACGATGCTGGACAATAAGGAGCTCAAGGACAAGATTACCCCGCTGCTCGGCAGCAAAGAGTTCTTCACGTTCAAGACTTCGGAAGGCGTCACACTCAATGGCTGGATGCTCAAGCCGAAAGACTTCGACGCCAGCAGGCGTTATCCCGTCATCATGTACCAATACAGCGGCCCCGGTTCGCAAGAGGTCACGGATTCCTGGAATTTCGGATTCTACGGCGGCGGTATTCTCGAAAGTTATTGGGCTCAGCAAGGGTTCATCTGCGTATGTGTGGACGGTCGGGGCACAGGCGGCCGCGGCGAGGACTTTGAGAAATGCACTTATCTCCGTTTGGGCGACCTCGAGTCGAAAGACCAAGTGGAGACGGCCCTTTACCTCGGTTCCCTACCCTATGTGGACAAAGACAACATCGCTATCTGGGGCTGGAGCTTCGGCGGGTTCAACACGCTCATGTCTATGAGTGAAGGCCGTCCCGTATTCAAAGCCGGCGTAGCCGTAGCGGCTCCCAGCAACTGGAAGTATTACGACACCGTCTACACCGAGCGCTATATGCGCACCCCGCAGGAGAACGGCGACGGCTATAACATCAACCCGATGCAGCGTGCCGCCCAGCTGAGCGGGTCCTTACTGCTCATCCACGGGACTGCGGACGACAACGTACACTTCCGCAACGCCACCGAAATGAGCGAGGCCCTCGTGCAAGCCGACAAGCAGTTCGACATGCAGGTCTACACCAACCGCAACCACAACATATTCGGCGGCAACACCCGCTACCACCTCATGACACGCATCACGAACTTCTTCGTGAACCACCTGAAATAAAAGCCGCCGCGCTACTCCTCGTAGCGGCGGGGCCTCATACGAAAGCCGCAGTGCACCGACAAAAGGCTGCACTGCGGCTTTCTTTTCATGCCCGGCCAGAGCGGGACGGCACACGCCCGGTCCCCGGAAACCGGCGGCTTAGAAACTCAGATAGATGAACGGTTGCACCTCACTGCCGCGTACCTGCACGACCAGATAGACCATGAGGACGAACAAGAGCAACTGTGCGACGAGCGGCATCCGCGCCACCAGGCGGCCGGCGGCCTCGTTCCAGCGCGAAGGGAGAAAGTGAATCACGAAACCGGCCACTATCAGGGAAACGACCACCGGATAGCCCGCCAGGAAAGCGCCTATCACGCCAGGCTGAAAATCGGTGAAAATCTTCGCGAGCATAGTCATCGAGGCGTCGAAGGTACTGTTCGCAAAAAAGAGCCAACAGAAGCAAACGAGGTGGAACGTCAGCAGCACGGCTCCGATACGGCGCCAGCCCGCGGAATGATAGTGCTTGTCGTGGCCCACTGCGCGGCGGAAAAACTTATGTACGCCCAGCGCCACGCCGTGCAGGCTGCCCCAGACGACGAAGTTCCAGGACGCGCCGTGCCACAGGCCGCCGAGCAACATCGTCAGAAACAGGTTCACGTACATGCGTACCTGGCCCTTGCGGTTACCGCCCAGCGAGATGTAAAGATAGTCGCGCAGCCACGAGGACAACGAGATGTGCCACCGCCGCCAGAAGTCCGTGATGCTGTCCGACTTATACGGCGCCCGGAAGTTAGCCGGCACCTGAAAGCCCAACCACAAGGCAATGCCAATCGCCATGTCGCTGTAACCCGAAAAGTCGCAGTAGAGCTTGAGCGCGTACCCGTAGAGGCCGAAAAGGTTCTCCAGTCCCGTATAAAGGGCCGGGTTGTCAAAGATACGGTTCACGAAATTCTCGCCTATATAGTCCGAGATGACGGCTTTCTTGAACAGACCACCTATAATATACCACAGACCCGTCCCGAACATGGCCCGCGTCACGACGACGGGCTGCCGCAACTGGGGCAGAAACTCCCTCGCCCGCAGGATAGGCCCGGACAGCAGCGTCGGGAAGAAGGAGACGAAGAAAGCAAAGTCCAGCAGATTGTGGGTCGGTTTCATCTTCTCCCGATATACGTCGACGATGTAGCTCATCGACTGGAAGGTGAAGAACGATATGCCCAGCGGCAAGAAGATGTCGAGATGCCCGAACTGCCCCCCGAAGAGCGGAAAGACGGACTCGAGCAGGAAGTTCGTGTACTTGAAATAGGCCAGCTGTCCCAGCATAAAGACCACGGCGATCCAGAGCCAGAAGCGGCGCGCCCCGCGCGAGGAGCAGCGCTCCATGGCCCGCGCGGCATAGTAATTGACCAACGTGATGAGCGCCAGCAACGCGCAGTATTCCCCCGCGTTCTTATAATAAAAATAATAGGAGAAAGCCGTGACGTAAAGCAGGCGCACGGCCGTCGAACGCTTGCCCGACAACAGGGCATAGAGGATGTAGAACCCGGCAAAGAGGAACAGGAACAGGCCGGTATTGAAAAGCAAAGGCTGCGACGGGTCGTAACGGAGCAGGTCCGTCACGCGGTCAAGCGCGATATTCCACATAAGGCTACTCAGACTTTCAGTGCTTCAGATAGTCGTTATAGGCTTCCAGAATTGCTTCGCCGAGCAGACGCCCGTGCAGCTGGTATCCCTCTGCCGTAAAGTGAATGCGATCGGCCTGCATCATGTGGGCCGCCGTCCAGTTGCGCACGGCCACTTCCCCGCCCACGATGGTATTCAAATCCCAGACGGCCAGGCTGTGCTCGGCCCCGAAGCTTTCCAGCTCGGCCGCGCAGCGCACGCTCATGGGATTCACCTTAGAACTGGAGCGGACCACGCGACGGCGCTTGCCGCCCTTGCTGCGGCGCACGTAAATCACGCGCCGGGTCGTCAGGTAGTCGCCCGGAGGTGTGGTGATCATAATCACGGTGTCGGGGCACGTCTCGCACAGCATCTCGTAGAAGTCCTCCAACTGTACGCGGTGCAGCTCCTCGCGATAGCCCATGCCGTGGCACTCGTTGGTGCCGAACGACAGGATGATAAGGTCGGGACGGGCGGCAGCCACCTGCTTCATGCGGCTCGTCGTGGCGAACTGCGCCGCCGTAGCGCCGTTGCGGGCAATGTACTTGTAGATGACCCCCGAACCGGCCGTGTCGCTCTCGGCCTTACCCCAGGCCTCCTCCAGCGTCTGGCGCACGGCTGCGGGATAGTCGCCGCCCGCCACGTGCGAGTCGCCCAGCTGCAGGACGCGCAGCGGCCGCCCGCTGTTACAGAGGATGTCGAACACCCCGTACAGGGCGTCGGCGCGGTTGATAACGTTCGGTTTCCGGTCGCGGAAGGAAGAGGGCATCGAGCTGTCCACTTCCACCGGCTTCCACCGGCTCTCCCGCTCGTCCACCTGGGCGGCGGCGAGCGTATCCAGGTCTTCCTCCCCCGAGTGTTCGGGCCCCGCCGTAGCCGTCGCCACGAAGTAGCCCAGCCCAAAGGCGGCAATCAAAATCCACTTGATATTCTTAAAGATTCCCTTCATATGATAGTCTCCGTTGATATTGTTCGTAACCGTGAATCAAGGCCTTGTAGAGGATGCCCGCTATGCGCTTGCCTCCCCGGCGGTTGATGTGCGTGTAGTCCTTGCCGGCTTCGGGCGGCGAAGCCTGGGCCATGCGGCGGATGGCCCCTTCCCCGCCCATCGCCTCGTAGAGGTTCCAGAAGGCCACCCCTTCCTCGGCCGCCAGCACCTGCTGGTAGCCGACGAGCGCCTTTACTCCGGGCATCGTGCGCAGTTCGCCGTCGATGCGGTCCTCGCGGTCGCCCACGCTCACGATGAGGATGCCCGCCTCGGGGAAGGCCTGTTTCAAGTGGTCTACGACGCGGCGCATCTGCCGCACGTAGGCGTCATACTTCAACTGCTTTTTCGAGGCGACGTTCAGGCCAAACTGCAACACGATGAGGTCGTAGGGCCGCACGGCGTTGAGTTGTGCCAAGTGGCGCTCGGGCACCGAGGCCAGCGGTGCCCCGCTGCTGCCGCGCAGCGAGAAGTTGTCCAGCGTGACCCCGTGGTCGCCCTCCAGGGCAACGCCGTAGCAGACAGCCTGCCCGACGTTGTTCAGGCTGAAACGCACCTGGCCCATCGCGCCCCGCTCCGTCACCGTCTCCACCCTGCCGCTGCCGGTCGTGGCATACTCCGCCGTGGCGGCCGCATTGGACGTCACCGTCACCGAAAGGGGCGACGAGGAAGTCAGATAGAGCGTCGCCACGTCGAAACTGTCCAGCCGGGTGTAGTCCCGCACGCCGCGATAGGTCACCGTAGCGCCGTCGCTCGGGATGGCATAGCGCTGGCTGATGCCCAGCAAGGAACGGTCGCAGCCGCTTTTCTCCAGCACGTTGTGCTCGGTCCAGCCCGTCGCGCTGTGAGCGACAGACGAGCGCAGCTTAGTGAAAGGCGAGGCGATGTCTACGAAGCCCACGCCGCAACCGCCGAAGTGTTGTTGCAGATAAGCACGCAGGTCGGCCGTCAGGATGTCCCCTTCGATGTAGGAGTCACCGAAATAGGCGATGCGTACCGGCCGCTCGAGCTTCGCCCGTCGCGACAGGGCCCGGTAAAAAGGCTGCATCCCGCGCGCCAGCGAGTCGGGGGCGTAGTCCACGATGCAGACCATCCCCGGCGGGCACGTGTCGCGCACGGCCTGTTGCGCCTTTGCCACGGGCTTGGGCACGACGACGGGCGGAACGACGAGTTCCGGTTCGGGTACCAGGTCGGACAGGCAGTCCACTGTCGCCAGCTCGTGTCCCCCTACGGTCGCAGCCGGCACCATGCGTAGCGCCAGCAGGACCAGCATCGCCAGGCACAGGAATAAGGCTGTGCGGTGCGTGCCATTCTTCATTTTTTTCTTCAGCTATTTTTTACAACAATGTTTCCTAAAATCCGCGTGCAAAGTTACGGATAAATTCATTATCAGACAAATCTGTCGCGCGCCGGAGCTACTCCGGCCCTCTGCCGGGCCCGGATTCAGTCGTCCGCAATGCCCATTTCCACCAACTTTTTCTTAATGAGGAAAAGCTGGTATATCTCGCCGGAGAAAGAAGGCTTGTCCCCGTGCTGATTGAACACATTGAAGAAGCCTTCTACGGTAAACTTCAAATCCGTGTAGAGCGTAGCCTCGTCGAGCTGCAACGTAGCGGGCAGCTCGGCGGCATGACGCTGGAACCATCCGGCCAGAGTCCGCATTTCGTCGGCCGTAAATATTTTCTTGTACTCCATAACTGTTTCGTACCCTCTCTTATTGTCGCCGCAAAGTTACGCAATTCCGGCCGTAGCGAATAGTCGCCGTCCGCCTTTTTAGAAAAGAAGTGACTGCCGGACCGCCGGTTTCGCCGCCCGGGCCCTTGAACGGGGAACGCGAGCCGTCAGCTGTCCGGCAGTCCGGCAAGCCCCGTCGCTACGGCAATAGGGCCCGTCGTTACGGCAATAGGCCCCGTCGCCAGAAAAAGCGGCCGCGCTTTTCCGGGGCCGCCGTTGCAATTTCTGCAATAAATCCTTACATTTGCATAGCGGCACTCCGCCGCGCGGCGGCAACGCGCCGCCATTCATGAAAAACCGGCCGGCGCCCCGGGGCGAAACCCGCCCGCAAGGGGGCACGGCCGCCAAACGAACAGAAATATGGATACGAAAACCGGACACTACAACTTTACCGTCGAACCGTTTTCCGAGGATTATACGGGCTGCCTCTCTTGGGAGAGTCTGGGCAACCACCTGCTGCGCTGCGCCAGCCTGCACGCCGGGAGCCTGGGCTTCGGCTACGACACCATGATTCGCCGCCACCACGTATGGGTGCTCTCGCGCCTGGTCGTAGAGCTGAACCAAATGCCCCGCACCTGGGAATCGTACACCCTGAACACGTGGATCAGCGCCATATACCGGCAGTTCACGGACCGCCTCTACTCGTTCACGGCCCCGGACGGGACGGCCTACGGCTACGCCTACACCATCTGGGCCCTCATCGACGTCGACTCGCGACAGCCGCTCGACCTGGCGGAACTGCCCGGCGGAGGATTCTCCAACGCCGTCGTGCCCGACCGACCGCTCCCCATCAAAGGGCCAGGGCGCATCCGCGTCAAGAGCCGCACGCCGGTGCGACGCCGCCCGACGTTCTACTCCGACATCGACATCAACGGCCACGTCAACTCCATCCGCTACATCGAGATGATACTCGACTTGTTCTCCAAACAGACGTTCGACACGTGCCGCGTAGCGCGCATCGAAATGGCCTACTGCATGGAGACCTACTGCGGCGAGTGGCTCGACTTCTACGTAGACCAGACCGCGCCGGACCAGTTCATGGTGGAAATCAGAAAGACGGGCGACGTCACGGTCGTTAGGGCCGCCGTCCGCTTCTGCCCGCTGGACAAGACGAAAGAAAGCGCCCTCCCGTCGCTGGCCGACGAAAGGGCGCCCGGGGCCTGACGTCAATAGACCTCGACCTCGTCCACGAAAATCCATCCGCCGTAGTCGCCCGGCTCGGCCTGGACGCGCACGTAGCGAGCCGGCGTGGCCTGCCCCTTCCACCCCATCGTGGTGATGGCGGGCTTAGCCAGTTTCTCTACGGGCTGCCGGATGTCGGTCTGCGTCTCGTAGTGCTCGCCGTCGACCGATACGGAGACGACGAAGCGGGCCGGATAGAATATCTCGACACCGGTGGCCTGGAAAAAGTGGGTCTGGACGGATTCCACGGGCATCGGCTGCCCCAGGTCGAGCACTACGTCGAAGCGTTTCCCGGATATGAAGCCCTGCCAGGCCGACGGGGCCGCATAGTCCCAGCCGCCGCGGCAGCCGTCGGTCAACGCCGTCTCGCCGGTGGCGCGATAGGTCTCGTTGAACGGATAACGGTAGGTCACCTTGGCTCCCAGGGCCTTGTGACGGACGGGCCGCAGGGCCTCCGCGCGGTCTCCCTTTTCCCCGCTCAGGTCGAAGGCATTGACGCCGCTCGCCCTGAGCCGCTGCGTTTCGGCAAGGGCCCGCAGGCGAAAGTCGGTGAAGTCCGTAGCAGGACCGCCGCGCCAGGCTATCTCGGCCAAAGCCAGCAGGCGGGGATAAAGCATGTGCTCGACATGGGCCGGCGTTGCGATGTACTCCGTCCAGAGGTTGCCCTGCACGCCCCGGATGCGCTGCCGCTCGGCCGTAGAGAGATGGGCCAGCGGATTGTAACTGTACACGTGGGACAAGGGCCGGAAGCCGCCGATGGCTTCGGGCTCTGAGGGCGGAGCGTCCTGGTAGGCGTCGAGATAGCAATAGCGGCCGGGCGAAAGCACGACGTCGTAGCCGCAACGGATGGCGTCGTGAACGTAAGCCGTGTCGCGCCACAGCATCACGGTGGCGCCGCCCGGCAGACTGTCCGCGATAATCTCGTCCCAACCGACGAGCCGCCGGCCGTGCTTGGCCAGATACGCGCCGATACGGCGGACGAAGTAGGCCTGTAGCCCGTTGACGTCCGTCAGTCCCTCTGCCGCCATGCGCTTACGGCACAGCGGGCAGTCGGCCCAGGACTGTTTGGCCGCCTCGTCGCCGCCGATGTGGATGTCCTGCGAGGGGAACACGGCCATGACTTCGTCGAGCACGTTTTCCAGGAAGCGGAACGTCGCCTCGTTGCCGGGACAGAAGTCGGCCTGCTTATAGGGCTCGTGGGTACACGACAGCTCGGGATAGACCGCCAGGACCTCTTCCGAGTGACCGGGCATCTCAATCTCGGGAATAATGGTGATGCCCCGCTGCCCGGCATAGTCCACCAGGTCGCGCAGCTCGTCCTGCGTGTAATAGCCACCGTAGGCGCCGGGCGTATCCTCCGCCACGTAGCGCCGGTCGCCGTTCCACCAGGTTTTCCACAACGAGTCCGTGCGCCAGGCCGCGGTGCGCGTCAGCTCCGGGTAGCGCTTGATTTCCATACGCCACCCCGCGGCGTCGGTAAGGTGCAGGTGCAGCCGGTTTAGCTTGTAAGACGCGATGACGTCGATCTGTTTTTTCAGGAAAGAGACCGGAAAAAAGTGGCGAGACACGTCGAGCATCAGGCCTCGCCAGGCAAACGCGGGGGCGTCGGTCACGGTGCAGCAGGGCAGGCTGTCGCCGGCGACCAACTGGCGCAACGTGCGGCTGCCCTGGAGGAAACCGACGGGGGCCGCGGCCGAGAGCTCGATGGTGTCCGGCGTGATGCGCAGGCGGTAGGCCTCGGGCGACGCGGCGGGAGCCATCGGCGTCAGCAACAGGCGCCGCGGCGTCGCGGCAGCCGTCTGCCAGGCCGGGCGCTCCAGGAAAGCGACCCACTGACGGGCCCTGGCGGCGGCCGGCGTAGCCGCCTCGAAACGGCACGGACGGTCCAGGCGAAACGAGCCGGACGCCCACGCCACGTGCTCCGGCTGGGGCAACAGCTGCTGTGCGGCAAGCGGAGCGGCGACCGTCGCAGACAGCAGGAACAGAAAACTCTTAGACCAGATATTTTTCATAGGGGAACGTGAAAATAGTTCAGGAACTTCTGTCCGCAAATTTACAAAAGTCGCGCCTATTACCGGCAACAGCGGGCCTTTTTCCTGACGCAGAAACTTTTTTAGCGCCGGCACGGAGAAGTTGGCAGCGGAAAATAGTATATTTGCAGGACACATTTTCAGTATTGGAACCATGACAGCTTCAGAACAAACCTTGCAACAGATAGGGCGTGCCCTCCGTAAAGTAGCCACCAAACTTTCTGACAATAACGTAGAGCCTCACTTCACAGACCTCTATCTTCAGGTAAAGCAGGAAAGCGGCGAGCTCCTTATTTTCAACGACAACGACGAGGAGCTGACGCGCTGCGTGGTCGAGGATTGGATCGGCAACTCCGAGGAACATTTCTACGACGATATTCAGGCGCCGCTGCGGCAGTGTATCGCCAGCCTCAAGGCGACTTGGGAAAACATCAATGTCCTGAAGCCTTACTCCTTTGTCCTCATCGGCGAGGACCGGGAAGCCATCGCGGAGCTCTACCTCGTAGACGACGACGTCATCATCCTCGACGGCGAGCTGATGAAAGGGTTGGAGGAAGACCTGAACGACTTCTGGGAAAAACTGGAAAAGCAATAACGGCGCGGCGCCCTGGAAACCAAGCTCCAGGGCGCCGCGCTGCATTCTGGGGCACCGGCTGCGGCGGGCCGCCGCAGGGGCCGCGGCCTACAAGTCGTGTTGCCGCAGACGGTAGGCCGCCAGTTCTTCGTACTTCGTGCCGGGACGGCCGTAATTGGCATAGGGATAAATGCTGATGCCCCCACGCGGCGTGAACAGTCCCGTTACTTCTATGTATTTCGGGTCCATGAGCCGAATCAGGTCCTTCATGATGATGTTCACGCAGTCTTCGTGAAAGTCTCCGTGGTTACGGAAACTGAACAGGTAGAGTTTGAGGCTCTTGCTCTCCACCATGCGCTCGTCCGGCAGGTAGTTGATGCGTATCTCCGCGAAGTCGGGTTGTCCGGTAATGGGACAAAGGCTGGTAAACTCAGGACAGTTGAAGCGCACCCAGTAATCGTTCTCGGGGTGCTTGTTGGTAAAGGTCTCCAGCACCTCCGGCGCATAGTCGTCACGGTAACGGGTGGTCTTTCCCAACGCTTTCAGATTCTCTTCCGTTCTCATATTCTTCTCGGTATGTTTCTATCGGTTGTGATGGCGGGACGTTGCCCCGCCGCCGGCCGGCCGGTCACAGCACCCACACGTTGCGTTTCGGGCGGGCGTAGCAGCGGGACAGCACGGGCGCGAAAGGCGTGGCGTAGCTCCGGGCATGGTGCGGGCAACACTTCACGCAGGCCGCGCAGCGGATGCACTTGTCCGCGTCGGTCTCCAGTTCCTTCCCCGCCTGTATGGCGCCAGTGGGACATTTCCGCGCACACTCGCCGCAGCCCACGCAGCTACTGGCGTCGGTCACGGGGAGTACGACTACGGGGTGGCGCTTCATTTCGCGCATGTAGCCCAATACGAAGCGGACAAAGCGCAAGTTGTTCAGCCAGCCGCTGGAGGGGCACTTCAGCCGCGAGGCCCGTACGCGCTTCACGTTGCCCCAGCGCAGCTTCGCCACCAACTCCTGGCCCAGCTGCCGGGCGTCGCGGCGGTCCACGGCCGACGGGCGGCCGGCCGCGATGGGCGTTTCGGGCGTGCTGTAAGAGTGTTCGCCGACAAATGCCGCTACGGCCGTCACCACGAAGCCGCGGGCCGAGAGGAAGGCCGACAGCTCAACCGCCGCGCGGCCGAAGTCGCGGTTGCCGTAGACTACGACCGCCACGGCCGGCGTCCCGTTTCCGGAGAGCGCGTCCAGTCGCTTCAGCGCCAGGGGGGCAACATGGCCGCCGTAGACCGGGGCCGCCACCACCAGCAAGTCTTCCGTGGTCAACGACAAGGCGGGCAGCGGCGCCAGCGTCCCGTCCAGGTCGCAACAGGGCAAATCCGTCCCGCCCGCCACCGCCAGCGCCACGGTCTGCGACGTATGCGTCGGCGAAAAATAAGCGGCATAGACTTTATTCAGCTGCATTTTCTTTCTCCTTTTTTAGTTCCAGATAACGCTCCAGGCCGGCCCGGCGCAACGTGCAGGCGGGGCAATGGCCGCAGCCGTCGCCCACGACGCCGTTGTAGCAGGTCAGCGTCTCGTGGCGTACCAGGTCGAGCACGCCCAACTCGTCCGCCAGCGCCCAGGTCTGGCACTTGTCCTTCCACATCAAGGGCGTGTGGATGATGAACTGCTCCTCCATGCCCAGATTCAAGGTGACGTTCAGACTCTTGATAAAGGCGTCGCGACAGTCCGGATAGCCCGAATAGTCGGTCTCAGACACGCCCGTCACGAGGTGACTGATGCCGCGCTCGCGGGCATAGACCGCAGCGATGGTCAGAAAGAACAGATTGCGCCCCGGTACGAACGTGTTGGGCGGGCCTCCGGCCGGCTTCTCTTCGTCCATCTTCACCGACGGGTCCGTCAGGGAATTGGCCGCCAGCTTACCGATGAAAGACACGTCCATACACTCAAAGTGTACGCCGGCCTTGCGGGCAATGCGCTCCGCTACGTCCACCTCGTGTACATGCTTTTGTCCGTAAACGAACGTCAGGGCGTAGACTTCCTTGAAGTGGGCCTTGGCCCAAAACAGACAGGTCGTGGAATCCTGGCCCCCACTGAAGACGACCAGCGCCCTGTCATGATTCATCTGCATCATATATCAAAAAATTTCAGCACATTGTAAGAAATGTCGCGGTCGTAGGCATCTTCTCCTTCCACACGCTTCATCCACCGCACCACTCTCACCGTCACCGGCAAGGCTACGAGCTCGTAGGCCGTCTTGAGGACCACCTGCGTCAGCATCATGGCGGGCAGCACGTGCCAGGGCACCACGCCGCCCAGCGCCAAGGGAAAGAAAATCAGCGAATCGGCCCCCTCGCCCACCAGCGTAGAGACGATGGCGCGGAGCGAAAACCCGCGACCGCCCTGCAATATCTTCATGCGGCTCATCACGTAGGCATTGAGAAACGAGCCTACCAGAAACGCGAGGAACGAAGCGGCGGCGATGCGCGGCGCCAGGCCGAAGATGGCCCGGAAGCCGTCCTGCCCCGTCCAGTAAGCGGCCGCGGGCAACGCCACGGCGGCCAAGCCGAAAAGGACAAAGAGGAAGTTCATGAAAAAGCCAAGCCAGATGACCAGCCGCGCTTTGCGAAAGCCCCACACCTCTACGAGGCAATCGTTGATGATATAAGACACGGGGAAGACGATAAGTCCGGCCGTCAGCTCCAAAGGCCCCACTGTCACCTGTTTAGTTTCCAACAAGTTTGCCGCTATCAGGCAAACGCAAAAGAGTACTCCCAGCAACATGAACGGGAGGCTCACCATTCCTTTCCTTTCTTTCATCTGTTCTTGTTTTTAACGAGGTTGACCAAGCACTCGGGACAGGCCCCGGCGGGCCTTTCGCGCTGCAAAAATACAGTATTGCAGCCAACCGGCCAAGTGTTTGGGCCGCTATTTGGAAAACGGTGCGGACCGCCGGCCCCGTCCTGCGGCGCCCGGCCCCGGTCGCGCAGCGGGCCGGCACAGGGGCTTCGGGGCGCCGGAGTAACGGACGAAGAACTCGCCCTAGCCCCGTTGCAACGGGGCTAGGGCGAGTCGCAACGGGGCTAGGGCCCGTAGACGACGCCCGAAACGGGCGGGGAGCGCCGCTACAAATCGGCGTAGCGGGAAGCGTATTGCAGATAGGTCTCCGCATCCTTGTCGCCACGGCCCGAAAGGGTGGCGACGACCACCTCGTCCTCGCGGAAACGCAGCTTGGCCAGGGCGCCCAGTGCATGGGCCGACTCGAGGGCGGGAAAGATGCCCTCGTGACGAATCAGGGCGTAGGCGGCCCGCAGCGCTTCGTCGTCCGTAATGGCCACAACCTCGGCGCGCCCCGTCTTGGCCAGATAGGCCGGGAGCGGGCCGATGCCCGGATAGTCCAAGCCGGCGGAGATGGAGTAAGGCTCGCGCACGTGCCCGGCCTCGTCCTGCAAGACGTAGGTACGAGCGCCGTGGAGCACGCCCTCACGCCCCTCGCAAATGGCCGCGGCTGAGCGGCCGGTGGAAAGGCCCTCGCCGCCCGCTTCGGCCAGGACGATGCGCACGGCCTCATTATCCAGGAAGTGGTAAATAGTCCCCGCGGCGTTCGAGCCTCCGCCAATGCAGGCCACGAGGCAGTCCGGCGCCTCCCGGCCCTCTTGCTCCTGCAGCTGTACCTTGATTTCCTCGCTGATAACGCTTTGCAGGCGCGCCACCATGTCGGGATAGGGATGGGGGCCTACGGCCGAGCCGATGAGATAGAAGGTCTCGGCCGGGTGGGCCATCCAGTCGGCCAACGCGGCGTCGACGGCGTTCTGCAGCGTGCCGCCCCCGGTCTCCACGGGACAGACCGTCGCGCCCAGGAGCCTCATCTTCTCCACATTGGGCCGCTGCCGCTCTACGTCGACCGCACCCATGTAGATGGTACACGAGAGGCCGAAAAGCGCGCAGACAGTGGCCGTGGCCACGCCGTGCTGCCCGGCGCCGGTCTCGGCTATGATGCGGTGTTTGCCCATACGGCGGGCCAGCAGCGCCTGCCCCAACGCATTGTTTATCTTATGGGCGCCGGTGTGGTTCAAGTCCTCCCGCTTCAGGTAGACACGCCCGCCGCACTGCCGGCTTAACGAAGGCGACAGGTAGAGCGGCGAAGGGCGCCCGGCATAGTTCTGGAGCAGATAGCGGAACTCTTTCTGGAAATCGTCGCTTTCGATGACGTCGCGATAGACGGTTCGCAGTTCGTCAATGCAGGGACGGAGCACTTCGGGGATGTAGGCCCCGCCAAACTGGCCGTAGCAGCCGGCCTCGTTCACTTGATACTTTTTCATGTTGCTATGGTTTGATGAATGTTGGTTCTGAGCGGCTGGCGTCCGCGACCGTTCCGCGCGCGGCGCCAGGTATCGGGCACAAAAAAATCCGGCGGTCTGTCGTAAACTGACAAACCGCCGGAATCTTATCTTTACACCTGCACGATGGGCTAAGAGACGCACGGAGAGCTCGGCCTACGACTGAAACACCGTAAGCTGCGCCACCAATTCCGACGTCCTGCAAGCTGCATCATGACTTTATCTTTCTTTTTGTTTTCCCTCTTCCCCGTGCGGCGCTCCCCGGCCGAAGCCGGCGTCCCACAGGCTGAGGACTTGTTTGACGTTGCAAATATAGAAGTTCGCCAGGTCCCGGCCAAACTTTTTGTCAACTTTTTTCGAGAAAAATTATCAAACGGTACACGGGAGCCGTCCGCGGCCGTCCTCCGGCACTGCCGCGCGGCAGGGCTGCACGCCCCGCCCGCCGGAAGACCGGGCCTGCCGGCGCCGCCACGGGGAGGCCGGCCCGTCCGCCGGGGGACAAAAAAATCCCCGCCGACCACAGAGAGCCGACGGGAACCCATACACCCCGTATGTCTGACAGAATTAATAGTTCGTATTGTTCGGGTCGAAGTTCGTCCAGCCCTCGAGCCAGTTGTCCGTTCCGAAAGCGCCGATGTAGTTCACCTGGTCGAAGTTGCCCGTTACGCCGGAGAAGGAAGCGGCGCTGAGCAGCGGGCTGCCTACCTGCGGCATGAAGTCGGCGTTGAGGCCGTTGAACAGGCTGCGGCCGGAGAGCATCATCTCGGCGGAAGTGGTCACGCGGTTGCCACTCTGTGCGAGGAAGAAAGTAGACGAGAAGGAAGGAGCCGAAGCGTCGACGATGGGCTGCTTGTCGGCGTCGTAACCCGTTACAAGGTGGTCCTCATAGAGTTTGTTGGCGTCGGAACCGGTAATGTCCATGTCGGCAAACCAAATGTTGCGCAAGTTCAGCTCGCCGGCCTCGGCCATCTCCTGCGTATTGCCGCGCTCACCGTCAAGAATCAAGCCGATGGGCCAACCAAGGGCGATGGAGTTCACACAGTTCAGACGCGAAGCGCGACGGATCTGCATGGCGGACTGATAGATGCCCAGGCCGGAACCGTTATCGGGGAAGAAGTTGCCGCCGTCGATGTGGCCGGCCTCCGTATCGTTCACGAAACTGGAGCTGACAGCCTTCGGACCGACAAAGGTCATGTTGCTGAACGTAGCGGTCGTGTAGGGAGAAGCCAAGGCGCCGTCGGCATTGTTATCGCTCTCGAAGCCGTTGCTCTGGGACTTGTCGGCAATGCGCGGGTCGCGGACGCTCAGGCCGTACTGCACGCTGCCGTTGTAACCGTTGTCGGTGTCGAAGTCATCGTCCCAGCCGTTGAAGGCAATGAGGTACTTGCAGTTCACCGTACCGCCGAACCATTCGTAGGAGTCGTCGTTGGAATAGGAAACCTGCACGTGGTCAATCTTCGTACCGCTGCCGACAGAACCCAAGGTCAGGCCGTTGATTTCCTGGTCAACGCCGAAAGGATAACCGGCGAACTCGATGCGGACATAGCTCAACACGCCCGAGTTGTCGTTGGCGTCGGAACCGCCGTGCTTCGTGCGCGGACCGCCCTCAATCTGCTGCTCACGCTGATTGTTGGGCGCCTTACCGCAAAGGATGACGCCGCCCCAGTCGCCAGGCATACGGCTGCCGGCAGCTTCGCCCGAAGTGAAGACAATAGGCTCGCTGGCCGTTCCCTGTGCGATGAGCTTGCCGCCCCGCTCGACGATGAGCGACGACATAGTGGCCTTGTCGCCCTTGATTATGGTACCCGGCTCGATGGTCAGTTCTGCGCCGTCGGCAATGTAGACCCAGCCTTTCAGATGATAAACGCCCTTCGTCAGAGTCTGCTTGCCGGTGAAGACGAACTCCTTGTCGCCGTTGCCAATCGTATTGCCCTCGAAAAGCAGATTATCGGCAGCCACGATTCCTCCGTCGGTCGACCACTCGCGGTCAGGGGCCGTCGCACTGTTATCGTCGTCGCTGCACGACGTCGTAACCATTGCCAAACTCAGCGCGGTCATGGAAGCCAGCGCCCATACTCTGAAACTCTGTTTTCTCATATTGTTTACATTGTGGCCCTACGTCGGGCCGGTTAATAAATATGTTCGTGATTTGCGGGTCGGGGCGGCCGCGCGGGCGGCCTGGCCCCGGAGGTTTTTAGAAATTGTAGGCGACGCTCACGCTAAAGCTGCGGCCGGGGCGGTAACTGCGCGTGACTTCCTCGATTTCGCTGATGCTGCCGTCGCTACGCGTCACGGTTTCAAACTGCTTGAAGTTGACCTTCTCGCCCAGGATGTCCTTCGCGCCGACCTTGACATTCCATTTCCCGAAGTCTTTCGATACGTTCAGGTCGAGCGAGTTGCGCGGCATCTCGTAGGAGTCGGGCACCTTGACCGTCTGGTCGCCCGTCGTGCCCAGGTTGCGGCCCACACCAATCAAGCGCTTGCCGATGCGGTTATAGAGCAGGCTGGCATTCCAATCCTTGTGCGAATAGAAGATACCGAGGTTGACCAGATAGGGTGACTGCCCCTGCATCGGGCGGTCTTCCTGGTTCACTACATCCTTACCGAACTCGACCTTGCTCTTAATGAGCGAGCCGTTGAAAACAAGGGTGAAGTCCTTCAACCCCATGAAGGCAAGGTTCTTGCGTATGTCGAGCTCCAGGCCGAAGCAGTAAGCGCGGTCGGCGTTCTGGTAAGAATAGATGAGCTCTGTTCCGCCGGCTACGGTGTAAGTCCACTCAATCGGGTCGCTAAAGTTCTTGTAGAAGCCGGCCAGGCTGATTTGGTCGCCGCGCGAGGGGTACCACTCGTAGCGCAGGTCCAGGTTGTCCACGTAGCAGGAGCGCAGGTCGACGTTGCCTTGCACGCTGCTGGCCAAGTCGAAGTCGTAGAACACCGAGGGGGACACTTCGCGGAACTCGGCACGGTTGACCGAGCGGCCGTAGGCCAGGCGCAACTGATGGTCGAGCGACAATTTATAGGTCATATTGATCGAGGGGAAGAAATCGTCCCCGTCGTAAAAGCGACTAAGCGGGCTCTCCACGTCATCGCGCGTGTTGCGAATGAGCTCCATGCGGTAGTGCTCGAAACGGACGCCGGTGTAAATGTTCAAGGCGCCGAGGGGCAGGTTCACGGCCACGTAGCCGCTTGCAATGAGCTGGTTGCCCTTGTAATCGTTCGTCATGCGCGTGTCGTCCTTCAGGTAGAGGCCGTCCTCACCGTAGTTGCCGTCGAGCATAAGCTGGGTCGGAATGTCCATATACTGAAAGCCGTGGGGCAAGGTGTTCGTGCCGGGGTGCCAGCCGTAGATGAAGCTGCGCGTGCGGTACTTGCGCGTGCGGTACTCGCCGTAGGCACCGGCCAGGATTTCGGGATTGACGTTCAAGCCCTCCCAGGCGTAGCGATAGTTCACGCTGGCGGAAGCGATGTGCTCGTCGAGACGTGTGAACTCGCGGCTGATGTCGTTGCCGGTCGGGATGCTCAGGCTGTCGGAGTTCAGCGCGTTGTCCCTACGGTAGCGACGGCGGTCGGGCAGGTTGCGGTTGGCATAGGCATAGCCCACGTTCCAGTCCAGGCGGCTTTGTGCCCAGGCGTACTTGCTGGTGAACTGCGTGTTGTACGTCGTGCGGCTGCTGTAATAGTATTCGGCGCTCTCCTCGCGGTTGCTCTGCGCGTTGAAACCGGTACGGAAGGTGTAGCGACTCGTGCCGAGCTGGTTGAAAATGTTTTTCCACTCATAGCGACCGGCGCCCTTGCCCGGAACGAACGTCAGGTTGAGCATCGCCCCAAGGCGCACATTGTGGTTGTACTGACGGTCCGTGCTGTGACGCAGGTAGTTGCTGCGGTCGTGCGTCACGTCGTAAGCGCCGAAGAGGGAGTTCTCCATCGGACTGTACGTCTTGTAAGAGTTGCTGTAGTTGAGCGCACCGAGCAGGGCGAAGACGCCGCCCCCCTCGAGCTCGCGGCTACGGTTCAGGTTGGCGCTGAGCGAGAAATCGCCCACGGGCGAAAAGCGTGAGAGCTTCCAGTCGTTGTTCAAGCCGTTGGCCAGCAGGTCAATATTCTCCGAGCCGGGGAGCGTGGCGAGCTGGGCGCCCATACCGCCCTGGAGCGAGCGGAAACCGTTGTCGAAACCGAGGAAATCGGTCCCGCTGCCCTTGGGAGAAAGGAAGGTGCGGAAGTGCGTACGTCCGTTCACGCTGCCGCTTACGCTGATGGAGGCCGTGTTTTCGTTCGGCACGTCTTTCGTATCGATCAGGATGAAGCCGCCACTGAAGTCGGCCGGGTACTGCGGCGCGGGCGACTTGATGATTTGCATGTTGTCCACCTGGCCAGAGGGAATGATGTCGAACGAAAAGGCACGCGAATCGGCCTCGGTCGAAGGAACGGCGCTGCCGTTGATCCACACATTGTTATAACGCTGCGACAGGCCGCGGACCATGACAAACTTCTCGTCGATAATGGAAATGCCCGGCACGCGGCGAATCACTTCCGACGCGTCCTTGTCCTGCGTCCGCGCAATCTGTTGCGCCGAAACGCCGCTCTGCACCACGAGGCTGTTGCGCTGGACCGCCACGACGGCGTTCTCGGTGTTCCGCTTCGCGGTGGCTGTCACCGTGGCCGTGCCCAGTGCCGTCTCGAACAGCTCCATAGGGATGACGAGCACCGAATCGATGCGGGCGGGATTGACCGTCATGGTCACTTTCTTGTAGGAGATATAGCTGACGGTCAGCGTATAGTTGCGCTGGCCGAGACCGTTGATTTCAAAATAGCCCTCCAGGTCGGTCGTAGCCGAACGCTCTGCCTGAACCACGCGGACGGTGGCCCCGATGAGCGCCTCGCCGCTTTGGGCGTCGACCACCCGGCCCTTCAACACTGCCGCCTGCAGGCCTGTCGCGCACAGCAGGAGTACAAACAACAAGATTTCTTTCAATCGAACCATAGATAATTTCAGGGTTACTGTTTTCGAGTGCAAATTTCCCCTTTCCTTGTTACAAAGCCCTTGCGGCCTTGTGACAAGTCGTTACGGCCAGGTGACAATATACGGACGCCTTGTTACAGTGCGGCAATAAGGCAAAGTGAAAGCGCGAAGTCGGGATTTCGGGGTAGAAAGACAGGATGCGCGAGCAGAATGACAGCATTTGTCACAAACGCGACTACCGCTCCCCGAACGGGGCCGGAAAGAAGAAAAAACGGGACACGCGTCCGGGCTACGGGCCCTATTCCCGTAAAAACGGGGCTAAGGCCAGTTTTTACGAGCCTTAGCCCCGTGTCGGCGCGCACCGGCCGGGGACGCAGCGCGGCAGTCCGCCCGGCTGCGGCCCTACCCTCCGCCACCGGCACGCCCGCTCCGCGCCGCGGCGGCAACCGGCTGAAAACAAAGAAAAACGGGACGTGAAATAAATCGGAAAATCGGCGGCCATTACGGGCAAAACGCGTATATTTGCAAAACAGGGTGGGCAACGGCCGCACTACGGCGTGTTGCCCCTGCCCTGCTCACTCTTTCACCACGACAAAACACATGCTACACTTCGACTGCGACTATATGGAGGGCGCCTGCCCCGAAATCATCGACCGCCTGCGGGCAACCAATCTGGAACAGACGCCGGGCTACGGCGCGGACGACTACTGCCGCTCGGCCCGCGAACGCATCCGCGAGGCCTGCGGCCAGCCCGAAGCGGCCGTACACTTCCTCGTCGGCGGCACGCAGACCAACGCGACGGTCATCGACGCGCTGCTGCGCCGGCATGAGGGCGCCGTCTGCGCCGATACGGGCCACATCAACGTACACGAGGCGGGGGCCATCGAGGCCTCGGGCCACAAGGTGCTGGCCTTGCCCGGACGGGACGGCAAGCTGCCCGCCGACGCGCTCCGGCATTGCCTGGAGGCCTATGCGGCGGACGAGACGCGCGAGCACATGGTGGCGCCGGGCGTGGTCTACATCTCGCAACCGACCGAACTGGGCACGCTCTACTCCCTCGGGGAGCTGAAACAGCTGGCCGGGCTCTGCCGGCAGACGGGTATTCCGCTCTACGTCGACGGGGCACGGCTGGGCTACGCGCTGGCGGCGGAGGGCAACGACGTGACGCTGCGCGACTTGGCGCAGTGGGCCGACGTGTTCTACATCGGAGGGACGAAGGTGGGCGCCCTGTTCGGCGAAGCCGTCGTGGCGCCCCGTCGGCAGACGCTGCCTCACTTTTTCAGCCTGACCAAGCAGCACGGCGCGCTCCTGGCCAAGGGGCGGCTGCTGGGCCTGCAGTTCGACACGCTCTTCACCGGCGGGCTCTACGAGCGCCTGGGCCGCCACGCCGTGGCCCTGGCACAGCGGCTGCGGCAGGGCTTCGCGGCCTGCGGCTACGAGGCCGTGGTCGACTCACCCACCAACCAGCAGTTCTTCCGCCTGCCCAACGCGGTGGTGGACCACTTGCGGCGCGAGGTCACCTTCGAGTACTGGGGCCCGCGCGGCGCCGAGGCGTCGACCGTCCGCTTCGTGACGAGCTGGGCCACGCGCCCCGAAGCCGTCGACCGGCTCCTGGAGCTGCTCCGTGCGGCGCGCTGAGCCGCCCGCCGCTCCGCATTCCTTGCATCATTCACCCCTTAAATTCTTCCATTCATGGACGCTACCATCATCTACCCCGTGATTCTCGTCATCGTCATCGTCGTGGCGCTGACCATCTTTTTCCACTTCGTCCCCTTCTTCCTGTGGCTCTCGGCCAAGGTGTCGGGCGTAAAGATTTCGTTGATACAGCTCTTCCTCATGCGCATCCGAAACGTGCCGCCGTCGGTGATTGTCCCGAGCCTCATCGAGGCGCACAAGGCCGGCTTGCACACCATCACGCGCGACAACCTGGAGGCACACTACATGACGGGCGGGCACGTGCAACGGGTGGTGCACGCGCTGGTCTCGGCCTCGAAGGCCAACATCGACTTGTCGTTTGAAAAGGCTACGGCCATCGACCTGGCGGGCCGCGACGTGTTTGAAGCCGTACAGACTTCCGTCAATCCGAAAGTCATCGACACGCCACCCGTCGCCGCCGTGGCCAAGAACGGCATACAGCTCATCGCGAAGGCCCGCGTCACGGTGCGCGCCAACATACACCAGCTGGTGGGCGGCGCAGGCGAGGACACCATTCTGGCTCGCGTCGGCGAGGGCATCGTATCGAGCATCGGCTCGGCCAATTCGCACGAAGAAGTGCTCGAAAACCCCGACTCCATTTCCAAACTCGTGCTGCGCAAGGGCCTTGACGCCGGGACGGCTTACGAAATCCTGTCCATCGACATCGCAGACATCGACGTGGGCAAGAATATCGGCGCCACGCTCCAGATAGACCAGGCGAACGCAGACAAGAACATCGCACAGGCCAAGGCCGAGGAACGCCGCGCCATGGCCGTGGCCACGGAACAGGAAATGAAGGCCAAGGCGCAGGAGGCCCGGGCCGAGGTGATCCAGGCCGAGGCCGAGGTGCCCAAGGCCCTGGCCCAGGCGCTGCGCGACGGCAACATGGGCTTCATGGACTACTTCCGCCTGGAAAACCTCAAGGGCGACACGGCCATGCGCGAGAACTTCTCAAAATTCGGAAAGGAGGACCTCAAGGACTTACTGAAATAACCGGCAGCAAGTCCAGTCCCACATAAAACAATCAGTCAATCTATAATTATCAGCCTATGAAAACATTTTCACTCCGCATCGGAACAGTGATGCTGGCCCTGGCCGGCCTGTTCCTATCCACCGGGGCCTACGCGCAGGAACGGGTGCGCATCGCCTTTACCCGGGCCGGCGCGACGGCGGACGAGGTGGCCGTGAAACTCACTGACGAGAACGGCCAGCCCATCCCTGGCGCACGGGCTTCGCTCACGGTCTCGCACGACATGAAGACGTCGGGCACGGCCGTGACGCCCTCTGTGCTTTGCCCCAACGTCAATGCCACGGCGGGCCAGGACATTTCGTTCCAGCTCTCCCTTACGGGCCTGCCGCAAGACTTCTCGTTCGACTGCGTACAACTCGAGACGCGCGCGCTCAACAGCGGCGGCAGCTACCAGGACGAAGGGCAGGTGAGACAATGGAACCTGTCCGCGCAGCTCGGCAGCGACGAGACCTCGCTCGCGGACTTTGCCGCGCTGACGGACTATGACTTGAACAACGACCATCCCTCCCTGCCCGTGCTCACGGCAGCGGCGCCGGCCACGACGGACGGCTCGCTCTGCCTGCGCATCACGGCCACGAAGGGCACGAACAACGGCGGCTGCTTCATCGGCCTGTCGCGCGTCGTGCTCTACGACAGCGCCGAGGGCGGTCCCGAAGAGGCCGGGCCGCAGGACGAGGCCGGCGCCACCGCCTTCCTGGTCGACCTGGCACACGGACAGTTCACCGCGACCAACGCCGCCGGGACCTACGCCTCGAACTGGGCCAGCACGGCACAGGAACCGTCGCTCTCGCTCTCTCCCGGCCGCAACGACATGGCCGCCGCAGGGACCAACATCGACTGCTACGCCGGCAACGGCGGCAGCACCTACACGCTCGCCACGGACCAGGGCTACGTCATTGAGTCCTACTCCTTCGACTTCAGCAACGCCGCCGACGTCGACATGACCGTAACGCCCGCCGGAGCGGCTGCCGTGACGTGCAGCGGCGACGAGGGGGCGTCGGTCCTGGTAGAGGGTCTGGAGGAACGGACCGCTGCGTTCACCGTCACGTCCGCTAACGGCGCCACAAATGCCGCACGCACCGCGCGCTTCATCGTTAAGGTCGTGCCTGGCGGACAAGCGGCCGAACCTTTCACCGAACTCTTCGTCACCAATCCCGGAGACACGCCCTACCGCATCCCTGCCATCGCCCGCACACACGACGGCGGCCTGCTCGCGCTCTCTGACTACCGCCCGTGCGGCTCAGACATCGGCTACGGCCACGTAGACATCGTGGGCCGCATCAGTACGGACAACGGCCAGACCTGGGGCGAAGCCTTCACCGTGGCCGACGGCAGCGGCATCAGCGGCAGGGCCGACACGGGCTACGGTGATGCCGCGCTCGTGGCCGACCAGGGAAGCGACCGCGTCCTGCTTATCTGTGCCGCGGGCAATGTGCCCTACGGCAGCTCGCAGCGTCAGAATCCCATCCGCGTGGCACGCCTTTACAGCGAGGATAACGGCCGCACCTGGTCCGCGCCGGAGGACATCACCGAGAATATTTACTCGCTTTTCGACGCCAGCAGCCTCGGCGCCGTCCAAGGGCTCTTCTTCGGCTCGGGCCGCATCTGCCAGAGCCGCTACGTAAAGGTGGGCGAATACTACCGCCTCTACGCCGCACTGTGTGCCCGCCCGGGCGGCAACCGCGTAGTCTACTCGGACGACTTCGGGCAGACGTGGCACGCGCTCGGTACGATAGACGCTTCGCCGGCAGGCTCGGGCGACGAACCGAAGTGCGAGGAACTGCCCGACGGTAGCGTCGTGCTCAGTTCCCGTAAGACGGGCGGCCGCTACTATAATCTCTTCTCCTACACCGACGTGGAGAAGGCCGAGGGCTTCTGGGGCCAGGCCGTCGCTTCCGAATCCTTCGAGGGCGGCGTCAGCTGCCAGAGCAACAGCACCAACGGCGAGATTCTCATCATCCCGGCCCGCCGCAACAGCGATAATGCCAACGTCTACGTCGCCCTTCAGTCGCTCCCGCTCGGCCCGAACCGTGCCAACGTGGGCCTTTACTGGAAAGCGCTCGAGACTTATGCTGACTTCTTCTCGCCGGAGGCTTTCGCCACGGGCTGGGACGGCAAGCACCAGAGCAGTGTCCTCAACTCGGCCTACTCTACCATGACGATGCAGGCCAACGACTCCATCGCCTTCTACTACGAGGAGAGCCTGCACGGCGCGGACTACACGATGGTCTACAAGCAATACAGCCTCGAGGGCCTCACGGACGGCGCCTACAGCTACGCGCCCGAGTCGGAGGACCGCGCCGCCTTCATGCGCCAGGCAGGCGTGGAAAGCCGCCTCGACGACCTCGACTTCTCGGGCTACGTGGGCACGCTCTCGCCCGACTGCCGCACCGATCTGGAAGCCGCCCTCGGAACGTTTGCCCAAAGCGGCGCGCTCGAGGACTACGCCGCCTTCAACCGCATCCAGGCCGACAACCGCATTACCCTGGAGGAGGGGAAATGGTACCGCCTGCGCAACGTCGGCCGCCAGGACGCCACGCTCTATCTCTTTACCGGCACATCGACGCTGAACGTCGAAGCGCTCGACGAGACCGATGCCGACCAGCTCTTCACCTTCCGCGCGAACGGCGACCAGTCGTGGACGCTCTACAACGGTAATGCCGCCGCCTACGCCGGCAAGACGCAGGCCGTGGAGACCGAGACGCCCGTCTCCGCCGCTACGGAGGCCGGCACCTTCACCGTGCAGTCCTCGCCCGCGGGCAAGAGTGCGCTCATCTGCACCAATGGCGCCAACGCCACTTATAATGCCCTCCACCTGGCGGGCGATTGCAAGCGCATCGTGCCCTGGCTCAGCGACAACGATGCCTCGCTCTGGTACATCGAGCCCGTAGACGCGCAGCAGCTCACCATTGACGGCGGCTACGCCACGGCACACTATCCCTTCGCCGTCCAGCTCCCGGAGGGCGTGAAAGCCTACACTGTCGCCGACTACGGCACCACGGCCGACGGGCAAGCGGCCCTGCAGCTCGACGAACTGACGGGCGCCGTGCCGGCCCTGACGCCGGTCGTTCTCCAAGGCGCCGACGGCACCTACCAGCTGCCCATCGGCGGCGAGGCCCAGGCCGTGGAGACCAACCTCCTGACCGGCACGCTGAAGGCCGCCTCCGTGAACAGCCGGACCGTATATCTGCTCGACACGAGCGGGGACGAGCCCGCCTTCAGCCTGCGACGCACGCCCAGCGGCACCATCGCGGCCAACCAGGCCTACTTCGTCGCAGCCGACAACGAAACGCCGCAGTTCAGCCTCACGCTCGACCAGCTCGTCACCGGTATCGGGCAGCTCGCCGCCGAGCCCGCGGCGCCCGCCGTCTACTACGACCTGAGCGGCCGCCGCGTGGAGCAGCCCACGCGCGGCATCTACGTGACCGCCGACGGCCGCAAGGTTCTCCTGAAATAATCCCGTCCGGGCTCCGGCCCGGCCACAAAAATAGCGACGCTTCCCAGCTCCGTGCTGGAAAGCGTCGCTTTTCGTTGCCGTCGGGGCGCGGCGTCAGGCCGCCTGTTTCCCGGGCTTGGCGCCCGGCTTCCCGGACTTCTCGCCCAGGCGCCGGCACCACTTCCCGCCCAACATGCAGTAAAGGCCCACGACGATGAAGGGGATGCTCAGTAGCTGGCCCTGATTGAGCCCTATGGCGTCGACCATCTTCAGTTCCCACGGTTCCTGCACCGCCTTCAGGAATTCCACGAAGAAGCGGAACACGAAAATGGACGTCAGGCACCAGCCGAAGAAGAAGCCCGTCCCCACGCGCTCGCGGTAGCGGCGGTAGAGCGCCCAGCCGATGAAGAAGAAGAGCAGGTAGGCCATGGCCTCGTAGAGCTGGGCCGGGTAGCAGGGCAGGGTGCGGCTGAACAGCTCCGACCCGTTGGGGAAGATGAAGCCGTAGTCCGAGCCCGTGGGCTTGCCTACGATTTCCGAGTTCATCAGGTTGCCCAGGCGGATGAAGCAGGCCGTGACGGGCGTGGCTATGGCGATGTTGTCCACCACCCGTAGGATGTTCAGCTTCGTGCGGCGCACGTAGAGCCACAACGCCAGGATGAGGCCCAGCGTGCCGCCGTGTGAGGCCAGGCCGCTGTATCCGGTGAAGCGCCAGCCGTCCGTCGTCTGCCGGATGGGGAGAAACATCTCGACGGGGTGGGAGAGGAAATAGCCCGGCTCGTAAAACAGGCAGTGGCCCAGGCGCGACCCCACCAGGATGCCGATGAAGCAGTAGAAGAAGAGGGGGTCGAACTTCTCCATCGGGATTTGCTGCTGCCGGTAGAGCTTGTAGACGATGACGTAAGCCAGCACGAGGCCGACGCACCAGCACATCGCGTACCAGCGAATATCGAACGAGCCAATGCTGAAGGCCACCTCGTTCACGTCCCAGACGATGTAAAGCAGATTCATAGTCGAAGCGATTAGCGTCAATAGGGTAGGGGGTTACACATTAAAGCGGAAGTGCATGATGTCGCCGTCCTGCACGACGTAGTCCTTGCCCTCCACGTGGAGCAGGCCGGCCTCGCGCACGGCGGCCTCGGACCCGCAGCGGATGAAGTCTTCGTATTTGATGACCTCGGCGCGGATGAAGCCCTTCTCGAAGTCCGTGTGGATGACGCCGGCACACTGCGGCGCCTTCCAGCCGCGGTGGTACGTCCAGGCCTTTACCTCCATCTCGCCGGCCGTGATGAAGGTCTCCAGGTTGAGCAGGGCGTAGGCCGCCTTGACGAGGCGGTTGCAGCCGCTCTCTTCCAGCCCGATGTCCTGCAGGAAGAGCTGCCGCTCCTCGTAGGTCTCGAGCTCGGCAATGTCGGCCTCGGTCTGCGCGGCCAGCACCAGCACCTGCGCCCCCTCGGGGGCCACGGCCTCGCGTACGCGGTCCACGTAGGCATTGCCCTGCGCGGCCGACGCCTCGTCGACGTTGCAGACATAGAGTACGGGCTTCGACGTGAGCAGAAAGAGGCCCTTCGCCGCCCGCTGCTCCTCCTTCGTCTCGAACTGCACGGTGCGGGCCGAGCGTCCCTGCTCCAGCGCCTCGCGATAGGCCTGCAGCACGCCATACTCTATCTTGGCCGCCTTGTCGCCGCCCATCGTGGCCGTCTTCTCCACGCGGCGCAGGCGGTTCTCCACCGTCTCGAGGTCCTTCAACTGGAGCTCCGTGTCGATGATTTCCTTGTCGCGCACCGGGTCTACCGACCCGTCGACGTGGACCACGTTGTCGTCGTCAAAGCAACGCAGCACGTGGATAATGGCATCCGTCTCGCGGATATTTCCCAGGAACTGATTGCCCAGGCCCTCACCCTTCGACGCGCCCTTCACCAGTCCGGCAATGTCGACGATTTCGACCGTCGTCGGCACGATACGGCCCGGATGGACCAGCTCGGCGAGGCGGTTCAGGCGCTCGTCGGGGACGGTGATCATGCCTACGTTGGGCTCGATGGTACAAAAGGGGAAGTTGGCGGACTGCGCCTTGGCGTTGCTCAGACAATTAAAGAGCGTCGACTTGCCCACGTTCGGCAAACCGACAATACCGCATTGTAAACTCATAATCTTAAAGTAGTGATTTCAAATCGTAGTGCAAAAATACAGTAACCCAGGAGAAAGGCCAAATTTTGCCCGTCTTTTTGTGCGCCGGCCGTAGGGGCCGCGCCACGGGCCCTATCCCCGTAAAAACGGGGCTTAGCCCAGAAATTACTGGCCTAAGCCCCGTGATTGGCGCGCCTGTCGGCGTGCGGCGGAGGCGTTGCCCGGCGGCGGGCGTCAGGCTTTCAGCTGCCGGCGCACGACGAGGACGAGGGCCCCGACGAAGCAGAGCATCACGACGGCCAGGGCGGCGTAGGCGATGGCGTTGGTCGTGCGGACGGAGGCCGGGCGGAATTCGAGGACCACCTTGTGGCTGCCGGCCGGCACCTTGAGGGCGCGCAGCACGTAGTTGGCGCGACCCAGCTCGGCCGGTTGCCCGTCGACGGTGGCCGTCCAGCCGGGATAGTAAATCTCGGAGAAGACCACGAGGCCGCCGCGCGCGGAGCTGATGTCGTAGTGCAGCTCGTTGGGCTCGTAGGCCGTGAGCGTCACGGTGCCGCTGTCGAGGGCCGAGCCGTCGAGCTGCGGGCGGAAGCGGCTGTCGGCCACGGCGGCGCGCTTCGTGTCGAGGCCCGTGAGCCCGGCCATCTCGGCGTCGGCCCCGTCGACGAACTTCACGCTCCTCACGAACCAGCCGTTGCCGTTAGCCGCGGGGTTCGGCACCGCCAGCTCGGGCGTCACGATGAAGTACTTCGTGTTGAGCATGTTCAGCACGGGGATGAGCGAGTCGAGCCGCGCGGCCGGCGCCACAGTGCCCGTCGAGGCCAGCTGCGTATAGAAGTCGGCGTACTCGCGGCGCAGGTGGCGGTCGATGAGGTCCTGGTAGCGCTGCAACTTGGCGGCGTGGTAGCCGCCTACGTTCTTGTGCCAGTAGCTCGTGGTGTTTTCGCTGAAGGGGTCGCCCACGATGTAGCTGAGTACGCGGTAGTCGAGCGCCGTGTCTTTCAGGATTTGCTCGTCGGCGGCCGTTTTGGCGAAGCCCTCCAGGCGCACGTAGGGGTCCGTGAAGTTGGCGTCGTTCAAGTAGCGCTTGTTCACCACCCACATGTCCGCCAGGCAGACCACGGCCAGCACGCCGCAGGCCACTGCGGCGGAGAGGCGGCGGGCTATGGCGGCGAAGTAGAACACGACGCCGCAGACGAGCAGCACGAGCAGGGAGACGCCGGCGCTCTGGGAGAGGACGGCGTGGCGCATGTCGGCAATGGCGGCGGCGTAATCGCTCAGGAACTGGGCGTCGAAGGCGCCGCTCTTGGCCAGGGCGTCCATCGTGGCTGCCTCACCGGCCGAGAGGCAGCCGCCGGCCAGGCCCGGGAAGAGCCAGAGCAGCAGGCAGACGCCCGCCGTCAGCGCGCCGGCCACGCCGAGCCCTACGCGCCCGCGGCGGCTCCGTGCCCAGCCGGGCTGGCGCAGCGTCTCGGCCAGGGCAAACATGGCCAGCAGCGGTATGGTGAACTCCGCGATGACCAGGGCCGAGGAGACCGTGCGGAACTTGTTGTACATCGGCAGATAGTCAATGAAGAAGCGCGTCAGGGCCGGCACGTTGTGCCCCCAGGCAAAGAGCAGGGAGACCACAGTGGCCGCAGCCAGCGCCCACTTCACCGGACCGCGCACCACAAAGAGGCCGAGCAGGAAGAGGAAGCAGACGAACGCGCCGACATAGACCGGACCGACGGTCATAGGCTGGTCGCCCCAGTACTGGTTGACTCCGGGCAACGCGCCGCCTTCCACGGGGTGCGCCTCCAGGTACTGCTGCACGGGCTGGGCATAGCCGACGAGCTGCTGTATGGGGTCGTCGAGGTAGTTCTCTTCCGTCACGACGCTGCCCGAGCCGCCTCCCTTGAAGTTGGGGACCAGGAGCGTCAGCGTCTCGTCCAGGCCGTAGCTCCACTGCGTGATGTAGTCGTAGTCCAGGCCGCCGCCCGCGGTGCCGCCCTGCTGCGTCCCGTCCGCGGCGGGCAGCGGCGTCAGCTCCGAGCCGCCGCGCATGGTCTGCTTGCTGTATTCGTACGTGTGGTAGAGGTTGGGCAAGTTGGCCGCCACGCCGAGCAGCCCCGCTACGATGACGACGCCCGTGGAGCGCAGCCAGGCGCGCGGCGTCAGGGCCGTGCCGAGCTTCCCGCCGCGCAGCGCCGCGATGCCGTAGGCCACGACGAAGAAGAACATGACGAAGAGGAAGTAGTACGTCATCTGCACGTGGTTCGACTGTACCTGGAAGGCGGTGAACAGGGCCGTGACGGCGCCGCCCCAAAGCAGCCGCCCGCGGTAACAGAGCACGAGGCCCGCTATCGTAGGCGGAATGAAAGCCAGCGTCATGACCTTCCAGATGTGGCCGGCCGCGATGATGATGAAGAAGTAGGAGGAGAAAGCCCAGACTATGGCGCCCAGCGCCGAGAGCCAGGGCTTGAAGTTGAAGGCCCGCATCAGGATGTAGAAACCCAGCAGGAGGATAAAGACGTAGCAGAGCACGCCCGTCGTGGTCAGGCCGTAGAGGTTCGAGATCTTGCCCAGCAGCTGCGTGGGCCCGTAGGAGGGGCTGATCTGATAGGTCGGCATGCCGCTGAACATGGAGTTGGTCCAGCGGGTCACCTCGCCGTCGTGGCGGGCCGTATAGTCCAGTTGCTCCTGACCCTGGCCGATGGAAGCCGTCGTATCGTGCCCGCCCAGGACCATGCCCTGGCTCACCGGCCCGTAGGAGTAGACGAAGCTGATGAGCATGAAGAGCACGACGGCAATAACGTCGGGCAGGATTTTCTTAAGGATTGCGTTCATGGTGTTCGTGAATTAAGCCGCCCGGAGCGGCGCCCGCCGTAGCGGGCCGCTCCGGGCGGAGGGGGGATTAGTAACGGTAATGTTCAGCCTTATACGGCCCTTCGACGGGCACGCCGATGTAGTCCGCCTGCGCCGGCGTGAGTTTCGTCAGATGGGCCCCGATGCGACTGAGATGCAGCCGCGCCACCTCTTCGTCGAGATGCTTGGGCAGCCGATAGACGCCGACGGCATGGGGCCGGGCGTAGAGCTCCATCTGAGCCAGGGTCTGGTTGGTGAACGAGTTGGACATGACAAAGGAAGGGTGGCCGGTGGCACAGCCCAGGTTCACGAGACGACCGTCGGCCAGCAACGTGATGCGGTGACCGTCCGGGAAGCGATAGCTGTCGACCTGCGGTTTGATGTTCGTCACCTCGATGCCCGGGAGCTGCTTCAAGGCTTCCACCTGAATCTCGCTGTCGAAGTGGCCTATATTGCAGACAATGGCTTGGTCGGGCATGGCGGCCATGTGGCCTGTCGTGATGACGTCGATGTTACCCGTCGCCGTGACGAAGATATTGCCCAGCGGCGCGGCCTCGTCCATCGTCAGCACTTCGTAACCCTCCATCGCGGCCTGGAGTGCGCAGATGGGGTCAATCTCCGTGACAATGACCCGCGCGCCGTAGGAGCGCATGCTCTGGGCGCAGCCCTTGCCCACCTCGCCGTAGCCGGCCACGACGCAGACCTTACCGGCAATCATCACGTCCGTAGCGCGCTTGATGCCGTCGGCCAGCGACTCGCGGCAGCCGTACAGGTTGTCGAACTTCGACTTCGTCACCGAGTCGTTCACATTATAGGCGGGGAACAGGAGCTCGCCCCGCTCCATCATCTGATAGAGGCGGTGCACGCCCGTCGTCGTCTCCTCGCTCACGCCCTTAATGCCCTGCGTCAGCTTTGTCCAGAAGCCGGGCCGCTCCCTAAGGACGCGCTTCAGCAGGCGCTTCAGGGCCGCTTCGTCGCCACTGCCCGAGGGCGTGTCGAGTACGGCGGGGTCCTTCTCGGCCTGTACGCCGAGGTGCACCATCAGGGTGGCGTCGCCGCCGTCGTCGACGATGAGGTCGGGCGTCTGTCCGTCGGCAAAGTTCATGGCCTGCAGCGCGCACCACCAGTACTCATCGAGCGACTCGCCCTTCCAGGCATAGACCCCGTGCCCGGCCGCGGCGATGGCGGCAGCGGCGTGGTCCTGCGTGGAATAGATGTTGCACGAGCTCCAACGCACTTCGGCTCCCAGTGCCGCTAACGTCTCGATGAGCACCGCCGTCTGTATCGTCATGTGGAGTGAGCCCATGATGCGGGCGCCTGCCAGCGGACGGGACGGACCGTACTTCTCGCGCAGCGCCATGAGGCCCGGCATCTCGTGCTCGGCAATCGCGATTTCCTTCCGGCCGAACTCGGCCTGCGACAAGTCTGCCACCCGGTAGGGCAACAGGGTAAACAAATCTTTTTCCATGTATATGAGTTAATTGAATAATCTTTGCGCCTGCAAAGTTAATATAAAAATCACCCCCGCACGGCCCGGCCGGCCGCAGAATCTTCGGCCGGCCGCCTGTCAGCCTCGCCGCGGAGTGGGGGAGAGGGGGCGCACAGCCCGCACCATGCGGTCGCGGCCGTAGGCGTCGCGGCGGAGCTCCACGTCGCCGTAGCCCGCCGCGGCGAAGCATTCCGCCGTCTGCGGACCGTAGGCCGCGTTGATTTCCACGTACATCCGTCCGCCCGGCACCAGGGCGCGCTGCCCGAGGGCCGCCAGGGCGCGGTAGAAACGCAGGGGGTCGTCGTCCGGGACAAAGAGGGCCGTGGCCGGCTCGTAGTCCAGCACGCGGGCCTCCATGCCGGCGCGCTCGGCGGAACAGACGTAGGGCGGGTTGCTCACGATGAGGTCGAACGGCGCGTCGGGCTGCGGTGCGGCCAACAGGTCGCGCCGCTCGCAGCGCAGCGCCACGCCGCACGCCGCGGCGTTGGCCGCCGCCACGGCCAGGGCCTCCGGCGAGACGTCCCAGGCCGTCACCTCGGCCGCCGGGAGGGCGCGGGCCAGGGCCAGGGCGATGCAGCCGCTCCCCGTGCCGGCGTCGAGCACGCGGCGGGCGGCGGGCGACTCGGCCACGGCCCAGGCCACGAGCTCCTCCGTCTCGGGCCGCGGGATGAGCGTGGCGGGCGTCATGGCCAGGCGCAGCCCGCAGAAGTCCGCCCAGCCCAGCACGTACTGTACGGGCTCGCCCGCGGCTAGGCGGCGCGAAATATCGCGGAGCCGGCGCCGCTCGTCTTCCGAAAAATGCCTAACTTTGTCGGCATAGACGTCGAGGCGCGACACGCCGAACGCTTCCTCGAGGACGAGGAAAGCCACCGCGCGGGCCTCGCGCCCGTCGCCGCAGGCCATTGCGGCCTGACGCAGGATTTCGTAGTAGGGAGACATCGCCCTGCAAAGTTAACACAAGGCCGCCGACAGGCCAAGCCCCGCGTTGCTTTTCGTCCGCCCCGGCTCCGGGAAACGGGCGGGGACGTAACGCACAACCCACAACTACCCATGCCAACCACAGCCGAACACGAAAAATGGATGCGCCGCTGCATCCAGCTGGCCCGCAACGGCACCTACGGCGCACCGCCCAACCCGATGGTGGGCGCCGTCCTGGTCCACGAGGGCCGCATCCTCGGCGAGGGCTACCACGTCCACTGCGGACAGGCCCACGCCGAAGTCAACGCCATCCGCTCCGTAGCGCCCGCCGACCGCGACCTGCTCTCCGCGGCCACGCTCTACGTGAGCCTCGAACCATGCTCCCACTACGGGCGCACGCCGCCGTGCGCCGAGCTCATCGTCCGCACCGGCATTCCCCGCGTCGTTGTGGGCTGCGTCGACCCCTTTGCCCGCGTCCACGGGCAAGGCATCCAGCGGCTGCGCGACGCCGGCATCGACGTCACGGTCGGCGTGCTCGAGGCGGAATGCGTAGCCCTGAACCGCCGCTTCATCACCTTCCAGACCCACCAACGGCCCTACATCACGCTGAAATGGGCCCGCTCGAGCGACGGCTTCATCGACCGCTGGCGCCTCAGCGCCGACGAGCCGCCCGCCCGGCTCTCCACGCCGCGCACCCTGATGCGCGTCCACCGGCTCCGGGCCCGGCACCAGGCCATCGTAGTGGGCCACCGCACGCTCCAGCTCGACCGCCCGTCGCTCACCGTCCGCCACTGGGCGGGGAAGTCGCCCATGCGCATTGTCCTTGGGCGCGTGGCCGAGGGCGAGATGCCCGCCGGCTTCACCGCCTATGCCGACATCGACACGCTGCTCGTGGCGCTCCACCGCCTCGGCCTCCAGTCCGTACTGGTCGAGGGCGGGCAGCAGACGCTCCAGTCCTTCATCGACCGCGGCCTGTGGGACGAGGCCTGGGAAGAAGTCTCGGCCACCCGCCTGGGCAGCGGCGTGCCGGCACCCCGTATGCCCTTCGGCGCGGACCTTGAGGTGGTCCGCAGCTGGGGCGTCCCCATCCATCACTGGACCAATTCGTCCGACGACTGAGCCGCATCGCCCGGCTCCGAAAAGCGTTCCCCGCCACTGGCCTGCAGTGACGGGGAACGCTGCGTTACGTCCCGGAACGACGGCGCTCAGAACGGGAAGAAGAGCGGTATGGTCAGCACGGCGATGATGCCCATCACGACCTGCAGGGGCAAGCCCACGCGCACGTAGTCCATAAAGGTGTAGTGACCGGCGTTCATCACCATCGCGTTGGGCGGCGTGCAGATGGGCGTGGCAAAGCAGGCGCTGGCCGCCACGGCAGCCGTCATCATGAAGGGCTCGGGGCTGGCGCCGCCGAGGCCGGCCGCCGCCTGCCAGGCGATAGGCGCCACGAGAATGGCCGTAGCCGAATTGCTGATGAAAGTAGAGAGGAGCGACGTGACCAGATAGACCGCCGCCAGGACCGCATAGGGCCCGAAGGCTTGGAGTGAGCCCACGATGTTTTCCGCTATCCACTGCGAGATGCCCGTATTCGTCAGCGCCGTGCTCATCGGCATCATGGCCGCAATCAGTACGATGCTCTCCCAGCCAATCATCTTGTAGGCCGCGTCGACACTGCGCACGCAGCGCGTCAGTACCATGAGTAGCCCGGCCACAATGACGGAGGCCACGGGCGGCACGCCGATGTAGTCGCCGAATACCATGGCCAGCACCATGAGTATCATGATGACGGCGGCCAGCGGCGCCTTGTGGCTCAGGGGTACCTGCTCGGCCGTCTCCGTCGGGCTGCCGATGACGATCCACTCGCGGTGCTTCTTCGCCATGCTTTCTATGCCCTGCCAGGCGCCGTGGACGAGGAGCATGTCGCCGGCCTTCACCTTCAGGTCGATGATGTCTTCAAAGAGATAGTGGCCCGCGCGCTTGATGGCCAGGACGTTGATGCCGAAGCGCTCGGCAAAGTTCTCCGCGCGCAGGGGCCGGTTGATGAGGGCCGAGTCGGGCGTGATGAGCACCTCGGCCAGCCCGATTTCGTAGAAGTCCAGCTTGTTCATGCCGCCGTGTGCGCCGTCGTCCACTACGGTGTAGTGCAGCGCGTGCGCCAGCTGGTCCACGCGCTCCCTGCGGCCCAGGACGTAGAGCGTCTCCGTGCCCGTGAGCAGCGTGTCGGAGTGGACCGCCACCTGCTCCGCGGAGCCGAAGAGCGTATGCGCCTCGCGACGGGCCTCGAGCACGGTGACGCCATAGCGGCGCCGGATGTCGAGCTCGCCTACCGAAAGGGGCGCGGCGGCCGCCTGGCGCTCGTCGGGCCGCAGGCGGAACACGCAGTCGCCGATGTGGTAGGCCTGGAGCAAGCCGCCGAGCGAGGGTTCCTCGTCGGGCTCGGCCGTCTCCGCACTGCGCCGCTTCAGGAAGTAGCGGCAGAGGGGATAGAGGAACACGAGGCCCGTGGCCAGACAGATAAGGCCGATGGGCGTGAAGTCGAAGAAGCTGAAGCCGGCCAGGCCGTTGTCGCGCAGATAGCCGTCCACGATTAAGTTGGGCGGGGTCCCGATGAGCGTGATGATGCCGCCCATGCTGCTGGCAAAGGCCAGGGGCATCATCAACTTGGCCGGGCTGACGCCCGCCGTTTTCGACATGGCCAGGACAATGGGCAGGAGCAAGGCCACCGTACCCGTGTTGCTCACGAAGGCGGCCACCGACGCCGTCACCAGGAGCACGAGGAAGAAGAGGCGCTTCTCGCTCGTCCCGGCCAGGCGCAGCAGGCGCCCGCTGATGGCCTTGGCCAGGCCCGTCTGGAACACGGCGCCGCCCACTACGAAGAGGCCGATCATGATGACCACGGCCGAATTGGAGAACCCGGCCAGGGCGTCCTTCGGCGAGATGACGCCCGTCAGCAGCAAGGCCGCCATGGAGCAGAGCGCCACGATGTCCGCCCGGACCTTATTGACAATGAATGCCACGATAGTGGCCACAAACGTAACGACCGTGATGCCGACCTGCACCTCGGGAGCCGCGAGCCACGCGGAGAGAGAGAATAGCGGTACCATAAGGATTCCTCCGTATTAGACTGGTGAAAAATGGAAGTGAAAAGGTTGCGCAGCTAATTTATGCAATTCCAGGGATACGGGCAAGCGTGGGCCACCCTTTTTTCCGCCCGTTCCGGCGGCCCCGCCCCGGCGCAGGCCCTCCTGCGCCGCCCCCGGCGGCTGTCCCGACGCCGCGCCGCAGCCCGCCGCCGGGGTGGGGCAGGGGGCCGACAGGTGCCGTTTTTCACACAAAAGGGCAAGCAAACCTTGCAATTAGGTTTTTCTACTATTAAAAAATGCTATAAATGAAGAAAAAGTAGCCCCGGGGGCTTGCCGTTTACCGAAAGAGCCGTATCTTTGCACTGTGTTTTTCATAGTATTAGATTTAAGGTTAACAAGGTTGGGATACAGCGGTATCCCTTTTTTTATGTCCTGACGCGCCGAGGCGCTGTTCCGTCGCGTCGGTTCCGCTCTTTCTCCGTCCCTGTTCTTATGGCCTGTCGCCCGGCCGCCCGTTGCTGCCCGCCGCACCGGCCGGCGTGAAAAAACTGCCCCGCGCAGGGCGGGGTGGGGAGATTTTCGTAAATTTATCGCGCTATGTGGCGGGGCGGACGGTGGAGCGCCCCTTGTTCAGATGCAGGAAAAATGGAAAAAGACAAGACTTGCCGTTACGACGATGATTTCAAGGCCAGGGCGAGGGCGCACCAGTTTGCCTTCCGCGAGCGCGTGCTTCATGACTTTTACGAAGAAAAGTGGCCCCAGGTCCTGCTGAGCCCGGAATCGGCCCGGCGGGGACTGATTTTCTGCGAGGCTTACCGGGACAGGATTCTGCGGAAGGTGGGGCAGTTCGGCACCTCGGCCGTGTTTTCAAACCTGCTGCGCAGCGAGCACATTCCCTACAATCTGTTTGTCCCCATGGAGGAGGACCTGGAAAATGCCGGACGGCTGTTCAACGAAATCACGGGAGCCGGCATCTCGGCCGTCACGCGCATCGACATAGAGTTTGCCGGATATGCGGACCGGTCCCTGTATCTGAACGACCGGACTTCGTTCGACGCCTATATAGAATATACGGACGGGGCCGGCCGGAAGGGGGCTGTCGGCATTGAGGTGAAATACACGGAAAACAGCTACCCCCTCGGGGCGAAGGAGGCGCGGGACATCAGCGATGCCGCGGGGCCGTACGCCCGGATGACGCGCCAGTCGGGCTATTTCCTTCCGGACCTGGACGTGACCACGTTTCTCCGCGCCCACCACCTGAGGCAGATGTGGCGAAACCATTTGTTGGGTTATGCCATGGTCCGCCGCGGCGACATACGGCAGTTTCATTACCTCCACCTCTATCCCCGCGGGAACGTTCATTTTCACCGCCACGCCCTACCGGAGTACCGGTTGCTGCTGAGCCCGGCGGGGCAGCGCAGTTTTGTCGGCCTGACGTATGAAGACTTCTTTGAAATGCTCCGCCGCTACTTCACTTCCGACCGGCAAAGGACGTGGGTCGATTACTTGTACGCGAGGTATCTCGACCTGTAGGGGCGGAGCGGTCCGGGCGGCTGCCGTTTGCGGCCGGCTCTCAGGCCGTTGCGCCGGCGGGGCGAAAGGGGCCGGGACTGTGTCCTAAGGGCAGGGAAACGGTGAACGAGGTTTCATGGAAAGGTTGGGAGCTGACGGACAGTTCCCCGCCGTGCAGGCGGACGATTTGCTGCGAGAGGCTGAGGCCGATGCCCGTGCCGTTCGGTTTCGTCGTGAAGAAGGGGATGAAGATGTCCTCCAGGGAGTGGGACGGAATGCCGGGACCGTTGTCCGTTATTACGACGAACAGCCTCGTTCCCTGCCGATATGCTTTCAGGCGGATTTTTTTCTCCGGCCGTTCCGCCACGGCCTGCATGGCGTTTTTCAGCAGATTGATGAGCACCTGCGACAACATTTTTTCGTCCGCCCGGATTTGTATTTCGGGCTGGAACAGGTCGGCGCGGAAGTCGATGTGCTGCCGTTGCAGGTCTTCCTGGTAGAGTGTCCGGACGTTTTCTATGAGTCGGGCCAGCGGGAAATCCTTGAATTCCGGCTGCTTCAGTCCGGAGATTTGCCGGTAGGACGTTGTGAAGTAGATGAGGTTCTGCCCCTGGCTCTTGATGGTTTCCAGCCCGCGTATGGTCTTCTCCACCGTGCGGTCGGTGAGGGCGGCGGCGGGCGGCGGGGACTGTGGGGGAAGTGGTCGAAAAAAGGAACGGAGAGAAGGCGTTCCCCGTTCCTTGTGAAAATTTTGTGTCAGAACCCGACCTGTTTCTGCTGCTCCGCGTTGTAGCGGTCGCCGGTTATCGGGATGGCGGCGACTTCGTCCTCCAGCTGTTTCCACTCCTCGGCACTCAGCGTGAAGTCCAGCGTGCGGAGGTTTTCTTCGAGATGGGACAGCTTCGTCGTGCCGGGTATGGGGACTATCCACGGAGCCCGTTGCAGGAGCCAGCCGAGGGCGAGCTGGGCGGCCGTCATGCCGCGCTCGCGGCCGAAGCGTTGCAGCACGTTGACGATGCGGTAGTTGGCCCGCAGCGCCTCCGGCGTGAAGCGGGGCAACGTGGGGCGGTTGTCGTTGTTCGGGTCGAAGCGGGTGTATTCGTTCAGGTCGCCGCCCAGAAATCCGCGGTTCATCGGGCTGTAAGGCACGAAGCCGATGCCCAGTTCGCGGCAGGCGTCGAGCACGCCGTTGGTCTCCACGTCGCGGTGCATCAGGTGATACTCGCTCTGGATGGCGGTCAGCGGGCAGATGGCGTGGGCCTTGCGGATGGTGGCGGCGCTGACCTCGCACATGCCCCAGTGGAGCACCTTGCCTTCCCGGATGAGGTCGCTGAGGGTCCCTGCCACGTCCTCTACCGGCGTGTTCGGGTCGAAGCGGTGCTGGTAGAACAGGGGGATGCAGTCGGTGCGCAGACGCCGGAGCGACTCCTCGCAGTAACGGCGGATGGTGGCCGGGCGGCTGTCCTGCCGGCCGGTGGCCTTGCCGTCGATGACTTCATGCCCGAACTTGGTGGTGACGTTCACCCGGCCGCGAAGTTCGCCGAGGGCTTCGCCGGCCAGTTGTTCGTTGTTCAGCGGGCCGTAGATGATGGCGGTGTCGAGCAGCGTCACGCCCCGGTCCACGGCCTCGTGCAACAGGCGGATGCACTGCGCCTTGTCGGGGTGCCAGCTCCGGTTGTAGGTCATTCCCATGACGCCGAAGCCCAACGCCGAAACCTCGAAGGCGGCCTGTCCCGTACCCAGGGTGCGGCGCGCCGTGACGGTGACGGCCCGGGCCCTGCCGCCGCTTGCCGGATGGGGTGTGGACGCGGCACGGGCTGCCGCCTGCGCCGCGTCGAATGCCGGGGACAGGGCCAGCGCCGCACCGGCGGCGGCTGCCGTCTTCAGGAAACCGCGGCGACTGATATTTTCTTTCCGGTCTGATGCTTTCATGGCAGTTGCTTGATTTCAGGTTAATGAATGGAGAACGCGCCGTCCACCAGCAGGGCGTGGCCGTCTACGAAACTGGCCTGCGGGCTGCACAGCCACAGCACGGCGTCGGCTATCTCAGCCGGCGTCCCGAGCCGGCCGGCCGGGATGTCGCGGATCAGTTCCTTTTCCAAGGCCGGATTGCGCCGTATCAGTTCCTCGGCCATCGGTGTGCGGATGGCGCCGGGGCATACGGCGTTGATGCGGATGCCCTTTGCCGCGTAGTCAATGGCGGCGGTGCGGGTGAGGCCGATGACGGCATGCTTGCAGGCGATGTAGGCCGCCTGTCCGGGGAAACCCGTCACGCCGCCCTGCGAGGAGGTGTTCACGATGGCGCCGCCGCCCTGCTTCAGCATTTGCAGGATTTCGTAGCGCATGCAGTTCCACACGCCTTTCAGGTCTACGGCCACCGTGCGGTCGAACTCTTCGTCGGTGATTTCCGCCATCGGGCGCTGCGGTGTCTGTATGCCGGCATTGTTGTGGGCGGCGTCCAGCCGTCCGTAGGTGGCGACCACCCACTCTATCATTTCCCTTACGGCCTGCGTGTCGGACACGTCGCAGCGGTAGGCTACTGCCCAGAGGCCCTCCGACTGCAGGCGTGCGGCCTGCGCCGCGGGCTCCTGGATGTCGGCCAGCACGGTGGTGTAGCCTGCCCGGGCAAAGGCTTCGGCGCAGGCCAGGCCGATGCCCATCGCGGCGCCGGTGACGAGGGCCACCTTGCCGCTTGCAGATGAAGTCGTTTCCATATTCATGAATGATTAGTGTTCTGCTGCAAAGGTAGGCGGCTCGGCGGAAAACGGCTTTGCCCACCGGCTCAAAGAATTTTGCCCGGCGGCTCAATCCGTATGTCGCGACCCGCCCGGCTTCCCGTCCCTGTGTAGGGCGAAAAACCGGGCGGACCCTTGGCGACGGGGCGGGGCGGCGCGGCCAGTCGCCGGCGTGGCGGCACGCGGCCCCGTCGCCCCTCAGACTGTGCTCCCCGCTGTCGGCGGACAGCCGTAACGCTTCTTGTAAATCCTGGAAAAGTGGGACAGGTTCTTGAATCCGACCTGAAAGCAGACGTCTGTCACCTTGTCGTACCGGCCGGACGCGAGCAACTCGTGGGCGGCCTCCAGGCGGCGGTTGACAATCCACTTCTGCGGCGGGAGGTCGCTGACCTTCCTGAAGTCGCGCTTGAAGGCCGCGAGGCTGCGGCCCGTGTAGGCGGCCAGCTCTTCCAGGGACAGGTCGTACCTGTAGTTCTCGTTCATGTATTCCAGCAGGTCTACTTTCCACGGCGCGGTGAAGTCGAAGAGCGAGGCATACAGACTGAGGTCGGTGTGGAGCAGGATATACATCCCCTCAATCATCTTCAGCCTGAGCAGCTCCTCGGAGGGGCGGACGCCCGAGTCGAAAAACGGCAGGACCGACTCGAACAGGCTCTTGACGTCGGGGCGGTCGGCCGGCAGGCGCAGGAAGCTCCGCCGGTCGCGCTCCGCCCGTTCCGGCAGCTCCCCTTTCCGGGCCAGGTTCTGGTAGAACTCGCGCAGAAACCTGCGCGAGAACTTGAGCACGACGGAGCGGTAGGGCACGCCGTTGCGGATGCGCTTCTGCAACGTCATCCGGTGGTCGCGGCGCATGAAGGCACATTCCCCGGCGCGGAGGACGTGCCGCTCCCCCTCTTCCGTGATTTCCAGCTCGCCCGAGCAAAGGTAAATCAGCGTGTGTTCCCGGTTGGCGTGCGTACATTCCCGGTTGTCCGTGAAATAGCTGGCGATGAACACGTTCGAGTAGTCAAGGACTTTCAGTTCTTCCATACAGATATTGGCTTAGCGGCTATAAAGATAACGAAGAAAGGGCAGGACTATTTTGCCGCGCGGCTCAAAAAGTTTTGCCGTGCGGCTCACTGCGGTCCGCCGTCCGGGCGGCCGGCGCGGCGGGACCGGCAGGGGCGGGCAGGGCGTCAGCGCCCCGTGGCCTGGAGGTACTCCCGTTTCTTCACCTCGTATTGCGCGCAGGCCTCGACATACTTGTCCCGGCTCTGCTGGAAGAGGGTCTGCGCCTCCAGCCAGTCGCTCATGGTGGTGGTGCCGGCGTGGTAGCGGTCGGTCTGTAGCCGCAGGTTTTCCGTGGCCTGGCCGATGGACTCGATGGCGATGCGCACTTGCTGGTAGGCGTCGGTCATGTTGTTCCACGTGTTCTGCATGTTGATGGTCAGCCGTTCGCAGCCGTCGCGCAGGTTGTTTTCGGCCGTCTGCACGGCCAGGCGGCTGCGCTTGACGCTGTGCGAGCCCTCCCACCATCCGCTCAGGGGGATGGTGACCGTAGCGAAGCCCGCCCAGTAGGTGCGGTTGTGGCTGAGCAGGTTGTCGTAGAGGTAGCCCCCGCCTATGGCCACGGTGGGAAGGTTCTTGCCGACGGCGATGCGGTGGTTGGTGCGCTCGGCCTTGAGCTTGGCCTGCAGCAGGCCGTACTCGGGCGTGAGCGGCAGCGCCGTTTCCGGTTGGCGGTAGAGCGTTTCGGGCGACGGGGGGAGGGAGTCGGTGACGCGGAAGGCCACGTCGACTTGCGCCGTGTCGCGGCCGATGTATTGGGCCAGCAGGCGCCGCGACAGCGCGAGGGCATTGTCGACGCTGATGCCCGCGCTGCGGGTGTCGTTCTGCCGGAGCCGCACTTGCAGCAGGTCGTTGCGGTCCGTGACGCCGGCTTCGACGGCGGCTTCCACGTCGGCGGCCATGGTCGCGAGCTGGGCCGCTACGGCCTGGAGCGTTTTCCGCTTTTCCTTCAACAGGACGATTTGCCAGAAGTATTGCTCGGTAGTGAGGCGCACCTCGTTTTCGGCCTGCCGTCCTTGCAGGCGGTATTTCTCGACATTCGTCTCGGCCAGCTTGTTGCCGTTCACGATTTGCCCTCCGGTAAAGAGGGGCATCGAGGCCATTACGCCGCCGGCCAGGCCGTTTTTCATCATTTCCATGCCCACTCCGGGCGCGGCCTCCATTTCGAGCAGGGGGCGGCTGGCCAGGAAGCCCATGCCCGTGGCGCTGACGGACGGGAAGTAGTGGGTGAAGGCTGCCCGGCGCTGGTGCTCGGCGTCGGCGAGCTCGTTGGCGGCGTTTTTCATGCGGACGTTGTTCTGCAGGGCCAGTTCGACACACTCGTCCAGCGTGTAGGCGGGCTGGGCCGTTAAGGCCGCCGGGAGCGCGGCGGGGAGCAGCGTCGCGAGGACGGTTGCTATGCGTTTTGCGATGGATTTCATAAGAAAGAAGTTCGACAGATGGATACCGTCGGCCGGGGAAGGGTCGGCGTATGGTTGTTTTCTACGTTTCACTGTGCCTCCAGGGCTTCGGCGCGGAGGCGGCGTTTCGTCGACCCGCGGAACACGAGCAGATAGGCGCAAGGCAGTATGGTGAGGATGAAGACCATGGTGATGAGCGTCCCGTAGCAGATGACGGTGCCCATGGGCATCCACAGTCCCGAGCGCCCGAGTATCATCGGAACCACGCCCATGGAGGCCGCGGCCGAGGTCAGAAAGATGGGCCGCATGCGGCGGGTGGCGGAGTGGTAGATGGCGTCGGCCGCGGACAGCTGCTGCGTGGCCCGCAGCTCTTCGGCGTAGTCGAACATGATGATGCCGTTGCGCACGATGATGCCCATCTGGGCCACGATGCCCAGCACGCAGGTCATGCTGAAGTCCACGCCCTGAAGGAGCACGCCCACCGCTGTGCCGAAGAGGCAGAGCGCCAGGCTGGCGAACAGCAACAGGGCGAGGCTGACCTTCCGGAAGTGGAAGAGCAGGATGAAGAAGATGACGGCCGCGGCCAGTACGAGGCCGTTCAGAATCATCGGGAGCTGCTCGTTGTTGTTTTCCTGTTCGCCGCCGTAGCTGACGGTGACCCCCTGGCTCAAGGGGATTTCTTTCATGAGCTCCTGGACGCGGGCGTTCATGGCGGTGGCGTTGACGCCGCGTTCCACGTCGGCCTGGACGGTGACGGTGCGCAGTCCGTTGCGGCGTACCAGCTGTCCGTCCGTCCACA
>OHMX01000106.1_pt1 | contig 46342 bp, 32 predicted proteins | sample 1569471 | NCBI WGS metagenome assembly OHMX01 (sample SAMEA3879547, study PRJEB24766) | human gut metagenome | biome: human-associated habitat; feature: feces | place: USA | collected 1985/1987
GGCAGCGTCAACCAAACCGGCGCTGGCGTACTGGTCGTCGAAGGTCACGTCGGAGTCATAGAGGTAGTTCACCGAAGCGCTCTGGGCCTCGCTGACGAGGTCGGCCAGGCTGGCGAGCAGCTGGTTGTGCTCAATCTCCGGCAGCATGGCGTCAATGACATCCTGAGATACCGGCGTGAAGGCCCACTGGTTGCCTTCGCCCGTAGAGTTCCACTGTACGAACTGCATCGAACCGTCGCAGTGACCGAAGTTACCGTTCTGGTCCTGGATGCGGAAGAGCGTGCCCTGCAGCCAGGGGAAGGTGAACGTAGCCGTCGACTCTTCGCTCGTCGTGAAGATGACAGACGTACCTGTACCTGCATTTACGAAGCGGCCCGTCTTCACGTTCTTCAGCTGATAGCGGTCGTTGCCGGCGTCGACTACCTGCCAGATGTAGCGGGCATCGGCAGCCGTCAGCGTCTCGGGAATCGTGTAGTTGGCCGTACAACGCACGTTGGCGCCGTCGTCATAAGCGGCATCCTGCGAACGCTGGCTCTTCATGATGTAGTAGCCCGGCGTTACCTGTACGCGGCCATTGGCCAAGGCCTCGGAAGCGGCAACGAGCATATTGTACACCTCGAGACAAACATCCTCGGAAGGCAGGTCAGCTCCTCCAAGCGCATCGCTATAAGCCAGGAAAGCAGCTTCCAACTGATCGTAAACCTCCTGCGAAACGCAACCGGGCGTGGTGCCTACGGTGAACGCTGTCTCACTCCAGCCGCTGGGGAAGAGGGCTTCGTAGGCCTCGTTCATCTTCTCGTAATTAGTCTTCGCGCGCTGCGTAGCGTTGTAGACGAACCAAGCGTTCGTGTCCTGATAGCTGCTGACAGCGGGGTTGCCCCAATAGCAAAGGAAGTTCACCGTGCCGTCATCGTCGACCTCTGCCAGGGCAAAGATCATGGTAACGCCTTCGCTACCTGCCTGACGCTCGGCATTGAAGCCGGCGCGCTTCTGGGCAGTGGTCCAAGTGTTCCACTGGTCTTCGCTGGTGAAGCCGTTCGTAGCCACGCAAGCCGTAAAGTGAAGGGCTTCCGAGCGGGCCATGGTGTAGGCGTTGTTACCGGACACGTACTGTCCGTTATACACGCTCCTGAGGACGTAAACCGTAAAGGTCTCGCCGTCATTGTCGACGGTACCGTCCTCCTCGAACTGGTAGATACACGTCTCGTCCGGCGTCGTAATGCCTGCCCCGGAGGCCGACAGATACTGGTCCGGATGCCATTGCGCGTAGGTACCATGCTTGATGGCGTAATTGGTGCCGGTCTGGATCTCCGTCACGGGATTTTCGGTGTCTATATCCCACGTGACATCACTGACCTGCGCCAACGCCGGCGATGCGCCTGCGGCAAAGAGCAACAGGAACATCGCAAGAAAATTGTAGATTTTCTTCATTGCTGATTGGTTTTAGGTTTGTTGAACATTATGAGAATTAAAAATTTTCCATAGGAAATCGCATGTAAATTTACTGTTAAGAATCCGAACTCAAAAATATTTCGGTCATTATTTATCAACATTTAACATTCATATATTTCCCGCGCTCTTCCGGAACTGTAAAAAGGGCGGCGAACAGGGGCGCGGACGGGACGCCAGTATCCAGCAGTGCGGTCGGTTAGCCGCACCGGCGGCCCGGGTGGCGCCGGGCGAACGGGGCTAAGGCCCGTACGGACGGGGATAGGGCGAGTTCTGACGGGAATAGGGCCCGTGTCCGGGGCAACCGGCCGGCGGCGCCGGGCCAGCGGGCACGAAAAAGGCCGGCCCCGCGGAGGGACCGGCCGGACCGCGCCGGAGCGCGGCGGACAAGGGTTCGCGAACGTTACTTCACGAAGACTTTCTGGCCGCCCACGATGTAGAGACCTGCGGGCAGGCCCTTCGTAGCGGTGGCGGCGGGCACGCCGCTGCGGAGCTTCACGCCGGAGAGCGTGTAGACGTCGACGGGACCGGCGGACGGGCCGACGGTCGGCGCGCCGGGGATGGCGTTGATGATGCCGTCGATGCGCAGCTCCCTGTCGCCGACCACGTCGGTCTGGGGCAGGGCGTCGCTGAGGTAGCCGCCTCCGGCGGCCACTTCGTCGTCAGCGTTCGTGATCTGCACTTCGCCGTCGACCAGGATGCCGTAGCCGACGCCCGGACGGATGGCGGTGGGAGCGGCGACGAGACCGTTCTGCGTGAGCGGTTCGTAGCAGTAGGTCACGGTGCTGTAGAACTCGTCGAGGTCGAAACTGGTCAGACCGAACATGAAGGTAGCCCCCTCCGTGTCGTTCTCAATGATGAAGGGCACGCCGGCCTGCACCTGGCCCTCTTCGTAAAGGGAGAGTTCCAGGTAGCGCTGGCCGTCGTCAGCGACGCGCTGGCCCTCTACGCGGTAGATGCCGGGCGAGCTGAAGTAGACGTTGATGGGGAAGGGCAGCGTGACGACGCGCATCGAGTTGGGCTGTACGTCGAGAACGTGGGAACCTTCAAAGAGGTCGACGGGCACGAAGACGAGGTTGGAGTTGCCGCCCTGTGCGCTCCAGTTGACGACGGCGCCGGAGGGGTCGGCATTCACATAGTAGCCCTCGACGAGCTGGAGGTTGAAGACGCCGGGCGTTCCGGAGAAGACGCAGCGCAGGCCGTCGGCGCTGTTGCCCATGGGCAAGGCGTTCGAGAGGTCGAGCGTGTCGGGGTCGGCCACGTTCTTGTAGACGTTGGTCAGGTAGTGGCCGGTGCCGAGGTTGCGCAGGGTGAAGGCACCGTCGTCCGTGCGCTCTACGCGCCAGAGGAGGTTGAGGCGGGAGCTGTAGAAGTCGTCGTCGGCGTAGCCCCAGTTGGCCGTGGCCTCGGTGCCGGCATTGTCGGCGTAGAGGTAGTTGCCCTCGGCGGCGCCGTCGGTGCCCTGGAACTGGATGTAGTAGAAGCCGTCCTCGGGCACGTTGAGCTTGTCGTTGAATTCGGCCAGTGCGGCATGGACGCGCTGCGTATAGGTGTCAATCTGGTCGAGCGTGAGGTTGACGCCGGCTATCTCGCTCTCTATTTCGTCGAGCACGGCGGTCAGTGCGGCAGCGGCGCCGGCCTGGAAGTAGCCGGGCTCGTCGCCTTCCTCAGCCGCGGCGGCCTGGGTGCGGGCGTTCTCGATGAGGTTGTTCAGGGCCGTGGGGTCGGGATAGGCCTCGTTGAAGGCGTCGATGGCGGCCTGGAGGTCGTCGATGACCGTCTGCGTGACGGTGCTGTCGGCCAGGGCGGCCTCGGCCAGGGCTATCTGGCGGTCCAGCTCGTCGCGGACTTCCTGCGGGATCATGTCGTAGAGCGGGTTGTGGCCGCCGTCCTCGTAGAAGCGCATCTCGCTGACGTACCAGCAGACGCCGGCGCCGTGCCACGTGTTGTCGAAGGTGCCGAGCACGGTGAAGCGCAGGTGCTGCACGGGCTTTTCAAACTCGATGTGCATCACGGCCGTGCTGCTGTCGCGGCTGCCGGTGGCAAAGCGGGTCGTGTACTGGTAGACGACGGAATCCTTGCGGAGCGTGTCGGTCCAGACGTCGGCGAGGGGGTCGTCGTTGGTGACGAAGGCCACGTAGAGCGGGTTGTTCTCGGCCGGCTTGCTGTGGCGCTGGGAGAACTTGACGAAGAGTTTCTGCACGGCCTTGCCCAGGTCTACCTGGAGGTAGTGGTACGTGGTAGCGTCGTTGTTGCTCCAGGCCGTGTGGAAATAGGTCTCCAGATTGCCGTCGCTCAGCTGGGTGAACTGGTCTTCGATGGCGTAGCCCTCACCGGACTCAGGGGCATTGGTCTTCATGAGGGCGGGGTCGGCCAGGCCGTCGGAGGCATACTGGTCGTCGAAGGTGACGTCGGAGGCGTAGATGTGGTTCAACCGGGCGCCGCGGGCGTCGGCCAGGGTGGAGCGCAGGGCGGTCATGAGGCGTTCCTCGGCCACGGCCTCGGTGAGGCTGGCAATGACGTCATCGCTGACGGGCGTGAACTCCCACTGATTGGCCGTATTGCCTGCGGAGTTCCACTGCACGAAGTTGTTCGAGGCATCGCAGTGGGCCATGTTTCCGTTCTGGTCCACGATGTCGAAATAGCGGGCGGCGTCCCAGGGGAAGGTGAAGGTGGCCGTGGGCTCCTCGGACGTGGTGAAGTCGTTGGACGTGCCGGGGCTGGCGTCGATGTAGCGGCCCGTGGAGAAGTTGCGCAGGCGGTAAGCGCCGTTGCCGGCGTCGATCACCTGCCAGATGTAGCGGGCGTCGGAGACGGTGTAGGTCTCGGGAATCTCGTAGTTGCCCGTGCAGTGTACGATGGAGCCGTCGTCATAGGCGGCGTTGCTCGAACGCTGGCTGCGCAGGATGTAGTAGCCGGGGCTCACCTGCACGCGGCCGGTGGCCAGGGCCTCGGCGGCGGCATTCAGCTGGTCGGCGACGGCCAGGAGCTCCTCGTCCGAAGCATCGGGGCGGCCGCTGGCGTCGAAGTAGGCGTTGTAGGCTTCCATGATCTGGTTGAAGAGCGCTTGCGAGATGCAGCCGGGCTCGGTGCCTACGGGGAAGCTCGATTCGTCGGGGCTGGCGGTGCCGAAGAGGGCGTCGTAGGCGTCCTGCATGAGCTCGCGGGCCGTGGCGGCGCGGGGCGTGGCGTTGAGCACGAACCAGGCGTTCGTGTCGAAGTAGGTCCAGAAACCGGGGTCGCCGTAGTAGCAGATATAGGTGAAGAGGCCGTCCTCGTTGGGCTCGGCAGAGGCAAAGACGAAGGTCTTGCCGTCCACGCCGGGCTGGGCGGTGTTCTGCGCGGCGCTGCGGCGCTGCAACTCCGTGAGGTCAGCGAGGTTAGTACCCTCGGGGTAGCCCGTGGCCAACAGGGCGGTGAAGTGGAAGGCGTCGCTGCGCGAACGGACGTAGCTGCCGCCGGAAGCCAGGTACTGGCCGTTGCCGACGTTGCGCAGGATGTAGAGCGGGAGGGTTTCGCCGTCGGTCGTCACCTGGCCGTCCACCTCAAACTGGTAGATGGCATAGACGTCGGGCTCGGTGATGCCCGAACCGTTGACGGACAGGTACTCGTTGGGCTCGAAACCGGCATTCGTGCCGTGCCGCAACGCATAGTTCACGCCGGGCTCAATGACCGTAACGGGGTTGTCGCCGTCGACGTCCCACTTCGTGTCGGAGTCCTGCGCCAGCGCTGTCCCGCCGGTCATCAGCAACAGGCAGAACAGGGAAAGAAAACGATAGATTTTCTTCATGGCTGTGATGGTAATTAAGTAATGAAATGAATTAGGAAGACGGGGGCCGCCCTACCCTGCCCCGCCGCACACCTATAATCTATAAGAGCGCGGCGGCGGGCGACGGGAAAGGAGCACCGCGGAACGGCCGCACACCTATAATAATATAAGAACATACAAAAAAGGCCGGCCCCGCTGGGGGCCGGCCTGTCCGCGCAGGGCGCGGAATAGGGTCTATCCGATGAAGATTACTTCACGAAGACTTTCTGACCGCCTACGATGTACAGGCCGGTAGGCAGGCCCTTCGTGGCGTCGGCAGCCTTGACGTTGCCGCGTACCTTCACACCGGAGAGGGTGTAGACGTCGACCTCGGCCGCGTTGTCCACAACCGTGGCGCCGCCGATGGCGTTGATGACGCCCTCAACGGGGATGGAGAGGCTACCGACCTCTTCGGTCTGCGGCAGTTTGTCGGTGAAGTAACCGGTTCCGGCGGCGACGGTCTCGCCCTCCAGGAGGAGACGGACTACGCCGTCTACCAAGAGGCCGCGGCCGGCGCCCGGCGCTACCTCGGAAGGTGCGCTGACCATACCGTTGACTTCATCGGGCTCGTAGCCGTGGTCGCCGTTCATGATTTCCTCGAACGTTGTGCCCATGGTCAGGGATACCAGGAAGGTTTCCGATTCCGGATTGACCACGAACGGAGTACCTGCGGTCAGGGTTTCGCCTTCCTCGAACGGTACCATTTCAATGTAGCCCTTGCCGTCGGCGTCCGTTCTCAGACCGAGCACCTTGTAGGCAGTCGGCATGGCGAAGCCACCGTCTATGTCGTAGGGCAGGCACATAATCTGCATGCCGACAGCCGGCAGGTTCACGTAGGTTTCGCCGTAGAAATTCAGCTCGTCGACGGGCTCAAAGTCGAAGCAGGAGTTGGCGGCGGAGCCGTTCCAGTTCACGATGCCGCCCTCGGGCGCAGCGTTGATCCAGCGGCCGTCATACATTTCGATGTTCATCATGCCCTCGGAGCCGGCATAGCCGATGCGGAACGAGTCGGGCTCGAGCGAGTAGTTCAGGGCAACGGAGAGGCCGACGGTGGAAGGATCGGCGGCGTCCTCGAAGGTGTTGCCGAGGTAGAGGCCGGTGGCCACGTTGCGGAACGATACGGAACCGTCCTCGTTGTGGCTGAGGTACCAGATGGCATCCAGGCGGCCTTCCAGGTTCTCGTCGCCCTTGTAGCTCCAGCGTGCGGAGGCCGTTTCGCTGGCGGCGGTGGCGTAGATGTAGTTACCATTACCAGCGCCCTCGGGCGAGGTGCTCATGATGCGGTAGTAACCCTCGGCCGGGATGTTGAACTTGTTCCGGAAAGCAGCCATAGCGGCCTCGAGTTTGTCGGTATATTCGGCAATCTGCTGCAGGCTCAGACCGCCAGCCATGGCGCCTTCCACTTCCGTCACGACGGCGAGCAGAGCGTCCTTGGAACCTACGGCGTAGTAGCCCACCTGGTCGCCCTCAAAGGCGTCCTCGGCCAGCGAGCGGGCCTCGTCGACCAGACCCTGGAGCGGGCGCGGGTCGGGATAGGCGGCTACGTAAGCATCCCAAGCGGCCTGGAGGTTGTCGAGGAGTTCCTGGGTTGCGGCGCTGCCGGCTACGGCCGTTTCAGCAGCACTCAGGGCAGCGTCGAGAGCGTCCTTCACGTCCTGCGGAATCTCGGAGAGGAGCGGGTTGTCGCCGCCATCCGTATAGAAGCGGAGTTCGCTCAGGTTCCAGAACGGACCGCTGCCATTTGCCATACCGCCAGACGGGTGAGCCGTCCTCGTTACGACGAAGCGGAGGTTCTGAACCGGTTTGCCCAAATCAACGCGCAATACGGCCGTCGTGCTGTCGAGGGCAGCGTTCGTGAAGTGTGTCGTGTACTGGTAGATAATCGTATCTCTGAGCAACGTATCCGTCCAGACTGCGCTCGCGGGATCTTCACCATCGGCCGGGGCAACGAGGGCCAAGCGGCGCGGCGTGTTGTTGCGGTTGTTGTGACGGTCGGAGAACTTGATGAAGAGGTTCTGAACGGCCTCGCCCAAGTCAACCTGCACCCAGTGATAGCCAGACGTAGGAGCGTCGTCACCTCCGCTCCATCTCGTGTGGAAGTAGGTCTGCAGGTTGCCGTCGGTCAGGCGAACGAACTGGTTGGCAACATCGTAGCCTTCATTCGGCTCGGGTGCATTCGTCGACATGTGGGCAGCGTCAACCAAACCGGCGCTGGCGTACTGGTCGTCGAAGGTCACGTCGGAGGCGTAGAGGTAGTTCTTCTTACCGTTCTGCACCTCGGTCACGAGTTCGGCGAGCGCGCTTTGCAGGAGGTCCTGCTCAACGGCCGGGCGCAGGGCCTCGACGGCGTCGGCAGAGACGGGCACAAACTCGAACTGGTTACCCGTGCCCGTGGAGTTCCACAGCACGAACTGCATCGAGGCGTCGCAGTGACCCCAGTTGCCGTTCTGGTCCTGGATGCCGAAGTAGCGGCCCGAAAGCAGGGTGAAGTTGAACGTGGCGGAGGGCGTCTCGCTCGTCGTGAAGATGACGGACGTGCCGGCACCGGCGTCCATGTAACGGTTCGTCACGAAGTTGCGCAACTGGTAGCGGCCGTTGTCGGTAGCCACCACTTCCCAGATGTAGCGGGCGTCGGACGTCGTCAACGCTTCGGGCACAGCGTAACCCGTGGAGCAGCGCACGTTGGCACCGTCGTCGTAAACGGCATCCTGGCTGCGCTGGCTCAGCATGACGTAGTAGCCCGGCGTTACCTGAACGACGGAAGCGTTGAACGTTTCCTGAGCGGCATAAATCTGCTCGATGACGGCATTCAGCTCTTCGTCGGAGAGGCTCAAGTCGGCAAAAGCGGCGAAAGCGGCTTCGTAGGCAGCCTGCATGGCGTCGATACCGGCCTGAGAAACGCAGCCCGGCGTCGTGCCGACCGTGTAGCTGTCGGGATTGAAACCACTGGAGAAGACCTCGTTGAAGACTTCCTCGAACTTCTCGCGCGCCGTCTTTTCACGGGCCGTCACGGGACAAACGAAGAAGTCGTTCACATTATAATAAGCGGCGATGAGCGAAGAGCCATACACCAGATAAGTCGGGACAATGGAAGTCAGGTCGGCCTTGCAGAAGACGAACGTCTGGCCGATGCCGGCGGCGAGCTGCTCCTCCATGACCATGTTGTAGAAGTCCTTGAACGTGTACGTGCCGTCCCAAGATGCGGGCGCCGTACCGCCCTTGCTCAACTCGGCCGTAAAGACGAACGCGTCGGCTACGGAGCGGGAGTAGGTGGCCGACTCCGTGAAATAGCTGCCGTTGTTCACGTTGAACAGGGCATACGTAGGCAGCGTGCCCACCGTAGGCACGTCGATCTCGCCTACCCGGACGAAGTGGAACACACAGGTTTCGTCCGGCGTAGCCATCCACGAATTGCGGTTGCTCAAGTAGGAGTTGGACCCCGTAAAGCCGGTGTTGACACCGCCACGGATGACCACGTCCTGGTCGACAGGAATCTCTGTCACGGAGTTACCGACTTCGTACACGAACTCAGGCGACTGGGCCGATACGGACAGGGTTCCCATCACGAACAACAGCATCATGGAAAGAAAAGTAGTAAATTTCTTCATAGTGAAGCTGATTTAGATGAGTGAAACAATAAAACAAAAAAAGATTTTCGGGGGTAAATTTAAGCAGACCTTTTTGAAGAAAAGCTAAAAAGTATTTTCCACCCCCCCGATTTACATTTTCTTAACTTTTCACCCCTTTCAAAAGACACTCCATGTCACAAACCGGCTCTTCGGACAGACCGACGACCTGCGGCCGGTAGCCCGAGGGGCAACCCGACAACCGGGAACAGGGCCCGCTGCCTGGGACGGAAATCCGCCCGACGGGCCGCGCCGGAACGGGCCCTATTCCCGTAAAAACGGGGCTAAGGCCCGTAAAAACTGGCCTTAGCCCCGTGCGTGCGCCGACCGTCGGCGCTACCCGGCAGCCCGACGCGGCAAAGCGGCCCCCAATCGGCGGCGCTGCGGGCCGACGGGGACGCGGAAGGGAGAAACGCCGGCTGGACTGCGGCCCCGTCCGGGCTGGGGCACAAAAAAGGCCGGCCCCAGGCGGGACCGGCCTCGCCGCGCCGGAGCGCGGTGGATGAATGACGGGAAGTTACTTCACGTAAACCTTCTGACCGTTGATGATGTAGAGGCCACGCTCTGCGCGCTCTACGCGACGGCCGTCGATGGTGTAGATAACCGGAGCGGCGTCCGTGCCGGTCGTCACGCTGTCGATGCCGTCGACAACGGGACGGTCGAACGTCAGGAGGACGGTGGAGATATTCGTCGTAGCGGTGACGTCGAAGGTGACGCTCGGGGCGCTGCCTTCCCAGGTCTGGTCGATAAGCGTGCCGACTGTGGTCGTTAAGCCGAACTTGGCGGCGACGAACTCAATCTTCGTGATCTGGTAGCCCTCGGGAGCGGTGAAGGTCAGCGTGCCGCCGCTATATACGCGCAACTGCGGACCCAGATTGAAGTCGTTCCACATGCGAGGCGGCGTCGTGGTGCCGTCCGTAGCCGTCAGGACTACGCCGTCCTGCTCTACGCGATAAATAGGAACGTTTCCATCGTTGGACAAGGGCAGGCCCCACGGGTTCATGGTGAAGTCGAAGCCCACGCAGCCCTCGGGCACGTCGAGCGGTTGGCGCACGGTGTAGGTGGCGCTCACGACGTCGCTCACGTTGCCCTCGGCGTCGACGGCAATGGCCTTGACGGTGGTCGTCTCGGTCAGCGTGAAGGGCGCTTCGTAGAGGGTAGAGGCCGTCGTGGGCTCGGTGCCGTCGGTCGTGTAGTATACGGTCAGGCCCTCAGCGGCGGAGAGGCTCACCTCAACGCTGTTGTTGTAAGCGCCGGCTTCGGGCGAGAAGGTCGGTTCGGCCACGTCGACGGGTGCTTCCTCGAGTTCGCCGGAAACGACAACATTCTGCACTTCCCACGTGCCGGCAACGTCGGCCGTAGAGGTGTAGACAAAGGCCAACTGGATGCGCTGACCGTCGAAGGCGGAGAGGTCGGCCGTCGTGGCGCTGAAGGTCCAGGAATTACCGGAGGCCCACTCGGAAAGGGTCAGGTCGGTCCAATCCTCCGTGCCCTCCACGCGGGCCTTGACGGAAACGGCTGCAGCCATACCCTCGGCACCGCCGAAGAAGTTGCCGGCGTGGTCGAAAGCGAGCTGCGAATTCGTGGAACCGGTCAGGTCGATGACGGGAGAGATGAGCCAGCTCTCGGCGGCATAGTTCGTACCGCTTACATAGGCGGAAGCCTTCATGTAGCCGTATTTGGTGTCGGCCTTCCATACATAAGAGAGGCCCTCGGCAAGGCTCACGTCGTCAACCGTGAAGTCCCCCTGGCCGTTGGCAAACGACTCGGTGAAGATGTCGTAGCGCTCAGGCTGAGGAGTGGGGTCGGGCGTTTCGCCGCCACTGCCCAGGGTGACCGTGACGGTGAACAGGCGCGACGAACCCGTACCGTCGAACGTGACGGAAGCGGCCTCGCCGGTCCAGCCGGTGTTCAGGTCGATGTCGGTCCCGTCAACGGCGAACTTGAATCTGCTGCTGCCGTCAGCCGTGAACTGAATCGAGGAAATGGTCTCGCCCTCGGGAGCGGTGACCGTCATCGTGTTGCCCTTGTAGGTACGGAGCTGCGGACCGGTCCACATGCGGGGCGGCGTGTCACCGGTGGCCTTGTCGAACGTCAGCGTGACGCCGTCCTTCACAATAGGCGCAGTGATGTTTCCGGCATCGGCTGCACCTTCTTCGTTGCTGCCGATCGGAAGTCCGAACTCGTTGGCTCCGAAGTCGAACTTGACTTCCTGCGCGGAGGCCGTGACGCCGACGAGGGCGAACAGGAACAGCGCGCACAGGGTCTTCAATACGTAAAATTTCTTCATACGTCTTGTGGTTTTGAGTTAATAATGTGAACTGTAAACGTATGGTGCAAATTTACGAAATAATCGGCGGAAGCGGTGCGCCCGTTTTCTGCTTTTCGTATTAAGATTTTGTAAAGATTAGGAAAGGCGGAGGCGCAACGGGGCCTGCGCGGGCAGTTGCGGCGCGCCGGGGAAGCGGGATGGGCGGCCGGACCGGCCCTGCGGCACGCGGCGGACGGGGCGCAGGCCAAGAGGAATGGGCGACATCGCGCCGCCCCCGGCCTCAGCGCGCGGCGATTGGGGCGCGGAAAACGGTGCGGCAGTAGTCGCGGAAATAGGCGTTGAGTTCGCGGGCCGTGCGGTGGCCGGCGCCGGGTTGCCCCAGGAAACGGTCCACCGTGGCCCAGAAGCGCGGACCGTGGTTGCGCTCCACGAGGTGCGCCAGTTCGTGGACCACCACATAGTCCACGAAGCGCGTGGGCAGGAGCATGAGCCAAAGCGAAAGGTTGATGTTCCCGTCGGCCGAGCAGCTGCCCCACCGGCTACAAACGTTCTTCACCGTCAGCCGCCGGTAGCGCAGCCCGAAGCGACGGGCCGCATCGTCGAGCCGTTGCGGCAGGACGGCGAGGGCCCGGCGCCGCAGCAGTTCCACGACAACGCGGTTGGCCCACGCCTGGGCGGCGGGGCGCTCCAGGGGAAAGCCGGCGGGGAGAACGACGACCTGCCCCTCCGCCTCCTCGCGGAGAAAGGCGCGGGGACCGTCGCCGGGCTCGAAGCGCAGGCGCACCCAGTCCGTCGACAGACGGAAGCGGGCGTCGATATGGAAACGGAGGAGCGAACTCATAGCGCAAGCCAAAAAAGCCCCATGCCGAAAGGCACGGGGCGCTGAATGGAAGTTGTCCCACTCCGATTCGAACGGGGACTGAGAGAACCAAAATCTCTAGTGCTAACCATTACACCATGGGACAAACTCAGGGTCGTTGCTAAACGACGGCGCGAAGTTACGAATTTTTTTCGGGAATAACCAAGCCGCCGGCCCGATTTTTTCTGCGCCCGATTTTTTCGCCGCCGGAATAGGCCGCACCGCCCGGGGGCAACGCGGTTTCAGCCGGGAGCAACGCGCCGGCGGCGCTGGCGGCGGCCTCGACGGCGCGGATGTTGCGGAGCAGGCCCTCGTACTTGGCGCGGCGGACGGCGCTGCGGCGGAAGAGGGCGCGGTACTGCTCGGGGCTGAGGCGGTGCCAGTCGGCGGCCGTCATGGCGCGCAGGGCGGCACTGGGCTGGAAGTCCGACTCGGGCGTCGGCGGCACGTGGCGGTTCCACGGACAGGCCTCGGCGCAACGGTCGCAGCCGTAGATGCAGCGGCCCATCTGCCGGCCGGCGTCGGGCGGCAGCGGGCCGCGCTGCTCGATAGTGAGGTACGACAGGCAACGGCGGGCGTCGAGACCGTCCTCCGTGAGGGCACCCGTCGGGCAGGCGTCGAGGCAGCGGCGACAGTCGCCGCAGCGCGAAGCCATGGGCGTGTCGTAGACGTCGGCCGGCCGCCGCACGACGAGCTCGCCCAGAAAGACGTAGCTGCCGTAGCCGGGGACGACGAGCTGACGGTTACGCCCCGTCCAGCCCAGGCCGCAGCGCACGGCCCAGTAACGCTCGTCCACGGGCGCCGTGTCGCAGAAGGGGCGGCCGTCGCGGTCCTCCTCGAGGCCCAGGGCCGCCATCAGCTGCCGCAGGCGGCCGCGCACCACGTCGTGATAGTCGCGGCCCAGGGCATAGCGCGCCAGGGCGTAGCCGTCGGGGTGGAGCGCGGCCGCCGGGGCGTAGGGCAAGGCGACGGCCACCACCGTGCGCGCCCCCTCTACCAGTCGGCAGGGGTCCAGGCGCAGCGCCACGCGCCGCTCCAGGTAGTCCATCGCCCCCTGGCACCCCGCGGCCAGCCAGCGGCGCACGTAGTCGGCGCAGGGAGCCGCCACGGGACCGGCCGGGGCCAGCCCACAGGCGCAAAAGCCGAGGCGCGCGGCCTCGGCTTTCACTTGTTCGCTATATATTATATCGGTCTCGGACATGTCGTTTCCTTCAGTCGAACACCCGGAACGCGTAGCCCTGCGACTGGAGCCAGGCGATGGCCCGCGGGAGGGCGTACAGCAGCTTGTCCTGGCTCTTCAGCGAGTCGTGGAACGTGATGATGCTGCCCGGGCGGGCGTAGCGGCGCACGTTGAGCAGCACGTCGCGGCCGTTCAGGCGGGTGGAGTAGTCGCGGGTCACGAGGTCCCACATCACGACGCGGTAGCGCTCGCGTATGGCCCAGTACTGCTGCCACTTCATCCAGCCGTGGGGCGGACGGTACAGGTCCGTGTGCAGGTAAGCGTTCGCCTTGTCCACGTTGCGCACGTAGGAGCTCACGCCGTGGCGGAAGCCGCCGATGTGGTTAAACGAGTGGTTGCCCAGCCGGTGTCCCCGCTCGCGCACCATCTCGAACTCGCGCGGATGCTTGCGCACGTTGTCGCCCACCATAAAGAACGTGGCGCGCACGTCGTAGTGCTCCAGCACCTCGAGCACCCAGGGCGTCACCTCCGGGATGGGGCCGTCGTCAAAGGTCAGGTAGACGGCGCGCTCCGTGGGGTCCATCCGCCACAAGGCATCGGGATAGAGCCAACGCAGGAACTTCGCGGGCTGCTCAATGATCATAGGCCGGAACCGTAACCGCCGAAGCCGCCGGCCTGGAAGGCGGGGGCGCCGTAGGCGGGCTCCTGCTGCGACTGCAGCCAGTTGAGTACGGCACGGGCGGCCAGTGAGTTCTCCGCCGCCATCAGGCGCTGGTCGAAGGCGGCCGCGGCCTTCTCGTCGCTGCGGCGCAGCAGGTCGGACGCGGCGTAGGCCACGCGGAGGTCGCGGTAGCAGTCGCTCAGCAGGCTCTGCACGCGGTCCTCGCCCAGGCTGCTCGCCCAGGCCAGTTGCTGCAGCACGCGGTTGCCCACGGCCTGGGCCACGCGCGCCGCCTCCTTCTTGTCGCCTGCCTGCAGCCAGAGGTCGGCTATGTTATAGTCGTATTCGTCGTAGGGAATGTTGGCCGCGGGCAGTTCCTCCTTGCACTTGCGCAACGCCTTGAGGGCCTTGTCGCGCTTGCCCTCGCGCAGCAGCTGCTCCACGAGGATGCAGAACATGTTGCGGTGCGTGGCACACATACGGGTCACCGTTTCGTCGAGATAGATGCCCGGCTCCTTCACGTTGCCGTAGCGGAAGCGGTTCACGAGGTTGTCGTACATCCGCTCCGTGTCTATCACCGTCTGCGGTTGTCCGTCGAGGCCGCGCGGGTGGCGGAACGGCGTGATGCGGTAGGCCAGGCCCTCCAGTACGAGGTAGTCGTCGAGGCCGGCGAAGTTGTTCGAGCCCAGGCCGCCCAGCGTCACGGACATGTACATCGGGCGTTTCCAGGCGTTGCGGGCCAGCATTTCGTAAATCATCATCTGGCTCTTCGTGATATTCCCCTTACCGCGGAAGGAGATGGTCATGTAGTCCGGGATAGAGTCCGGGCCGTAGGGCAGCATCATGCCCGACTTGCGGATTTCGTCCTTGTCCACCATCACTACGACCGAGTCCGTCGGCATCACGCCCGGCTGGTCGTTGCGTACGCGGCCACGGATGTAGTGGTCAATGAGGTACGTCAGTTCGTAGGTGTTCACCCCCGTGCGGGCTTTCACGCTGTCCAGCTCGGCGCGCATTTCGGGCTTCACCTCGTAGTAGTCGAAGCCGCGGCCGCGGTTGTCCACGTACTCGTAGCGCGACCACGCGATGGGCAGGGGCGCCGACTCGTAAGCCTGTCGGCGCATCTGGTCCGTGTACCAGTCCGTCTGCAGGTACGACAGGTTGCAGACGCGGGCGTCGGTCCGTTTGCCCTCCGTCTCCTGGGCGTACCAGAGGGGGAAGGTGTCGTTGTCCCCGTTCGTAAAGATGATGGGCATCCCCTTGTCCGGCAGCGTATTGAGATAGTTCAGGCCGAAGTCGCGGCAGGCGTAGCGGCCCGAGCGGTCGTGGTCGTCCCACGTCTGGCTTACCATCTGCAAGGGCACGGCCAGGGCTACGACCGTGGCCAGGCCGACGGCCACCTTCTCGTCCACTTTCGGGATGCGGCGCAGCCAGTGCCCCAGGGCCGCCACGCCCAGGCCTATCCAGATGGCATAGGCGTAGAACGAGCCCGCATAGGCATAGTCGCGTTCACGCGGCTGGCTCGGCGTCTGGTTCAGGTAGAGCACGATGGCCAGACCGGTCATGAAGAAAAGGAAAAAGACCACCCAGAACTGCTGCACCCCGCGGTGTCCGCGAAACGCCTGCCAGAACATGCCGAGCAAGCCCAGCAGCAGCGGCAGACAGTAGAAGACGTTGCGGCCCTTGTTCTCCTTCAGCGCGTCGGGCAGGGCCGACTGGTCGCCGTAGAGGGCGTTGTCTATAAAAGGTATGCCCGTAATCCAGTTGCCGTTCTCCGGGCCTCCGTGGCCCTGGATGTCGTTTTGCCGGCCTGCGAAGTTCCACATGAAGTAACGCCAGTACATATAGTTCACCTGGTAGCTGAGGAAGAAGCGCAGGTTGTCCATCTGCGAGGGCATTTCGCCGTACGACGTCTCCGGACCGTAGGGCGTGTCCCACTCGGCCTCCACCTCGTGCTTGTCCACCCCGCCGAGCCACTGCTCGTAGTTGTCCGCGTGGTCCGGGGAATACATGCGGGGGAAGAGCATCTTCATCGGGCCCGGGTAGATGGCGCCCTCCTGCGTCTCCATGCGGTCGTAGCGGTCCGGTTCGTCGGCCGACTTCTTCTCGTGGCGTTGCAGGCGCGAGCCCTTCTCCGTCATCACCGTCAGGGCATACTGTTCCGTGCCCGTGCGGTCCGTGTAGGTGGCAAATCGCTGCTGGCCCGTCACCGGGTCCGTCGTCAGCTGCCGCTGGTAGCAGGGCACCGACGTGTAGGCCTGACCGTAGAGCAGGGGCGTCTCGCCATACTGCTCGCGGCCCAGGTACGTCCCCAGGGTGAACACGTCCTCCGGCGAGTTCTGGTCCATCGGCGTGTTCTGCGTCGAGCGGATCACGATGACGGCATACGACGAGTAGCCAATCATCAGCATCAGCATACACAGGAGCGACGTGTTGAGGAAGCGTTTCCGCAGCACGTACTCCCCGTCCTTCCCGCGGCGATGCAGGAGCCAGGCCAGGCCGGCCAGGATCAGCGCCCCGAACACCACGGCCAGCCAGCCGTGGCCCAGGAAGAAGGGAATGCCCAACAGGCCCACCGACAGCACGTAGAGCACCGAGATGAGCCGGCGGTTCGTTCCGCTCGTGCTGTATATGGCCGCCAGCACCACGCCTACCAGCACAAACAGGTAGACCACCAGGCCGCTGTTGAAGCCCAGGCCCAGCGTGTTGACGAAGAACAGCTCAAACCAGCCGCCCACCTTCACGATGCCCGGCACCACGCCGTAGAGCACCGCCGCCACCAGCAGCAGCGAGATGGCCAGCGCCCCGAGCGAGCCGCGCGTCGTCGCCTGCGGATGTTTGCGGAAGTAGTAGACCAGCGCAATGGCCGGCAGGCAGAGCAGGTTCAGCAGGTGGACGCCGATCGAGAGGCCCGTCAGGTAGAAAATCAGCACCAGGTAGCGGTCCGAGTGCGGCTCGTCCGCGTGGTCCTCCCACTTCAGGATGAGCCAGAACACCAAGGCCGTAATCATCGACGAGTAGGCATAGACCTCGCCCTCCACGGCCGAGAACCAGAACGTGTCGCTCCACGCATAGGCCAGGGCGCCCGCAGCGCCGGCCGCCATGATCAGCACCGTTTGCCACGGCGAGGCGGGCACGCCGTCCTTGCCCACCAGCTTACGCGTCAGGTGCGTCACCGTCCAGAACAGGAACAGGATGCACACGGCCGACATCAACGCCGACATCAGGTTCACGCACAGCGCCACCTGCGTCGGGTCGCTGGCAAAGAGCGAAAAGAAGTTGCCCGTCAGCATGAAGAACGGAGCGCCGGGCGGGTGCCCCACCTCCAACTTGTAGGCCGTAGTGATAAACTCGGGACAATCCCAGAAACTGGCCGTCGGCTCCACCGTAGCGCAGTACGTGAAAGCCGCAATGGCAAAGATAACCCAACCCGTTAGGTTGTTGACAAGATGATACTGTTTCATGAATGAAGGAGAAACACTTTCGTTGATGAGCTTCATTTTACGATACAAGGTGCAAATATAAATAATTCCCGCGAGCCGCTTCGCTTTTACGTCGTTTTTTTGCGTATCGGCCCTGCCCTGCCCCGCTCCGCAGCGGCCTGGGGCACAGGCGGGCAGGGACCGCGCCGCCGCCCCGTGGCCTACGCAAATCGGGCGGCCCGTTGGGGTCGCCCGATTTTATCGGAATGCGAGAATGTGCGGATCAGTAAGCCACGCGGTCGAGGACCACCGTCTCCGTACCCGTGTTGTAGGTCAGCTGACCGATTTCGTTGTACTGCAACGTGTAGGTCGTGCCCTCAGGAACGGACACCAGGCCCTTGCTCGTCACCGTACCGGTACCAGTCGTCTTGTCGTAGCTCCAGAGGCAGTAGTCCTGCGCGTTGCCCACGACGAACTGGCCGGACAATGTTGTGGTAACGGGCTGTCCCTGCTGGTCGTAGCCGACCAACTTCTCCTGGTCATAGATGAGATAGAATATGTAGGGAGTGCCGGCGCTGTCCTGGCCGTACCAATAACCGGCCAGGAGGCTCGGGTACTTCGCGCGGGTCAGCGTGAACGTACCGCAGAGGGCGTAGTCCTGGAACGACCGCCACGAATTGTTATACAGGAAGTCCATGTCGACGGACAGTTGGTCGGCCGTGCGGTTGTAGGTCACGTAGCCGCGGGCCGGTACCATGGATTGCAGACCTACGAGATAGGCCACCTCGGTCTGAGGGAACTCCAGGTAGGCCACGCCTGCCGTCGCGTCATAGGATTGCAGTTTGCCGGCCGGCGTACATACGGGGTAGTTGGCCGGGAGACCGAGTGTGTTGACGTCGGTGGCGACGCTCGTCACGTTCCACACGGTGTCGCCAGCTGCGCTGAGCGTGATGTTCAATTCATGGAAGTAGTCCTTCACGAAGTCACCTTCCGTAGCCGTCTGGTCGGCCACCCATACGCCCAGGCCGGGGGCCTCGGCGGGGTATGTTGCGTGGTCCGTGGTGTCGAACTCGTCGTTACAGGAAGCGAAGCCCAGACAAGCCACTGCGGCCACGGCCAATGTTTGAAATAACTTTTTCATTGTGAATCGTTTGCTTTGGTTCTACATTAATTCCAGTTGGGCTCGAGGTTGGCGTTCATCGTCAGGTCGTTCAATGGAATTTCCCAGGTCCAACGGATGTTGTCGGCGGAAATATTCCTTCCGGCAATACTGGTATTCGTACCCTTCTGCTGGCCGGCGGCGGAACATGTGAAGCCCTTGTTCAGGCGCTTGTAAGCACTGAAGACGAGGCCTTCGCCGATGAACTCGCGGCTGTACTCGTTGCAGAGCTCGTCGAGGAAGTTGTCCGTGGTGGTCAGCTCGGCGGCGCCGCGGGCGTCGTGGTGCAGGGCGTTGTAGTAGGACAGGGCCGTGGCCGTGTCGCCCAGGCGATAGGCAGCCTCGGCGGCGATGAGGTAAGCCTCGGGCGAGCGGAACACCTTGGCCATGTTATAGTTGTCCGACGCAGCCACCTTCAGGTTCGGATTGCCCGGGTACTTGTAGAGCAGGTAAACGAAAGCGTTGTTAATGTCGCCGTCCGTGTAGTAGGCCGCATAGCTCCAACCGGCCGAGAACGTGGCATTGAAGCGGATGTCGGTGGCGTCGTAGAGGTTGAGGGCCTCGACGGAGGGATAAATCAAAGGCACGTAGGCATTGATGCCGAGCTGCGAAGTCAGGGAAGCGTTCAGGCCGGTGTAGTTGGACCAGGAAGCGCCCCGCTCCTCGGTGGACTGGTACGGCTCGAAGATGATCTCCGTACCTTCATCGTTGAGCCACATGCTCTGCAAGCCTTCGACCGTCGTGATCAAGGGATATTCGCCGCTGGCAATGAGGCTGCTGGTCAGCTCGAGGGCGCGGTCGTAGTCGCCCGTCGTCAGGGCCACGCGGGCCTCCACCATGTCGATGGCAGCCGTCGGCAGGAGGTAGTTGACCACGGCACCGGTCAGGTAGCGGCTGGGGTCGCTGCCCGTCATGTAGCGGCGGGCAAGGTTGAGCTCGCTCTCTATATATTTATAGGTACTGTCGAGCGATTCGCGGGCAGGCATGTAGTCCACGTCCATCACTTCCACGATGGGCAGGCCCAGCTGCTGCTTGGCCTGGGCGGCATCGTAGCGGTCGGTGAAGTAGGTGGCCAGGCGCTGGTACATCATGGCACGCACCAGGTGTGCCTCGCCCAGAATCTGGTACACCTCCGCGCTGTCGGCGGCCGTAAGCCCCTCGGCATCGGTCAGCACGCGGGGCACGTACTCCAGCACGGCGTTGGCGCGCAGAATCACGGTGTAGTCGTTGGCCCACTCGGTGGTGGTGGGGTCGGTATCGCTGTTGTTGAACAGCCAGTTGAACATCGGGCCGTTCTGGTTACCGTCCTGATTGGTCAGGACGAAGTTGGGCGTCTGCATGTCGCTGTTGTCGAAGCCGTAGACACTGCGCAACGTCGTGTAGAGGCCCAGACGCCAGGTTTCGGCGGCCGCAACGTTTCCCGTCATCTCCTCGGGATTGGGATTCGTCGGCGAGTTCTGATCCAACTCGCAGGACGTCACCAAAGGCAGGGCGAGCAGGGCCAGCACTGAAAGTTTGGAAAGTATCTTATTCATAATGATTGGCTTAATAATTTATGTTGTGAATGAGAAACCCGGCGTTAGAACGTCACCTGTACGCCGAGCGTATACTCGCGGGTGTTCGGGTAGGCGCCCATGGACAGGTTGGAGTCGATTTCCGGATCGGCACCCGTGTACTTGGTCACGGTGAACAGGTTGCGGCCGGTGGCCGTGATGCGTACGCCGCTGATGAAGCCGGTGGCGCTCATCCACTGCTCGGGCAGGTCGTAGGAAAGGGTCAGGTTCTTCAGACGCATGAAGGAAGCGTTCTCGAGCAAGTGGGTATCGAACTGACGGACGGAGCCGTAGGCCGGCTGGAGCGTCAGGTCGCCCGGGTTGCGCCAGATGTCCTTCACGACGTTGTCCTGGTTGAGCTGCGTGATGAACTGGTAGGGGTTGTTCGAGAAGTAGGCGTCGTTGTTCAACAGGTACTTGCCCAGCACGTAGCTGAAGTCGGCCGTCAGGGTGAGGCCCTTCCAGGAGGCCGTCAGGCCGAAGCCGCCGGAGTGGGGGGCGTAGTACTTCTTGCCCGTGGACTGCAGGAGTGCGTTCTCGTCGAAGGTCTTGGTCATGGTCTCCGGGTTGTAGTCGTAACCGGGGTCGCCGCTGTAGCCTGGCTTATACCACATCTGCTCACCGGTATTCTTGTCGACACCGGCATAGATAGGCATATAGAAGAGCGGGCTCTCGCCTACGCGGTAGAGGATGCTGGTACCGGGCCAGTAGTACTCGTCGAGGCCGTTGAAGAGCTCGGTAATCTTGTTCTTGTTGTAGGTGTAGTTGCCGTGAACGTTGAGGTAGAAGTCCTTCGTCTTCAGCACGTCGACGCCGAACTCGAGCTCGATGCCTCGGTTGTTCATGGAGCCGACGTTGCGAACGACGGAGCCGAAACCGGTCGTATAGACGGTGGGCACGGCCTGGAGCATGTCCTTCGTGTCACGGTTGTACCACCCGAAGGCAAAGTCAACGCGATCGAAGAGACGGACGTCGAAGCCGATGGACGTCTGCACCTGGGTTTCCCACGTCAGGTTCTCGTTCTCGAGCTGGCTGAAGTAGTAGGCCTGGCTGCCGCCGTAACGGCTCAGCGTACCGAGGGCGAGGTGGTCGTAGTTGCCGATGGCGCTGTTACCGGTGGAACCGACGTCGGCACGCACCTGGAGGTTGTCCACCCAGTCCACGTCGCTGAGGAAGTCCTCGCTCTTCATGTTCCACATGACGCCGCCGCTGAAGAAGGTAGCGGCCTGGTTGTCGCGACCGAAGCGGGAGCTCTTGTCGTTGCGGACGGTGAAGTTGACGTAGTACTTGTCGGCATACGAGTAGTCTGCGCGGCCGAAGAAGCTGAGGTACTCATATTTATATTCGGAGTAGCTCGGCAGGGAAGAGTTCGTCAGACCGGCACCCAGGTTCACGAAGTTGTCCAGGCTCTGGCCGTTGGTCATGGCGCCAAAGGACTTGTACGTGGTGCGGATGCCTTCCTGTCCGGCGAGCAGGGTGATGTTGTGCAGCTCGTTGAGGGTGAACTTGTACTCGGCGGTGTTGGTGATAGTGAACTGGACGTTGCGGCTGAACGTCTCCTGGGCGCGGCCGTTACCCGGCGAATAGGAGGGAATCATCTTGGAAGCGCCGCGCGACTCGATAGCGTCGAGGCTCAGCTGCGAACGGAGCGTCAGGCCCTTCACCGGCGTCAGCTGCAGGTAGGCGGAGCTGACGGTGCGCAGGTCGTTGCTGTAAACGGGGTTGCCCCACGCCATGTATTCCGGAGAAGTCATCTGGCCTACGGGGCTATCGTACCTGTTGAGGCGCTCACCGTTGGGACCGTAGGGGCTTACCGTCGGGTCCATGTACGTACCGAGGATACCGCCGTTCACATAGTTAGAACCATTATAAGTAGCGTTCGAGGCGGCGCGCTCGTCGTAAGCGAGGCTGATGTTTACGCCGTAGTTCAACCAGTCGAGGGGTTTGGAGTCGATGTTGGAGCGGAACGTGATACGCTTGAAGCGGCTGCCGCGCACGACACCGTCCTGCTTGAAGTGGGAAGCGGAGGCGTAGTACGTGGTGCGGTCGTTGCCGCCGCTGATGGAGAAGTTGGTCTCGTACATCGGGACGTTCTTGTCGAACTGATAGTCCTGCCAGTCGGTGTTGTTACCGCTGAGCTTCGCGGCATAGTAATCCTCGCCGCTGATCAATCCGAGCGAACGCTTGAAGTCGAGGTAGTCGGTAGCGGTCATGGGGTCGCCGATGCGGCGGGCCAGGCTGCTCCAGCCGATGCTCTGGCTGACGGTGACGCGGGCCTTCTCGTGGGCGGAGCCGCGCTTGGTCGTAATATAGATGACACCGTTGGCGGCACGCGAACCGTAGATGCTGGTGGCGGAGGCGCCCTTCAGGACGGTGACGTTGGCAATGTCGGCGGAGTTCATCATACCGAGCACGGAGCTCGAAGTGGGCACACCGTCTACGACGAACAGCGGGGTGTTGTCGGAAAGCGAACCGATACCGCGGATGGTGGCGCTGTAACTGCCGGACGTAATGGCGGCACCCGGGTCACCGGAGCTGCTGAGCACCTGCAGACCGGGTACGGAACCCTGCAGTCCGTCGAGCGCGTTGACGGTAGGCTTGTAGGCTATCTTCTCACCGCTCACGGTGTTGACGGAACCGACAATCGTTCCGAGCTTCTGGGCCGAACCGTAACCCACAATGACGGCTTCGCCGAGCAGGTTTTCGTCTTCCTCGAGCACAACGCGTACGTTGGCTGCGACAGACACGGTCTGCGCTTTCTTACCGATGTAGGTCACCTTCAGTTCCTTCGCCGAAGCGGAAACATTGTTCAGGGTGAAGTTACCGTTCTCGTCGGTCACGGCCACGCCCTTCTCGCCTTCCACGCGTACGGACGCTCCGACCACCGGTTCCCCGTTGGTGTCGACGACGCGACCCGTCACGCGCTTCTGTGCGGAAACGGCTGCCACTCCCAGGAGAAAGGCTGTTCCCAAAAGCACTAACTTCTTGTTCATAATATCACGATTAAATTAAACATTGTGTAGTTATCTTTCCAAAGTTCCGGCGGGGCGTCAGCCTTGGGAGAAAAGGACGTCGGACGGCTTTCGTCCACCTGCCGAAAAACGTAATTTCTGCAAAAGTAGTTTTAATTTTTTTACTGACCAACAAAAAATTATTTTTTTCGCGATATTTTTAACACAAGGCTTATTTTCGGGGGCAAAAAGCAAGTTGGAGACACCATTTTTGGAGTTGTAACAGAATCTTCATTCATTTATACAAAACGGCAGCCGCCGGGGCGCCGTGCGGGGGCCGGAGCGGGCCGGAACGCGCACTGCCCCGCCGGCGCTGGGGAAGCGGCGGCGGGGCAGTGCGGCAAGGGCGGCGGAGCGGCGGGCTCAGGGCCGGGCGTCGGCGGCGAAGAGGTCGGGCTCGGCCTCGGGCAGGAGGCGGAACGAGCGGCGGTGGTAGGGCGTGGGGCCGTAGCGGCGGAGGGCCGCGCGGTGGGCGGCGGTGGGGTAGCCGGCGTTGCGGTCCCAGCCGTACTGGGGAAACTCGGCGTGGAGCCGGTGCATGTAGTCGTCGCGCCAGGTCTTGGCGAGGATGGAGGCGGCGGCGATGGCGGCGTAACGGGCATCGCCCTTCACAATCGTGGTCCAGGGGACGCTGCCCCAGGGCCGGAAGCGGTTGCCGTCTACGATGACGTAGCCGGGGACGGGGCTGAGGCCGTCGAGGGCGCGGTGCATGGCCAGGAAGGTGGCGCCGAGGATGTTGAGGCGGTCTATCTCTTCGGGGCCGGCCGTGCCGACGGCCCAGGCCACGGCGTCGCGCTCGATGTCGGCCCGGAGGGCGTAGCGCCGGCGGGCGCTGAGCTGCTTCGAGTCGTTGAGCCCGGGGTGGCGGTAGTCGGGCGGGAGGATGACGGCGGCGGCGTAGACGGGGCCGGCCAGACAGCCGCGGCCGGCCTCGTCGACCCCGGCCTCGACCAGGCCGAGGGCGTTGTAGTGGGACAGGAGCATGGGCGGGAGGGATATATATTATTATGGTATGGCGCCGGGGCGGAGGGCGGAGCCTCAGAACATGCGGCGCACGCGCTCGATGCCGTCGGCCAGGGCGTCGACTTCGGTCGGCGTGTTGTAGAGGGCGAACGAGGCGCGCGCCATGCCTTCGACGCCACAGCGGGCCATGAGGGGCTGGGCACAGTGGTGGCCGGTGCGGATGGCGATGCCGAGACGGTCGAGCAGGGTGCCGAGGTCGAGGGGGTGGATGCCGCCGACGTTGAACGAGACGACGGCGCCCCGGGCCGCCGCGTCGCCGTAGACGCGGAGGCCGGGGATGGCGCGCAGCCGTTCGAGGGCGTAGGCGGTGAGCCGGTGCTCGTAGCGGGCAATGGCCGGCAGGCCGAGGGCGTCGACGTAGTCGAGCGCCACGGCGAGGGCGTGCGAGCCGATGTAGTCCGGCGTACCGGCCTCGAACTTGTAGGGCAGGCGCTCGTAGGTGGTGTGTTCGAAGCTGACGCGGGCAATCATCTCGCCGCCGCCCTGGTAAGGGGGCATGCGGTCGAGGAGCGCCTCGCGGCCGTAGAGTACGCCGATGCCCGTGGGCCCGTAGACCTTGTGCCCGCTGAAGGCGAGGAAATCGCAGTCAAGGCGCTGCACGTCGACGGGCTGGTGGGGGACGCTCTGGGCGGCGTCGACCAGGAGGTGGGCGCCGTGGGCGTGGGCCATTTCGGCCATGCGGCGCACGGGGTTGACGGTGCCGAGGACGTTGCTCACGTGGGCCACGCACACCAGGCGGGTGCGGGGACCGAGGAGGCGCTCGAAGGCGGCCAGGTCCAACTCGCCGACATCGGTCATGGGGACGACGCGCAACACGATGCCGCGACGCTCGCGCAGGAGCTGCCAGGGCACGATGTCGGAGTGGTGCTCCATGACGGTGAGGACGACCTCGTCGCCCTCGTGCAGAAAGGCCTCGCCGTAGCTGGCGGCCATCAGGTTGAGGCTCTCGGTCGTGCCGCGGGTAAAGACAATCTCGGCGGCACTGCGGGCGTTGAGAAAGGCCCGGACGCGCTCGCGCGCCGCCTCGTGGAGGTCGGTGGCCTGCTGGGAGAGGAAATGCACGCCGCGGTGGACGTTGGCGTTGACGGAATAATACTCGTCCGCGATGGCCTGGACCACGGCCCGCGGCTTCTGGGTGGTGGCGGCGTTGTCGAGGTAGACGAGCGGCCGCCCGTAGACTTCGCGGCTGAGGATGGGAAAGTCGCCGCGCACTTGTTCTATATCATACATGGCGGATAGTCGGTTGGGTTGGGGAAGGAGAGCGGGCGCTCAGGAACAGAGCGCGCAGCCGTGGCAGCGGGAGGCAACGCCGCGGAAGCGGTTTTCGACGAGCTGCGAGAGGCGGTCGCGCAGGGCCTCGGGCGTGACGCGGAGGAGCACGTCGTTGATGAAGGCATGCTGGAGCAGGAGCCGGGCCTCGGCCTCGGGGATGCCGCGCTGGCGCATGTAGAAAAGGGCGGATTCATCGAGTTTCCCGACGGTGGAGCCGTGGTTGCACTTCACGTCGTCGGCATAGATTTCGAGCATGGGCTGGGCGTAGGCGCGGGCCGAAGGGGAGGCGCAGAGGTTGGCGTTGGTCTGCTGCGAGAGGGTCTGTTGCGCGCCGGGCCGCACCAGGACGTGGCCGGCAAAGGCCCCGACGGCGCTGCCGTCGAGCACATACTTGAAAAGCAGGTCGCTGGTGCAGCGGGGGGCGGCGTGCTCGACGAGGAGGTTGTGGTCGACGCGCTGGCGGCCGGCGGCCACGACGGCGCCGTCGGCCTCGAGGACGGCACCGGGACCGAGCAGGCGGAAGTCCGCGCGGCTACGGGTCTGGCCGCCGGTCAGGTTGACGGCGTGGCAGACGACGTGGCTGTCGGCCTCCTGCGCTACGTAGAGCTGGTCGAAACGGGTGTTGCGCACGTTGGTCTCCTCGACGGCACAGAGGTCGAGGCGGGCGCCGCGGCCCACGAAGGCTTCGACGACTTGGGTCGTCAGGTAGCGCTGCCGCCCGGGGGCATGGTCGCAGAGCAGGAGGCTGGCCTGGGCGTCGTCCTCGAGGACGATGAGCAGGCGGCGGTTGGACATGAGGTCGGCGCCGGCGGTCGAGAGGTTGACCAACTGGAGGGGCCGCTCCAGGCGGACGCCGGCGGCCACGTGGACCAGGAGGCCGTCCTGCACGAGGAGGGTGTTGAGGGCCGTCACGGCGTCGTATTCGCGGCCGGCCGCACGGCCGTAGCAGGCGTCGAGGAGGTCGGCGCAGCGGGACGCGGCCTCCACCAGCGAGCAGACGGTGACGCCGGCGGGGAGGGCGTCGGCACCGGCCGGGGCGGGACAGACGACGTCGTTCACGACGAAGCGGAGCGTCGTGGCCAGTCCCGGCACGCTGCAACGGAAGTCCGCGGCGGGGTCGGCGGCGGGCAGGACGCGGCGGAGGTTGAGGCCGTAGTCGGGGGCCAGGAGCTGCCCGACGTCGGTGTATTTGTAGCGCTCCACGCTGCGGCCCGGCAGACCGTGAGCCTCGAGGGCTTCGGCGGCGGCGGCGCGGCGGGCGTTGAGCACGGCGCACGAGCCGGCCTCGAGCAGGGCGCGCTGCGAGCGGTAGAGTTCGAGATATTGCTGTTCGCTTGCCATGGCCGTCAGTCTTTCAGCTCGTTCTTAATCCAGTCAAAGCCGCGCTCCTCGATGGCATAGCCCAGCGAGGCGTCGCCTTCGCGGACAATGCGGCCGTCTACCATGACGTGGACGAAGTCGGGGCGGAGGTAGTCGAGCATACGCTGGTAGTGCGTGATGACCATGGCGCTGGTGCGGGGGGTACGGAGCGTGTTGAAGCCCTCGGCGACTATGCGCAGGGCGTCTACGTCGAGGCCGGAGTCGGTCTCGTCGAGGATGCTGAACAAGGGTTCGAGCACCGCCATCTGGAAGATTTCGTTGCGCTTGCGCTCGCCGCCGCTGAAGCCCTCGTTGACGCCGCGGCTCATGAAGTGGGCGTCGAGCCCGACGAGCTTGCGCTTCTCGCGCAGCAGCTTGAGAAACTCGCCGGCGGGCAGGGGCTCCTGGCCGTGGTACTTGCGCTTGGCGTTGACGGCGGCGCGCAGGAAGTTGGTCATCGAGACGCCGGGAATCTCGACCGGGGCCTGGAAGGACATGAACAGGCCTTCGTGGGAACGGTCCTCGGGCGAGAGGGCGAGCAGGTCCTTGCCGTTGAAAGTGACGCTACCCTCGGTGACGTCGTATTTGGGATTGCCGACGAGCACGTTGCTGAGCGTGCTCTTGCCGCAACCGTTGGGGCCCATGAGGACATGGACCTCGCCGTCGCCGATATGGAGGTCGACGCCTTTCAGGATTTCCTTGCCTTCGACAGAGGCGTGCAGGTTCTGGATGGTTAGCATAAGTTTCGTTCAGGATTACGGTTGTCCGCAGCCGGCTGCGGGGCGCCCTGCCCCACTCCGGCCCGGACGGGCAAATTTAGGGATTTATTTTGACACGGGCAAGGCCTGCGCGCGCGGCCCGGGGCGCACCGCCGGCCCGGCGGGCGGGGCGGACCGACCGAACGGACCGGCGGGGACCGGCGACGGAGCGGAACGGCACGGCCCGAAGCGGGGCGGCGCGGGCGGAAATCCGCGATGAAATCGGGGAAAACGGCGGTCCGCCGGGCCCGATGCCCGCCGCGCGGGGCGGTAGCGGCCACGGCGCCTCACCCCGCCGCCCGGCGGCCGGACGCGGCGGCGGAAGGTGGCGGCGCCGGGAGCGGGACGGGTGGACGGGGACCGGCGGCGGAGACCGCTGTGCCGATGGAACCGCCCTTTCCGGACGCGGCGGCGGGTCGGGGATGCGATGAACGCGGCCCGTTTCGCCCCACCCCGGCCCGCGTCGGCAAGGCCGGGGGACGCTCCCCGCAACGGTCCGCCCCCGGCGGCGAAGCGAGGAGGCGGCACTGCGGACAAAGGGGGCGGCAGAGCCCGGCGCGGCGGCGGGACGGCCGGAGACGACGAACCCCGTCGCCGGCTGCGGTGACGGGGCGTGCGGATACGATAAAGGGAAGCCCGCGTCGTGGCGAACCTCCCGGTTATCTTGAGCTTTATCCCGCCGGATAAAAGTGGTGTGAGAGAACTGAAACCTTCAGGGCCTCATGGGTGTTTTAATAAGCAAGTGACGTTTTCACCTTTGCCGCGCCGCGTTTCGGCTTGGCGGATTTATGTAGCTGTCTATTCTTGTGTCTAAATATTGAGTACCTGCCGGATGAAATCCTCGGACATGGTCCCCGTGAAGTTGAGGATGTTGAACTGTCGCTCGGGGTCGACGAGGAGCACAACGAGTTCGAGGAGGACGTCGCCGCGCCGGCGGACGTAGATGGAGAGGCGGTCGCGCTCGGCGTAGGCGCTGTAACGGCGGCGGTTGTGGCGGGCCAGGTCCTCGGCCTTGGCGAAGAGTTCGCGGGTACGGGCGGTGTCGGGGGCCGTGACGAAGCGGATGCTCTTGAGCTGGGCGAAGACGCGGCGCGCATCGGCGTCGTGCCGCACGGTGTCGAGCTTCATGATGCGCTCCATCATGGCGGGACTGATGGTCTTGCAGACGAGGGCGTCGTGCTTGCCGTAGAGGGAGAGGTAGCGCGAGGCGAAGTCCTCTTCACGCTGCGCGTGGGCGGGAAGAAGCCCGGCGAGCACCAGGAGCAGGGTCAGGACGATTCTCATTTCAACACGGCGCTGTGAGTACGGACTGCGGCGCTGTCGGCCTTGGCCGGGCGGCTGGTATCGAGGACGTCGCGCAACTCCTGGAGGCCGTCGCCGAGCACTTCGTAGGCTTCCTGCGGATTGTCATAGGAATCCTGGTAGGCGGCGGCATTGTAGTCCCAGACGGGCTGGGCATCGCGGCGCTGGAAAGCGTGCTGGGCGACCGTGCCGAGCAGGGCAACGATGGCGACGGAGGCGGCGGCGTGGTAGAGGGGACGGAGGCGGCGGCGCAGCGTCAGGGGACGGGCCTTGACCACGGGGCGCGTGGCTCCGGCCTTGCGGAGCAGGCGCTCGTCGAAGTCAGTGCCCAGGCCGGCGGCGGCCTGCTGCGTCTCATATACGAACAAGTCGCGGTAGCGGGCCAGGCCGGCGGGCAGTTCGGTCTGGCTGAAGAAGTCGCGGAGGATGCGCTCTTCGGCGGGGGACGTTTCGCAGGCCCAGTATCGCTCGAGCAGTTGTTCTATATACTTATAGTCCATAGTTTTCAATCTTTTCGTATTGTTTTCGGATAGCCTGACGGGCGCGGAAGAGGGTGACCTTGACGTTTTCCTCCGTGATGCCCATGATGTCGGCTACTTCGCGGTAGCTTTTCCCCTCGATGTCGCGGAGCTGCATGACGGTGCGCTGGGCGAGGGGCAAGCGGTTGAAGAGTTCGTGAACGCGGCGCAGGCGCTCGTCGTGTTCGAGGCGCTCGTCGGCGCGGAGCGTGCTGTCGGGCGGGTCGGCCGCGGCCTCGTCGAGGGAGAGGTTGGCGGCCTCGCGCTTTTGGCTGCGGTCGAGGGCCAGGTTACGGCAGACGGTGAGGCAGTAGGCTTCGAGCGACTGCACGCCGGCCAGCTCGTCGCGCCGGTTCCAGACGCGGAGCAAGGTGTCCTGCACAACGTCCTCGGCTTCCGCCGTGTCGAGCGTGATACGCAGCGCCAACCGAAAAAGTTTATCCTTCAGCGGCAGCAGGTCGTATCGGAAATCTATCACTTTCATTGCTCTCTATCTCTAAGACGGGTTCGCCCGAACAAAGTTACAAAAAAGGCGGACTTTTTTTCAGGAAAAAGTCCGCCCGGGGGAATTTTCGGGGATAGCGGCCCCGCCCGCACGGGAATAGGGCCCGTAAAAACTGGGCTAAGGCCCGTAAAAACTGGAATAGGGCCCGTGCGCGCGGCAACTGTCCGCGGCGCGGCGGGACCGGGGGTCAGTCCTTGCGAATGAAGACGAGGCCGGCGGTGTCGTTGCCGCCCTCGCCGCTGGCCTGCACCTCGATGTAGAAGGGCGTGCCGGCTTCAAAGGCGTCTACGCTGAAGGTGTAGCTGACGGGGCTGCCGGCCGTGGCGACGGCATCCTGCGGGACGGTGGCCAGGAGCTCGTCGCGCTTGTAGAGGCGGAGCTCGCCGAGGCGCAGGCCGTTCTGCCCGCGGGTGGGGACGAAGGTGACGCGGAAGCGGCCGTTTTCGGCCACCTTGCCGGTACACTCGAAGCGCCACGGGGCGGGCTTCGTCTGGATGCGGAGGGGTTTCCACTCGGCGGCATACTGTCCGTAGGCGGCATAGGCGGAATAGTCCGGCGCGGCATAGAGCGGCAGGGAGTAGTGGCGCGGCGTGACGACGGTGATGGCGCGGAAGTCGTCCTTGCGGCCCACGACAACGTCGCCCCCTTCGTAGAGCGGCGAGTGTACGGTGGGGAACGCGCCGTCCGTGGTGTAGCGAATCTCGGCGCCGGCTACGGACGGCTCGAGCCGGTAGCGGTAGCGGCCGTCGGCGGTGGGGCCGGACGCGGCTACGTGCGGCTCGGGCACGCGGTAGTTGCAGCCCTTATTGTCGAGACGGGCAAAGTGGGTGGAGCGGCGGCGGAGGAAGTCGGCGTAGTCGCGCGCGCTGTTGGGGCACCAGGCGATTTCGGCCAAGGCGAGCAGGCGCGGGAAGGTGAGGTACTCGACGTACTGCTCCGAGCGGTTTTCGTTGAGGGGTACGATTTCCTGCAACACGTCGCCGTGGATGAACTGGTCGCTCCAGAGGCAGGCCTGCACGCCCAGCACGCCGGACGCGGGGGAATAGTCGGGCATGGGCAGGGAATAGGTGCGCTCGGAAGTGAAGGCGGGCTGCCAGGTGGCGGCCTTCACCTCGCCGGGCGTCGTGCTCTCGGGGAAGTCGAAGTAACAGTAGGAGGCGGGCATGAGCACGGCCTTGTGGCCGGCGGCTATGGCCTGGGCGGTGTCGGCCGGGTTGTGCCAGATGGCGGCCACTACGGGCTGGTTTACGCGGCCACGGAAGATGATTTCCTCCCAACCGACGGCCGTGCGGCCCTTACGCGCCATCATGTCGGCCACTACGTTGGTGAGATAGCCCTGTAACTCGGACGCCTGCTTGAGGCCGAGGCGTTTCATCAGGGCCTGGCAGTCGGGACACTGCTCCCAGCGCGTGTAGACGGCCTCGTCGCCGCCGATGTTGATGTAGCGGGAGGGGAAGAGCGCCACTACTTCGTCGAGCACGTCGCTGAGGAAGCGGAGGGAACTCTCCTTGCCCACGCAGAGCAGGTCGCGGCTGATGAAGTGCTGCGTGGGGACTTCGTGCTGCTCGCCCGTGCAGCTGAGCCACGGATAGGCGACCACGGCCGAGAGGATGTGGGCGGGGAACTCGATTTCCGGGATGATCTCGACGCCGCGTACCCGGGCGTAGGCCACGAGCTCGCGGATGTCGTCCTGGGTATAGTAGCCGCCGAGCCGCTTCCCGTCGGGGCCGGCCCAGGCACCGACCTCCGTCAGGCGGGGATATTTCTTGATTTCCAGGCGCCAGCCCGAGTCGTCGACAAGATGGAACTGGAGCTTGTTGAGCTTATACATGGCCATCTCGTCAATATACTTCTTGACAAACTCCTTGTCGAAGAAGTAGCGGGCCACGTCGAGCATGACGCCACGCCAGGGACGGTTGGGCGCGTCCTCGACGGTGACGCAGGGGGCCGTCCACTCCTGGCCGCGCTGCCGCTCGCGGTTGTAAATCTGCGGCGGGAAGAGCTGCAGGAGCGACTGAATGCCGTAGAAGACGCCTGAGGCGTCGGCGCCGGTGATAGTGACGCCCTTCGCGGTGACTTCGAGGCGATAGCCTTCGGGACGGCTGACGAGCGTCGAGTCGACGCAGAGGCGGATGCCGGCCCGGCGGGCGCCCTCCTTCACGGCGAGGTCCCAGCCCGTGGAGCGGGCCAGGAGGTCCTGGAGGTAGGCGGCCTGCTCGCGCGAGGCGGCGTCGCAGCCGATGACGGTGCGGTCGGTGAGGCGGAACCGGCCCTCGGTCTGCTGCACCTGGGCGGGACGGGGAATGATGTCGACCGAATCGGCCGACGCGGCGGGCCAGACGGCGCAGCACAGGGCGCCGACGGCCAGCAACCGGAGGAAGAGGGGTTTGCGTTTCATATAGGTTTGGATTGGATTAGGACTCGAGTTTGCGGCAGTGGATGAGGACGTGGCGCCCGTCGCCGAGCGTGGTGGCGAAGAGGTAGTCGGGGCCGCCGTCGGCGATGCGGAGCCGGCGGCGCAGGGCGTCGGGCGTGGCGGGGAAGTTGCGCACGGCCAGGCTGGCACGGGGGACGTCGCGGCGCAGGGCGCGCAGCGACGCCTTGGAGAAGTCGGCCACGCGCACCGTGCGGAAGGCGCGGCCGGGGAAGGCGGGGAGCGCCGCGGTGCCGGTGTAGAGGTGGGAATTGGGATGGAGGGGACGCAGGCCGTAGCGCGCGGCCGTGAGGCGGTAGGCCCCGGCCTTGAGCAGGGCGGCGCCGGGCTCGTAGAGGTAGGGCCCCACCCCGTCGGCCACGGAGGCGGGCGCGGCGGCCTCCTCGGCGGGGCGGAAGACGAAGCGGTAGCCGTCGTCGACGGCATGAACCACGGGCCCGGCCGGGGCGTCGGCGCAGACGAGCAGGAGCTCCTTGCACTCGCCGGCGACGGCGACGACGTGGACCTCGGCCACGGCGCCGAGCGTCAGGACGGCGCGGTGCCAGTCGAGCATGGGCGAGAGCTTGAGCAGGACGACGGGCGCCAGGGCCCGGAGCCGCGGCAGGAGGGCGGCGACGTCGGGCTCGCAGTCCTCGATGAGCACCGTCTTGCGGCCGGCCCCGTCGCGGCGGGCGGGGTCGAGGAAGCAGAGGGCGGCGGGCGGCGCAACGGACAGGTAGGCGGCGGCGTCGGCCTGCACCACCTCGGCCTGCGGCAGGCCGAGCAGGGGAAAATTGTGGCGGGCCAGGCGGCAGAGCTCGGCGCTGCGCTCGACGTAGACGGCCCGCGCGAAATGGCGGGCCAGGAATGAAAAGTCCACACCCAGGCCGCCGGTGAGGTCGAGCAGTGTACCGCCCTGGGGACAGAGGCGATGGGCCAGGGCGGACTTGTAGCGCGCGGCGGGTTCGCCGGAACACTGCTCGAGCGAGAGGCGCGGCGGATAGTGCAACGCTTCGACGGCGGCCCACGACGGGACCTTCGTGCGCAACCGCTGCCAGCCCTCAATCTGGCGCAGGGCAAAGGCGCCGTCGACGTCGGTGCGGCCGGAGAGGGCCAGGGCCAGCGTCTCGACGCGCTCCGTGCGGTGGCGGGCGATGTATTGGGCGGTGAGGTCGGGCATGGGCAGGCGGTTGCGTGGGTGTGGAGAAAATGCGGGGGCCGGCGGACGCGGACGCGGCGGCAGGCGGTCAGCGTATCACCTTATAGCGGGCGCGGGCTTCGGCACGGGAACGGAAATTGAAGTGCCACCACTCGGTGAGCAGGACCTTGAAACCGGCGGCCTTCATAACGCGGCGCAACAGGCGGCGGTTGGCCAGGGCTTCGCGGCTCAGGCGGCCGGCGGCGAGCATACGGCTCTCGGCCTTGACGTGGGCCAGCTCGCTCATGTGGTCTATCTTCGTCCCCATGGGGAGGGTGTCGCCGGTCAGGGCGTCGCAGAGCGTGAGGTCGACGGCCAGGCCGTAGTTGTGCAGGCCGCCGCCGTTGCGCGGGTTGCTGACGTAGAAATACTGCGGGGTGCCTTTCACGACGTCGTACATCTTTTGCTGGACGGACATGGGGCGGGCGGCGTCGTAGACCTTCAGGCTGAGGTCGGGGCGGAGGCGCTTGAGGGCGGCCTGGGCCTTGCGGAGCGCCGCGGCGGCCTCGGGATGCAGGTAGGCGTGGTGCAGGTCGGTGTAGAGCACCCTGCCCGTGAAATTATCGGGCCGGGCATACATGAGGCTGACCCCTATCGTGGGGTCGACGCGCTGAAGGTCGACGAGGCCCTGGCGTTCGATGCTGCGCTCGGTGGCCGTCTTGGGAAGGGCGTCGCTACGCTGCGCCGCCACGGGCAGCGCCACGAGCAGCAGCCAGAGGGGGAGAAGTTTCAACATGCGTATGGGGCTTTTCCCTGCAAATATAGCGCTTTCCGCGGAAACGGAGCGGGCCGCGCCGCGATTTGCTGCCCGCGGCGCCCGGCCGGGCCCGCGAAGGGCTCAGCGCCACCGCCAGTATTTCCAGACAAAGCGCCCGGCGCGGAGGACGCGGGAGAGGAGGACGGGGCGGCGGAGCGACTTGCCGGCAATGACGAGGAGCACGGCCAGGAGTATGGCGCCAATGCCGAGCCCCTGGACGGGCGTGAAGACTTCGGAGAAGACGGCGACGCCGACAACGAGGGCCGTCACGGGCTCGAGGGCGCCGAGGATGGCGGTAGGCGTGGAACCGATGCAGCGGATGGCGACGGCCATCGTGACGAGCGAAATGACGGTGGGGACCAGGCCCAGCAGCAGGGCGAAGCACCAGGCGCGCGGCGTGGGTAGCCCCTGGAGCGGGGCGCCCGTGGCGAGGGAAAAGAGGGCTATGGCCATGAGGCAGACGAGCAGGGCGTAGAACGTCAGCTTTACGCTCGACATGACGAGCGTAGAGCGGTTGACCACGACGATATAAAGGGCATAGGTGAGGGCGGAGACGAAGGCGAGGCCCACCCCGACGGGCGAAAGGCCGCCTGCGCCGTCGCCGCGGTAGAGCAGCCCGATGCCGAGGAGGGTGAGCGCAATGGCCAGCAGCATGGGGCCCGAAAGGCGCTCCTTAAAGCAGAGGGCCATGATGAGGGCCACCAGAACGGGGTACATAAAGACGATGGTCGCCGCGATACCGGCCGCGATGTAGTGGAAACTGACAAAATAGGTGAGCGAAGAGACCGCAAAAATGAGACCCAGCACCGTGAGGACCAGGCCTTCGTGGGGCGTGAGGCGGAACGACTTCCGCTGCACCGCCATGAGGAGGCCGAGCAAGAGGGCGGCGAAGGCGAAACGGTAGAACAGGACGGAGCCGGCGTTCATGCCGTCGCGGTAAAGGTAGAGGGCACAGAGGGGATTGAGGCCGTAGCTCACGGCCGACACGGCGGCACAGACGACGCCTTTGGCTTTGACATTCATCGCTTTTTCGTTAGGTTTCGGACAGGAAGGCCGGCCCCGCCCCGCCGGCGAGGGTCCGGCCGCCGACGCCGATACGCGCGCCAAACACGGGCCCTAGCCCAGTTTTTACGGGGCCTATTCCAGTTTTTACGGGGCTAAGGCCCGTAGCAGCGGCCTTTTGGCGGCGGGACGCCGGGCCGGGCGGCGAGGCGCGGCCTTTTGGCGGCGGGGCGCGGGGATGCGGCGAGCGCAACGCCGGAACGAGCGGCGGCCGACGGCGGACGGCGACGCGGCCGGGGGCGAATGGCGCCCCACCCGGCCCCACGGCCGGAAAATCGCCTGCAAAGTTAGGAAAAATCCCGGCAACCCAGCGACCCGGTCCGCGGCGTATGGCCGGTGCCGGCAGGCAACTTCTGCCGCCGCGCCCTGCCCGCCCAGTTGCGCCCGGCGCTGTGGCGGCGCGAGCGCGCCCCGGGGGTGCGGACCGTCGACAAGCGGACGGAACGCCTCGGATACACCAGCGGCCGGGGGCAACCGTTACGGTTGGTCTCCGGCCGCCGACTGCGGACGGGCGGACAGTCGCCCCGTCGCCGCCCGGAGCCGCGCTATCCCCTGCCCCGCGCCCCGCCCCGCCGCGGACCGACGCCGCCGGCCGGGGCATAAAAAAAACCGTCCCGCCCAGGCGTGAAAGCCATGAGCGGAACGGCGACAGGGATTGAAATAAATAATGAAAAGGATATGAGATAAGGGGGTGGACCAGCCTGGGCTTGAACCAGGGACCTTCAGATTATGAGTCTGCTGCTCTAACCAACTGAGCTACAAGTCCGGCACGGACTTCCCGCGAATTTGCCGCAAAGTTAATACTTTTGTCGTTATCGCGCAAAAAAATCCGCACGTTTTTCTCACTCGGCCTCAAATGCGGCCAGGATGCGGGCCGCGGTCTCGGCCTGCTGCTCGGGGGTGGGTTTCAACTTGGGCTTGGCGAAGTTGAGGTCGCCCTCGCTCTGCAGCGGCACCAAGTGGATGTGGGCGTGGTTGACCTCGAGGCCCATCACGGCGACGCCGACCTTGCGGCAGGGGAAGGCCTGGCGGATGGCGCGGGCTACGCGCTTGGTGAAGACGGCCATGGCGGCGAGTTCGTCGTCGTCGAGGTCGAAGAGGTAGTCTACTTCGTGTTTGGGCACGACCAGGGTGTGGCCCTGCGCCAACGGGTTGATGTCGAGGAAGGCGTAGAAGTGCTCGTCCTCCGCACACTTGTAGGAGGGAATCTCCCCGGCGATGATTTTAGAAAACAGTGTCATGATGGTATGGGAATTAAAGTTGTGGTTGTCCGGAAAAGGGGCGAACGGCCGGGGCCGGCGGGCGTCACCACGCCACCCGGCAGGGGACGCCGGGCCGGAGGGTGAAGCGGCGGAGACGGTGTTCGCGGCTGCCGACGGCCAGGGTGCGCAACGGGACGTCCGGGCCGCCCAGGAGGCGGACGACGGCGCACTGCGGCTCCACCTCGCACAGCCCCCACGAGGCGCCGTTGCTCCAGAAGTAGCGACCGGGGCGGTCGGTAAAGGCCATACGCTGGTCGACACCGGAATAGTGGAAACCGCTCATGGCCAGTACGAGCGACCAGCTGGCCATAGACCGCGCGTAGTGGTGGCCGCACTCGGGTTCGTCGAAAGGATTGCGCCGGGCGCCGTCGAAGCGGGAACGGACGGCGCGGACGCAGGTGAGCGCCTCCTGCTCCAGGCCCTCGTAGAGCATGCCGGCGGCGGCGCAATACTCAAAGCCGGTCATGACCTCGGCAAAGTAGGGGAAGGGCACCTGCAACCGGCCCTTGGGCCAGGAGGCCATGAGCAGGCCGGCCTCGTTGCCCAGGACGTAGGAGCGCATGTTATTGAAATGCCGGCTGAAGTCGGGCACGAAATTGTACTTCATAATGCTCTCGAGCGTGCGCCGGATGTGCTGGCGGTCGGCCAGGTAGCCGAGGCCGCAGACATGGGCCATGTACTGCCCGACCAACTGGTCGACGAGGCAGCCCCGGCCCAGCTGAAAGGGCGGAAGGGGCGTCGACGGGTCGTCCATATCGAGCGGGGCGAAGGTCGAGGGGTCGGCGATGCGCTGCTCGTAATACTCGCCGTTGAAAAGGTTCGCGTCGACCCAGGCACTGCCGCGGCGGAAAAGGTCGCGACACTGGCGGGCAAAGGCCCTGTCGCCCGCGGCACGGGCCATCTCCTCGCCGGCACGGAGCGCACCGAGGTACCAAAAGGCCATTTGGGGGTTGGGACCGTAATAGTCCACGTCCATCGTGTTGTGCTGGGCGCCTTCCATCACCCCGTCCCGGTTGCCGTCCCAGCCTTTCTCGCGCCAGGCGAAGCTAAGGACCTTCTTCACCTGGCCCCAATTGCGGAGGAGGAAGTCGTTGTCGCCGCTGAGCTGCCACTCGCGGTACATCTTCATGACGCAGCCCATTTGCCCGTCGGCGGCGGCGCTGTTGCCCCGGGCCGCTTCCGAGAGCGGCAGCGCGGCGCGGAAGTTCATCAGGCCGTTGTCCTTCGTCGCGTAGTTGAACTCCACGTCGCGCATGGAGCGGGCCAGTTCGCCGAAGAGGTAAGCCGTGGCTGTCTCGTAGTTCCAGACGTGCGTGCAGGAGCCGTAGCAGGAGCCGTACCTGTCCATTACGCCCTCCCAGCCCATGAGGTGCCCGTCGGGGAGGCGGAACACGGTCTGCGAACGCAGGGCGGAGAGATTGAAGAGGGCGGCCTCCTTCACCTCGGCCAGGTAGCTGCTGGAGAGGAAAGCACGGACGAAGTCGAGCGTGCGGCGCTCGAGGTCGGGCATGCGGGGGACGACGCGGCGGGCTACGTCCCAGGCGTCGGCGAACTGCCGGCAGTAGTAATTGCCCACGACGGTGGGCGACCAGGCCTTACGGTTGGGAAAATGCCAGGTAAGGAAGAAGGTGAAGGTCTCCGTGGCGCCGGGCGCCAGGCTTTTCCGCACGGCGAGCGCCCCCATCGGGTCGTCCTCGAGATAAGAGGGCGCGGGTTCGGTCAGGCGGCCGTCGGCGCTGAAGTCGTCCCAGAAATTCAGGACGGCGTTGCTCCAGGAATCGGGGACGGAGGCCGTGCGCCACGTCACCTCGCCGTCGGCCTGCGTGGTCAGGGCCAGGGTGCCCCAGGCCGGGTCCGTGCGCGGCACGCTGTCGGAGTAGAAGTAAAGGCCCGAGAGCCCGGCTTCGCTGCGATAGACGTTGCGGTTCTGCCGCGCCCCGACGGGGACGTAGTCGCCCTTCCAGTTGGTCTGATAACGGCTGCCGTCGCGACCGACGAAGTTGCGCAGCGCGCCGCAAACGGAGACGACCAGCGGGCGGGAGGTCCTGTTCGTCACCTCATAAGCCATCACCGCGACGGGCAGACCGCTCGCGTCGGCATCGCCGGGGACGAGGGGATTGAAGCCCTTGACCGTCACCTCGACGGGCAGGCCGGGGTCCGACAGACGGACCTGGCCGAAGGGGTAGGCGGCGTCGAAGGAGGCCCGGGCAAAGCGCGGGAAACCGTGATGGTTGACGGGGCGGCCCTCGTAGTGGGCGTATTCCTGCGGATAGAGGGGCCCGGCCAGGAGGGTCGTGGTGGCGGGGCCGTCGGCCGGCTGCGCGTAGAGGGCGAAGAAGGGGGCATTGTTGCCGGGCGTAACGGTGCTGTAGCCCTTTGCGGGGACGTTCATGACCTCCCAGTCGCGCCACTCGCCGCGCCCGCCGAGCGAGACGGTGCCCGTACCGATGCCGCCCAGGGGCAAGGCTACCTGGTAAAGGTGCTGCCCGTCGTAGTGCCGCAGCACGGGCCACGAGGCCGGCTTCCAGGCCTCGGCCGAAACGGCCAGAGCGAGCAGACATCCGGCCAGTGTTCCGACAGTTTTCTTCAAGGTTCTCATCGGTCTTTTCCTTTATTTCGTCTGTTACTCACAGCGGGTGCGCCGCGCGGCGGACAGCGGCCCGGCGACGGGCAAGCAGCGGCTGCGGCGGGGCAAGCGGCGGCCGCGGCAGGGCGTCAGCCCACGGTGATGTTGAGAATCTCGAGCTGGATGGTGCCCTGGGGAATCTTCACCTCGACCACGTCGCCGACCTTCTTGCCCAAGAGGCCCTGGGCAATGGGCGTAGTGGACGAAATCTTGCCCTCGCGCAAGTTGGCCTCGCTCTCACTGACGATGGTGTACTTCATAGTCATGCCGTTCTTGACGTTTTTCATCTCGACGGTGGAGAGTATCTGGACCACGTCGGTGCGTAGCTTGCTGGCGTCGATGATTTTGGCGCTGGCGATGGCGGCCTTGAGGTTGTTGATTTTCATCTCGAGCATTGCCTGCGCCTCCTTGGCGGCGTCGTACTCGCTGTTTTCGGAGAGGTCGCCCTTGTCGCGCGCTTCGGCGATGGCCGCCGATGCGGCCGGACGGTCAATAGTCTCCATGTGACGGAGCTGGGCTACCATTTTATCGTAGCCCTCTTGGGTCATGTAAGCCATAATGTCTTTATTTTTTTCGGTTTCGTTAATCATCGAGACGGTATAAAAACGGAAAGAACTCCTGCCGCCGATGGGTGCGGGAATCCTTTCTATTTCTAACCTTACTATGTGTCTTTTCAATGGGCAAATTTACACGTTATTTTCGACCGTGCAAAATTTTTGCCTGAAAATCGGCGTGTCCTTTCCGTCCGGAAAAATGGCCCGGAAGGGAAGGCGCGCCACGGCGGCACCGGGCCGCCCGGAGGGGGCGACAGTCGGCGCGCGAACGGGGCCTATCCCCGTAAAAACGGGGCTAAGGCCCGTGGCGGCGGCCACCGGCCGGCGGGAGCGGCGGCGGCTCAGGCGTTGAGGCTGTCGAGGGCCTGGCGGATGTCGGCCAGGATGTCGTCCACGTCCTCGATGCCCACGGAGAGGCGAATCAGGTCGGGGGCGATGCCGGCCTCGCGCAGCTGCTCGTCGGAAAGCTGGCGGTGGGTGTGGCTGGCGGGATGGAGCACGCAGGTGCGGGCGTCGGCCACGTGGGTGACGATGCAAATGAGCTTGAGGTGGTCCATGAAGCGGATGGCCTCTTCGCGCGTGCCCTTCAAGCCGAAGGCGATGACGCCGCACCCGCCCTGGGGCAGGTACTTGCGGCCCAGCTCGTAGTACTTGTCGCCCGGCAGTCCGGCATAGTTGACCCAGGCCACGCGGGGGTCGGCCTGGAGGAACTCGGCCACGCGCTGCGCGTTTTCGCAGTGGCGCTGCATGCGCAGGTGGAGGGTCTCGAGGCCCTCGTTGAGCAGGAAGGCGTTCTGCGGACTCTGGATGGCGCCCAGGTCGCGCATGAGCTGGGCCGTGGCCTTGGTGATGTAGGCCTTGCGCCCGAAGGCGGTGGCGTAGGTCAGGCCGTGGTAGCTCTCGTCCGGCTGGCAGAGGCCCGGGAAACGGTCGGCGTGGGCCATCCAGTCAAAGTTGCCGCTGTCGACGATACAGCCTCCGACCGTCGCGGCGTGGCCGTCCATGTACTTCGTCGTGGAGTGTGTCACGATGTCGGCACCCCACTCGAACGGGCGGCAGTGGACGGGCGTGGCGAAAGTGTTGTCGACGATGAGGGGTACGCCGTGGCGGTGGGCCAGCCGGGCGAAGCGCTCGATGTCGAAGACGTGGCCGCCGGGGTTGGAGATGGTCTCGCCGAAGAAACACTTCGTGTTGGGGCGGAAAGCCTTGCTGATTTCCTCGTCACTCCAGTCGGGGTCGACAAACGTGCAGTCGACGCCCATCTTCTTCATCGTGACGCCGAAGAGATTATAGGTGCCGCCATAGATCGTATTGGCGGAAATCAGATGGTCGCCCGCCTCGCAAATGTTGAAGACGGCGAAAAAATTGGCCGCCTGGCCGCTGGAGGTGAGCATAGCGGCCACGCCGCCTTCGAGTGCCGCAATCTTGGCGGCAACGGCGTCGTTGGTCGGGTTCTGTAAGCGCGTGTAGAAATAGCCTTCCTCCTTGAGGTCGAAGAGACGGGCCATCTGTTCGCTGCTATCGTACTTGAACGTGGTGCTTTGGTAAATGGGCAGTACGCGAGGCTCTCCGTTGCCGGGCTTCCAGCCGGCCTGCACGCAGAGCGTTCCGGAATGCGTGGTTTCGTTCATGGCAATGGCGGTAATAGGGTGAGGTAATGGTTAGATATGAAAAATGGAGGGGAAACCTCCTCCACTGTTTGTCTGAATAAAGGAATGCGGCCAGCGGACCCGGGCACCGCGGCGCCCGGCGTGGCCCCCGGGTCAACGCCCTGGGGCGGCGGCGCTCTCGGAAGCGGCGGCGGCCTTGGCCGTCATTTTGTCGCTGAGCACGCGCCAGCGGGGCTTGCGCTGCGTCTTGGCCAGGAAGGCGGCGCTGCGGCGCTGCATGGCCTCCTGCTTGGCGCGGGCCTGCTCCTTCTCGTCCATGTTCATCCACTCGGTCATGGTGTAGTAATTGCCGGTAGTGGGGTCGAGCAGCTGCAACTCGGGCAACGTGCTCTCCGACTGTTGCTTGCCGACAAGCGCAGGCGCCGTGCCCACGGGGGTTACCTCGACGCGCACCACGCCGGCTGCCAGCATGTCGATCTCCTTGGCTGCGGCCAACGAGAGGTCTACGATGCCGCCGCGACGGAAGGGGCCGCGGTCGGTCACCTTGACGACGACCTCGCGCCCGTTTTCCGTGTTGCGCACCTTCAGGAGGGTTCCGAACGGGAGCGTGCGGTGTGCGCACGTCAAGCTGTCGCGGTGATAGACGGAGCCATCGCTTGTGCGGCGGCCGTGGAACTTGTTCCCGTAGTAGGTAGCGTCGCCGACGGAGGTCTTTTGGGCCTGGAGCGGAGCGGCGGACACGAAACAGAGGGTGGCAAGGAGTGCCGACAATAAATAATGGTATAACTTCATTGCTAAAATGTTTATCACGAGCGAAACTCAGACGGAGTTTTCCGACAGGCCGCCGCTACAGTGGTGGCGGCCGAGCGGGAACGGCGATTCGACAAACAGCTCCGGACCGACGTCCGGGCCACCGTTCCTCTCGTGGGGTTTGCGCTGCAAAAGTACGCATTTTTGCGGAGCGAGGCAAGGCTTTGAGTTTAATTATCACGACTTTAACTTTTCCGAGGGGGCGTTTCGCGGGGATTTCGGACCGTTTTTCGGGGGCCGGGAAGCGGAGCGGGACGGCGCCGCGCCGGAGCCTGCGAAACGCCGGAAACGGCCGGCTGCACAGACTTTTCCGGCCGGCGGACGGACTCGCCGGCCGGCACGACGGCCGCCGAAAATCGGGGAACCGGCCCGGGCGGGACAGCGAACGGCGGGAAAAACAGAGATTTAACACTTCCGCACAGCCCCCGAAAGCCGCCTCGCAGCGGGCGTAGCGAGGGCCGAACTTTCAATGTGAAAGGCTTGCAGCGCATTTTCCAAATATTTTTTTGCAATATCACCCTAAATATGGCGATTATATAAAAAAATATTCCCACCTTTGTAACTTGGAATATTGACAGGACTAATTAGAATGGAATTAGAGAAATTTGACAGACAACTAAGGCTCATGGTTCTCCTGACACAGAACCGACGCATGACTGTCGAGGAAATCAGCAAGGAGCTGCAGATGAGCCGGCGCTCCATCTATCGCTACATCGACACCTTCAGGCAGATGGGCTTCATCGTCTTGAAGGAGGGCTCGCGCTACCGCATCGACCACGCCTCGCCCTTCTTCCAGGAGATCACAGAACGCATCCACTTCAGCGAGGAAGAGGCCATGACCATCAACCAAGTGCTCAACTCGGTCATCGACAACTCGCCGCAGGTGCGCCACCTGCGCGAGAAGCTCGCCTCGCTCTACGACTACGGCGTCCTTGCCCGGCACGGCGTAGACGACGGCATCGCGCGCAACCTGGGCCTGCTCTTCAAGGCCATACAGACGGAGCGCGTGGCCGTGCTCCATAACTACGTGTCGCCCAGCAGCGGGAAAGTGAGCGACCGCATAGTGGAGCCCTACCTCTTCCTGGCGGAAAACAGCGAGGTGCGTTGCTACGAGCTCACGACGAATATGAACAAGACGTTCAAGATAGGCCGCATCGAAATGGTGGAACTGCTCGGCGTCCGCTGGCTGCACAAGGAGAAGCACCAGCCCTTCTTCACCGACCTCTTCCACTTCTCGGGCGAGACGCGCTACCCCGTGAAGCTCCTGCTGGGCCAGCTGGCCACCAGCCTGCTGCTCGAGGAGTTTCCCGCCGCCGAGTCGCAGCTGACGCTGGCCAACGACGGGCGCCACCTGCTCACGACGGAGGTGTGCAGCTTCAAGGGCGTGGGGCGCTTCGTCCTGGGGCTCTACGACGACATCGAGATTGTCGACTCGCCGGAATTCAGCGACTGGATTCGCGCCCGGCTCGAAGATTTAACAAAAAAGTTCCAGTAGTGACGTAGCCTGTCACAGTTCGTCGCTTCCTTTGCAGCATCAACCCAAACTTACCGACCATGATGACAAAGAAAGATTTGCTGCTGGAAACGACGGACCTGGCCGCCGGGAAGCCCGTCGGACTGACGGACCGCCTGCTGGACGCCGCGCCGCTGAAAGGCCTGGCGCGCCTGTACGGTTCGCTGCTGGAAAGAAAGATTACGCCCCGGCAGACGCTCCACCTGCTCCACGTCCAGGCGGCAGGCGCCGCGCTGGTGCTGCCGGTGACAGTACACGCGGGCTTTCTGCTGCTGGCCCTGGCGTGGCTGGGCCTAGCCGCGTGGCAATGCCGGCGCAGCCTGCTCTCTGACCGAAACTGACTTCGCATAAGCGGCGGAGCGCGTTCCCTGACGGCGGAACGCGGCTCCGCCGCTTTCTTTTTTGCCTTCGACGGTCGGAAAAAAGCCGGCGACACGGCTTTTTTCGTAACTTTGCCTCCCGGTAACCATCAGGCAAAGCCATGACCATACTCACCTTTACCATCATTCTGCTCCTCGGCGCCTACTGCGCCGGCCTGCTGGGCTCGCTCACAGGCCTCGGCGGCGGCGTCGTCGTCATTCCGTTGCTCACCCTCGTCTTCGGCGTGGACTTCCACTACGCCATAGGCGGCGCCCTGGTGGCCTCCATCGCCACGTCGTCGGGCTCGGGGAGCGCTTACGTGAAAGAGGGCATCACCAACATCCGCCTGGGCATGTTCCTCGAAATCGCTACGACCATCGGCGCCGTGGCAGGCGCCGTCGTCGCGGTCTGGCTGAACAACAGCACCATCGCCGTGATCTATGGCTTCGTGCTCTTGCTCACGGCCGTCATGCAGCAGGTCCGCAAGCAGGACCACGACGGCGTGAAGGGCTCGGAAGCGGCCCGGCGCCTCAAACTCTACGGGACGTGGCCGCAAAAGGACGGCTCGCTGAAGGCCTACGAGCTGAAGCACGTCGGGGGCGGCTTCGGCGTGATGCTCGTCGCCGGCCTGCTCTCCGGCATCCTGGGCATCGGGAGCGGCGTCCTGAAGGTCATCGCCATGGACGGCATCATGAAAGTACCGTTCAAGGTGAGCACGACGACGAGCAACTTCATGATGGGCGTGACGGCGTGCGCCTCGGCCGTGGTCTACATCCAGCGCGGCAACATCGTACCGGGCATTGCCTTCCCCGTGCTCGTGGGCGTGCTCTTCGGCGCCCTGACGGGAGCGCGCCTGCTCAAGCAGCTCGACGTCCGCTTGCTGCGCCGCCTCTTCTGCGTGGCCATCCTCCTGGTTGCCTTCAACATGATTTACGACGGCTTTGCCGGAAAATTCTAATACGCTCCGCCTATGTCTTCCCCGAAAAACGACCTGCAACAACTCATCGGCAACACGCTGCGCTGGGGCGTGACGGTGGCCTGCCTCATCACCGTCGTCGGCGGCACGCTCTACCTCGTCAAGCACGGCGGCGAGCAGATGCCGAACTACACCACCTTCTCGTACGACAACGCGGCCGACCACCCGGCCTACTACACCACGCTCCGCGGCATCGTGGAGGGCGTGCGCGACCTGCGGGCCAGCAGCTGGATCCAGTTGGGCGTCGTGGCCCTCATCCTCACGCCCATGCTGCGCGTGGCCCTCTCGCTCGTGGACTTTGTCCGCCTGCGCGACTGGCTGTATGCCGCCATCACGGCCCTGGTGCTGACCATCATCCTCTGCAATTCGTTCAATCTGTTTTAATCCCCGGCGATGCGCTGCGGCTCGCCCCTTCCCTCACCCTAACCCCAACGTTTATGAAAAAGCAGATCCGCCTCCTCTGCCTGCTGGCCCTGGCCGCCAGCGCCGGCGCCGCGGGGCAGACGCCTTTCCGCACGACGCGCATCACACTCGCGGACTCGACGAAGAGTGCCATTGTCCACATCGCGGCGGACTACCCGAGCGAGGGCGACGAGCCGCTGCTCACCAACACCAGGAGGGCCATCCTCGACCACTTGGGCTACCCGCAGCAGCAGCCTTCGCCGGACGCCGCGCAGGCGCTCAGGCCCGTCGTCGACGCTTACCTGAAAGAGCTCCACTCGAGTTTTGAAGAGTTCCAGGCAGTGATGAGCGAGACGGCCAGGGCCGGCGAACCGGCCGCGCCGGACTATCACTTCACCTTCGAGGGCGCGGCCACGGTGGACTATCAGACCGCGAAGGTGCTCACCTACCGCTATCAGGCCTATACGTACTCGGGCGGCGCGCACGGCCTGTCGTCCGACTTCTACTACACCCTGGACTGCACAACGGGGCGGGAGCTGACGTGGGACGACCTCTTCGAGCCGGGCGAAAAGCGCCAGCAGCTGGCCGCCCTGGTGCGCGCGGCCCTCGCCGAACAGTTCTACGCGCCGCTCGGCGCGCGGCCGGCCTTCGACGAGGCGCCGGACCTCTTCTCCTTCGCCCTGCCCCAGCTGCCCCCGGCTTTTGTCAAAGGGGGCGTCGTCTTCAAATACACGTCCTACGAGATAGACAGCTACGCCGCGGGAATGCCGGAATGCACCCTGGCGTACGACGTCGTGGCCCCTTACCTCACGGCCCGGGCCAAGGCCCTGTTGCCCTGACGGCCGGGCCCGTGGCACGCATCCCCCATTATCCGTCGCGGGCGCGCAGTCTCACTCCGGACTGCGCGCCCGCACTGCGTCGGGCCGCCGGCTTCCGCCCGAATCCGGCCACGGCGGCCAGGACCGCGACCAGGGCGGCCCGCCGGGCGCCAGCAGGGCGCGGCGCGCCGGCCGGTCGCCGCCGCCACGAGCCTTAGCCCCGTCGCGACGGGGCTAAGGCCAG
>OHMX01000109.1_pt1 | contig 45971 bp, 38 predicted proteins | sample 1569471 | NCBI WGS metagenome assembly OHMX01 (sample SAMEA3879547, study PRJEB24766) | human gut metagenome | biome: human-associated habitat; feature: feces | place: USA | collected 1985/1987
CAAAAATTCGCTTTATATTAAGAAATTTCGCTTTCTGCGGAAAGCGATTTAAGGCCCTGCCTTAAAAATCCGCAATCTTTTGTAAAAGATTGATTAAAACTTTAATTTTTCCCGTTTGACGTTGTTATAATACGGACGAAGAAAATTGCTGAAACTGTGTTTGCGCTTATCGGCAATAAAAAAACCGCCGTGAAGCTCCACAGCGGTTTTTATTCTTATTTATTTTCATAAATCGGGCTTTCAAGCCTTGACGCAAACTCCGATTCGGGCAGGGGCTTGTCAAAATAGTAACCCTGTATGATATTACAGCCCATATTCCTCAGATTATCAACGATATTCTTATCCTCAACGCCCTCGCAGACGGTAGTCATACTAAGTTCCTGCGCCATGTGCAGAACATTTTCAAGCACTACCTGACCTCTTGCGTCATCGTCCGAGCCGGCAAGGGATTTGTCTAGCTTCAGTATATCAAAGTCGAGATCCTTCAGCAGAGCAAGCGAAGAATAGCCTGTTCCGAAGTCGTCCATAGAAACCATCAGACCGTAGCTTTTAAGGTCGATTATCGCCTGCTTTATTGCGTTGAAATCGTCTGTATATGCGGTTTCTGTAAACTCGACCTCAAGATAATGCGGTTCTATCCCGTAACGGTTTATAACATTCATTATCTTTTCCGCAAGGTGAGGGAAACGCAGATGTATCTTTGAGAAGTTCACCGATACCGGAACTGTGCGTTTACCGCTTTCCTGCCACTGCTTTATCATCGCACAGGTATGCTCTAAAACGAACATATCCAGCTTCATTATAAAACCGGTTCGTTCTGCTATCGGGATAAAGTCGGCAGGCGAAACAATCTCGCCGTCACGCTTCCATCTTATAAGCGCCTCAGCGCCTACAAGCGTTCTTGTATCCACCCGAACCTTCGGCTGAAAATAAACAACGAACTCTCCGTCCGCCAAAGCCTGCGGCATACCGCTCTCAAGCAGGGTAAGCTGTTTTTCACGATTGATTGTATCAAGATCGTAATAAACAAAATCTCCATCCGCACGGCGCTTTGCAATATCAATGCAGGTTTCTGCACGGGCAAGAATAGTGTCAATATCGTCTGTGCTGTCGTCAAGCATTACTATACCGGCTCTGAGTGCTATCTCATACACTGTCTTTTCCTTGCCGTAATAGAAGTTGACAGGCGTCTTGGCAAAGTTCTTGAGGTGAGCTTTAAGGTGGCTCTTTTTGACCATCAGACAGAAGTTATCACTGCCTGAGCGGCTGCATATCTCATCGCTGTACATCGTTTTGTTAAGCGCTCTGGCAAATCTCTGGATTATCTCTGTTGTTGCCTGATAGCCGAAGATGGTATTAAGGGTATTACAGCCCTTGATATTTGCTCTTATGACCGCATAGTCTGAGAGAACTCCGTTTTCCTTTACTTCCTCAATAAAAGCACGGAAGCCCTTAGAGTTGGGTATTCCGCTGTCACGGTCGATATGGTCGATCAGTTTTTCAACGTGAATGTTCAGCGTGCAGGTGCAAATGATAGCCAGAAGATTGGTTATATGCTCAAATAGCTGTTCCTGCTCATCTGTAAGAGTTTCAAAATCCACATCGGTATAAAACTCATAAGTCAGACTGCAGCTTGCATTGACACGCTCGTATTTCTTATTGTGTAAAGGGTAGATAGAGTTGTCCTTGTAAATAAGAGTTTCACTCAATCTTCCGCCGTAGTTCAATGTACGAACAATTCTCGAAATGTGCAATGCTTTTGCAGCAGGAGCAAATTCGGTAATCTGCTGAAGGTCATCATAACGTTTTGTAGCGATGGCATCTATCATATCGGAAAGATACCCTCTGACCTCTTCAACCATTTTCCCGCCTCCTTTTCCTATTCCCATTTTCCATATAAGTTAATTTTATCACATTTTATGACCGTCTGCAAGCAAAAAAACTATTAAAAGGTCAAAAAAAGCTCACAATTTCAAAATAAGAGCAGAGTATACAAACATGCTTTTTAAAAGCTGTGCATTATCACAAGTCAAACCAGCAATACCTCGCTTTTTCACTATTTATGGCAGCAAAATTAAGTAATTAAAGTTATAACCTAAATGCACAAAAACAGGTCATTATACGGCCTTTTCTGCATAATTTCAGAATTAATTAAAAAAACAGGAAAACCACTTGAAAACCTACTAAAAATATGGTATTATAGTATTTAGAAATGACGGTCAGATTTCGTTTAGATTTCGGTATTGTAAAAAAGCGATAAAGAAAGGACAATAATATGAAGATTTCGACAAAAGGACGTTATGTATTAAGAATGCTCATTGACCTTGCCGAGCATCAGGGCGACGGGTACATTCCGCTGAAAGAAATAGCACAGCGGCAGGGTGTTTCAAAGAAATATCTTGAGCAGATCGTTCCGATGCTCAACAAATCAGACATACTGCGTACCAACAGAGGCTTTCAGGGCGGATACCGTCTTGCTAAAGCTCCCGACAAATACACCGTAGGAGATATATTACGGCTTACGGAAGGCTCTCTTGCGCCTGTTGCCTGCCTTGAAAGCGGAGTAGTTGAATGCGACAGGAGCGAGCATTGCGCCACATTATCGTTATGGCAGGGGCTGTACAAGGTCATAAACGAGTATCTTGACAGTGTGACATTACAGGACCTGATAGACAGCGATATGGAGAATGCGGCGGACGATTACGTTATATAAATGTTGACCATGCGGCTGCGGCCGGTGACGTTACGGTAGGAGAGGGATAGACGGAACAAGAATATATACGGCAAAAAAGCATAATCGGGAATGCGAAAAGGCAAAATTTCAGTTGACATTGCATAAAAAATATGGTAAAATTAGTTTGAGATATAGTCTACAGCTTTATGGGGAGGTCAGACTAATGCAAAAATTGATGCAACTGAAAAATAAAAAAGGCTTTACGCTGGTCGAGCTTATCGTTGTTCTTGCAATGATAGGAGTGCTTACAGCTATTATATTACCGCTTTCGCTGAATGCAGGCAAACCGCAGGCGGCAGTTGCTAAGGCAAAGAGCTTTTATTTCGGCTCTCAGCGGATATTGATACAATACAGAGCTGACGCTCCCGAAAAGGAAAGCGGATTTTTATCTTACGAAAAAGGCGGAATGTCATATACCATAGGTTCGGGCGACTATCTGTACATCTGTGCAAAAGCCGAGAAGAACAACGGCTTCACCGAGCTTAGGCTGACAAAGCTTGATGCACCGGCAGACGGCAGTGCGGCGGACACCGCACAGGGATATATTATGTTCCAGTCTGCGGCATCTATGATAGAAACAAGCACTGACCACGAGCTGCTTGACAGATTCAACACGTTCTCAATGGACGAGGATGAAGGGTATTATTTTGCGCTGGTTGACGATCAGTGCCGTGTTGTTATGACGTACTGGAGTGAAACGGATATTGAGGACTTCAGCAAGTCTACCGATACTGCCGCCGCATATACAAAATCGACCATAGAACCGACGGACAATTATTATGTGGACGGTTATCTTTTAGGCGCTTATCCTGAAAGATACTCCATGTTGGGCTATACGATGTTCAGTGAAGTTGATCTGCCGGCAGATCCGGCTACATCGACTACAGCTTCCGCTACACCTGCTCCCGCAGGTCCGTGATTTTAAGAATAGGCAATATTGCACCCACTGTTTCAGTGGGTGCTAAGACTGTTGATAAACCCACGCACCGCAAAAATGCAGATAAATCATCTGACAAAAAATTAAAACAGGATAAGTAAAAGAATTTCGCACAGCCGTAAAAAACGGCTGTGCGAAAGCATTTTTGCTTACTGCGTCAACCGCCCCTCAACGTACCTTTGTACGCCTGTCGGGGCGGTTTCCTTGTCTGCGTGTGTTTCTCAACGTCTGCAGCGTGTTGAAAAATACTTTTTCAACACGCTGTGCACCCACTGTTTCAGTGGGTGCTTTTGTTATAATTATGCAATCGCCGACTTCCACTATGCATCCGTAATTATGCACAATTTCCTGCTGTAAATCGTCGAAAATAATCGTTAAAAACAGTAGCGGTTAGCAAGTTACAACTTATTGACAAATTAAAAGTATGGTGCTATACTAAATAAAAACAAAAGTAAAGTCTGTGTAAGAAGATTTGAAGGCAGAGTAAAGTGCCTGCGGAATAGCATTGCGGAACATATCCGCTGTGATTCCGTTTTTATTATGTAAAGGCAGTTAGCTAAGACTCACCGATTAGTGTTTTAGCTCAACCGCCCGAACAAATCACACAGACGGTCTCTGTAAAGAGCGATGATATAAGGAGGTCCAATTATGAACTGGGTAAAATTAGGTATTTTTGCAGGCGGCGTGGCATTCGGCTCTGTAGGATTGAAGCTTCTCGGCAGTAAAGACGCAAAGAAGGTATACGCACAGGTTACAGCGGCTACTCTTCGTGCTAAGGAATCGGTTATGAAGACCGTCACCAATGTTAAGGAAAATGCAGGCGACATTCTCGCCGACGCTAAGGATATCAACGAAAAGCGTGACGCTAAGAATGCTGTTATCGAAGACGAATGTGATTGCGATTGCGGTTGTGAAGCCGTTTCGGAAGAAGCGTAAGAATTGATAGAAAGCCGACGGTACGCTTAGTTTGCCGTCGGTTTTTTATATGGAGATGACCGAAAATGAAATGTAAAATACTTCACGAGTCCAAAAGCAGACTGCGTGTGCATCTTTTCTGCGGAAAAATGTCGCTCGACAATGCCGACGTGCTTGAATATTACCTCCGTGCCGTAAACGGCGTTACCGATGTTTCGGTATATGACCGTACCTGCGATGCGGTTATAGTATTCACTGACAGAAAAGCGGTGCTTAAAGCGCTTGCCGCCTTTGCTTTTGAAAAGGCTCAGAAAATGTGCTTGGTTCCCGACCATACATCGAGAAAGCTCAACCGTGAGTTTGAGGATAAGCTTGTAATGACGGTAATTGCCCGTTTCATTTCAAAAACATTTATCCCTGCTCCGATAAGAGCGTTCATCGCTGTAATAAGGTCGTGGAAATATATAAAGCACGGACTTAAATCGCTTCTCAGCGGCAAACTGTCCGTAGCCGTACTTGATGCCACTGCGGTGACCGTATCGCTCTTAAGAGGCGACTTCAAGACCGCAGCATCTGTAATGTTCATGCTTAATATCGGTGAGATACTTGAGGACTGGACGCATAAGAAGTCGGTGGCTGATCTTGCAGGCGCAATGTCGCTGAACGTTGAAAATGTATGGGTAAAAACAGGCGACACCGAAACGCTCATATCTATAAATAATGTGCGTGAGGGTGATTTGATAGTAGTCCGCACAGGTAATATGATACCGCTTGACGGTAAGGTTGCAGGCGGAGAAGCTACGGTAAATCAGGCGTCTATCACAGGCGAATCCCTCCCTGTCAGAAAGAGCGAGGGAAGCTATGTCTATGCAGGTACTGTAGTAGAAGAGGGCGAATGTGTCGTATGCGTTGATAAAGCTCTCGGCGGCGGAAGATATGACCGCATAGTAAAGATGATAGAGCAGTCCGAAAAACTCAAATCCTCTTCTGAGGATAAAGCGTCAAGGCTTGCAGACAGACTTGTTCCATATACGCTCGGCGGAACGATAATTACTTATCTTCTGACCCGTAACGTAACCAAGATGCTGGCTGTGCTTATGGTTGACTTCTCGTGTGCACTGAAGCTCTCAATGCCTATAGCTGTACTTTCAGCAATGCGTGAGTGCAGTAATTATAAGATAAGCGTAAAGGGCGGTAAGTTCCTTGAAGCTGTATCCGAGGCGGATACTATCGTGTTCGATAAGACAGGAACGCTTACCTATGCCGCACCTACAGTTGAAAAGGTAATTCCTTTCGGCAACAGAGATACTGACGAGATGTTGCGTCTTGCGGCTTGTCTTGAAGAGCATTATCCTCACTCAATGGCAAATGCCGTAGTAGCCGCCGCAAAGGAAAAAGGGCTCAGCCACGAAGAATATCATTCAAGCGTGGAGTATGTCGTAGCACACGGTATATCCAGTACGGTGGAAAATGAGAAGGTTATCATAGGCAGCGCTCACTTTGTATTTGAGGATGAGGGCTGTGTAGTACCCGAGGGTGACGAAGAGCTTTTCAATTCGCTGTCGGGCGAATATTCGCACCTGTATCTTGCCGTATCCGGTGTGCTTGCCGCAGTAATCTGTATATCAGACCCGCTGAGAGCTGAAGCGGCAGACGCCATAAAGGCGCTCCACGACTGCGGCATAAGCAAGATAGTTATGATGACGGGCGATAACGAGCAGACCGCAAAGGCGGTAGCGGCAAAGGTCGGCGTTGACGAATTCCACGCAGGCGTTCTCCCCGAGGATAAGGCTAATTTCATAAAGCGTGAACACGAAAAGGGCAGAAAGGTAATAATGATAGGCGACGGAGTAAACGATTCTCCCGCACTGTCCGAAGCCGACGCAGGTATTGCCATAAATACCGGAGCCGCCATAGCAAAGGAGATTGCCGACATCACGGTATCGTCCGAAGACCTTTATATGCTGGTAACCCTCAGAAAAATAAGTTCCGCACTTATGAAAAGGATTCACCACAATTACCGCTTTATCGTATCATTCAATCTTATGCTGATACTTCTCGGCGTAGGCGGAATAATCCAACCGACGACCTCGGCACTGTTCCACAATGCCTCAACCCTTGCAATCAGCCTTAAGAGTATGACCAATCTGCTTGATGAAGAAGAAAAGTAATTATCGGGATTATCGGCTCTCAGTTTGTAGAAAAAGTCTTTTATTTGATGTACTTCTGTTATATCATTCAGCTCTGACTATGATAACGGGCTACCGATAGTGCTATTTGTCGGACAGCACTTCTCGGGTTCGCTATTCGAGTCAATGCACCTGTCAATATTAACGAGGGAAAGAACCAAAGGGATCAGGGAGAGTCTGAGCCTCGCTTACGCAAGGCTCGTGCACTCCGCTAAAGCTCCGCTGGACTGCCGCAGTGAAGCAAAGCGAAACGATTGAGCACTTGCCAAAGGTTAGTGCTCAGCCCTATACCCTATCCCTTAGGTTTTCTCCCAAATCAGTTATTCCTCTTGAGCGACGTGAGGAGCGGGAGCATTGCTAAAGCAATGCTCAGCTTGGCATCCCTCTTTCCTTACCCATACCCTTACCCCGCTGGGGTGTTGGCGGAACTCGTAAAACTACCTGAACATTGTATATCTTGTAAGTGCAGGGACGCTTAACGCTACACGTCCGCAGGTTAGTACATATATCTCAGGTTAGTGGCGTTTTTTTGAAGAGTCAATGTCAGTGCAGTTGTAATGATGCACTCACGAAATTATTAATGCCCTGTCGATATGGAAACGGTTTTAAGCAACGTTAGCGATATATTTCACTGTGTGGGGTTTCATAATAATCAGTTTTCATTATAAAGTAAAAAGGACTGTGCCTCAGCAACAGTCCTTTTTTTCATTACTTGTCAAGATTGTACTTCTTCTTGAACTTGTCAACACGTCCGCCTGTGTCAACCAACTTCTGCTTTCCTGTAAAGAAAGGGTGGCACTTCGAGCAGATTTCAACCTTTATATCCTGCTTGGTTGATCTTGTTTCGATAACCTCGCCGCAAGCACACTTGATAGTGGTGGGCTGGTAGTTAGGGTGGATACCTTCTTTCATGCTGTCACCTCCTGACCTTTAGAATTAATCTAAATTACAGCTTTCGCTATGATTTCAGAATACTGCGCTTTCACGCTTAGGTTACTATTATAGCATATACAAAACTGTTTTGCAATAGTTTTTTCAAAATTTTCTGAAACTTGTGTATTAACAGCTTGTTCAGCCTACTATCTTTGTGAAATCTGCCGAGAGCTTAACCTGCTTTTCAGCCGCATCTTCAACGCTTGTGCCTACTGTTGTGTAGTAGAGCTTGATTTTAGGCTCAGTACCGGAGGGTCTTATTACTACGCTTGCGTTATCCTCAAGGTAGAATGTGATAACGTTTGACTTAGGAAGTGTCAGCTCTTCTGTCTTGCCGCTTTCGTAATCTGTCTTTACGCTGAGCTTGTAGTCAGCCTTGCCGATAACCTTAAGACCTGCAACAGAGTCAAGCTTTTCGTTTCTGAGAGTATCCATGATAGCGTTCATCTTCTTCATACCTGTTTCGCCCTCGAAAGTGAACGTATCAAGCTTGTTGCAGTAGAAGCCGTAGTCGCTGTACATCTTTGCTCTTGCCTGTACAAGAGAAATACCCTGTGAACGATAGAATGCTGCCATCTCGCAGATAAGCATAGATGCTACAACAGCGTCCTTATCTCTTACATAAGAGCCTGCAAGGTAGCCGTAGCTCTCTTCAAAGCCGAAGATATATCTGTTTTCCTCGCCCTTTGCCTCTAAGAAGCCTATCTGCTCACCGATGAACTTGAAGCCTGTGAGGACTTCTCTCAGCTCTACGCCGTACTTAGCGGCGATAGCCTTTACAAGATCGGTCGTAACTATTGTCTTTACTGCAACGGGGTTTGCGGGCATTGTGCCTGCTGCTGTACGCTCTTTGCAGATATATTCGAGCAGCATTGCGCCTACCTCGTTACCTGTGAACAGAACATACTTGTCACCGTCGGGAACTGCGATACCTACACGGTCGCTGTCGGGGTCGGTAGCAAGCAGTAAGTCGGGCTTTTCTGTCTTGCAAAGCTCAAGGCCTAAGTGCAGAGCTTCCTTTATCTCGGGGTTGGGATAGGGGCAGGTAGTGAAGTTGCCGTCGGGCATTTCCTGTTCCTTTACAACTACAACGTTGTTTATGCCGATCTCCTTTAAGATACGGCGGACGGGCTTGTTGCCTGCACCGTTAAGAGGAGTATAAACGACCTTCAGTCCGCTCTTTGCGCAAAGCTCGGGGTGGATGGACTGCTTTTTAACGTTTGCGATATATTCATCAATAACATCCTGACCGATGTACTTGATTTTTCCTTCGTTTACGAACTGCTCAAAGTCACCGCTCTTTACGTCTGCGAAGATATTGAGCTTCTCGATCTCGCCGAGAATCTTTTCAGCGGCTTCAAGAGTAACCTGACAGCCGTCGCTTCCGTAAACCTTATAGCCGTTGTACTTTGCAGGGTTGTGGCTTGCGGTAACAATGATACCTGCGTCACAGCCGAGCGCTCTTACAGCCCAAGAAAGCATAGGTGTGGGCATAAGCTCTGTGTAGATGTTTGCTGTAATGCCGTTTGCGGCAAAGATAGAAGCGGCGTGCTTTGCGAATACGTCAGACTTTATTCTGCTGTCGTATGCAACAGCAACCTTAAGATCGCTCTTGCCTGTGTTCTTGAGGTAGTTTGCAAGACCCTGAGTAGCCTTACCTACGGTATAAACGTTCATTCTGTTTGTACCTGCGCCGATAACGCCTCTTAGACCGCCCGTACCGAATTCAAGATCACGGTAGAAACGGTCGTTTATTTCTTCGTCCTTGCCCTTTACGCTCTCAAGCTCTGTCTTTAAATCGGGATCCTTGACCGCTTTTTCAAGCCATTCGTTATAAAGCTCTGTAGTGTTTGCCATAATAATCTGTCCTTTCTGTATAAAACGGTAGCACAGTTCGCTGTATTTAAAAATTAGGTAAATATAGCTGTGGCTAACCTAAAATTCCATTCACCAAACAGTATAACATTTTTCCGCCGTAAATGCAAATAAAATCGTAAAAATATTATTAAATTTTTTGAAATCAAAAATTCCCGTTTTTGTTGAAAATATACCTAAATCGTTGTATAATCATTACATAGCAATCACTTAAAATGATATGAAACGGGTGTAAATATGTATTCTCAGGTAAACGGTATGGGACTTTTCGGTATGAATGCCTTTAAAGTCACCGCAGAAATAATATCCTCAAGAGGTCAGCCGTCCTTCGATATAGTAGGACTGGGCGACCTTGCGGTGCAGGAAAGCAAAATGCGTATCAAGGGTGCGTTATCGGGTATCGGAATCTCCGTCAGCGGTCAGCGCCTCACGGTAAATCTTGCTCCGGCGGATGTACGCAAATGCGGCTCACTGTACGACTTCACGATAATCGCCGCCATTCTTGCGGTAAATAATATAATAACCGATGATTTATCGGACTGTGCCTTTATCGGAGAGGTTTCGCTCGGAGGCTCACTTGTTTTCACGGGCGGAATTATCAGCATGGCGATAGAAGCCAAGAAATGCGGTATAAAACGGCTGTTTCTCCCTGCCGAAAACGCTAAAGAAGCGTCTGTTGTAGAGGGTCTGTCCGTATACGGCATAAGCCACATTTCAGATCTTATAAACCATTTCACAGGAAAGAAGCGTATATCGCCCGAACCTCCCTACGTTCCGTCCGCAGAGATGTTTGAAACGGAGGACTTATCCGATGTAAAGGGTCAGGCACTCGCCCGTCACGCTCTGGAGGTGGCCGCCGCAGGCTTCCATAATGTATTGCTTATCGGTCCTCCCGGTACGGGAAAAAGCATGATAGCAAAGCGTATACCGTCTATCCTTCCTCCGATGACCTTTGACGAAAGTATCGAAACAACAGGGATACATTCAATAGCAGGTATGCTCGACCGTGAAAAGCCGATAGTCACGGTACGTCCGTTCAGAAGCGTATCACACACTGCCTCGGCAGTAGGTCTTATCGGCGGCGGAAGTATCCCACGACCGGGAGAAATATCACTCGCACATAACGGAGTATTATTTCTTGACGAGCTGCCGGAGTTTGACCGCAGGACGCTTGAAACGCTCAGGCAACCGCTTGAGGACGGAGTTATAACCATATCAAGAGCGCAAGGGTCAGTGTCATACCCGTGCGACATTATGCTTGTTGCCGCAATGAACCCCTGCCCCTGCGGAAACTTCGGCAACCCGAAGGGAAAATGCACCTGCTCTCAGAATATGATACAGAACTATCTCGGCAAGATAAGCCGTCCTGTTCTTGACAGAATAGATATACAGGTGGAAATGCCGCAGTTATCTTACGAGGAAATAAGCAGTGCGAAAAAGGGCGAACCGAGCAGTGCCGTGCTTGAACGTATAATGAAAGCAAGAGAAATACAGCAAAAGCGTTTTGCAGGTACGGAAATACGCTCAAACTCCAAGATACCTCCTGCATATCTTCACGAAATGTGTCCTATGGACGAAAACGCAAAGAAGATGCTCTCCGACTGCTTTGACAAAATGGGGCTGTCGGCAAGGGCATACGACAGGATACTTAAGGTCGCACGCACCTGTGCTGACCTTGCAGGAAGCGAGATAATAAGGCGGCAGGATATATCATCGGCGGTAAATTTCAGAAGTCTTGACAGGAAATACTGGGGCGCAGGGAAATAAGCGTCAGCGTAAATCCGGACACGGATTTACGCTCAGACTGTCGATAAACCCACGCACCGCAAAATGCAGAAAAGTAATCTCACACAAACTAAAAATCCGATAAATAAATAAAAATGCTTTCACACAGCCGTTTTTATGGCTGTGCGAAAGCATTTTTGATGTTATACTTTCTTTTCAAAAACGATAAAGCCGTCATCGCTTTCCCTTTTATACGAATAATAATCCTCAATACCGGAAAAGCTCCTTGCTGTTATCGGCTTGTCACCATGCCACAGCTTATAGCACTGAGGTATATATCCTCTGTTTATATAGAAATTTTCAACATATCCGCCCGCAGAGCCTACCGAAACGGATTTTGCACCATACAGCACAGCCGCTTTTTCAAAATATTCAAGCAGTCTGCTTCCTATGCCGTTTTTCTGACAGTCATATCTTACTGCGATTCCGTCAAGTGCGAAAGAGTTATCATCGGGAAATTCAATACTTCTGCTCCAGCCGAACACCGCACCGATAACTTCGCCGTTTTCGGTCACGGCAATAAAAGCCTTTGAAAACATTTTTTCATAATGCTTCATCTTTTCACGCTCACTGCCGGGAAGATACTCGGCACAGAAAGCAAAATACTTCTCTTTCAGCTCATCGCTGAGCCTGCAAAATGCTGTTATTTCCATATTGTTTTCCTGTTACAGCTCCGAGCCGTAATTTTTTATGAAATCGTGATAGAAAACTATTCCTCGTTCAAGCGATTCTACGCTGAGGTTTTCGTTAATTGCGTGTGCGCTGTTAAGCTGTGCGCCCGTCATCATAAGCGGAACGAATCTCAGTACGCAGTCACATATCTTCGTATAGTGACGTGAGTCGGTGCCTGCAAGCATTATATAAGGTATTCTCGGAATATTGCCGAAGGTTTCCTTTATTCTCTTGTTGACATACTTATACGCATAGCAGTTCATATCCGCAACGGGCGGAACGTCAAAGCCTGCCAGCATTTCCATAGAAATGCCGAGCTTGTGGCACAGCTTTCCGAGCTTTTTATACGACTGAGGTAAAGGCTCGTGCACCATAAAGCGACAGTTTGCGGTAACGCTTGCTTTTTCGGGAATCACGTTTGCACCCTTGCTTCCCTCTGCCATAGTGAATATGCAGGTGGTCTTTACGACCGCTCCCGCAGGACCGCCTATCCTGTGCATTATGTATGGTGCTATCGGGGCGAAAAGCCACAGATTTCCGTACAGCAGGCGGTGTCTGAAGTGGTGCATATACGGTGCCATAGCGTGATACTGCACTCTTGCTGGGTGGGTTATCCTTTTCTTGAACGGGTTTCTGTGTTCGATTATATACATCAGCTTTGACAGCTTTGCAAAGGGATTATTGTTGAACGGAACGCTTGCGTGACCGCCCCTGCTCCTTGCGGTGAACTTTATGTTGGCTCTGCCCTTTTCGAGTATGCCTATCATTGCGTTGTGGGCTACCATTCTGCCCTTGGCGCTGTCCTCGTATGACATTACCGAGCCGCCCTCGTCCATAACCAAATCGAAATGTATGCCCTTTTCATAAAGATATTCGACCGTCTTTACTGCGCCGTCGCCGGTTATTTCCTCGTTGTTGGAGCTTCCGACATAGACATCGCACACAGGGGTGAAGCCCTCTTTTATAAGCTCCTCTATGCTTTCGAGTATGGCGCATAATGCGCCCTTAGTATCGACCGTACCTCTGCCCCATATCTTGCCCTCGGCTATCTTGCCCGAAAAAGCGTCATACTTCCACTTTTCGCTGTCGGCAGGAACAACGTCCTGATGCGACATAAGGCATATCGGGTTGCGGTTCTTATCCTTGCCTCTCCATATAAACAGCAACGCTCCGTCGATATCGACACGCTCGCATACCCTGTGGATATTCGGGTACTGCTGTTCAAGCAGGTCGTGGAATTTATAGATCTCGGTGTTGTCGTTTCTGCCACGGATACTTACGGTAGGTACCTGTATTATTTTTGACAGATGTTCTGCGTGGGTGTCGCAGTCTATACCGTCCTTATACGGATCGAACGGCTTATCGTCCGCAAATTCTTTCTTCATAAATACGGCACGGAGTACCGCAATAAGAAACAGTACGGCATATACCGCAAGAAGTCCGAGTAAAACATACAGTACAATCAATAAAGGGTTCACGGTGAAAATTCCTCAAATTATTTATTACGATAGCCGTTGCTGTAAGAACTGTAACAGTTATCGCTCTTTAATTGTACCATATTCACAAAAATTATGCAAGTATCTGCTTATTTTTTTACAGCGCCGAATATACAGTTTACAATCCCTATAAGAACACCGCCTATCGGATAACCTATCCAGCACAATTCCCAGTTATCAAAACAAAATCCCATTATAAAAAGCACAATAGTCGCCGCAAGCATTATACCGCCGGATATAGCCGACATAAGTCTGTCCGCGAACGGCTTGTCGGGGTTATTTTCCTTGTTGTACTCTTCAATATCATACTTTGCATACTGCATACCGCCGTATATAAACATAGGCGCGGCAACGGTAACACATAAAAGCAGAACAGCCGCGCACAGCGCATCAAAGCTTTCCTCGGTCATAACATCAGGTACAACCTTGTCGACAAAGCTCTGCATTACCATCAATGCAATTACGCCGAACAGTACAAGCACCGTACCGCCGGCGATAACAGCGGGGAATTTATTTCTGAATGCCTTTATCTGCTCTACGCTGTAAAACGGCTTGATATTGGGATTTTCCTTGACATAGTTGTCGTGTCGTATGCCGCTTACTATAAATATCGCCGTGCCAACTGTCACAAACAGCATGAATATCGCCGCAGCTATGGTTTCATCAAGTCCCAGAACTACCGTAAAAAGCAGTGTGGTAACACCTGCAAGCACAGTTGCGGTACCAAGACAGATAGCACTTGTAAAGCTGTTCATTTCCTTATCATATCCTGCGGCATCTTCCGTAAAGTTTTCTTCTGCACTGCCCTTAATCAGTTCGTCAAGCGTGCAGCCAAAGTAATCGCTCAGCGTGATAAGCTTATCCGTTTCGGGAAACGCAGTGTCAGATTCCCACTTTGACACAGTCTGACGTGACACGTTCATAAACTCTGCCAGATCCTCCTGCGTCATATTTTTTTGCTTTCTGTAAAACTGAATATTTGTTCCTAAGCTCATATATACATATCCTTTCCGACAGCTTTTCTGTCTGTCGTCATATTAGCATAATCAGCGTATAAGGTCTATAAACTTCATGTTGCTTTTGAATATTTTCATGTAAATTTGCGGTTGCGTTGGCTTCGCAGAGCCGTTTTCGGCTTATTTCACTTTGCGCCCCAGATACAGCAAACGGCAGAAAGCATACACCCTCTGCCGTAAGAATATTTTGTAAATTTCAAGCAATCAGTCTATCGGGTCGCCTTTAAGCTCTTCTTCGGTAAGCTTGATTGTTGACTTGTCGGGGGCTTCGACGTTCATAAACTTTCCGACAAAGGTTGACAGAATAAGTCCTGCGATTATCGGAAGATAGAACGTTAAGAATCTCCATATAAATGTTGAGATGCCGACATATTTTGTGCCGTCCGAGCCGATGAATATATTGCTGAAGAACAGCGTATAGCTTCCCTCTGCCGCACCGAGCGCACCCGGCAGGGGCATAAATCCCGAAATCATCAGAACGAATGCCTGACAGGAAATAATCGTCAGATAATCCGTACCCGAAAGTCCGAAACCGAGATAAATTACATACGAGATCGAGAAGTAAGCCGTGAGCTGAATTACATTATAAATGATAAGTCTTATGATAAGCCACGGTTTTTTCTTGATGAACACGAAATTATCATGATATTCGTCTACAATTTCTTCTACGGATCTGATTTTCTTTATCTTGTCTTCCTCGCTCTTTATAAAGCGGAACTTGAAAATGTGTATCTTTGCAAGCAGTTTTACAGCCCATACAGCCAGCTTCTTTACGGGCTTCTTGAAAAACGCCAGCATAAAAAGCAGTATTATTACGATAGTATTTATGATAAATCCAAGAATTACAAGCGCCATAAGCGGTGCGTAGTCGGTAGAGAAATTATTGAAACGGGCTATAAGCACCACAGCGGAATAGCCTGTCAGCACAAACTGATACATTATGAATTTGCTCAGCAGAGATGTCATTGCGTGTGACATAGGAACGCCGAACTTCGTGAAGTAATACACCTGCATAGGCTGACCGCCCGTTGATGACGGAGTGATGCAGTTGAAATACTGACCGAGCAGGGTCGTCATAAATGTTCTGCTGAACTTCGCCTTAGGGTATGTAGCCCTCAGTGCCGCATGAACGCCGAGCGCCTCCAGCAGCCAGTATACAATCATAAGGCCCATCGCTATGAACAGGAATCCGACATTTATCTTCTGAATCGAATTGACAAGATTATCAAATCCGTCCACAAAATACACATAGAAGATCATGAATACGAATGCAATTGCGCAAATAATAAGATTCAGCTTATTCGATTTTTTCTTTTTCATTAAGCCTCCCGGATTTGAATAAAGGCATTTTCAGTCTTTACACATTTAACCCAATTTTACAATAACATTATAATTATATCTCATAATGCAGTTTTTGTCAACGAGAAAAAGGTCGATATATGCCGTACGAGCCGCAAGGTCGCTCAAACCGCAGAAAATCGGGTATTTAAAGAGTTTTTGCTGTAACGGGTCGATTTTCATCATTACTTTAAGTAATGGCGCTATTCAATATATAAATATCGAAAACGCTTGAATTTTTTCCGCCAATCTGCTATACTTATGTGTGGCGATTTGAAGCGTCTGTATTTTTACAGATGCTCCCATATATAACGAAAGGAAAGGTTTTTTCAATGTATAAAATACTCAAAAGACGTCAGCTCAACGAAAACGTTGTACTGATGGAGGTAGACGCTCCCTTCATTGCGAAGAAGGCGTTGGCAGGTCAGTTCATCATTCTGCGTGTTGACGAAAAGGGCGAGAGAATACCTCTTACCATTTCAGACTATGACAGAGAAAAGGGTACTATTACCATCATATTCCAGATAGTAGGTCAGACTACTATGCTTTTATCACAGCTCAAGGAGGGCGACGCACTGCTTGACTTTGTAGGCCCTCTCGGCAAGGCAACAGACTTTGAGGGTGCAAAGAAGGTATGTGTTATCGGCGGCGGCGTAGGTAACGCTATCGCTTATCCTTCTGCAAAGCAGTTATTCAACGAGGGTGTTGATGTTGATGTTATCGCCGGCTTCAGAAACAAGGATATAGTTATCCTTGAGGACGAATTCAAGAAGGCAAGCACAAACTTCTATATCACGACAGATGACGGTTCATACGGCGAAAAGGGCTTTGTTACAAACAAGCTCCAGAGCCTTATTGACGCAGGCAACAAGTACGATCTCGTTGTTGCGATAGGCCCTGTACCTATGATGAAGTTTGTCTGTGAGGTTACCCGTCCTTACGGCATTAAGACACTTGTATCACTCAATCCTATTATGATCGACGGTACAGGTATGTGCGGCGGCTGCCGTGTAAATGTCGGCGGAGAAATCAAGTTTGCGTGTGTTGACGGCCCTGACTTTGACGGTCATTTAGTAAACTTTGACGAGCTGATGAAGCGTAACTCGACATACAAGGAAAAAGAAGCTCACGACAGAGAACACTGCAGACTTTACAAGGCTGAGCAGTAAGGAAAGGACGATAAGAAAATGCCTAATATGTCATTAACTAAGGTTCCTATGCCCGAACAGGACCCTAACGTAAGAAACAAGAACTTCCTCGAAGTTGCAATGGGATATACAGAAGAAATGGCAATGGAAGAAGCATCACGTTGCCTTAACTGTAAGAACAAGCCCTGCGTAAGCGGTTGCCCCGTTAACGTAAGAATACCCGAATTTGTAGCGAAGGTTGCAGAGGGCAAGTTTGAAGAAGCGTATGAGATAATCACAAGCACAAACAGCCTCCCCGCAATCAGCGGCCGTGTTTGTCCTCAGGAAAATCAGTGCGAGGGCAAGTGCGTAAGAGGTATCAAGGGCGAGAGCGTTTCGATCGGACGTCTTGAGCGTTTCTGTGCAGACTATCACATGAAGCACAGCGATGCAAAGGCTGTTAAGCCCCAGTCGAACGGCAAGAAGGTTGCAGTTGTAGGTGCAGGCCCTTCAGGTCTTACCTGTGCAGGCGACCTTGCAAAGAAGGGTTACGAAGTAACAGTATTTGAAGCATTCCATACAGCAGGCGGTGTTCTGGTTTACGGTATCCCCGAATTCAGACTTCCCAAGGCTATAGTTAAGAAGGAAGTAGAAAATCTTCAGGATCTCGGTGTTGAAGTAAAGACAAACATGGTCATCGGTCGTGTTCTGTCGGTTGACGAACTGTTTGAGATGGGCTACAAGGCTATCTTCATCGGCTCTGGTGCAGGTCTTCCCTCATTCATGGGCATCGAGGGCGAGGATCTCATCGGTGTTTACTCAGCCAACGAGTACCTCACAAGAACAAATCTTATGAAGGCTTATCTTGATGATTATGATACGCCTATCATCAAGAGCAAGTCGGTAGCAGTTGTCGGCGGCGGTAACGTTGCAATGGACGCCGCAAGATGCGCAAAGCGTCTTGGCGCCGAAAATGTATACATTGTATACCGCAGAGGCATGGAAGAAATGCCTGCCCGTAAGGAAGAAGTACATCACGCTATGGAAGAGGGAATCATCTTCAAGAACCTCAACAACCCTGTCAAGATACTCGGTGATGAGAACGGCAGAGTAAGAGCTATGGAGTGCATTGAGATGGAGCTCGGCGAGCCTGACGCAAGCGGCAGACGTAAGCCTATCGCTAAGGAAGGAAGCAACTTTGAACTTCCCGTTGACACGGTTATCATGTCAATCGGTACATCTCCCAACCCCCTTATCAGAAGCACAACTCCCGGTCTTGACACCAACAAGAGAGGCTGTCTTGTTGTTAACGAAGACACTATGCAGACGACTCGTGAGGGTGTTTATGCCGGCGGTGACGCAGTTACAGGTGCGGCTACGGTAATACTCGCTATGGGTGCAGGTAAGCAGGCGGCTCAGAGCATTGACGAATATCTGAGCAAGAACTGAGCGACATAAAATTAAATGCAGTAAAGGCTGACGTGATTATGCGTCAGCCTTTATTTATATCAATTATGCACGTTCAATGTTTAATAGCTGTTTGAATCATAGCCGTTGATTTTTTATCACGATACCGCTAATAATTTGCAGGATAACAAAATGTGCATATTAAAGCCGTTTAAATGCGCATTTCCTCATTTGAAGGCAAAAACGTATGCTTACATTTCCGCTTCTATTTAAGTTGATAACTTAAATATACTTAATGAAGCTACTTAATTTTACATCTTTTTGATTAATTATTCACATATATCCCCCATTTCGTTTGTGCAATTTTGCCAAAACAAAGCATAATAAACTGTAGAAATAGTGAATTGAAATTTAGTTTGATTTCGGTTATAATATAAATATCTTGATGTAAACGAATACACCAAGAACAACTTAAAGGAGGACTAAAATGAAACTCTCAAAGAGAATTCTCGCTTGTGCAGTTACGGCGGCTATGGCAACTTCAATGCTCTCAGCCTGCAACGGCTCAAGCACAACAAGCGGTTCTGCAAGCAATGCCGGCACATCGCAGGGCAATTCAAGCACGACCGAAAACAGCAACAGCGGTGACAATTCTTCTACAGGCGGCAGTAACGGCGGCAACATTGTAGAAGCACCCTCAAACGGCGACACTCTCAACTGGCTCGGTTACTATGATCTTAACACAGACGACAAGGAAATCGTTGACAAGTTCAACGATGCAGGATATAAGGTAAATTATATTTCAACAAGCTCGACCGAATACTTCACAAAGCTCGCACAGCTTGTTGCATCTTCCGACTCTCCCGATATGGTGCGCTATGAGTGGCAGTCATACCCCCACGGTGTAGCAAACAACCTCTACACATCACTTGACGATTATGTAGACTTTGACAGCGATACATGGTCGGGTATGAAGGATATGATTGAAAACTTCAACTACGGCGGCAAGCACTATTATCTTCCCTACCGTGTAAATCCCGGCGTTGTACTTATATACAACCAGACTGCTCTTGACGATGAAGGTATCAAGACAGACCCGCTGGAACTTTATAAGGAAGGCAAGTGGACATGGACGGCATGGAAGGATATAATGACCGAATGGTGCAACATCGGTGATGAATACTACGGTATAATGCCCACAGGCTTCGTTGCAATGCCCTTCATAGTTTCTACAGGCACAACTCTTATAGATGTTGACGGTCCGAACAAGCAGATCATCAACAACATGAAGGACGCTAACGTTCAGAGATGCCAGGACTTCCTTGCCGACCTTGCAAATCAAGGTATGGTAAATGCAGAATATACAGATCCCAGTACCTGCCTTTCAGACACAAAGACGCTGTTTGCAGAGTTCGGTCTTGACTGGGGCTGGACATCGGCACAGGCTGCAGCTAAGGATCAGGATATAAGATTCGTTCCGATACCCAGAGATGACAAGGCTGACAAATACTACACCAACACCGATACATTCGGTTATCTTGTTCCCGCAGGTGCAAAGAACATAAAGGCTGCTATCAAGTATATGGAAATCTGCCGTCTTAACGAAATCGACCCTGAGCTGATTGCTAAGTCAAAGGCTGAAATGACGGCTGAGCATCTTTATTATCCCAAATGCCCCGAATGCGGCGTTTCAACTGCAGACAAGACTATAGAAAAATGCCCCAGCTGTGGTGCAACACGCAGAGAGAATAAAAAGCACTCGGCAATGTCTGAAGATCTGTACCAGATCTATTCAGATCTTAAGGACACAACAACCGACAAGTTCACATTCCTCTTTGACGACTGCTTCGGCTTCTCGACAGACCTTACAACAATGCTCCAGCAGGGTGACAGCGAAGGTAAGGGCTGTGTACTCGGCGGACCTTTCAAGTTGGGTGAATCCTACACAAGTCTCCGTGATTCTTACTTCGGAACTGTAGAATCATACCTCGAACCCTACAGAGCTTTAATGCAGAAGAACTGAGTTAAGAACAGTTTTATAAACGAACAACAGCAAAAGGCACCGCGCGATCGGTGCCTTAGACTGTCGATAAACCCACGCACCGCAAAAATGCAGATAAAAAGTTTTAGATAAACTAAAAATCGGATAAGTAAAAAGAATTTCACACAGCCGTAAAAAACGGCTGTGTGAAAGCATTTTTGCTTACTGTGTCAACCGCTCCTCGACGTACCTTTGTACGCCTGTCGGAGCGGTTTCCTTGTCTGCGTGTGTTTCTCAACGTCTGCAGCGTGTCGAAAAATACTTTTTCGACACGCTGAGGCACCGGGCGACCGGTGCCTTTGTTTTATAACTTTCACTAAAGCTACAAGCTGAAACGGGAGGCAACAACCTCCCGTTTTAATTATCTTACTTCTTCTTTATAACCGTTCCCTGTCTTGTTTCCTCGACGGTGTAGCCCATTGCGGTTATCTTATCTCTAAGCTCATCGGCAAGTGCGAAGTTCTTATCCTTTCTTGCCTGCTTTCTCTGCTCGGCAAGCTCAAGAATTTCGGCAGGAAGCTCCTCGGCTGTATCGGCAGGCTTTTCATTTACCGCCTTTGCCTTTTCGATAAGCGACAGCGAAAGCACCTTGTCGAAGTCGGCGATAAGTGCCAGCTTTGTTGCAGGTGTTGCGTCAGCCTTTAATACGTCATACAGCGCAGTGATTGCAAGCGATGTGTTTATATCGTTGTCCATAGCGGCGGTGAAGCCCTCACGGAGCTTATCGTAAGCCGCCTTGTCAACCTCGCCCTGCTCTGCCTTTAAAAGCTGTGCTATCTTAGCAACCAGCTTTTCGTATGCGCCCTTTGCGTTGTCAAGATTTTCATAAGAGAATACGAGCGACTTTCTGTAGTGTGACAGCAGGCAGAAGAAACGGTATATCACGGGGTCGTAGCCCTTGCTTTCAAGCAGGGATACCGTAAGGAATTCGCCCTTTGACTTGCTCATCTTGCCGCTGTTTGTATTGAGGTGGTGAACGTGGAACCAGTAGTTGCACCACTTATGACCGAGATAAGCCTCACTCTGTGCTATCTCGTTTGTGTGGTGGGGGAATGCATTGTCGATGCCGCCGCAGTGAATGTCCAGATATTCACCGAGATGCTTCATACTTATGCAGCTGCACTCGATATGCCAGCCGGGGTAGCCTACTCCCCACGGGCTGTCCCACTTGAGTTCCTGATCGTCAAACTTTGACTTTGTGAACCACAGAACGAAGTCAGCCTTATTTCTCTTGTTGCCGTCCTCCTCAACGCCTTCACGGACACCAACCGCAAGGTCTTCCTCCTTGAAATCGTTGAAAACATAATACTTTTCGAGTTTGGAGGTATCAAAGTAGATGTTTCCGCCTGCTTCGTAAGCGTAGCCCTTTTCGATAAGAGAAGAAATCACCTTGATGAAATCTGCGATACAGTGCGTTGCAGGCTCTACAACGTCGGGACGCTTGATGTTCAGCTTAGTGCAGTCCTCGAAGAAAGCGTCTGTGTAATACTTTGCTATCTCCATAACCGTCTTATGCTCACGCTTTGCGCCCTTCAGCATCTTGTCATCGCCCGTGTCGCCGTCGCTTGTCAGATGTCCTACATCGGTAATGTTCATTACACGCTTTACATCGTAACCGACATAGCGCAGGTACTTTTCAAGCACATCCTCCATAATGTAGCTGCGCAGATTTCCTATGTGTGCAAAGTGGTACACGGTAGGTCCGCAGGTGTACATATTTACCTTGCCCTCGACATTCGGCACGAATTCTTCCTTTTTGTGTGACAGTGAATTATATAACTGCATTTTCTTATCCTCGCTTTTATTTAATATTGTTTTCTTTAAGTTCTTCTCTTAGCAGATCTATCTCGCTCTGCATTGTTTCAAGCCTGCTCTGCAAGGCACATATCTGCTGTGCCACAGGGTCGGGAATGTGGATCTGGTCAAGGTCGCAGGCATTTACCCTCTGACCGTCACGGCGGACTATCCTTGCAGGAACGCCGACCGCAGTCGAGTTAGGCGGTACCTCCGACAGCACAACGGCATTTGCGGCTATCTTTGCGTTATCGCCCACCTTGAAAGGACCGAGAACCCTTGCGCCCGAGCCTACCATTACATTGTTGCCGAGCGTGGGGTGACGTTTACCGGTATCTTTACCCGTACCGCCGAGCGTTACGTTCTGATAAAGCGTGCAGTAGTCGCCTATCTCGGTAGTTTCGCCTATTACAACGCCGCTTCCGTGGTCGATGAACAAGCCCTTTCCTATCGTTGCGCCGGGGTGTATCTCTATACCCGTTTTTCGCAAAGCACGCTGTGATATCCACCTTGCAATGAAATAATGCTTTTTAAGGTACCATTTATGCGCCCTGCGGTATGCCCTTACAGCCTTGAAGCTGGGATACAGGAAAAACACCTCGAGATCGCTCTTTACGGCAGGATCTCGTTCTCTGACCGATTTTATATCCGCTTTAATTTTATCGAACATAATGTTTCCTACCCTTCTCCGAAAATAAAAACGCCCTCGTCTGCATAACAGACGAAGGCGATATTTCTATCACGGTTCCACTTCGCTTCGGAGCTTACACTCCCTTTATGTCTTTAACGCAGACTACACGGGCAGAGATACTGATAAGTCTAACGTTCCCTCTGCCGACCCGGATAAAAAATCCGTACAGCCGCACTTCACCGCAAATCAGTCTGCCGTCTTTCACCTTACACGGCTCTCTGTAAAACTTTTTTCCGGTTACTCTTGCCATACACGGTCTTTGCACTTATGCTTCATTATATGTTTAGTGTATCATAAATGCAACGCTGTGTCAAGCGGAAAAATCAAATATGCCGTTACTCCGAAATATTCTTTGCAATCGGCAGTCTTACGCAGACAAGAGTACCCTTGCCAAGCTCGCTGTCAAGCGTCACCGTGCCGCCGTAGCAGTTGACGATATGCTTTACTATGGAAAGACCGAGACCGGTACTGCCCTCTTTGGTGCTTCTGCCCTTATCCACTCTGTAGAAACGCTCAAACACACGGTTAAGCGACTCCTTAGGGATGCCTATGCCATTATCCCTTACATAGATACAGCCTATCTCGCCTACATCGTGAAGCGTTATCTCAACCCTGCCGCCGTCCTTGTTGTACTTTATAGCGTTGCTGACTATGTTTTCGACAAGCTCGTATATGTGCTTGTATGCGGCACGGACGGTAAAGCTGTCGCCTGACAGTTCTATCGTGACATTTCTGGCAGAAGCCGCAGGCTCCAGACATTCCTTTACCGCTGTGCATATCTCGGACAGCTTGCAGTCGGTCACTTCCTCGGCTGTGGTCTTATTTTCAAGGGAGGATATTTCAAGAATGTCGCTGATGATTGTTGACATTCTCTTTGCCTCGGTAAGAATTTTTCCGATGTAATAATCTTTCTTATCCTTAGGCACAAGTCCGTTTTCAAGAAGCTCGGCAAAGCCCGAAATTGCCGTGAGAGGCGTTTTCAGCTCGTGTCCGGCATTTGCGAAGAAGTCGGCTTTGAGCTGTTCGGACATACGCTTGTCGGTAACGTCACGGATAACCATAAGTCCGCCGTGCATTGCGTCTATTCCGCTTTTGGATACGGGGAATACCTGCACGAGCAAAATCCTTCCGTCAACGGTGCTTTCTATGGTTACCGTCCTGTCCTCGTTTGCCGCTTTTTCCGCTCCGCTGATTATCTCGGGCTTTCTTGCAAGCTCGGGTACGGTCGAAGCGCCGCTTTCATCAGAAGCACCGAGCAGCTTAAGTCCGGCACGGTTGATTGATATAATGGACAAATCGTTATCGTAAAGAATTACACCGTCCTGAAGGCTTTCAAGTATGAAGCGTTCCTTTTCACGCTCGTTTTCAAGCGTCTTCATATTATCCTGTATGCTTTTACGCATAAAATTGAACATTGTGACAAATTCGTCAAGCTCGGGGTATTTGTGCGAGGGTATCTCGTCAAGCTCCGCAGAGATTTTTTCGTCACCGACATATTTCATACCGCTCATAGCCTTTGATATGCTGTTTATCGGCTTCATTATCTGGCGGGCAACACTGCTTACCGCTATAAGTCCTGCTATTATGCCTATTGCGGCGGCTATCAGCATAGGCGCTATGAACATTGACGCAAAATCCATATAGCTGTTTATATTGTAGCTTATTCTGATTATATCGTCGTCCTTAACCTTCATAGCGGCATAGATCTGATTTTTGCCGAGCGTCTTTGAATATCTTACGGCTACTCCGCTTCCTGTAAGTTCTGCCTGCTTTATCTCCTCACGGGTGCTGTGGTTATCGTCCGGCTCACCGTCAATATAGGTATCTACAAATACAGTTCCGTCCTTATTGATAAAGCTCACTCTGGCGTTGCCGACAAGTGAGCTTAATCTGTTCGCAAGGTCATAGTCGTGGTCGGCTTCGTCCTCATATATCACACGGATAAGTCCGAGAGAAGTCAGCATATCGCTTTTTCTGACGTTCTGCTCCGTGCTTGAAAGAAGTGCGGTAGCAGATACAACGCACACCGACATAACTATCGCAATTACTATAAGAAAACGTACTATAAGCGCTTTTTTCATCTGTACGTCCTCCTGTTATTCTCCTATAAATCTGTAGCCTACTCCTCTTACCGTTTTGATAAGATGAGCGTTCTCGGCATCATCGCTGAGTTTTTTTCTGAGCGTTCCTATGTGCATATCGAGCGTTCTTGTTTCACCGACAAAATCTATGCCCCACACTTTCGTGAGAAGCTCCTCACGGCTGACTACTCTCGCCCTGTTCTTAATAAGATACAACAGAAGCTCGTATTCCTTCAGCGTAAGTTCTATCGGTCTGCCGTCACGGCTCACCTCTCTGAGAGATGTGTTTACCGTTATGACGCCTGCAGTAATCTTATCGGAAACGCTGTCCGACGTGCTTCTGCCGGAACGCCTTAAAAGCGCCTTTATTCTTGCGGCAAGCTCCATAATGCCGAAAGGCTTTGTGAGATAATCGTCTGCACCGTTTTCAAGCCCGAACACCTTGTCTATCTCGGCTGATTTTGCTGTCAGCATAAGTATCGGCGTATTCTTTGTCTGCTCGTTTTCACGAAGAATCTTCACTGCCTGCACACCGTCCATACCCGGCAGCATTATGTCGAACAGGAATATATCCGGTACCTGCTTTTCGGTTGCGGCAAGACAATCCTCCGCACTGACAAAGCTCTCCACCTCGTATGAATAAGCCGAAAGAGCGACCGTCACAAGCTCTCTTATACTGTCATCGTCCTCTGTAATATAGATACGTTCAGCCATTGTATCAGCCTCCAAAGTTTATATAATACGGGTATTCTTGTATTCTCCCGTCTTGAAGAATTCCACCCACTCGCAGATATTTACCGCATGGTCGGCTATTCTTTCAAGATATTTTACTATCATAAGGGCATCGACCGCAACATCGCCGCTGCAATGCTCGCTCTTTATAAGTTCTACTATGCGGTTTCTTATAGAAACGAACAGCTCGTCAACCTCATCGTCAGCCTTTATCGTTTCATTTGCAAGCGTCATATCGGTTGTTACAAATGAATCTATAGAGTGCGAAACCATTATTATTACCTTTTCGCTCATAGTCTGAATCTCTCTTACTATGTGCATAATAGCGGATACGTCTGCGGTAAGGCTGATCTCCGCAATATCTGCGGCATTGTCGGCTATACGCTCCATATCTGTCACCATTTTGAGTGCCGCAGAAACCTTACGGAGATCTCTTGCGACAGGCTGTTCACGAAGTATTATAGACAGGCACTGGCTCTCGATGTTCTTTTCTTCCTCATCTACCGCTCTGTCGCCGTCTACTACCTTTTTTGCAAGAACGGCATCGCTGTCACGCAGTGCTGTGATAGCTGAAGCTATTGCCTCCTCTATCATTCCGCCCATACGGATAAGATCGTTATTCAGCTTGCCGAGCTTATGTTCAAATGTTTCTCTCATTTCTGTTTGCCCTTTCTAATATAATATCACACATAACGTATAAAATCAACCGAAACGTCCTGTGATATAATCTTCCGTCCGCTTATCAACGGGACGTGAGAACAGTTCTTCTGTCGGTGCGTACTCGACCATTTCTCCTACAAGGAAGAAGGCCGTGTAGTCCGAAATTCTTGTTGCCTGCTGCATATTGTGAGTTACAATAGCTACCGTGTACTTTTCCTTGAGCGTATTCATAAGCTCCTCGATTTTAAGCGTCGATACAGGGTCGAGCGCCGATGTAGGTTCGTCCATAAGAATGACCTCAGGCTGAACGGCGATTGCTCTTGCGATACAGATTCTCTGCTGCTGGCCGCCCGAAAGGCTGAGTGCGGATTTATGAAGTCTGTCCTTTACCTCGTCAAAAACAGCCGCACCGATAAGGCTCTCCTCGACTATCCTGTCAAGCTTTGCCTTGCTCTTTATACCGTGTACTCTCGGTCCGTATGCTATGTTATCGTAAATGCTCATCGGGAAGGGGTTGGGCTTCTGGAACACCATTCCTATCCTGCGGCGCAGTACGTTTGTATCAACACCGTCAGCGTAGATGTCCTCGCCGTCAAGCAGGAACTGACCTGTGATCTTACAGTCAGGCACAAGGTCATTCATACGGTTAAGGCTTTTAAGATATGTAGACTTACCGCAGCCCGAAGGACCGATGAAGGCGGTTATCTTGTTTGTCTTTATATCAAGGTTTATATCCTTGAGAGCGTGATTTTCTCCGTAATATAGATTTACATTTCTTGTACAGAGCTTCACATCGCTCTGAGGTACGATTATATCTGACATTGTTTATCCTCTTTTCTTTTTACGGCATTATACCGAGCGTTTCTTTCTTATTCTGTAAGCGACCAGCTTTGCGCATATATTGATTATAAGCACTGTTACAAGCAGTACAAGCGCTGTAGAGAATGCGTACTTCATTTCGGCACCGCCACGCTGTGCGTACTGGTAAAGCTGAACAGTGAGCGAGCCGCCCTGATTCATCACCTTGCCGAAAATATCGCCGAGCGAATTTATACCTACCTCAGCGGCAATACCTGCTGTGAAGATAAGTGCCGCAGACTCGCCTACTATTCTGCCTATGGACAGGATCACCGAGGTCAGTATACCGTCTATACAGCTTGGAAGAACAACGGTCCTTATAGTATGCCACTTAGGTGCGCCAAGTCCGACAGCACCCTCTCTGTAGCCCATAGGAACGGTCTTTATTGCCTCCTGCGTGGTACGGATTATGGTGGGCAGTACCATTATTGACAATGTCAGCGCACCTGTAAGCAGTGAGTAGTTTACCTTGAAGATATTGTAGAAGAACACGCTGCCGAAAAGTCCGTATATGATTGAGGGGATGCCTGCAAGCGTTTCGGTAGTGAATTCTATAATTCTTGTAAGTCTGCCCTGCTTTGCGTATTCGGTAAGATATATTGCCGCACCTACACCGACAGGTGTTGCGATAATAAGCGTAATCACTACAAGATAAAGCGTATTGATTATATTGCCGAGTACGCCGTAGTTTTCATAAGGATATGAGAACGCCGGAGTTGTAAGGAAGTTCAGGCTCATTCCATCTGTGCCTTTTACGGCTATGTATATAATCATACCGAGCGTCAGCGCAACGACTATGCCGGACGAAAGAAAAATCAGAGCCTTCAGCACTATGTCGCTTACTCTTCTGCGCTTTTTAGTAAGAGAATTCGTAACTGCTTTTGCCATAATCTATCACGCCTTTCCTGCGGTCTTTGCCGCTTTTTCCTTTTTGCCGCCCTTTTTGAGTATACCGTTGAGTATCAGATTTATTATCATAATGAATACGAACAGCACAAGTCCTATCGCAAATAGTGCCTCTCTGTGAAGTCCGCTTGAATACGGGAATTCGGCAACGATACCTGTTGTGAGGAATTTTACCGATGAGAACAGCTCCGGCATATTTGCGCTGTTGCCTGCAACAAGGATGATAGCCATAGCCTCACCTATCGCTCTGCCGACACCGAGAACGACACCGGACGCAATACCCGACTTTGCGGCGGGGATAACTACCTTGAAGATAGTCTGTATCTTCGTAGCTCCCAGTCCGTAGCTTGCCTCTCTGTATTCGGACGGGACAGCGGATATTGCGTTCTCCGAAATGTTTATGATAGTGGGAAGTATCATTATAGCAAGTACGATTATGGCACTTGCAAGGTTTGCGCCGCCTGTGAACTGATGTGTAGGATCATTTGCATAAATGACCTCCTCCAGTGCGTACATAAGCGGCTTTACAAGATTTGCACCGAGCAAACCGTATATAACCGACGGGATACCCGCAAGAAGCTCGACCGCAGGCTTTACTACGTTCTTCATAGCCTTAGGTGCAAGCTCGGATAGGAACACCGCTGTGAGAAGTCCTATCGGAACACCGATCACTATTGCACCGAGAGTACCGAATACCGACGTGAGAATCAACGGGAGGATACCGAACTGTTCTTTCTTTGCGTACCATGTGTCACCGAACAGGAAATCGGTTAATCCGATTTTTCCGATGGCGGGAGCACCCGATATTATCATATAAATTGTTATCATCAGGACGCACGCTACCGCTGTGATCCCACACACGGTAAATATGTACTTCATTACACGCTCTGTAACGTTTGTGAATCCCGATTTTTTATTTCTTATAGCAGATCTCTGCTTTCCGACTGAGCCTACCGCAACTGCTGCGCCGCTTGTCTTTTCCAAGTAAACCATCCTTTCAGGGCTATACATACTTATACAGCAAATTCCGGTAACGGATTGCTACCGGAAAAGTGCTTACTGTATAGGAATTATCGACTTGTTTTTTACTTTACGGGAACTGCACCCTGTGCAAGTACGAGTGCCTGACCTTCTTCTGAGAGAATGAAGTCAAGGTAAGCCTTAACGAGCTTGTTATCGGAACCCTTGAGTGTTGCGCAGATGAAGGGTCTCTGTACTTCGTAAGCGCCGCTCTTTACGTTTTCTTCTGTAGCTTCAACACCACCGATCTTGAGTGCCTTTACTGTTTCGTCAACGTTTGCAAGTGAAGCGTAACCGATAGCGCCGTCTGTTGTTGCTACTGCGTTGATAACTGAACCTGTAGACTCAAGCTCCTGTGCGTACTTCGGTTCCTTGTCGCCCATTACGATAGACTCGAAACCGTCTCTTGTACCTGAACCGTCCTCACGGCCGATAACTACGATTGACTTATCATCGCCGCCAAGCTCCTTCCAGTTTGTGATCTCGCCTGAGTAAACCTTAGCGAGATCCTCAAGTGTGATGTCTTCAAGCTTGTTTGCGGGGTTTACTACGAGAGCGATACCGTCAAGTCCTACTACTGTAGCGTCAAGCTTTTCAGCTTCTTCGTCCTTGAGCTTTCTTGATGAGTTACCGATGTCGCACTTGCCTTCTGACGCTTCCTGGATGCCTGTACCTGAACCTGTGAGGTTTAAGTTAACTGTTACACCCTTGTTCTTTTCCATAAATGCACCGTTAACAGCCTTGATAACCTTTTCCATTGATGTTGAGCCGTTCATTGACAGTGTGCCGCTGAGTTCTTCTGTAGCAGCTGATGATGCTTCTGCGGATGATGCTTCGCTTGCAGATGTGCCTGCTGCAGATGAATCTGTGCCTGCTACGCTGCTTGTTGCAGTTTCTGAACAGCCTGTTGCTGCAGCAACTATTGCTGCGCCTGCGATAAGTGATATTAACTTCTTGTTCATGTTGTTGTCCTTTCTTAAGGGTCATACCCCTCGGAGTTTTCCTGATACTCCATAATATTTATGTACGTTTTTTATCTGTCGTTCGGTTTCCCTCCCGACTACATTTCATATTATAGTCAGAACACGCTTTACATTAAAGCAAGGAATGGTATAAAGTCGGTAAAGTTTTTGTAAAGCCGCATATTCCGCATAGCAAAGCCAAACTATACACCGACTTTACATTAAAACCGTGCAACTTTACATTTGATTTTTAACGCTTTACAGTTTTCAGCCGTCACTCCGAATAGCTTTATATCTTGATTTGACGGTTAATTTATGGTAGAATAATATCAAAAGTCACACGAAAGAAGGTATAATATGCCACACTCATCGGGCGGAGGCTCTCACGGGGGCGGAAGCCACCACTCCTCATCGCACAGCTCGTCACACCGTTCATCATCGGGAGGCGGCTCAAGCAGAATAAGAACCAGCCGTACATATTTCCCCGGTGCAAGAAGATTCGTCTACTACAGAAACGGCGTTCCGAACTACGTCTACTCGGATACCGATTTATCAAAAGGTCCGAGCAAGCTGAGATTTTTAATGCTCATATTCTATGTACCGTTTGTTCTGGCGGCGTTCTTGATGATATCTACGTCTTTCGGCATACCCGAAAAGCTGAAGGTAGATTATAACTCGCAGATAGTCATACAGGACGACGCTCATGTACTCGGAGATACAACGAAGCTCGGCGACGCACTTGAGGATTTCTTCAACACAACGGGTATTTCTCCTGCGGTAATGACTGTGTACAACTCCGACTGGGAGGATAACTATACCGACCTTGAGAAGTACGCTTATGAGCTTTATGTAAACCGGTTCTATGACGAAAAGCACTGGCTGATAGTGTATTCTCAGCCGAAAGATCCGGACGATGAATTCAACAACTGGTACTGGGAGGGTATGCAGGGCGATGATACCGACAGTATCATTACTTCATCCGTAGCATACGATTTTACAAACGATCTGCACAAGAGGTTACTTGTCGAGGGAACAAAGGTAAATGACGCTATCACCGACAGCTTCAACGCACTTACTCCTACTGTAATGAAGTTCAGATTTGATGGCGAAACCTTCGGAATAGGAATCTTTATACTCCTGTTCGTCTGCATACACGCATTCTTTATGGTATTCTTCCGACCTGACGCAAAGAAATATAAAGGTGCTGTGGAGGTCGCAATGGGAGAAAACGAAATTCATCTTGCGACAACCTCGGCTCAGACGGTCACAATGAAACAGGCCTCCTGCGAATACTGCGGAGGTGTTTATACCGTAGGCAGCTGCAACGTCTGCCCTCACTGCGGCGCACCTATCCAGCCGCAGGATTACGCTGTTCCCGTACATAACGGCACAAGTACAGCAGGCGCAACAGATACAACAAACACAAACACGCATTAACAATCATTGAGGTATAACGAAATCCCCTCCGCAAAAGCGGAGGGGATTTCGGCAGACTGTCGATAAACCTATATAATTTTTGAAAATGGGGTTTGGGGCGTAGCCCCAAGCGGGGTGAGGGCGGCAGCCCCACACTTAGCCCCGGCACGGACGCCGGGCGTGTATGCCCAAAGGCTCTGCACGATGCAGAGCCAACAAAGCATACACAGCCTTTCACGGGGAAAGGGGTTTTCGGCAAGGATGCCGAAATAAGGACACACCAAGCTTTGCACGATGCAAAGCTATCAGAGTGTCCTAATGGGGATAGGGATTGAGAACAAGCACTTTTTTTAAAAAACATACTTTTTCTACAAAACGAAAGACTACTTTCATACCTTTTCGGTATGTCTGTAGTCTTTCTTTTTTCAAGCTGTTTTTAACTGCTCAGATCTCTGTTTTATTCAATTCCGAGCGTTTCCTTGATAGTTTTCACCGCTCTTTGCGCACATATCTCGTGCGTAGCTTCGCTCGGGTGCCAGTCAGCAACAATGCCGTTCTTGTTTTCGTCCTGCATCGGAAGAGTGAAGAATGTAACCTTATTGTCGCCTGTTTCCTCGGAGTATTTGTCGCATACGTTCTTAATATTTCTTATAAGAGTATTTCCCATAACTCCGTAAGTGCAGAATATGTAGGAATCGGGATTGTGAGAACGGACCTGTTTCAGAAATTCGATATATCCTTCTTCAAATTCAGCCTGCGTCATCTCGTTCTTTGCATAGCTCATATCATTAGTTCCGAGATTTATAACCACTATATCGGGCTTGTAGTTGTCGAAATTCCATTCAAGTCCCGCAACCTCAAGGCTGTCGGCAAACTTGTTGTATGAAAAGCCGAGTTTATCGTAATACTGCGGGATCGTCTGCTCGGGCTTTTTTCCACTGTCGGTATATCCTGAAATAATACCGTATCCGCTTATTGACACCATGCTGTAATCCGCATCAAGTGCCTGTGCCGTCTTATAAGCGTAAGCCTTGGTCACGTCTTCGGTCGATGTTTTGAAATGATGTTCCTTATCGGGATCGTCAACACCGTAACCGCAGGTTATCGAGTCACCGATAAATTCGATCTTAAGATCCTTTGCCTTCGCCGGTTCTATCTTTTCACCCTCACCGAGTTTTATCGGTTTGATTCCGATGGTAGACATAGCACACTCTGACAGCTTGATTATCTGAACGTCCACGCTCTTTTCACTGTCGCTCTCAAAAGCCGTGTATGTTTTCTCCTTTTCATCGAGCATATCGTCTATAACACGCTCTCCATCCACATATATGGCAACTCTTGCGTAGTTGTCAGCATTGCCCGCCGTTGACGCAGCATCGCCGACGATCGTGATGTCAAGCTTTTTGCCCGTATATATAAACTCTGCGCCTGCTCCCGAAAATGCCGCCCACAGTACATCATCGTTAAGATATGTTCTGCCTACAAGCTTCGCTGTATCTGCGGTAAGCACTGCTGTCGTGCCCTCTTCCTTTACCGTACTGCTTTCCGCCACAGATGTGACAGCCTGTGATGTTGTTGAACTGCTCATACTTTCCTCCGTCTTATTATTTGCACAACCCGACAACATACCAATCACCATTGCCGATGCGCACAATGCGGAAATCATCTTTTTATTCATCAGATATCTCCTTTTCCGTTTTTATACCCTCAGCCTGTATCGGCCGAAACACAATGATATAAGTATATCACATTTACTGTGACGTTTCAAGCCGATTACTCCGATATATCGTCAACTTTTTTTACCGAATCTGCAATTGCAAACGCCTCTTGCTTGCTCAGCCCGTGTGTAGCGATGTTAATAAAATAGTCGCCGTTATCCCATACAACCGTGACTTCTCCGCTCCCGGTCATATAATACATTGCCGTGCAATCTCCAATCTGTATTTTCTCGGGTTTTATCTGAACATTACCCGCACCGTAATATACCGTACCCACAGCTTCCTTTGTCGTCTGACTGAAAATAACGGATCTGTCATCTTCACAGCGGTATACTGCTGTATAGTTCTGTTCACTGTCGGATACAATCGTCTTTACATAATCGCTCAGGTCATAATCCGGGCGGTAGATCTCTTCAATCGTTAAGGGGGCATTTTCCGTATCCGTCACACTGAGAATATAATTATCATCGCCATATTTCAACGTGAACGTATCCCAGTATTGTATAAGCACAGCAGCACCTGTCGCCGCCGTCACAACCGCAATTATCGCCGCCGCTATCAGTATGCGCAATTTAATTCTTTTATGCGACTTTATTTTCTGTTCGTCTTTATAATACGATTTTATCATCTTCCGCATTTTCCGGTCAAATCCGTGACGTATCCTGATGTTCGGAAGTGACTCGAAAACAGAAAGCTCGGAAAGATAGTCACTCTTCAAAGCCATTGCTATCATTTCATCGTTTGTCATATATTCATTCCTTTTTATCAAGCAGTAATTTCCTTATTCTTGATATATAGACATAAACCGTGTTCTTCTCTATATCAAGTATTTCTGCTATATCATTTGCTTTCAGCTGTTGTACAAAGTACAGAAAGGCTACATTTTTAAGGCTCGGTGCAAGTCGTTTTATATTTCTCATTATCCGCTCATAAGTGATACGGGTATCTGTCTTATCCGAAGGTTCGTCGGGATAAACATTTTCCGTATCATAATTGTCGGGTATGTCATTGCTTTTTCTGAGATGATCTATACAAATATTTTTTGTAATTACGGTTATATATGATTTAGTTTTTTGCGAATACGGATTTCCGATTTTATCTATATTACTTATTATTCGTACAAATGCGTCATGGACAGCGTCCTCTGCGTCCTCTCTTTTTTTGAGCATCGACATACAAATATTGTACATGAATTGTCTGTATGTGTCATATAGCTGAATGACAAGTTCCTTTTCGGTCGGTGTATCGACCATGGCAACAAAAGATGAAAGCAATGTATTCCTCCGAAACACGAATGTGTATTTATTATATTTTAACACTGTTCACGGCTGTTGTCAAACAATCCTGTCCTGCGCTTCGTTTTTTTATAATTATCTCTTGACAATAGTTCTTTTTTGAACTATAATTAAATAGTTCAAAAAAGAACAAAATGCAAAGGAGTAAATATGACTACAAGTAGCTTCTGGAATTTCATCTCTGCCGCAGAGGACGAATACAGCGTGTACAGAAAGCGCATTATGGCAAAGTTTTCTCTCTCAGCCGCAGAAACGGATATAATTATGTTCCTTGCAAACAACCCCGGCTACGACACGGCGGCGGATATTTCAAAGGTCCGCCGTATACTGAAATCGCAGGTTTCGGTTTCTGTAAAATCACTGTGTGAAAAGGGCTTGATGACAGGTACTTATAAGGACGGAAACAAAAAAAGCGTGCATCTTTCACTGACGGCAAAGGCAAAGCCAGTTGTCGCATACGGCAAAAAGGAACAAAGCGATTTTGCGGCTGTTCTGTTTGACGGATTTACCGATGAAGAAATCGCCGCATTTGAAAGATACCATATTAAAATACTGGACAATATAAGCAGAAAAAGGAGCGACAAATAATGCAATATCTTATAACGACCGCCATTTGTCTGCTTGCAGCTCTTGGCGCAGGTCTTGGAACAGGGTTTGCCGGTATGAGTGCGGCGGCGGTAATCACACCTATGCTTGTTACATTTCTCGGTATAGAGCCGTATACCGCTGTCGGAATCGCCCTTGCCTCAGATGTTCTGGCAAGTGCCGTATCGGCTTACACATACGGAAAGAACAAAAACCTTGATATTAAAAACGGACTTGTGATGATGATAACAGTGCTTATTTTCACGGTTGTCGGCAGTTTCGTTTCAAGCCTTGTGCCGTCGGTTGCAATGGGCAATTTCTCGGTATTCATGACGCTTTTGCTCGGCATTAAATTCATAGTAAGACCTGTAATGACCACAAAAGCCGATATGAGCGCAAGATCCGCAAAATCGGTATTGATAAAGTCAATCATCTGCGGTATTATAGTCGGCTTCATCTGCGGATTCATCGGTGCGGGCGGTGGAATGATGATGCTCCTCCTGCTCACGAGCGTAATGGGCTATGAGCTTAAGACCGCTGTAGGCACAAGCGTATTTATTATGACATTCACTGCGCTTACAGGCTCTGTTTCGCACTTTGCGATAGGCGGACTTCCGGATATGCTCCCGTTCGTCCTCTGCATAGTTTTCACACTTATTTTTGCAAGAATAGCCGCAAAAATCGCAAACAAATCAAGCGCAAAAACGCTTAATCGTGTGACCGGTATAATACTTGTTATACTCGGCGTTGTAGTTCTCGGTTTTTCACTGATTAAATAAATCCGGCAAATGAATATAACTAAAGCCACGATGATAGAAATCGTGGCTTCAGACTGTCGATAAACCCACGCACCGCAAAAATGCAGATAAATCATCTGACAAAAAATTAAAACAGGATAAGTAAAAGAATTTCGCACAGCCGTAAAAAACGGCTGTGCGAAAGCATTTTTGCTTACTGCGTCAACCGCCCCTCAACGTACCTTTGTACGCCTGTCGGGGCGGTTTCCTTGTCTGCGTGTGTTTCTCAACGTCTGCAGCGTGTTGAAAAATACTTTTTCAACACGCTGAAGCCACGATGATAAAAATCGTGGCTTTGATATTACTGTACCTCTATCTCAGGCAATTCTTTCGTTTCATCTTTCTTTAAAGCTTTCTTCTCTCTGAATATAAGTGAGAAAACAGCTCTTACAACAGGACCCGCAAAAAAGAGTTGCCAGCACAGAGCCATAGGAAAATTAGCTATAGTTGTCTGCAACCATACTGCGATAAATTCGCTTCCTGCATTTTTGAACAGAAGAGTTGCGGCAAGGCTCATAAGCGGGCACATAAAGATAACTGAAATAACCGAGATACCGAGAACTATGAAAAACGGATTATCACGTTCAGGATTAATTATTTTAAAAGTCTTGTACTTTGCTATCCTGCCTACTAAAAAAATATCAAGCACGAAAGCAATAGGTCCCATTATTACAAGCTCTTTGAAAGCAAGCAAAAACACTTCATTTGTCATACCGCCGATATTAAGTGCTATATTATAGCATATCATGGCGTAAACCATAACAAAGACCATTAATACGGTAAAAACGATTTCCTGAAATAAATTTTTAGGCATAAAAATCCTCCTGATAATAACGAATTTCAACTTTATTGTGTTGTTCGTTATCATCCGGAGGATGTGCGTTTCCAATTAAACCAATATTAAATTAACATGTATTATTCTAACATAGCCGAAGAATTTCGTCAACAGTAGGTCATGCCAAAAAAGTACTCGTCTTTTCACATTTTTTCGTCAATTTAACGATTTACTGTGATCATTCTGTTCTTCGCTTTCACCATCAATATCTTTTCTGGTCATCTCTTTTTCAAGCAGCGGTCTTAACAGCGAATAACGCAGCATCTTCCTGTTGTTATCCACCATTGTTTTCACAAGCTCCTTTGTGCCGATAACTATTATCATTTTCTTAGCACGGGTAACTCCCGTGTAAAGCAGATTTCTGTAAAGCAGGTTGTGTGTGAAGGCGGTTATCGGAATTATCACCGCATCATACTCGCTGCCCTGACTTTTATGTATCGTGATGGCATAGGCGTGTTCGAGCCTTCTCAGCATTTCGGAGGTGTATATCGCTACTCTGCCCTCAAAGTCTATGGTCACGTTCTGGGAAAAGCGGTCTACTGAGCGGATGATTCCTATATCTCCGTTGAAAATTCCGCTTCCCTTTTCATTGTTTTTTGTCCACAGCACATCATAATCATTCTTCGTCTGCATTACCTTGTCGCCTGTTCTGAAAATAACATCAAAGAATTTCAGCTCCGCCTTATTCTGTGACGGCGGGTTCAGTGCCGACTGAAGCTGTTTATTAAGCTCTTTCGTTCCTGCCATACCCATTTTTGTAGGGCAAAGCACCTGTATATCGTCTATGGGCGAAAATCCGTAGGTGTCAGGCAGACGCTGTTTTGCAAGCTGTATCACAAGCCCGGCAATATCGCTTTCAAGCGACTTGTTCATAAAGAAGAAGTCGTTCTGTCTGTCGTCAAGTACGGGGAATTCGCCATTTACTATCCTGTGGGCATTTGTTACTATAAGGCTCTGTGCCGCCTGTCTGAATATCTCTTTAAGTTCCACTGACGGAATATAATGCGACGCTATAAGGTCCTTCAGCACGTTTCCTGCGCCTACGGACGGAAGCTGATTTGAGTCGCCTACCATAATGAATTTAGATGTGGGCTTAATCGCTCTTACAAGCGAACACATAAGAAGTGCGTCAACCATCGACATTTCATCGGCTATTACAACATCGGCAGGGAGCGGATTTGTTTCGTTGCGCTTGAATTTAAGCTCGCCCTTTGCGGTAAAATCGACCTCAAGCAATCTGTGGATAGTTCTTGCAGGCTCGCCTGTGAGATCGGACATACGCTTTGCCGCTCTGCCTGTCGGGGCGCACAGAAGTATGCGTTTCTTCTGCGCTTTAAGAATCTTGATAACACCGTTCAGGGTGGTGGTTTTGCCTGTGCCGGGACCGCCCGTCAGAATAAATACGGAGCCTGTAAGACAGGCGCTGATAGCCGCACGCTGAAGATCCTCGTACTGTATATTCTCCGAAAATTCTACTCCTCTTATTTCATTGGAATAATCCTTTTCGTACTGTGCGGAGGTTCTCAGCATAAAGGCAAGTTTTTTCGCAATATAGGTTTCGGCAAGGTAGTATTCGGGGAGATACACAAACTCACGCTTTCCGAGCGTAATTCTTACTACCCAGTCCTTCTCCTCGCAGTCGTCAAGGCAGGATTCAAACTGTCTGCGTTCGATTCCGAGATTATCGCAGACGGATTCACGCAGTTTTTCGGTCGGCAGGCAGGTATGACCTGCGTTTGCGTTTTCGTGCAGGACGTACACTATACCTGCCCGTACACGATCGCTGTTCTCCGCATCAAAGCCGAGATCTGCCGCCATACGATCGACCGAGCGAAAATCTATATCTATGCCGCTTGTGCATAGTATATAGGGATTTGTCTTAATCTGCTTTATGCTGTCGTGCTCAAATGCAGACCATACACTTATTGCGTGGGCAGGTCCGAAATTATATTCTCCGAGAAATTTTATTACCTCGTTTACGCCTGTTATCTTGTGATATTCGTTTGATATGTACAGCGCCTTGTCGGAGGTTATGCCTTTTATCACGGTGAGCTGCATACAATCGTTATCTATTATATCCAGTGCTTCCGTACCGAACTGCTTTACTATTTTCTTTGCTATGGCGGGGCCAAGCCCTTTTATAACGCCTGAGCCGAGATAGGCGGATATTTCGCTTTCCGTTTCCGGCATTGAGCGCTCGCACATTGCCGCCTTGAACTGTCTGCCGTACTTTGGGCTTGTTATCCATCCGCCACGCAGACTAAGCCGTTCGCCCTCGTTCACATCGCCCAGATTTCCGACTACTGCTATAAGTCCTTCGTCACAGCCGAGATTTATGACAGTGTAGCCGTTATCGGCATTTTTATATATAACGTCCTCCACAGAGCCGCTCAGCTCTACGGAAATATCGACCTTCTGATTATCCAACACGCAGCCTCCAGTTTTTCAGATTCTATATCTGTTTTTTCTTTGTCGCTCTAAGTGTCACTCTCGGACAGTCGGCGATAAGATTACGGCATATAACGGCGAACTCGCTGTCGCTGAGCAATTCTTCGCCGGCATTTATTATAACCTTGCCGTCTGTCGCTTTAAGGGCGGCTCTTACCTTTCCCTCCACATCGTCACAGCCGTCGGGCGTTACGCTGACAGGCGGAGTGGCGGGCATGCCGAGATTTCCGATGAAAAGAATAACGTTAACAGCCCCCATAATACCGAGAAAAATCATAGCGAAAAGCATTAAGTATGCACCACTCATAAGATCAACTCCTTCTGACAGTTTATCTCATTATATGGTGCATACGCATTTTACGTTACGGATTGCAGGTGCAAAGAATAGCGTTCCAGCCCTCTTTTTCCGATATGCTTTCAACCTTTATATTGTTTTCCTTCAGTGCCGACAGCACCTCGTCAAGCCGCTCGGTGATAATGCCAGACACTATCAGCTTGCCGTTCTTCTTTAAAAATCCACTGAAATACGGCGACATTGACACGATTACATCAGCTACTATATTGGCGGTAATTATATCAAAGCCTGTGCCTATCTTCTCTCTGAGCGGCTCATCATCGCTTATATTTCCTATGTAAGCGGAAACCATATCACTGCCGAAGCCGTTCTTTTCGGTATTTTCCTTTGCGGTGCGTACCGAGTTTTCGAATATATCCACCATTACCGCCTGCTTTGCGCCGAGCAGAAGTCCTGCGATGGACAGTATGCCGCTTCCCGTGCCGAGATCGAGCATTCTGTCGCCCTCGTGTATCTGCTTTTCGAGAAGCTCCATTACAAGACGGGTTGTATGGTGCTGACCAGTACCGAACGATGAAGCAGGGTCGATCTCAAGTATCTTTCTGCCGTCTGTATTCTCTACTTCTTCCCAGCTCGGCTTTACTATCAGCTTTTCGCCTACCGTGAACGGCTTGTAATACTGCTTCCAGTTATTTGCCCAGTCCTCCTCACGCACGCAATCTATCGTTACGTCAAGGCTTCCGTAAAAATCTTCCTTGTCGTTTGCCTTGAGTTCGTCAAGAGTGCCGCCGAGCGCAGAGAGCATTTCCGCACCCTGCTCATTATCCTGCACATAGCAGGTTATGTGCGGTTCTACGGTTTTAAGTCCCATAAGGCTGTCATCTACATAATCCCAGTTATATTCCTTGTTTTCGAGGAACTCCTCAAAATCGGCGGGATCGTGAATTATAAATCCGTTAAGTCCAAGCTCGGACAGGCGCATTACAAGCACCTGTATCGCTTCACTTTTCGTATATACATCTACCTGTCTGAATTGCATAGTAATACCTCTTGTTTTTTATTTGCCGACGGGGCATAAATATCTATAGTATATTATCCTACATTTCGGAGAAAAAAGCAAGTGTTTAACGCAAAAATGCACCGTCCTTATAAAAAGGACGGTGCAAAACATTCAAGGAAGAACCAATGTTAAATTCCGGATTACCGTTAATCGTTATCCTGCAGAGCCTCGTAAGCCTCTTCGCCTGTACGAACCTTGATTACGTTTTCAACGTCGTATACGAAAATCTTACCGTCGCCTATCTTACCGGTATAGAGTGCATTCTTGGCAACCTCTACGACCTTTGCAACAGGAACCTTGCAAACTACGATCTCGACCTTCATCTTGGGAAGAAGTCTTGCGTCTACGGGAACACCACGATAGAACTCAGTTGAACCCTTCTGCATACCGCAGCCCATTACATGAGATACCGTCATACCGGTGATGCCGATAGATGAAAGTGCGTGCTTGAGAACTTCGAACTTCTCCTGGTTTGCGATAATGTCTACCTTTGTCATCTTTACATCGCTGTCGCTGATAGGAGCTCTTGCCTTTGAAACGTGCTGTACGGGTACAGAGGTTTCAACAGGAGCAGCCGTAGTAACAACTGCAGTATCTTCTGCGGAAGAACCGCTGTATACGCTGTCGCCTGCGATAACGAAATCTGCGTAGGAGCTGGGCAGACCGTGTTCTGTTGTATCAAGACCCTTGAGCTCTTCTTCTCTTGAAGCTCTGAGGCCGATTGTGTGCTTTAAGATATAGAATGTCAGGAACATCGTTACTGCTGTGAATGCGCAAACCGAAACAACACCGAGTAACTGGATACCAAGCTGGCTGAAACCGCCGCCGTAGAACAGACCCGTGATGCCGTTCTGACCTTTACCTGTTGCGAATAAGCCTACTGCGATAGAGCCCCATAGACCGTTGAAGAAGTGTACTGCTACTGCGCCGACAGGGTCATCAACTTTGAGCTTGTAGTCGAGCAGCCAAACACCGAAGCAAACCAGTAAGCCTGAAACAATACCGATTATTGCTGCGCCGAGTGCGTCTGTATCTGCACAGGGAGCTGTGATAGCTACAAGTCCTGCGAGCGATGCGTTAAGGCACATCGAAACATCGGGCTTGCCATTCTTGAGCCAAGTGAATATCATCGTTACTACCGTTGCAACTGCGGGAGCAATTGTTGTGGTAAGGAATATATCTGCGAGGTAATCTACGTTGGAAGCTGCGGCACCGTTGAATCCGTACCAACCGAACCAGAGGATGAATACGCCGAGTGCGCCGAGAGGGATAGAGTGACCTAAGATAGCTCTGGGCTTACCGTCCTTGCTGAACTTGCCGATACGGGGTCCGACCATTGCGGCACCGATAAGAGCCGTAAGACCGCCGACCATATGTATTGCAGTTGAACCTGCAAAGTCAACGAAGCCAAGCTGTGCGAGCCAGCCGCCACCCCAGATCCAGTGAGCCTCGATAGGATAAACGACAAGGCTGATAACGAATGAGTAGATGCAGTAGCTGATGAACTTTGTACGCTCTGCCATAGCACCTGAAACTATCGTTGCTGCGGTAGCGCAGAATACTAAGTTGAATACGAACTCTGCACATCTGTTGAAGTCTGAAAGCTGAGTAAGAACGTCAAGATTCGGAACACCGATAAGTCCGAAGAATGTATCTTCGCCAAGCATCAGACCGAAGCCGAGAAGTACGAATGCAATCGTACCGAGGCAGAAGTCCATTAAGTTTTTCATTATAATGTTGCCGGCATTCTTTGCTCTGGTGAAACCTGTTTCAACCATTGCGAAACCGCACTGCATAAAGAATACCAATGCGGCACCGATAAGGTACCATATACCGTTGCCGTCGCCGACGTTGAACATCGTGGCGTTAACGGTTTCCTGAATTTTGTCTGCCGACTCGGCAGCAAGAGTTAGCGTGGATAAGAAATCCATTGATAACCGCCCCTTTCAATAGGTAATTTTCTGACTGCGGCTGTGCCGCTTTTTTCTTGAAACGGGTCTGAAAAAATTCTATCTGCACCCCTCTGCGCCTTTGCAGATACTGCAGAACTTTTGCAATCCCGCTTAAAACAAAAGGAGCCGCACGAACTTTTTGTGTTCGTGTAGCTCCGTTGCTTACAAGTATTATTATACTGACGACGGGGTGATTTGTCAACGCTTTTTTGCAAGTTTTTTATTCGTTTCTTGCATTTTGTGAAATCTGCATAATATCTTGATGAATTTTTCATAAAGCGGTTATGCAGTTGTGCCAACAGTATATTGAAAATCGGATTGTATGTATGACTGATTTCCGGTTTTTTTACTTCTTTTTATCGGAATCGGGACGTTTTTTGCCAATTATGACGTATGAATGTAAATATCCGTCATACTGCAAATTCCTACAGTTTTAATTCATTTTTCGGTGTTTATCCTGAATAACGGGTGGATTTTTGCAACAGGAGTTTAAATTTCTCGCAATATTTATGTAAAAACTACCGCCTGTACGGGTTCTGAAATCAAAAAAAAGCGACAGGTAAAGCCATGTACGGCAATTCAAGGGCGGAGCCACCGTAACTTCTGTCGCTTTTTTAGTATTATATGCGTAACTTTTGGAGGGGTGAATTGCATATCCCAAACAGCACGGAATATGCCATCAAAACGCTTTATACAGATGAAATCCGAATCAGCAGTATTTTTATTGTAAGAGCAGCAAAATATGACTGTTTCAAAGCTACCGATAGTTCTGTTTGTCGGATAGCACTTCTCGGGTTCGCTATTCGAGTGGATGCACTTGTCAATATAAAAGAGGGAGACAACCAAAGGGATCAGGTACAAGTCTGAGCCTCGCTTACGCAAGGCTCGTGCACTCCGCTAAAGCTCCGCTGGACTTGACAGCCCCTCTCCCTGTCCCTTAGGTTTTCTCCCTCTTGGCTCCCTCTTTCCTTACCCATACCCACACCCCGTCGGGGTGTTGTACAAACTCGAATAACCACCGGAACATTGTATATCCTATAAGTGTAGGGACGCTTAACGCTACACGTCCGCAGGTTAGTACATATATCTAAGGTTAGTGGCGTTTTTTTGAAAGGTCAATGTTAGTGCAGTTGCACCGATATACTCACGAATTTATTAACCGCCTCAAAGCACAAAAATTGTTGCGTTTAAGTTCGTTATAAAACAAGCCTTTCCGCTATAATATTAAAAAGCAATAGAATTTTATTATTCCTCACATCTTTCCGCCATATACATTCCAAGCTCGGCGAACACGGGCGGTATATCATAGACCGTCCTGCCGTCCTGTTCGCACATCGTGCATTCGCCGGGAGTTGCGGGAGAGAGCATATCCGATGCGGTGACGAGGTTGTCAGTCTTATTTATGCTGTGTTTTTCAAAAAATCCGTCATAAAGGGGGCTTTGCTCATCGTTACGGTACAGATTGACGATATTGTACTTGCATATCATCATTTCATCATTTGTTATATGAGAGCCGATGCCGAACTGTGATATTCCGTCATCGAGAAGTATTTTCCCGACAATATCCAGCACATCTCTTATCATAGCGGAGGTGCAATCGTCAAGATAATAAATATCCTTGTGGAAAGCGATGATATTTCCGTTTTCGTCCTTAGGCTCGGCGGTTTTGGGAGTGGGAAGCTCCAGAATAAAGAACAGCCTCTCGTTTTCGTGCAGTTTTATGAAACTTTCAAGCAACGGCAGAGTTTTTTGTGCCGATACGTTTGCGGTGAAGAATTTTCCGTCCGTTTTATAACCTTCGCTGAGCTTATCGGCAAAAGAAATCGAAAAACCTTTTCTCATAGTAAGCATAATTTATACCTCTTATTTTCTTCCTGCCAAATACATTAAAACCGTCATTGCAAGCCCGAACGCAAGTCCGGATGCTACGAACGCACAGAGCCACCTACTGTCAACTATCGCTTGTAACGCCTCAACGGCACTGCTCCCGACAAACATTTCAAACAGGAACAAAACAATCATCATACCGAGCGCCAAGAAAACTCCGAATAACAGACCCATCAGCATTCCGACAGGAAGAAACGACAGAAAATTCTTATCAAAGTCTGCCGCTTCACATTCCTTTCGTGTAAGCTTTTTCAATTCTGCTCTCTTTACGGCTATTTCGGCGGCTTGTGAAACGTCCTCGTTTCCTGCACAGCACGAAAAGCTTTTTTCTATATGATAACCGCCATTGCGGAACATACTTGAATAAATATCAGCATTACTATAGTCAAAGCCGTCTTTCATTATAATAGTTCCGCTCCTGAATATAATTACCGACTCACCGTCGGAGCACATTTCATCGCAGTGTACCATATAAAGGACATTCTTCTCACAACCGACCAAATACGCCTTATCATGACTTTGAGTCAGATGCACACCTTTAAGCTCACCTGTTTTTCTGAAATCGGGATAAACGCCCTCATAGCCGGCTTTATAAAGCGTATCGGTGATATTTTTTCTTATCCGAATGTTTTCGGGTTCAAGTCCGATTATTTCCGATATAGTGGGATAATCCTTGCAAAGCCCCCAAAAAATCATATACAGTTCACGCCAGAGCGGTTCATATTTCACATCATCAAGCCCGCTGAAACGTTTATTTGAAATTCCTGTTTTAGCACGTCTGACATTCTTTAAGATGATTGCGGTAAACTCATTCAAGCCGTACTTTTCGGCATAAGCTGTAAGAACCGGTAATTCAGGTTTCGCTTTAGAGCTGTCTGTAATTTCCATAAGTTCAAGCACAAGCGGTAGGTAATTACGCTCAGCTTCGCTGATAAAAGTTTCATCAAAGCTGTATCTGTCATATATATTAGCCGCCATACAAACTACTATATCCCATACGCCATCGGAGTTATATGTTTTCCTGCACGGCATCATTTCCGCATTCGCCCGATCAAACTTCAGTTCAAAATCTTCATCACCTCGTTCTTCGCTCCATACTGAGAAATGAATCACATTTTCATTTTCATCAATGCACATCTCATAGACAAGCACATAGCTGTCTTCAGGCATTGTATATTCGGTTTTAACTTTGTCAAGGCAAACCTTTAAAATGAAACCTTCCATATCAAAGAGAACAACCGCATTGTTTTCTTCCGTTCCGGTCAGATATATATTGCAATAGAATAACGAATCGTCATTGAATTTGCTGAATATTTTTTGCGTGAGCTTATCAATATTATTCATAACTGCCTCCTGTATTATTTTGTACTTACATTTTACCATAACTGCCCCGACAGTGCAACCACAAACGCAAAAACACCGCAGTGGAAACACTGCGGTGCAGATTGTAGAAAAAGTATATTTTTCGACACGCTTCAGACGATGAGAAACACACGCAGACAAGGAAACCGCTC
>OHMX01000112.1_pt1 | contig 45266 bp, 40 predicted proteins | sample 1569471 | NCBI WGS metagenome assembly OHMX01 (sample SAMEA3879547, study PRJEB24766) | human gut metagenome | biome: human-associated habitat; feature: feces | place: USA | collected 1985/1987
CATTGTCTACTACTAATAAGAATCAATCCGAACAGATAAAAAATCTGCAGGAACGCATCAAGGAGTTGACGGCCCAGGTCGCATGGCTGAACCGTCAACTCTTTGGGCGTAAATCGGAGAAACTTCGCATATATGATCCTGATATGCCCGATCTCTTTGCCGACGAGTTTTCCGGACTTCGGCAACTGGCGGAAGAAAAGCGGGACGAGGCCGTGGAAAAGATTGAAAAGGAATCCGCGGAAACCCGGAAGCAGAATCGTCAGAACCGCAAGATGACAGAGGACCTGCCCGTGCTCGAAACCGAGGTTATAGAGCCGGCCGGTGTGGATTTGTCCTTGTACCGTAGGATTGGCGAAGAGACGACCAGGGTCGTCAAGCACAAGCCGGGGATGCTTTACGTCAAGGAAATCATCCGTCCCAAATATGCGCTCAAGGACAGCACCCGGTTACCCCCTGCCGGACAGAAAGGCGTGGAGATAGCTCCCATGCCGCTGATGCCCGTTGACAAATGTATCGCTGACACCAGTCTGCTTGCCGAAATATTGCTTCAGAAATATGAATATCACGTCCCGTTCTACCGACAGATACAGCAGTATCGGCATCTTGGGATGAAAGGCCTTACGGAAAGTACGCTGGACGGATGGTTCAAAAAAACGGTGGAGCTGCTCAGGCCTCTGTATGAGGAGCTCAAGCGTGAAGTCTTTTCCTGCGACTACGTACAGGCTGACGAAACTACTGTTCCTGTCATCAACAGGGAAAAGCACAGGGCCGACAAGGAATACCTGTGGATGGTAAGGTCGGTCATGAAGAAACTGGTCATCTTCCATTACGACGAGGGATCGCGTGCCGGAGCGGTCATCGAATCCCTGGCAAACCAATATCACTTCAAGGGTTATCTTCAATGCGACGGTTTTGCAGGCTATGAGACAGCCTTCAGGACCAACCCCGACGTGCGGCTGCTCAACTGCCTGGTGCATATCCGCCGTCATTTTGAACAGGCTTTGGATGAAAACCGGGAGATGGCCGAACATGGCCTGACCCAGATACAGCATATTTACCGGATTGAACACTGCTGCGATAAGGCGGGCCTGTCGTACGACGAGCGGAAGACGAAGCGCCGGGAACTGGCCGGACCTGTCATGGATGCCATGAGAGTGTGGATGGAAACGGAAGGAATCAAGTACAGCCCCAATTCCCAGATCGGGAAAGCCATCACGTATGCCTATGCCCGATGGGACAACATGACGAGATGTCTGGAGGACGGGCGCCTGCTTTGGGACAACAACCTGGCTGAAAATGTCATCCGGCCGATTACCCTGGGACGGAAAAATTACCTCTTCTGCGGCAACCATGAGGCGGCGGTTAACATGTCAGTCATCTGTTCCCTGCTGGCCACCTGTAAGGCACATGATGTAAACCCAAGGGATTATCTGAATGATGTCATTGCCCAAACGCCCTATCACAAAAAGGCAACTCATGAGGAACTATTGGAACTTCTTCCGCACAAATGGAAGCTGCAACATCCGGAAAGTGTATTGATAAAACAAGGGGAGGAATCCGGCAACCAGTGCTGACTGCAACATATAGGTTCAACAAAACAATAGCGACTGCAACTATCAGGTGCATAGTGACAGTCGCTATTGCTATATATAAAGATTTGATACCTGTAGTTTACCGAATGCTTACTTTCTATCTATCGGATTTATCTTTTAAGGCGAAAAGCGATTGCGACGGGAACGATTATTGAGTTCACCGAGTGAAAACTATTGACGACTTTATTTAATTGCTAAATCCCGCACGGCATTTGTGCTAAGAAGCATGGATGCCGTTTTTTATCAGTCCAAGACAAAATTCCTGCCAGGAACGTCTGACATACAATATTATATCCGTAAATCTGTATAAGGAATAAACCTCTCTGAAATTAAGAAGGTTAGAAGAATTACCTCGTTTTTGGGTAATGAGTTGGCAACAGTCCTAATTGCTGCGTTTTGCCTTGCCTTACATATATCCCATTGATAATGCAAAAGTAGAATATTTATTTGAAATAACAATATTGGCTCTTAGAATTATTGCTATTATTTAAAAGCTGTATTCTAAAATCCATCAATTGACATTGCTCGATTGAGTATAATTTCGATAATTTTAATTTATGTAATACAGATTGTAGGAATTCAGCTAATCCTAATTTTATTGCAACCTCATCTGCTTTCATTTCAATTATCATACTTCCTGCTCCTTTTAAGTTATCGTTGAAATAATGAACAATATGTCCTATTTCATGAGCAATTGAAGCCCATTTCTCTTTTTCTGTAAAATGAAAGTCCTCACATAATGCTGGTGAGAAAACAATAGCTGCAAATACTATACGCTGATCATTTACAATTCTGACATCAATAGAATATGCGAATGCATCGTTTATAATACCCACAATTTTAGGAACTCTTTCTAATTGTTGATATTGGCTTGTTGTGTAACAATCAATATGAAACGAACTTAAATGCTCATACTCTTCATACAATATTGATTTAAATTGTTGTTCAAAGTCTTGAAATACTTTATCTGAAGTATGATTATGGAATAATACTTTCATTGTCTGAGATATCATTTATAACAACTTATCAATCTTTCCGTGTACGATAATTTTCTATCGCTAACATTCTTGATTTTTCTTTACTCCAGCGAGGTTCTTGAATTTGCACAATGATGCTTTCGATTTCATTTAGCTTAGATGTATCCCCACATTCGATGAAATGGATAAGTGCTTTAACTATATCCACACACTCAAAAAGGTGATTCTTTATTTGATTCTCGGAAAATCTAAGAACAAACCAATCATTCTGAACAAAGAACTCGTTCCTTTCTTCATCCCCGCACCCTATATAATGAATTTCTTTCTTTGTTTGAAATTCATAAGGCTCATCTATTTCTATATCAATGGGACACGAACATCCGTTAGACAAAACTAAATCGGGAGAGTAAGGGCCAAGTACCTTATCTATCTTAGTATAAGAAGGAAATGCCTTTATTAAAGCATAGAATAAATTATTCTCGAAAGCTCCTCGTTGCGGAGGTTTATTATTATCTTGTATTTGGTGATAAGTTATCAAGCAACGCTTAAATATTGATGCAACGATAAGATTGGAATGTCTATCAAGCAATTTGGCTTGTGAATCTAATCGTTTGTCAAATTCCATTTTCTTTCTACCGTATTCTGTTCTCAATTTTCGATATGCTTCAAGATTGTCTTGATATTTCTTTAATGCCTCCTGTTGCAATTGGTTAATTTCATGTTGTGTTAATCTTCTTGTCCGCACTTTTGTCTCAGATTTTCCAACATTCATTTTATGTGCCACAAGCAAAACGAATGGAATCCATAAAATTGCAACAATCACACCTAACCCAGTGTCTTCAGGGGATATAAAAAATGCAGGAAGTGTAAAAAGAGCAGCCATTATGAGTATAAGAATCAAACGCCCCCAATTATGCGACTCATAACATTCTGTTTTTTCAGTCGGTATATTAGGCATTTGTGGAACAGCTGCATCTTTAGGATCAAACGGATGAATTAAAAATTGCCAGTCATCCCCTTTAATATTCAACTGCTTGGCTGCATTTAAGAAATCATGGAGGAATATGTGTGATTTATCTTTCCCCACACCAATAGAACCAATTATAAACTTTTTGGATAGTTGTTCACAGAGTAATTTAGGATATAATATTACAGGATAGCAATCTGTTTTTTGCAATCTCTGTAACAAAGCAACATCTTGAACGTATTTATCATTTTTCAGGTGATATTGTTCACTAAAAGACTCCCAATTTAAATTTCCGTGCATTGATAAATATAGCTTTTAATATACTACAAAAGTACAAAAAGTCCGTGATAAGACACCAACTATCACAGACTTTATTTTGATTTACAACTTAACACCTCTGTTTTGCCTTTTTGCCAGCAATCCTAATGCTTCCGTAAACTCGTCTTTCTTGCATCTGAACCAGCTTACATGTGAAACGCCGTCTATTTTGAGGTCAAATTTACCATCCGAAGTTTCTTTAAGCGAGCAAACCGAACCATCAGTCTTAAAGTGCTGTCGGAATTCAGAAGAATAGAGTTCTCCTTTGATGTTGACCTCCTTAAACATACATAGTTTTTTGATTAGCCCATCGCCAAAATTCAAAGTATCATGCAAAAACTTAATGGTTGGTATTAGCTTTTCCACATACGGAAAGTAGCGTTTGACAAAATCCGTAAATTCCAATAGTTTGTGGTGCTGCTGTTCGTAAGCTTTCTTCATTTCCTGCATCTGCTTGGTATGTTGTTCCTCTCGTTGTATGGCTTCTTCTTCAAGTTCCTTTATGCGACTTTGTAAATCTTCATTCCTGTGTTCAAACTCTTTCAGCTTTCCGCTGCCTAAAAGAGAACTGACCTTTGCCACGAGTGCCGTCTTCGCCTCGGTCTTGGCGGCTTCCAGCTTCTCCGACTTGATTTCTTTCCTGACTTCGTCAAACTGCCGTTCTGCCCGTTGGTGCTCGGTCTGCAACTGCTGCAAGTTGGCTTTAAGTTCCCCCGTCTGCCGTTTCAGGTCACGGTAGTATTGGGCAGTGGTGGTGTGCCGTGCTTCCGAACCCCGTATGCCACGCTGCAAGCCGTACTTCGCCATCGCCTTTGCGTAATTGTCGTGGTAGGCAATAAGCTTTTCACGGCTCATGAGGTCATCGGCGCACAGGCGCACGGCGTTGGCTTTCTTGCGGTAGGTGCGTCTGCCCTCCGCCTGCTTCTTCCTCGCTTTCCTGCGCTCGCCCGTTACTATCGGCACGACCGTGGCATGGATGTGCGGCGTATGCTCGTCCATGTGCAGCACTGCCGATACGGTGTTCTCCTTTCCGAACGTGTGGTGCAGCCATTGCAGGTTGTCGTCGCACCATTCGTCCAGTCTGCCCTCGTCCTGCACTCTTATCATGTCCTCGTGCGTGCCTGAAAGCACGATGCGGATTGCCCGCACTTGGTCGGGCGTTATCTTCCGTTTGACGCCAGCCGTGCGGATACGGTGGCTTATCGCTTCGGTGCGGTCTGCCACACCGTCGGAGAACTCCACCAGCTCACGGTTGAGGTGGGTGCGTGTCGGGTCTGCGTTCTTGGGCGTGGTCTTGCGTTCGATGTGGTCGGATGCGCCCGTGTCAGCCGACCCTTTCGCCTTGTTGATTTGGATGCTTATGTATCCCATGTTCGTTTCTTGTTTTTTAGGTTCTACAAACTTGTTTGTCGGTGTCCGTCCGCCTGCGGTCGTACCGCACGGGGCAAACGGGGGTGTCCAGAGGGGTGTAACCCCGTTGGCTCATTAGGGTGTTTTTAGCATGAGCGAAGCGGTGCGTGAAGAAAACGCCCTAATGAGCTATGGCTTTTTGTTCCCCAAAAGCCTGCGGCGGTGTCGGCGGCTTTCGGATGCCTTTCTCTTTTCGCCAGCAATGAGGGCTTTCCCTTGTCGGTCGGCAGGATGGAAGTCCGTCCGACCAGCCTGCGGATGGCGGCGTTTATTCCTGCCATTTTCCCAGCTGACTTGTTGAGGGGTAAAAAAGTGTTGAACTGTTGAGATTGATATATAAAATCTTGATATATTGCAAAATATGCTCTAAACAATCTCTCAACAAAAGTGTGCTGCCCAACAAACGGATGCGAAAAGAGAAGGTAAGGCTGATGGTGTGTACCGTTGCTTCTTCTTTTCATCAGCCGTTGTGTGTTGTTGGCGGTCTGTTGAGGTTGCATATTCTTATATACCAATATTTTATTACCCTTATTCAACAATTCAACAGAATATCAAAGCTTTTCCAGCAGTTCTTTCGTAACGGTGTAATACCTGCCCACGCTTCTTCGGGTCTGGTAACGGTCATTGCCGCCGTATTGGTAGGCGGTATAGGTAAGACCGTTGGGAGCGGGTGTCAGCTTCCAGCACTCCTGCACCACTTTCCGCACCTGCGACTTCTCTACCTTGACTTGCGAGCAGACCAGCAAGGGAATGATGTCGTTCAAGCAGAAAGACACCGTTTCCACCTCCATCTTCGCCATGATGTCAAGCAGCAGTTCCGCTATCTCAATCTCCAGTCTATTACGGTTGCTTCGGATTATCTTCCGCAGGGCATCCGTTTCCAGCAGCTTCGGGTTGAACCACATGCGGCTTTCCTTTTCGGTGGACAGCCGTCTGTGTCGCAGGAAATGGAGAAATGCAGGTATCTCCGTTTTCAGCTTTTGCAGGAAATCGGTATCGTCACTCTGTAACGGCACAATCTTCCGTACCCAATAGCGTGTCTCCCCTGCGTCGATGATGACAGGTAAGTACTCGTTGTTGGAGCAAAGCACGAACTTGGCGAAGAAGCCTATCTCGTCACGGTCTTTGCCTTTCGCCTCCACCTTGTAGGAAAGCGTGGTGCTGAGGTTTTTCAGCCGCTCGCTGTCCTCACGGCGGTTTAATAACACCTCGTCCACCATAATGAGCAGCTTGCCAGCCCAGTCGGAGTTGAACTGGCTGCGGAAGTCCTCGTTGGTGTTGAACGTCACGTTATTTTGGAAAATGGCTTTCAGGAAGTTCAGGAACGTGCTTTTCCCCGTGTTCCTCTCTTCGGACACGAGCAGGAGGATGGGCAGCTTCTGAATGGGATAGAGGTAGAGCAGTTGCAGGTAGTCCATGCCCAGCCCGTATTGTTCGCCGAAGATGTGTTCCACCAACGAACGGATGCAGGGGAAATCCCCCTCCTGCGGTCGGTGGCTTATCGGTTCGTAGAGGTTGAGGAACTTGCCGACTACGGGTTGGTAGCCCACATGGTCGGGTATGGTGCAGAAGCCGTCATACTTGGGAACACTCGCCATGTAGTCCTTGCCGTAGTCCTGCCGCAGGGTCTCGGAGTTCCATGCGATGCGTTTCCTCACATAGCCGCCGTCAATACGGGGCTGGTCCACAATCTTGTAGAACGTGGTGCCTACTCGGATAAATTCTTCTTTTTTCTCCATGTTTTCAATAAGATTTTAGTGCCGCCAACATATTGTCGGCAAGCGGATTAAACATGGGTGCAAAGCTACGGCAGGACGGCTAAAACCTTGATACGTAAAACGATGCAGAACGGCGCAAAAGAAACCGACGGATAAGAAAATACAGCGGAACGGGCAATATCAGCCATCGAAAGGCGAAAAGAAAAAGCCCGAAGAAGCAAAACCGCACTTCTTCGGACTGACGGAATTGTGTGACCGCACGGGCGTATTGCCGCATGACCGTACCTGCTAACATTTACACGGCTGTCTGATGCTTAATGATACCCATAGCATTTGCTTTTCTTTTCGCAAGCACAGTCTTTCTAAAATGGCATTGCGTATACTTGACGCACTCGGCGTATCAATTCGGAAAGCAAGTGCTACGACCATAGGGAGGGAATAAGTTACCAAATAATATCCGTTGGGCATCTTGGTACGTTTTTCCACCTCGTAAGGGGGCAACACTCCGCTCTTGTACACGGCTCGTATGGCGGCACGGAGTGTAGGGGCGATTACATCGAAAAGTTCCACCAATTCCATTTCGCTCATCCATACGCTGGCGGTATCGGACGGTACGGCAACCCTGCCGTACTCGTCCATTGTGATTGTTGTCCGTTTCATATCCCTGCCACTTTGATGTTACCGAATGACTTGCTCAGCTTGTCGCCCAGCATCGTGAGGTCATTATCCAATTTCTCCACGGTAATCTTCGCATAGATTTGGGTCGTTTCGATGTTCGTATGCCCCAAAATACGGCTTACGCTCTCTATTGGCATACCCTTACAGAGAGCCAGGGTTGCGAATCCGTGACGTGAGCAATGGAAGCTGATGTCCTTATTTACACCGCATTCCCGTATCATTTTCTTCAACGGTTTACAGACTGACCAATAGTTCAGATTGGGAAAAACGAGATTGTTTTCTTGGAACGGACGGTAACGCTCGATTATCTGTAAAGGAATGTCCAACAGCTTCACTTGGAACGGTACGCCCGTCTTGTGACGCTTGGAGATTATCCACTTCTCTCCGTTCACCTCCACTATTCGGTCATTGGTAAGTTCCTTGATGTCCACGAAAGAAAGGGCGGTGAAGCTCGCAAAGACGAACAGGTCACGGATATATGCCAGCTTCGGGTCTGCGAACTCGTGCGTTATCACCGCTTTCAGTTCGTCTTCCGTTAGGAACTCACGCTCCTTGACATTCGGGCTGATGTGGAACTGCGCAAACGGATTTCTCGGTATCAGTCCGTTGAAGTGCGCACGCATCACCACGCCTTTCAGCCACATGCAGTTTGCCCAAATACTCCCGTTTTGTAAGCCTGCTTCGGTTGAGAGATAAGCGGCGAACTCCTTAATAAAATCAGGGGTAAGCTCCAGCATTGACATATCATTGCGCTTATAAAAAGATTTGATAAATGCAGCGACATGGTTTCTTGCCCTCACCCGTGATTGGTAAGTAGCCATAACTCTGTCTTTTCCGACACGTTTCTTGAATACCTCGTTATCCCTGTCAAAGGAATTAAGCAATGTTTCGTACTCACAGCCAATGCCTTGGTAAGCATTGCGTACCATTTCCGCTGTGACATATGCTTCACGGTCGGATATGCGCTGGTAGTGCTTGATGATTTGTGCCTTGATGTTGTCAAGCGCAAGGTTCGTTTCCCTTGCTTCACGGCTCTTGCCTTTGACACGGTTTCCCTTTGCGTCCCAAAGTCCTTTTGAGATGCTCCGCTTGCAACTGAACTGTGCCACCGTCCCGTTGATTGTAACCCGTCCCATAATAGGGACAATTCCGTTCTTCTCCTTGCTGCCGTTCGCATAGAACAGCACGCGAAATGTGCTTCTTGTCATACTCGTCCTTTTTTGGTTGCAAAACTATAAATCAACGAGTTAAACCTTGATAAGCAAACCTACGCAGAACGCAGCGAATAAAACGGTAACTGTTAAATCTGTACTTCCAACGGGTAACGGATAGGAAACCGTTCTTTTGCTTCAATCCGCTTTGAAACGGTTTTCAGCCCTCTGCTCAACTTCCGTAAATTTCTCCTAACTTCCTAATTCTCAATCTCTATTGCGTTAATCTGCCGAAATTTGGTGATTATTCCAGAGATTCTCTGTAACTTTGGCTTCTGAGAACGACGAGATAATCGGATTAAGATGGGAAGAAATCACGTTAACGAAAGGCCTGAAGTTAAGGCTGAAAGTCCTGAACGAAGCCAGAATATGACGTTTCGTAAACTGGCCGCCTGGTGGCGGGCTCCTTATCCCTGTGGCATCAGTTCCTGGAAGGCGGTGGTGATTCCGGGGCTCATCGTATGCCTGGTGCTGTATTTGTTAGAACCGTTCGGCATTTCGCGGATAGATAGCGGAAAACTGTGGAAAACGCTGGGCTCGGTAGGCATCGCGATGACGGTATCGGCCGTCTTCGTCTGCGTACTCCCGCGCCTGTTTCCCAAATATTATGCGGAAGAGGACTGGACGCTGGGCAAGGAAGTGCTGCAAGAGTTGGCCATGCTACTGCTGCTGGCGGTCTGCATCTGCTGCTACGTGGCGTGGATCTCGGGCACGGAGCCGAGCGGACACTTGTTCCTGCTGGCCCTGGTGTGGGTGCTGCTGTTGGGCGCCTTTCCCGTGATACTCTTTGCCATGTGGAATCGCAACATACAGTTGTCCCGTCACTTGCGTGGCGCTGTGGAGATGAACCGGAACCTGAGCGAAAAGACGCAGGCATCGCCAGGGCCGGCATCCCCCGCAGCGGCCGACTTACGCCTGGCTTTTTCGGGTGGAACACGGGACTCGTTGGAAATAGCAGTCTCCGCCTTTCTCTATGCCGCGTCCGAGGGCAACTATGTCCGACTGCACTACCTTTTGGAGCCAGACGGCGGGGCGTCGTCCTCCCTGCTGCGCCTGACCTTGAAGCAGGCCGAGGCCGTGACCGCCGTTTGTCCCCACATCGTCCGTTGCCATCGGGCTTTCCTGGTCAATGTCCGGCACGTATCGAAAGTCGCCGGCAATTCCCAGGGCTACCGCTTGCGCCTGGACGCCGTTGCAGACGAAGTGCCCGTGTCGCGGGCTTACGCCAAGGCAGTGCGGGCCTTGATAGCGGCCTCCAGCGCCTGACCATTCATCCCAACAGACGGCCACTCGTCCCTACGGGCGTGCCGTTCGTCACATATCCGGGGCATCTGTCCCGGATATTTTTATGTCTGCGAATCGAGACGTAAGTTTGCAGCGAGTTCTAAAATCCATTCGTATGAAAACCATCACCTGGATTCTCCTGTTCGTCCTCCTTAGCCTCGGAGGCGCGACACGCGTGCAGGCCCAACGCCTCACCCTCGAAGTACACAGCATCGAACGCACGGAAGGCACGCTCTTTGTGGGCGTCTATTCCTCGGATTCTACCTTTCTGCGCAAGCTATATGCCGGATTCCGCGCGGAAGTAAAGACCAATCCGTTTATCCTGCCCTTGACGGGCCTCACAGCGGGAACCTATGCCATCGGCATATTCCACGACCTGAACGGCAACGGCACTCTCGACACGGCCACCTTCGGCATTCCCCTGGAGCCGACGGGTTTCAGCAACGACGCACGGGGCATGATGGGGCCGCCGGAGTTCAAAGACGCCCGCTTTACTTTTGCCCAAGACACGACCCTCGTCGTCCGCCTTCGGTGACGAGGCCAGGAAAGGCCGCGCTTCACACTTTTCACAATCCAGAACAATTCATCGTCCGGACGTGTCGAAGTTGAAATGCGGCCTTCTCTCCTTTTTATATTATATAGGTAGATGAGGCACAAATTCTAATCGGTAGGCCAGAAGTACATTTCGCGCGCCTCGAATGACAGACCGGCCTGTTAGCCTAAACAAGTGAGGCTACCGGGTGCCTGCCCCGCGCTTTCCTTAGGTAGTTCGACTGCAGAGACTTGAAATTCAAGTTTCCCGAAAGCATATTTGTACACGGACAATTTGTGGGCAGAGAACGGTAACGGGAAGACTTCGTTTTCCCCCCGACGGAACACGTCGTTGTCGGATGGCCAATGGTCCCTGCTCCATGCCTTCAAGGAGGCGGTCGGACCTGAGCATTTGAAAGATATTGCATTTTCATGAAAACTTTGTCAAACGCACTTGCCCGCGCAATTTTTTTTGTAAATTTGCCTCAGAAACAAAATATCTCAAGTCTAAAAATAAAAGGTATGACAATTGACAATTGTAATTTTAGCGGTAAGAAAGTAATTGTCCGCGTAGACTTCAATGTTCCCTTGGATGAAAACGGAAAAATCACGGACGATACGCGAATCCGCGGCGCCTTGCCCACACTGAAGAAGGTTCTGAACGACGGTGGCGCACTTATCATCATGAGCCACATGGGTAAGCCCAAAGGCAAGGTTAACCCGAAGCTGTCTCTGGGTCAGATTGTTGACGCCGTCAGCGAGAAGTTGGGCGTGAAGGTTCAGTTCGCTCCCGACTGCGCAAAGGCTGGCGATGCCGCTGCTGCCTTGAAGCCGGGCGAAGTGCTCTTGCTGGAAAATCTTCGCTTCTATCCCGAGGAGGAAGGCAAGCCCGTCGGAATCGAGAAGACGGATCCGGGTTACGACGCCGCTAAGGCCGAAATGAAGACACGTCAAAAGGATTTTGCCAAGACGCTGGCTTCCTACGCTGACTACTATGTGAACGACGCGTTCGGTACGGCTCACCGCAAGCATGCCTCGACGGCTGTCATCGCTGACTATTTCGACAAGGACCACAAGATGCTCGGCTACTTGATGGAGAAGGAAGTTCAGGCCGTCGAGAAGGTGCTGAACAACATCCAGCGTCCGTTTACCGCCATCATGGGTGGATCGAAAGTCTCCACGAAGATTGGCATCATCGAAAACCTGATGGACAAGGTCGACAACCTTATTCTCTGCGGCGGTATGACCTATACCTTTGCCAAGGCGCAGGGCGGCCACGTCGGTCAGTCTATCTGCGAGGATGACAAACTGGACCTGGCGCTCGACATCATTGCCAAAGCCAAGGCCAAAGGCGTTAATCTGGTACTGGGTACCGACTGCGTAGCAGCAGATGCCTTCTCCAACGATGCCAATACGCAGGTCGTTCCGGCCAACGCTATTCCAGACGGTTGGGAAGGTCTTGATGCCGGTCCCGAAACGCGCGAACTCTTCGCCAAGGCTATCGAAGGCGCCAAGACGATTCTGTGGAACGGTCCTGCCGGTGTATTTGAATTCGACAACTTCACCGCCGGTTCCCGCGCAATTGCTGAGGCCATCGCCAAGGCTACGGCCAACGGTGCGTTCTCGTTGATCGGTGGCGGCGACTCCGTAGCCTGCATCAACAAGTTCGGCATGGCAGACAAAGTTTCCTACATTTCTACGGGTGGCGGTGCTTTGCTGGAGGCCATCGAAGGGAAAGTTCTCCCCGGCGTTGCTGCCATCAATGGGTAATTGAACTCTTCGATTCAATAATTGATACGAAACAATAAAGGGGTGGGCGTTGAAAGGAACGCTTACCCTTTTATTAACAATTGTCGAGATATGCGAATCCGTACAACGTACTTTTGTCTGTTTCTTTTCGGTCTTCTTTTTTGCAGTGCCTGTAGCCAGAAGGAAAAGGCCCCTGTTCCGGCAGCGGTCACCACTGTTCGCGACACTTTGCCGAAAATAGCCCTTACACCTACCTTAGATTGCCTTCCTTTCTACTGGGCAGAACGGCATGGACTCTATGACCGTCTGGGGCTGAACATTAGCATCAGCACTTACCCGTCGCAATTTGATTGCGATTCGGCCATTCTGGGCAAATCGGCCGTAGGAGGGATTTCAGACCTGGTGCGTGTCGCGTATTACGGGAAACGGCACAAGACGTTGGACATCCTGACCGCTACGGACAATCGCTGGGGCCTGGTCGTGAGTCACGACCTACGTGTCAAGTCCATTAACCGGATGAAAAATTATATGATTGCCGTTGCGCGTTACTCGGCGTCGGACTTATATAGCGAGCAGATTCTGAAGAAAAACAATTTGGGATATACCGACGTGTTCCGTCCCCAGATTAATAACTATTATCTCCGCACCAGCATGTTGAACGAGAATCAGATCAACGCGGCGGTTTTGCCGGAGCCGCATCTGACCAGCGCCCGTCTGGCCCGGAATCCGGTGCTTGCGGAGGATTCTACGGGCACTCAGTCAATGGGCTGTTTCGTCGTGAACCCGTTGGCTTTGAAAGCCCTAAACCATAAGGATTTCACAAAAAAATTATTAGAAGGATACAATCAGGCGGTAGATTCTCTGAATAAGGGAGGCGTAGCGGTCTGCCGGAGAATCTTGTCAGAGGATTACAAACTTTCAGACGAAACGATAAATGCGTTGCGGCTTGTTCATTTTGAGCATGCCCGGAAACCGGACGAGAAATTCCTCAAGATAGCCGAGAATTTTGTAGCCCAACATTAATCTTAATGCCAAAACACTTTATATGGATGCTGCGCGTGTGAGAAAATTGTATGATTCGGTTCTTCAGTCCCTGGATACGCATAGATTGTACGATGCGTTGACCTCCATGGGGCAGCTCCTGGCTGAAGCCGGGCAGAAACAATTTTCAGAACCCTATCATGAGTTATGCCGGGACTACCAGTTATTGATGAATTACATGAAAGAAGGCTACCAGGACCCGGACCGCCGCAAGCTGTTTCGGCAATTCCTCCAACGGAGTTATGACCTGGGCGCCACGATTTATCGCGAAGTGCACCTTCGCTCCGCTGCGTCATACTACGCCAGTCTCTGGCGAACGTTGCAGCTGATGGAGGGGCCGAAATCCCTGAACGAATTGTTCCGCCAACCGGTCTTCTCGTACCGGCAGCTTTTTGAATTGGCATACACATCCGACAACTGGGACGAGGCGACATACGAGGCGGTGAAACGCGGTTTCGCGGAACAGAGGTTTTCGGCCTACGAAGGGCCTACTCTGATCAGCGCCGTCACGCTGGCTGCCATGGAGTTCTTCGACGTGAAGAAAATAAAATTGCTGGTAGACCTGTTGAACATGACGACATCCGTCGCCTGCCAGGCACGCGCCATGGTCGGGCTCGTGTTGCTCGTTTTGCGCCATGCCGAACGGATAACCGTGTATCCAGAGCTTGAGACAAGCCTTCAGGCTCTGGCGGACACGCCGATATTCCTACACAGCATCCGCGACCTGCAAGTCCAACTGCTGCTGAGCCTAGAGACGCAGAACATAGAAAAAAGCCTTCGGGAAGAAATTATCCCGGACATGATGAAACAGGCCCAGGAACTAAAACTGAACAAAAAGTGGGGCACGGATTTTTTCCACGAGAATTTGCACGAAATGGAGATGAATCCGGCCTGGGACCAGAAGTTGGACAAAACCGGCTGGAGTAAAAAGGTACACCGCCTGATTGAGATGCAGCAAAAAGGGGCCGACATCTTCATGGGCTCATTCCGGATGTTCAAGCAAAAATTCCCGTTTTTTGCCGTCGCGGCCAACTGGTTCTACCCATTCGACGCCGAGCAGGACGACGTAGCCGCCGTCCTGCGAAATAACCCGGCACTCAAATCGTTCATACAACAGGCGGAACTTTGCGATTCGGACAAATATTCCTTCTGCCTGATGGTCGGGGCATTGCCTGCTTCACAGAGCGATTTGTTACGGCAGCAATTGCAGGCCGCAGGCATTACGGACGGTTCTCCCATGGACCAGGCCGCGGAACACGAGGTTGCGAAGGACAAACTGATAAAGCATATACGTATCTATATTCAGGACATGTACCGCTACTTCAAGTTGTTCCCGCACCACAGTCCTGCGAACGATCCTTTCTCTGGGGATTTACTACTGACGGACTGCCCGTTGCTCAAGACTTTCTTCTCGGAAAAGGATTTGCAGGAATTGGGCGATTTCGCCTTCAGCGAGAACCTGTACGACCTGTCGAAATATTTCTATGAAATGTTGCCGCCGTCGGCCGATAACTTCCAGAAAATAGGATTCTCGTATCAGACCAAAGGGGCCTACGAGAAGGCTATACAAGCTTACGACAAAGCAAATCTGCTCGGCGCGGACAACGCCTGGGGCTACCGCCACCTGGCGGACTGTTACCGCCGGACGGGACAGTATGCCAAGGCGTTGCAACTATATACGAAGCTGGAAAAGGCAAACCCGGAGGACAGTTCCAACCTGGTACGGATTGGAGAATGCCTCATCTGTGAGGGAAAATTTGAAGAAGCATTGCCGAAACTGTTCAAGGCGGACTACATCGACGAGAGTTCCGGGATGGCCTTGCGGGCTTTGGCCTGGTGCCTGCTGTCCCTGGGCAAGACGGAGCAGGCACAGAGCTATTACAAGAAGATTCTGGACCGGAAACCGGCGGCCATGGATTACCTGAACGCCGGCCATACGGAGTGGATTCTCGGAAATATCCCGCAGGCCATAACGTTTTATCGCCAGTCGCTGCAACTGCGGCAGCAGTCTGTTGCCGACCTTCAGTTTTTTGCCGAAGACGCTCAATTGCTGGCCAGTCACGGCATCCTTTCCGACGACCTCTCCATGATGGTGGACATTATTAATGAGCGAACGTTACAATCTTAACACGAACGACATAGAATAGAAGAAAATGGCAGAACCAATTATAAAATGGGGATTCATCGGTTGCGGCGAGGTGACGGAGAAGAAAAGCGGTCCGGCTTTCTCGTTGATTCCGGGCTCGGAAGTCGTGGCCGTGATGAGCCGCAACGCGGAGAAGGCCCGCTCGTATGCCGAACGCCATCACGTCCCCAAGTGGTACACAGATGCTCAATGCCTGATAGACGATCCAGACGTTAACGCCGTTTACATCGCGACGCCCCCTTCCACCCACGCCACGTATGCCATTATGGCCATGAAGAGCGAGAAGGCGGTCTACATAGAGAAGCCGATGGCGTCGAACTATGAAGACTGCTGCCGGATTAACCGCATTGTCGAAAAGACGCAGGTGCCGTGTTTCGTCGCATACTATCGCCGCTTCCTACCCTATTTCCAGAAAGTCCAGGATTTGGTAAAGAATGGTGCTATCGGTAATGTCCTCAACGTGCAAATCCGCTTCGCCGTTCCCCCTCGAGACCTGGACTACAATCGCACTAACTTGCCCTGGCGTGTTCAACCGGACATAGCGGGCGGCGGTTACTTCTATGATTTGGCTCCCCATCAAATCGACTTGTTGCAATGTATGTTCGGCCCGATCATCGAGGCCGAAGGGTTTAAGGCCAATCGTGGCGGCCTGTACGAAACGGAGGACACGGTCAGCGCCTGTTTCCGTTTCCACAGCGGCCTGCCCGGCTCGGGCTCGTGGTGCTTCGTCGCCCACGAGAGCGCCAAGGAGGACCGCATAGAAATTATAGGAGACAGAGGGTCATTAAGTTTTTCGGTTTTCACGTACGATCCTATCATTCTTTACAATGCGGAAGGGAAACAAGAGATACGCGTACCGAATCCGGAGTTTGTCCAGCTCCCCTTGATTAAACTGGTCGTGGAACATTTGCAAAACAAGGCCATCTGTACCTGTGACAGCATCAGCGCGACGCCAGTCAACTGGGTGATGGACCGTATTCTGGGAAAAATCTGATGTGGCTGACGTTGAGAGCGAAGAAATGAAACAAGGTTTGCCCTAACGATGAAGCGATTTCGTATAAAGCGAATACTCGAGAATTGACTGAGATGCCCAAGGGAATTATGAATCGCGTCAAGACTTACGGTCTGCTCCTGTATTGGTGGAGTCTCCTGTCTGCTCTGCATGCCCAGACTTTGGAGCATGTCAGTGCGGACTCTTTGGCCCTGACCTCACCGCAGAAGGAAAAAAGGCTCAATTTCGTCCAGAAGTTCGTCCGCGCATTCAGCGAGCAGGATACGACCTACATCACCCCCAACCGCTACAATTGGGCTTTCATGTTACAGAACACCAATAGTTTTGAAAGCTATAAACTGAACAGCCGGGCCAATCGGCAGCAACTGAACTTCTATTCCAAACCCACGGTAAAAGTCGGCCCTTACTTCGGCTGGCGCTGGATCTTCCTCGGCTACACCTTCGACGTAAATTCCCTGGGGAATGGAGGTAAGTCCCGAAAAACGGAATTTGAGCTGAGCCTTTACAGCGCCATGCTGGGGTGCGACCTGATATACCGCCACACGGGCAGCGATTTCATGCTTCACAAGGTGAAAGGCTTCGGACCTGCCGGCGATATGTTGGAAAGCACGGAGTTTGACGGGATCAGCGTGAAAACGAAGGGGATTAACGTGTACTATATTTTCAATCACAAGCGTTTCTCCTATCCCGCAGCCTTTGCCCAAAGCTCGGTCCAGCGGAAGAGTTGCGGCACCTGGAGCGTCGGGCTTTCTTATACGCATCACGAGCTGGATTTTGATACGGAGTCACTGCCCGACGCCGTAATCAGTAATCCGGACTACCCCTTCAGTGAGAATTTCATGTTCCGGCAACTGAAATATTCGGATTTCAGTGTTAATTGCGGCTACGCCTATAATTGGGTATTCAAACGGAACATGCTGCTGTGTGTGGCCGTAACGCCGTCAATCGGATATACGAAAACCCACTCCCTTCCCTTGTCGGACGCGGAAGCCGGCGACGACATCGCCTCCTCCTCCCCGCTCCGACTGGAGAATATCAATATTGACGTGACGAGTCGCGTAGGGCTGGTGTGGAACAATACGAAATACTTCGCCGGCCTGTCCTTGATTGCGCACAACTTTAATTATTGGCGTAACCGTTTGGCCCTGCACAACACATTCGGTACGCTCAACTTTTACATAGGTTTCAACTTCCATAAACGAAAACAATACCGATGACGTCCCTTGAAGGTCCCGCGCTCCATGCGTCAACCGCAATAGAAGCACATCCCTTACAGCCATTTATCCCCGAACGTGCGTGTCTGCTCATGTTGGGAAGTTTCCCGCCTCCCCGCAAGCGGTGGAGCATGGATTTCTTTTATCCTAACTTTCTGAACGACATGTGGCGCATCTACGGATTGATTTACCGCGGCGACAAGAATGCCTTCGTTGACCTGGAACACAAACGGTTCAGGCGGGAGGAACTCATCGACTTTCTGACGGATTTGGGCGTCGCGCTATACGATACGGCCGAGAATGTGCGGCGACAAAACGGCAACGCTTCAGACAAGTATCTCGAAATTGTCAGACAGACAGATGTCCGGCACCTATTAAGCCGGATGCCCGACTGCCGGGCCATCGCGGCGACGGGGCAAAAGTCTGTTGAGACGCTCGGTGAAAATTTGCAGTTGCCCTCATTACCCGCCATTGGCCAGTGGGTACCCTATCGGTTTCAGGATATGGAAATCCGCTGCTACCGTATGCCCAGTACCAGCCGGGCCTATCCGCTTGCGCTCGAGAAAAAGGCCGCCATCTATGCGGCGATGCTCCGCGATTTGAAAATGCTGTAACAGAAGATTTTGAAATACCTGCCGTCATGAGAAAAAAAGAATTGTATGATACGGTCCTAAAATATTTTCAGGAACACTTACCCTCTCAGGAAACGGAACTGCACTATGGCTCGCCGTTTGAACTGCTGGTCGCTGTGGTCCTTTCCGCGCAATGTACGGACAAACGCATCAACGAAGTCACCCCGCATCTTTTTCAGGACTACCCCACTCCAGAGGCAATGGCGAACACTACGCCGGACGTCATCTTCGAATACATCAAGACCGTGAGCTATCCGAACAGCAAGGCCAAATACCTGGTGGGGCTGTCCCGAAAGCTGGTCGAAAAATTCAACGGGCAGGTACCCTCCACGCTGGAAGAGCTCACCCAACTTCCGGGCGTGGGCAGGAAAACGGCCAACGTCATTCTGGCCATCATCTTTGGCAAAGCCGCCCTGGCGGTCGACACGCATGTTTTTCGTGTCTGTCACCGGCTCGCCCTGGTCCCTGCAAGTTGTAACACGCCGTATAAGGTCGAAATGGAACTGAAGCGCCACATCCCCACGCCGCTGGTGGCTCCTTCGCATTACTGGCTCCTGCTTCACGGGCGATATACCTGCACGGCCCGCAAGCCGCACTGCGAACAATGCGGCCTGGCCTACCTGTGTCGCAGTAAGGACAAAATGATAGCTACCAACCTGTCAGAGAAAGTGGAATAAATTCACGGACGAGGCTCCTCGTCTGATGTTTTAGCCGGAATCCCCGTAAATTCAGGGTCGTCCGGGGTGTAGATTTTTACCGTCCGCCGTTTGCCCGTCCTGTTCTCCGAGCGGTCGGTAGAACTTTTGCGGGAATCTACGGGCGATTTTCCGTAAAAGCGCCATCGCTCCAGAACGGACGAGACGTAGTTGGCGGTTTCCTGACCAATCATATAACCGTATTTCACGGAAGGGTCGCGATAATACTTCGGTTCGCTGAGTTTCCGGACATAGATGACGACGTCGTCCCATCGTTGGGCATTTCCCCGGTGCTTCTGCGTCAGGCGCATGGCGTCCCGAATGTGGCCAGGCCCCCCGTTGTAGGCTCCCAGAACAAATTTAATCCGTTCCTCTCCATCCCGAATGTCCTGAAAATCCGAGTTCAGTTTTCGCAGATACTTGGCCGCGGCGGCAATGTTTCTATCGGGATGAAACAACTGGTCTACCGGGACGCCCAGATACTGTGCGGTCGAAGGCATAATCTGCATTAGTCCGCGCGCGCCGGCTCCCGAAACGGCAGCGGGGTCAAAGCCCGATTCCTGATAGCACTGGGCGGCTATCAAATGCCAGTCCCACCCAACGAGTTTCGCGGCTTCGCGGAAATGGTGGTCGTAACTGGAAATGATTCCCTTCTGTCGTGAAATGTACGGGGCGCGTACGCTTCGACGCACCTTGTGGCGGTTGCGGTCGCGCTCTATTTCCTTGTGCTGGGCCGCCGACTGTCCGCCCGAGCGGTACCACTGGTTCAGCGCCGCAGCCAGCGTGGTGGCATCCGGACGAATGGCCCAGGTAAGTTTGCGAACCGAATCCTGCAAGCCGGCCGCCATCCCTCCGTTTTTACGGATATAATCCTCCGGCAGCGGCAGTGCGATGAGGTCCACGTCTCCCCGTTTCAGCATATCGAACAATTCCAGCGTGTCGTGTGAAATCTCCACCCGCACGCGCACGCCTTCTTCCTTGGCAAAAGCCGCCGCATAGGCATACTGCAAGCCCATGGGCTCTCCCTGGTAATCGTAATAGGTGTCGGGCCCGCTAAGTGTGGCGACAATCAGTTCGCCGGACTCCTGTATCTCCGTCAGGTCGTAGTTGGGATGGTCCTCTGCGGCGGATGGCGAAGAAACGAAGGCTCCATTGTCGGATGGCTTCCGTTCGCCGTTGCAGCCGGTCAGGACAAACAGCCATATCAAAAGGGGAAAAAGGAAGAAACAGCGTTTCATGGATGCGGTAAGTCTCGCGTGCAAAGTTAATATTTTCAGACGGAACCTGGCTTTTTAATGGCGGCAGCCGTAACGCCGCTTCTCTTTTTTAGCTAATTTTGTCCTGAGATTTACCCTCAATTTTAGGAATCAGTAATTTACGGACCATAAACAGAGGAAATTATGATTAAGCACATCGTCATGTTCCGCCTGAAAGACGGACTCCAGCCCGAAGAACGCTTGCAGATAATGAACACCTTCAAGAACAGCATCGAGCAATTGCCCCAAACGATACCCTTCATACGCTACGTTCACGTCGGGTTTAATGTCAATCCCAAAGAAACGTGGGACATTTGTCTGGAAAGCGTGTTCGACAATCTGGAGGACGTTGCCACGTACAGCCAGCATCCTCAGCACGTTGCGGCCGCCAAGGCCCTGATGCAGCATGCCGCGGAGCGGGGTTGCGTAGACTTTGAGTGCGAGCCACTGTCCCGGGAAGCATAACAATTCCGGCAAGGAAAAAGCAAGGACCAACAAGGCAAGACCCCATGACAAACCAAGTTCTGCTGCTGGCGGACAGCGGCAGCAGCAAGACCGACTGGCTGTTGCTGGCTGACCGGCAGGCGCTGGAGTTCCAGACGCCGGGCCTCAATCCTTTCTTAATGAAGGAGAACGAGATGCGCGCCCTGCTGACGGCGCATCTCGTTCCCCAATTGTGCGGGAAAGTACCTGCCTGTATCCGTTTCTGGGGGGCCGGCTGCCGGGATGCCGGGACCGTAGCCATGCGGCAAGCCCTACTCGCCCTGTTCCCTTCGGCCGAGGTCGTTGTCGAGTCCGACCTGACGGGAGCCGCCCGCGCGCTTTTCGGGCGGCAGTCCGGGATAGCCTGCATCCTGGGGACGGGCTCCAACAGCGGGGTCTACGATGGGCAACGGATTACCGCCAACACGCCGCCCTTAGGTTATCTGCTGGGCGATGAAGGCAGCGGGGCCAGTCTCGGCAAGCGCTTTCTCAACCTCCTGTTGAAGGGCGCGCTGCCTCTATCGCTTGCCCGGGACTTCTATCATCAATACGCCTTGACGGCCGGACAAGTTCTGCACGACGTCTACCACTCTCCCACCCCCAACCGTTTCCTGGCCCGGTTCGCTCCCTTCCTCCATGCGCATCGCCAGGAAGAAGTCATCCATGAATTAATCCTGGACGAATTTCATGCCTTCTTCAAAAAAAATGTCTGTCCTTACGGAAGGACAGACTTAAAGACAGGTTTCGTAGGAAGTATTGCCTGTTACTTTTCCGAAGAACTCCACCAGGCCGCGCTTGAATCCGGGTTTCAGATGGGAGCGATTCTTCGTCGCCCGCTGAAAGCCTTCCTGGCCAACCCTGACTTATTGCCCGGGCGCTAAGGCCGGCCATCCGTCGGCCTTAGCAGCCCTGGAAACGCTTGCTGGCCCGCAGCAGATGGCGTACCATGCTCACCACCTCCTGACTTTCCTGCAAGATGTTCAGATAGAGCAACGATACCCGGATGTTGTTGTCCTCGCGCTGCATCTGCTCTTCCTGACCGTGGCGGAGAAGGGACAGGTGCGACTTGATGGCATTGCCTTCTACCAGAACGGCGTCGGCATTCTCAAAGTTACCCGTCGCTATCATTTCGCGTGTACGTTCCAGGAGCGAATCTATTTGCTGACGCACGCGCCCCAGTTCCACAACATAGACATTGGGCATGTGCTCGAAGTTGTTGTCGACATGTTCCAGCGTTGCCTCCAGCATACGCTTCAAACAGTAGATGATTTGCGAGCAGTTGTTGCAGCCCAGGTGGAACCACGTATTCTTTTCGACGGCCAGGAGGTGGTCGATGCGCCGCATACCCAGAATCTCCTTTTTCCGATAACGTTTCCAGACCTCCCGCTCGTTGTCAATGCCGTGGGACACCTGCCGCAACATCTTGATGTCGTCATTCACCAGGCCGTCGATAATGCGGTCGTACGACTGCTGCGTGAAGGTCAGGATGTCGGTTTGCGTCCGGCTGACGTGCTGAGACAGCAGGGTCCAGATTTCCTGCTTGTCGTGGCTGCGCACCAGCTGACGGAACAGCGTGTCTACGTTGTCTTCTTCGCGCTTCTTCTTGAAGTGGCGGTTGTTATTGATCAGGACTGCGGCGAGAAGCAGTACCAGCAGGACCATGGCGACGTAGCCGCCGATGTGGTTCAGGAAAGCCAGGGCGAAGCTGACAATGAAAGCGGCGCCCGCCGTAATGAACCAGCCGCCAATCACCGTGATGACGCCCGTAATTCGGTAGGCTGCCGTCTCGCGTCCCCAGGCGCGGTCGGCCAGCGAAGAACCCATTGCCACCATGAAAGCCACGTAGGTCGTAGACAGTGGCAATTGCAGCGAAGTACCGAACACAATCAGCAAACCGGCCAGAACCAGGTTGACAGAGGCACGAACCAGGTCGAACGCCATCCCGTCGCTCAGGATAGCTTCCTCCGCATTAAAGCGGGAGTTGATCCAGCGCTTCACAGCCGCGGGGACAAAACGGTCAATCGTGGAAGACATGTTGAGAACGCTGCGCACCGTGCGGCGGGCCAAACGCGACGAACTGAATACCTCTTCGCCCTCTTCCTGCCGGGACAGGTTGACCGTGGTCTCTACCACCTTTTGGGCTTTCTTTGAGGTGAAAATCGCGACTATCATGACAATGCCGGCCAACATCAAGTACCAGTGCATGCCCTGCAATTGCGACGGCCCCACCAGGACATTCATCGTATAGGAATGGGGCGAGGCGCCGTTGCCGTTATTCGTAAAGTCGATGAACGATTCCAATCCGGCGAGCGGCGTACCGATAAAATTCAGCAGGTCGTTGCCGGCAAAGGCCATGGCCAGGGCAAACGTACCGAAAAGGACGATGACCTTGAACACATTCACCCGCAACAGGTGGAGGATTTCCATCAGGACGGTGAAGATTAAAAGCCCCCACCCGAGCAAGGCCCAACGGTGCCCGTCGATCCATTCCGAATCCCAGCCGACGGATTGCAGGAGCTTGGAGTCGGCCAGTCCGTCGACGAGGAGGAAATAGGCGATGGCCGTAATGGATATTCCGCCAAAGATGGCAACGGTCCAGCGCAAATGCCGTTTATAGTTGAACGTGAAAACGATACGGGAGAGCCACATCACAACGAAGCCGAAGACAAAGGCTATGGCCACGGAGAGGAAGATGCCGATGATGACCTGCAGCGCCTTATCCGTATTGATCAGCTGCTCATAGGAAAGCCCCATGCTGAGCATTTTCGACATGGCCAGGGCCGAGCTACCTCCCAACAACCCGAATACGAGCGACACCGTGGTAGAGGTCGGCATGCCCAGGGTATTGAAAATGTCGAGGAGAATAACGTCCGTCGCAGCGACAGCCAGGAACAGACACATCACGTCGTCCAGCGTATAGTAAGCGGGATTCATGATGCCATGCCGGGCAATATCCATCATGCCACTACTTGTCGACGCTCCGACAAAGATGCCGACAGCCGCCACCAGCAGAACTGTACGAAATTTTGCTACTTTTGCCCCAATGGCCGGACTTAGAAAGTTGACCGCGTCGTTGGCTACGCCGACAGAAAGGTCGAAAACGGCCAATACAATCAGAAAAATTAAAATACCAAGGTAAAAAATATCCATACTAATCGCCTTAGAAACTCTGCGCAAAGTTAAATCATTTTGGAAATGTGTACGAATATTTCTAAAAGAAAATCGAGCGACAGCCGTAATTTTAAGTGGAGCGTTTTTTCATCTAAATATCGCATCTCGCAACATAACAGGAAGATAAAAATCAAGAAACGGTGCTTTCTGTTTCAGTCCTATCGGGCGGGCCGTTAAGAAACAGCACCCTCCCCCGCAGAATCATGGCCTCCACAGACGGATATGCTCCTGCCGAAAATCTACCGGCCTGACAGCCGGGCCGACAGTCCGAAGAAATACGGGAATAGGGACAGAAAAAACCGGGCTAATGCCCGTAAAAACGCGCATAGGCCCCGTTGCCGGCAACCTTTCTCGCACAGAACGTGCAACCGTCGGCTGTGTTAAAAACGAACTTTTCCCTTGCTTATTTCTAAAAATAACTAATGTTTGCAACATTGACTGTTGGACTGCTCTTATTCCATGAGGGAGGGTTCACACTCCAATTTAATTGCACAATTTGACCTTTAACTTTCAAAATTATGAAGACGATGCGTTTCCTGGTCCTGCTGCTCATTCCCTTGTTCAGCATAAAATCCGTCAGCGCCGAAATTCCGGATTCCATAGGCAGTACACAGTTTTGCTGTGTTTATCAACATTGGATAAAGACAACCGACCTGGACGGAGATTCTGTCACGGATCGCGTCCTGACGATTCTGGAAGTCGGTGACAATTTGGCCAAATACGGCGATTTTTCTGCATATCAAGGCCAGAGACCGAGCGGGAATGCCTTGGGACATGCGGAGGGTAGCCCAAGTGGGGATGACGTGGTAGCGGTCTATCAAGATTTTCCTCAAAAAGGGAAGCTGACCGTACGCGAAGGGCTTCTTCCGAATTTTTATGTTTATGAAGAGCCGTCAGCCTTGGAATGGAAATTTGTCGAAGGAACGGATTCGGTTTTGGGCTATCCGTGTAACAAAGCCATTACGGAATATGGCGGCCGTACCTGGATCGCCTATTACTCGGAAGAAATCCCTTCGGTGAATGGCCCTTGGAAATTGACCGGACTTCCAGGGTTAATACTGAAGGCAGAAAGCGGAGATGGAATACACGGATTCGTCGCGCAAGTCGTATTTAACCTCGAAGCGCAGAAAATTTCCCTTGATAAGGAAGAAAGGGATGTCGAGGTCGGACGCGATAAGTTCATTTCGCTACGCAACAGACTAAAGACGGATGAAAAATGGGCCAAAAATGCCGGATATTATTTGGCCGCCGCCGATATTAAAAACGTTACTATCGTTAAGGAGAATAATAAAGCCGGGCTGACTCCCGGAATGAATATTAACGGTATCAGTTTGCCTTTAAGCGGAGGATTTGGACATTTGTTCCAGCCCTTGGAGTTGAAATAATATTGGAAGGGCGGTGAGAATCCTTTTTACATTCCTGTTCTTTCTTTTGAGTGTGGAGATACACTCTCAGGCGATTGTCGTCAAAGGTAAGATTACCGATTCCGAACATTCGCCGCTGGGTGGTGTTATCGTGAAAATCACCAGAGGGAACGCGATGGTTGGCTTTACGACTTCACAAAAAGACGGCTCCTACGCATGTGAGGTTCCAGCCGGGAAGGACAGTCTGTTCATTTCATTTCGCAAACTGAATTATAAGGAATACAGGAAGTACCTGCCGCCCCAAACGAAACGGCTCGACGTAACCTTGCAACGCGGTGACTATCAGTTGCGCGAAGTGACGGTAGAGGCGCCACCCGTCAGGGTACACAGCGATACCGTTCTTTACAACCTGGGCGCTTTTCTCCAATCCGGAGACCATACGTTAGAGGACGGATTGAGACGGATTCCGGGTATAGAGATAGACGACAATGGGGCTATCAGCTATATGGGGCGCGATATCGGAAACTTCTACATCGAAGGGGTGAATCTTTTAGGCGGCAGGTACAACCTTGCCACACAAAACATTTCAGCAGAAAAGGTGACAGGAGTGGAAGTACTGCGCCATCATCAGGCGAACAAGGTAGACAAGAATGAATTAACGGACAATGTAGCTCTTAACATAAAACTTTCATCGAAAGCGAAGCTGAAACCCTTTGGTGCTTACGAAATGCGACTGGGCTATCGGCCCGACAAACTATTGTACGGTGCCGGTGGAACGGCTATGCTTTTCCGTAAAGATTTTCAGATGCTGGGAACGCTCAAACTGGCCAATGACGGACAGATGGGCAGGAATGCACTGTCTGATCATTTTGGCCTATCTTCTTGGAGTACCGCCGCTGAAGATGCGCTTCCCTTGCTCTCCGGTAGCCGTCCGCCCATGCGTGAGCCCCGTTATATGAACAGCAGCACGGAGCTGATCAGTGTTAACGCAATCCAAAGGTTTACAAGCGACAATCAACTCAAGGTCAACGCCAATTATTCACATCGCAGAGGGGAACACGACTATCAGTCCGTAACACAGTACCCGGAAACGGGAGGGGAGTCTCTCGTTATCCATGAAAATGCCGACTACCTGCAAAAGGAACATCAGGCGGACCTCCTTCTCAATTATCGTTCAGACAAGGAAATACAACTTCTGGAAAACGATTTCATGGTGCGCGGTCGATTTGCCCAGGCTGAATCTGACGTACAGGACGAGGCCTTGTCCAATCTGGCGAAACAGGAGACAAACACTTACGGCATACAAAATACCCTTTCATGGATACGCCGCGTCGGAAAGTGGAAGTTGAACTTTGGCAGTACGATACGCTACACGGACACGCCCGACAACACGCTAGACATCTCACAAGGGGACTTTTCTTCCCATCGAAGTCAGCAAGTGCGGAATCACACATTTCATACCGAAGAAACCTTTCATACCAGTTACCAGGTTCTTCCCGCACTGACGCTTGCTCTCCCGGCTACAATAGCGGTTAACGCCAACCATTTGCAGACACAGCTGCATGCCGATACGCTTGCCGTCAATGCCATACAGGGATGGGATTATAGCCTTTCGGTAAGTCCTCAGATGGAATATCAAACCACCGACCGGCGTCTACGGGCGACGATTGGTCTGCCCCTCACATTCCTTATGCAAGACTACTGCAACGAGGCACGGGCGTTGGAACGGGACTTTAGAATAGTGTATGCCGATTGGGCGCTGGAACTGATGTACATACCAAGCGGAAAGGTGGAGTGGAAAGTTTCGATCTACCTTAACCAGAACTTTGGCGACATGATGGATTTGCTTGTCGGCCCCATACAGACGGACCATCGCACGGTACGTACGCGCTCGGGAATATTCGGACAAACGAAGCAGATACGCAATAATATCTCCTTCGACTGGCAGGAGCCGCTTTCTTTCTGGCATTTCAAGGTAAATGGTAGTTACATCCATGCCCGCAGCAATGTGCAGAGCGGACAAAATGCCAGCTACGAGGACTTGTTGCTCACGGAGATAGCCCACGACAATACGAGCAATTCCTTATCGGCTTCCATGTCGGTTTCAAAATATTTGTACGCCATCAAAACAAACCTGTCGGCGGATGCTTCTTACTATTGGCAGCAAAACAAAAGATTCAGTCAGGATGAGTCCGTTACAACCTATAATACGGGGTATATGTTAATGGGCCGCTTTATCACGAATCCGATAGAGCAACTACAAGCCAGCTACATTCTCTCCTTTCAAAAAGACAATTTACGGGGAGGCAGTACGCGGAATACTTCGGACCGCTGGAGACAACAACTGAGCGTGGCCTACACGTTGTGGGGAAATTTGCGGACGGAAGTGCGCGGTGAATGGCAGCGTAACGGCTTGCTCGAAAATCACTCCAGGTCTTTCTCCTTTCTTGACGCTTCGCTTGAATACAAGTTCCGGAAGCCCAAACTTGTTCTTCGCCTGGCGATGAACAATCTACTGAATGTACGCAGTTATGGTTACACGTCGTATAGCCAGCTAAATACCTATACTTATAACTATCGTTTGAATGGGCGGGAATTCTTGCTTTCCATTATTCTGAACTAAAAGGCAAGGGAGAGTTAGTAGCCCTATTCGTTGCTCGAGACAAGCGGGCGAACATGGCCCGGCATTCCTACCTTCGAGGATATGTCGCGATAAAAATGTAACTTTGCAGAAAATCGCCTTCACAACAGTAAGGCGGATATTCAACCTCATCCGTAATTCAACATGCCCATAGTCGAAATAGACCGTCTGGACCGTCCGGAACTGGACGTTTTCCGCAAATTGACCGAAGCCCAACTGCGCCAGGCGGGAGAGGCCGGTACGGGCGGACTGTTTATAGCCGAGAGCCCGAAAGTGATTCGTACCGCCTTGCAGTGCGGCATACGGCCTTGGGCGCTGCTCTGTAGTCGGAAACACATCGCTGGCGATGCGGCCGACATCGTAGCCGCTTGTCCGGACCTGCCGGTTTATACGGGGGACGATACGCTGTTAAGCCGTTTGACGGGGTACCTGTTGACGCGCGGCGTACTGATGGCGATGCTGCGCCCTGCCCTACCCGCTGTGGAGGCAATTTGTCGGAAGGCGCGGCGCATCGTTATCATTCATGGCGTGGTGGAGGCGACCAACGTCGGTGCGATATTCCGCTCTGTGGCGGCATTGGGCTTTGACGCCATTATCCTTTCGCCCGACTCGTGCGACCCGTTGAACCGTCGCTCGGTCCGTGTATCCATGGGGACGGTCTTTCAAGTGCCCTGGACGTGGGACGATTGTCCGCTGGAGAGCTTGAGAAACTTGGGATTTCGCACTGCGGCCCTCGCCTTAACTCCCGACGCAATCTCGCTGGATGCCCCCGAGCTGAAACGAGAGGAACGGTTGGCCATTGTAATGGGGACTGAGGGCGACGGACTGCCCCGGCAGACGATAGCTGCCGCCGACTACGTGGTGCGCATCCCGATGGCACACGGCGTAGATTCCCTTAACGTGGCGGCTGCCACTGCGGTGGCTTGTTGGGAACTCCGCGTAAAAGAATGAAAAGAAAACGCTGAAGAAGTTTTGGCAGGGGCATCCCCATGAAGGCGAGCCTTTCGTCAGCTATACAATTATATGATTACGTCGAAGAGAATTTTGAAAGAATGAATATCAGCGATACCATTTGCGCCATAGCGACAGCGCCGGGCGGAGCGTTGGGCATTGTCCGGGTAGCAGGCCCCGATTGTGTTAATATTACGGACCGGATTTTTGTAGCCCGCAACGGGGCGCCACTCGCGCAACGCAAGGGTTATACCTTGACCTTTGGCGACGTACTGCGAACGGACGGCAGCCTCATAGACGAAGTGCTGGTGAGCCTTTTTCGGGCGCCCCATTCCTATACGGGAGAAGACAGCGCGGAAATTTCATGCCACGGTTCTTCCTACATCCTGCACGAGGTCGTTGCGCGGCTGATTGAGGAAGGTTGCCGCATGGCGCGTCCCGGCGAGTTTACGGAACGCGCCTTTCTCAATGGCAAAATGGACTTAAGCCAGGCGGAAGCAGTGGCAGACCTGATTGCCTCGACCTCACGGGCCAGCCAGCAGGTGGCCCTCAGCCAGATGCGTGGCGGATTCAGCAAAGAACTAGAGGCTCTCCGGGAACAACTGCTGAAGTTTGCTTCGCTCATGGAGTTGGAGCTGGATTTTTCCGACCACGAGGATTTGGAATTTGCGGACCGGAGCGAATTGAAGGAACTGGCAGCCGAGATAGAAAGTGTCATAGGCCGGTTGGTCAATTCTTATCGGGCCGGCAATGTGATCAAGAACGGGGTGCCGGTGGCGATTGTCGGCGAAACCAATGCGGGAAAGTCTACGCTGCTGAACGCATTGCTGGGCGAGGAAAAGGCGATTGTCAGCGCGCAGCACGGAACGACACGCGATGTGATCGAAGACACTGTAAACATCGAGGGCATCACTTTCCGATTTATCGATACCGCCGGAATTCGACAAACTACCGATGTAGTTGAAAATATGGGTATAGACCGCGCTTACACGAAGATGGAGCAGGCGGCAATCGTTCTCTGGGTGATAGACGCTACAAATATCACAACGGCGAAACGTTTGTCCTCGGAAATCCTTACTCACGTCGGCGAAACTCCTCTACTGCTGTTGTTCAACAAATGCGATTGTGTGAGGGCGGAGGCGCGGCAACTGGTGCTGGACGCATTTCAAGACTTTCCGGGACAGCGTCTGTTCATCTCAGCCCGCGAGGGAACGCACCTCGACGAATTGCGTAAATTCATATTGGAATCGGCCGCCATCCCGGACCTGTCCCAGAACGAGGTCATCGTAACGAACGCCCGTCACTATGAAGCCCTACTTCGCGCACAAGAAGCCATCCGCCACGTAGAAAACAGCCTCGCCCAAGGAATCCCAGGCGATTTGATCAGCCAGGACATCCGCGAGTGCATCTATCACTTGAGCGACATCGCCGGCGACGTAAGCTCGGAAAGCATACTGCAAAACATTTTCAGTCATTTCTGCATCGGTAAGTAAATTGCTGGTTATCAAATAGTTAAATTGATTATAATCGATTAATATGGCGCTCTTTACGGGCGCCTTTTTTGTTGCTTAAGTATCGTTGATAATCGTTGCTAAGCCTTTTTACGCCATTTTTTGTACCTCCTGTGTACCTCACAAGCCCAAAGTCGGGTTTACTGTCTGCCAGATGGTGGACAACCTGGAACGCCTTGGAACGCTGTGGTACGCAATGAAACAGATTTGGCGAACTAAAGAGATAATTAAAATGGCTAGTAACATTGAAATTCAAAAGAAATGCGAGTGGTGTGGCACTATTTTTACCGCCCACAAGATCACTACCGCATACTGTTCACACAGGTGCGCAAACCTCGCATACAAAGATCGAGTTAGAAAAAAACGAATTCAAGAATTCCACTTGAAACATGATGCAGAATTAAAACCTAATTCTGAAAAAGAGTTCTTAACCCCTACTGAAGTTGCCGCATTTTTAGGTGTAGGCCGTACCTCAATTTATCGGTATATCAAAAATGCGAAAATCAAAGCGGTCAGATTTGATGGGAAAACTCTTGTACGGCGTTCGGATATTGATAAAATGTTCGACTACATTATTGCTTCCAATAATGAGAATAAGCCCAAAGAGAAAACTCCAATATCAGATTTCTACACCACAGCTGAAGTTAAGGAAAAGTATGGCATAAAGGATTCCTGGATATTCCATATCGCTAAGGAACATAATATCCCACGAACCTTTCATCGTGGTAAAACCTATTGGAGCAAAAAGCATATTGATGACTACTTTGCAAAGAAAGCTCCCGATCCTGAGATCAAGGAATGGTACAGCACGCAAGACATGCAGGAGAAGTTCGGCATGACACTAACGGCCATCTATTCTTTTGTATCAAAGAACGCCATTCCCAAAAAGAAAGTCGGCATTATGGTGTACTACTCCAAAAAGCATATGGACATTGCCAAAGGTCTCATAGCTCCAGAAGAGCCCAAATACTACACCATTGCCGAAGCGATGGAGCGATTCAATTTGACGCGGGATCAACTCTACCATTATGTGAAATACCATAATATTCCCCGTATCAAGGTCGGTAAATATACCAAGATCCTGCGGGCAGAGCTGGACAAGTTCTTTGAGCCTCCAAAGATAGAATGAGCCGAAAGTTATTTTCCGGTGATAAATACCACCATTAGAACACCTATTTTATTTGCGACAAAAACAAGTATTAATCAAAAAACAATATAGCTATGACACTTACATGTACTAACGTAACTTTGAGACAAAAGCCATTGCGTAACGACCGCATATCTCTTTATCTGGATTATTATCCGGCCATCCGCAATCCTTATACGATGAAGATGAGTCGCCGGGAATTCCTCGGCATCTACATCTATGCCAAGCCCAAGAACGAGCAGCAAAGAATGTTCAATCAGGATATGCTGAACAAGGCAGAGGCAATCCGCTGTATCCGTGTCCAGTCGCTTATCAATGAAGAATTCGGTTTCCTGGACAAGAACAAGCAAAAGGTAGATTTCCTCGCCTACTTCCGGACAAAGGCACGGGAAAAGTATGAGAAATGGGATTGTGTTTACAATCACTTCGAGAAATTTGTCGGTGGCAAATGCACCTTTGGCGATGTCACCGTGGAACTGTGTGAGAAGTTCAGGGATTACCTGCTCAAATGCAAACAAATCAATCATCCCAATGCTTACATCTCACGCAATTCGGCCGCTGGCTATTATTCTACCTTCCGTGCCCTGTTGAAAATAGCCTATAAAGAAAAGATGTTGCGTGAGAACTTGAACGACTTTCTGGAAAAAATCGAATGGAAAGAAGTCAAAAAAGAGTATCTGACACTTGATGAAGTCAAGAAACTGGCAGCTACACCCTGCAAGATTCCAGTCTTGAAACAAGCCTCCCTGTTCGCTTGTATGACCGGACTCCGTATCAGTGATATTCTGAAACTGGACTGGCGTGATTTTGAGGTTGGCCCAGACCAAGGCTACTACATCCGTATTTGCACCGAAAAGACAGAAACCGAGGCCACCCTTCCCATCAGTCAGGAAGCACTGGAGTTGTGTGGCGAATGGAGCACCGGAAAAGTCTTCAAAGGCTTAACCCGCTCCATGACTCATCATCCCTTGAAACAATGGATTTCCGAAGCCGGAATCAGAAAACACATAACCTTCCACTGCTTTAGGCATTCATACGCCATCATCCAAATCTCTTTAGGTACAGACATTTACACCGTATCGAAGATGCTAACGCATAAGAATGTCACCACGACACAAATCTATGCCGATTTGGTCAATTCAAAGAAGCGAGAGACGGCGAATAAAATTTCGCTGAAATAGTATAAAGTTCTGTAACGAAAGAAGAGTCTGACATGGGGCTAAAACCTAGTTGGACTCTTCTTTTTTATTCTATTGTGGCATAGATGGCATAGAAATAAGTACCATATCGAGGACAAATGCTGTCACTTTCTTGGATTTATAACATGGTATTTATGAAATGACATATATTTGCGCACAAACAATTAGCAAATATCACTATGAATCAGAAAAGTATAGAACATATAGCACTCTATTCCCTTGTATTGGTAGGCACTCTTGTCGTTGGCGTTTTAGCTCGGCTGTTTGTTTTATCCAAAGGTATTGACGATTTCAGTAGTAGTGTTGCATTTTTTGCAACAGTAATTGTCTTGATGGCGATCTATGCCAGTTTACAGACAACTTTCAATCAGTTTCTGCTGCCACGCATAGAAGTTTTTCTATTGCGTTTCTCTGCTTTTCAAACGATGAAAAATCACAATAACACCGTTTCTGTTCCGGAAGCCCCTACAAGTAAAGATTCAAACCAGGCTACGCCTGATGTCATTGAGCCTGCTCCTTCCACTGAAGAAGCAATCTCTGAACCTTCAGAATATGAAGTCATGCGAACCAACGCTATCGCAAAAAAGAATCATGCTATTCAAACCAAATTGGAAAAGGTCATCAGCTATACGAAGCAAACAATGGTTGCCTATATGAGTGAAGAAGATCTCAATCGTCTATGCACATACGTTGCAGAATATAGTACGGAAGATACCTTACAAAAGATATCGCCTGTAAAGGTTGATTCACAACTCAAAAGCATTGATATTATGCACTTTGGATGGAATATTGGCAAGGTTTTTGGTATAAAGCGTATTCATACTGCAACTTTCATCAAGAGTGTCTTTGCCCATACCCTCCGTGACTTGGAGATCTCAACTATTGAACGTAAAATGTCACATACGGAGTCAGAGTGTAATATTAAACTAAATACTGCAATTGTCTAATGTATGATATCAAAATATTTTAAATCCCAACTTTTGGGATAGTCCATTGTAATATTTTTCCATTGCAGAAGCTATTAATGCCTTTTTGGTTTGATGGCGTAATATTTGATCAAAATAAGCGATATCATTAATAGCACTTAAAATACTATCCACCTTTGTTGTATATCCGGATAAGTATAAAGCTCCTGTATCATTTTTGAATTCCTCTAATTCTTTATCACTTCCTAGTAATGTGCGACAACTGCTGAAATGTACAAAACGATCTGTAAAGACTCCTTTTGCCATATCTGCCAATTCTTTTAATGTCAACTTCTTCTCTGTTTTCTTCTCTCCTTCCAAAAAAATAGAATGGGTATCGCCATGAAAAGATAAATAAAAAATAGAGTAATCATTATATTCAGACGTAGCGAATCTTCTCAAATAATATTGAAGCTCTCCTTTAGTAGCTACTCTACGATAAATCACTTTACACCCCCATGATTTTTCAAGGAACCCCAATAAAGACCTTGTATGCAAAGACAATCTATTTTGTTTAATAGTATGCTCCCATTCGGTCTCAAAACAAATTATTCCCGTTTTCATAAATTTAAACTAAATGATGTGGTACATTGTCTAAATTACCTCTTTTCGCCTGTTCTTCCTTCTTTATTCGTTCTGCAAACTCCTGAATTTTATTACAAATCCACATTGAAGCCGTTTTTCCGTCTGAATAATCAGCTTCTGCAAACATATCAATTCTTCCATCTTCTCTTAAACGCTCAACCTGCTTAAAAGCATCCTTATTACCTTGAGGGTATATTGCAAATGTGGCACCTCCCTTACCCTTGACAACAGAGAAAGCGGGTACATCACTGGGCCCATCAGCTATGTAAATCATATTTCTAAAATCCACTCGACGCTGTTCATTTGTCATTTTACTATTAACATTTACCTCCACGTCTCCTCCTACACCTTTATTAATTTCGAAGAGAGCTCTAGTTTTTGAAGTATTATCAATGGTATATCCTATTTCTGATAGAAATTTATTTCCTTCTTCATCTTCCCCCTCAATAAGTTCACATCCCCATACATATTTTACGTAATCCATTATTGATGTTCCCCTAATTACTTGTGCAAACCCAGTACTTACTATGTAATGTTCTACTTTTATATTGTACTCTTCACAGACAGGATCTGACTTTAACAATTCTGTAGTTGTCTTAAATATTTCAGGAATTCCTTTATAAAAAGATTGTTGCTTGCCATATCCTTTTAATTTTTCATTATTTAAGCCTTTAAAAATTCCTTCTCTGACATATTTAAGAAAATGATTCAAATATATCGTATCAGGATTAACTTTAACATTTTGTTCCCGCATATACTTTTCAGGCAATGAATTAACCTCCTTCCAGAAAGTTGAAGAATTAATGTCATATTCCTTAAAAATTGGATCTTGCATATATCCATCTACCAAGGTTTTATCAAAGTCCCATATTACAGCTATAATATTCTTCATATAAAATATATTTTAACAATGAATAAATGCCTATTAACTGCACAAGCTATACAAATATACGTAAGGGAAATGAATAAACCAACAAATCTAAAATTTTTATGATTGAGATTTTCTATTCATTTACAATAAAAAGAATGAATGTATAAAATCTATCACCACCAAAAGTTATCTCACAGTTATATCCCGGTGATGTTTCCCACCATCAAAACACCAATTTCCTTTGCCAGCGAACAATTAAAAACGAGTACGTATGGCAAACGAACAAATCACTTTTGATAAGCTACCGCAGGCGGTAGGTTATCTCACAGAACAGATGGAACAAATCCGGCAAATGGTAGCAGCACTGCAACCACAAACTTCTTCAGACAAGCATCGTCTTGTTGAAATTGACGAAGCCTGTAAAATTACACGTAAGGCAAAGCCTACTATTTACACGCTTGCGCGTAAAGGACTGATTCCAGCTTACAAACGAGGTAAGAAACTCTACTTCTATGAAGATGAGCTGCTGCAATGGATTGAGTCCGGGCGCAAGCAGATGCAGGCAATGTCGCTCCAGGAACAGGCAGCGGAGATAGTACATGGGGCGAAACGCAAACCAAAGGGAGGTTATAACTTTTGATCTGCATGGCTATGGAAACCTCCAAATTAACAGCAGAAGGTATTATCGGCGAGGCTGTGCGCATCGGAGCCAAGATGTCCGGCGGTGAGTTCCCGATAGAAATCTTTCCTATCAGGATCCAGCGTATCATCAGCAGTTTGCACGATTGTCAGGGCTATCCCGTGGATTATGTTGCTGCGGCTATCCTTGCAGCCATTGCCGTGGGGATTGGAAACTCCCATCTGGTGCAGGTAAAACGCAACTGGCTGGAAAGTCCCATTCTGTACATGGCACTGATTGGACGCCCCGGAGCCAATAAGAGTCATCCGCTGAGTTTCGCTTTCCAGCCGTTTATTGAACATGACTATTGTCAGAATCAGGAGTATCAGAAGTTGTATGCCGAGTATGAACGCACTATGTCCATGAGTAAGAAGGAACGCATGGAAGTTGGTTTGGATGAGTTTCCGCAGGCTCCCGTGCGTAGACGCTTTCTTGTTTCGGATATCACTCCCGAAGGATTGAGCCTGATACATGCCCAGAATCCCAGAGGACTCTGCCTTTGGTCGGACGAACTGTCGGCCTGGTTCAAGAACTTCAATCGCTACAATAACGGTTCGGAAGAACAATTCTGGCTTTCAGTGTTCAATGCCAAGCCTACGATTTCCGACCGCAAGAGTACGCAAAGTTCCATTTTTATCAGACGTCCCTATATCTCCGTTATCGGTACCATCCAAAAGAAGATTCTGGGCGAACTGGTCAAGGGCGAGCGTTCGAGTAACGGATTCATCGACCGTATTCTTTTCGTGATGCCTGAATCTGTCTTGAAAAGCAGATGGAACGACCGGGAAACTCCTGAAGAACTGGAAATCCAGTGGCAACAGATTATCGATAAGCTGATCGCACAAGATTGTCCGCATGACGAGAATAATGAGTTGCAACCTCAATGCCTGCCATTCGATGAAGATGCCAAGCAACGGCTTTACGGTTGGCAGCATGAAAATGCCCGCCAATGTGATATGGAAACCAACGATGCTTTGGTCGGCATTTACTGCAAACTGGAAATCTACATTATCCGATTTTGTTTGATTATCCAGCTTGCCCGATGGACTTGCGGAGAGTGCGATAAGACTACGATTGACCTTGAAAGCGTGAATCGTGCCATCCTGCTGACTGAATATTTTCGGACTACAGCTGTAAAAGTGCAGACTGCCGTCAGTCAGGAACAGTTGAGCGAATTGCACCGCAACATCTACCTGAATCTGCCTCAGAGATTTACAACGGCAGAAGGTATCGGCATTGCTGAAAGTTACGGGATGAAGGAACATGCTTTCAAGATGTTTCTAAAACGACACATCGGAACATTATTCAGAAAAGAGAATCATGGAGAATACAGTAAATAAACCTGTTACTATGCACATTTTCGCAACCGAGGGGTTTGTGAAGTTGCGAAAATGTGCATAGTAACATCCAAACAGAAAGAAAAATGAACTACAGATTTACATTAGAACCATACAAAGGTGTCAGCACCCGGCATACATGCCCGAACTGCCACCGCAAAAGTTGTTTCGCCAAATACATCGATACGGAGAAGCAAATCAGCTTTCCTGATTATGTAGGGCGATGCAACCATGAACAAAAGTGCGGCTATAACTATACGCCCAAAATGTATTTTGACGAGAATCCGATTGCCAAAGAGCGATTGAACGAAGAGTTTGTGCCGATGTCAAAGCCACGCATCAGTCTGCCTCCTGCACCATCCTTCATTGAGCCGGAAATCATGAGGCAGTCCTTGAAGCTATATCACACGAACAAGCTGTTTCAGTTCCTGAGCTTTCATTTCGGACAGGAGGCTACCGAAGAGCTGATGTTGCGCTACCATGTGGGAACCTCGAAACATTGGCCGGGAGCAACAGTCTTCTGGCAGGTAGATATTTCCGGACGGGTACGAACCGGAAAAGTGATGCTCTACAATCCCGAAAACGGGAGACGGATTAAAGAGCCGCACAACTACATCACGTGGGTACATTCCCTTCTGAAGAAAGAGAATTTCAACCTTCGGCAATGTTTGTTTGGTGAACATCTTTTGGCCTCCGACCGGCAGCGTCCGGTTGCCCTTGTGGAGAGTGAGAAAAGCGCTTTGATTTCCAGCTTCTATCTGCCACAATATCTATGGATTGCTTCCGGCGGAAAGAACGGAGCGTTCAATCGGGATGCCATCAGCGTATTAAGAAACCGACGTGTCCTGCTCTTCCCTGATCTTGGTGCGACCGACTATTGGAACAGTAAAATGGAGATGATCCGGAGCCTGGGAATAGAGGTTTCTCTCTTCGATTTTATGGAAAGAAACGCAACAAAAGAAGAACGTGATGCGGGTTATGACATTGCAGATTTTCTGCTGAGAGAAGAAACAAAGGAGGCTATTCTCAATCGTCTTATCGCGTTGAATCCGGCCTTGAAAACACTGGTCGAAACTTTCGATTTGCAGCTTGTCAATGTGGAGAAAGCACCGCTTTCAGCAACGGTTCAACGTACCCGGAAAGGACTTTTCAAACGATGACTGTCAGATGTCTGATTCACTTCTTTTTCACTGGAGCAAGTTTATGCCGGTGTATTACATTTCCCGGCCACTTGCTCACCTCAAAAGAGGGTGAGACGACTCCCGATGGTCACAATTATTAATTTCAAAAGCAAATATTATGGACAAGAAAAATACAGTTACAATCCGTCTTACAGACGAACAGTTCGGCTGGCTTAGAGCACTCAGCCGACGCAGTAAACGCAGTCAAAGCGAAGTAGTGCGTTCACTCATCGAACACGGTACGGTGCGCGAACGAATTACGAGAGAAAATCTTGACATCATCCGAAAAGTGATTGGAGAAAGCACAAACCTGAACCAGCTTGCCAGACGAGCCAACGCTTACGGTTTTTATCGTGTGGCCGATGAGTGCAGTACCGCCGTTCAACAGATTTCACAACTCATAAAACAGCTCAAGGATGATAGGTAAAATTGTAAAGGGCACATCGTTTTCCGGGTGCGTAAACTATGTGCTGAAAGAAGATAAATCGCGACTGCTGAAAGTAGTTGGTGTCTACGGTTCACCCGAAGAAATAGCGGAACAATTCGAGTTGCAGACTTTACTGAATGACAAGGTCAAGAACACGGTCGGTCATATATCATTGAGCTTCTCAGCAGAGGACGGAGACCGCATCCGTGACGATGATGGACTGATGTTGAGGATCGCCCACGACTATATGAAGCTGATGGGAATTGCAAACACGCAGTTCATCATCGCCCGGCATATAGACCGTGACCATCCGCATTGTCACATCGTTTACAACCGGGTGGATAATGACGGCCGCACCATCAGCGACAAGAACGACCGTTACCGGAACGAAAAGGTCTGCAAGATGCTGACAGCCCGTTACCGTTTGCATTTTGCCGAAGGAAAAGAGCATGTCAATTTCATGCGGTTACGTCATCATGACAAGGTAAAGTATTTTATCTATCATGCCTTAAAACGAGAGGTTCCGAACGCCCGAAGCTGGAGTGAGCTGCGACTGGCCTTACGGAGATACGGGATTGATACGCAATGGAAGCAAAGTCGCACGACCGGAGAGATGCAAGGTGTCAAGTTCACATGTGACCAACTGACCTTTAGCGGTTCCAAGATTGACCGCCAGTTCAGTTTCCTGAACATCGACCAGGAGCTGAGATATAACGCTCTTTCTGCTACCATGAACCAGCGTCAGGCACAGGTAGAAACCATACGCGAGGAACCTCGTCATGAATACCAGCAGGAGAATCATTCCAGCATCAGTGTGGGATTGTTCGCGCCCTCTCCTATGGATTATGATACGGAGGTAGCGATACAGGCTAACCGGCTTAAAAAGAAGAAAAAGAAACCAAAACGCAAGCGAGGTTTCAGTCTATAATCAATTTTTTATTAACCATCAAAATTCAAATTATTATGAACTATTCCGATTTTATTTACGATTTCAATCTCTATTTGTGTGAGAGATTCGGTTACAGAAACTGCTGTTCCGTCATGCACAACGCCAACGGTATATGTGTTTCCGTCCATGTAGGCGAAATGGATTTATATATCCGTTTCTGGGAATACAGTTGTGGTGTTGGCAGCATCCCCGACTGGAGCATTATCATTGTACGTAGCAACTTCAAACGAAACCAGCAGGAAAACCTGAAAGACCTTGCCCGTTTCTTCAAGGAGTACGCCCCACGCTATGGTTACAAATACCTCTGCACCGAGGATGATGACTACAAGTATTATCAAACTCTTGGTTTGAAACTTATTCACCGAGGATTTTTCAGACAATATAATTATGGGTTGCCGTTGAAAGAGTTGGAGGTGTAATGTGGATTTCTTTATGAAGGAGAGGAAAATCCTCTCCTTTTTCTCTTTTTATAGCATTATGTTTTATATCTTTGTAAAATAACAAAGGATTAAACGATGGATAAACCCATGAACCGAATAAAAGAGGTGCTTGAAGAAAAAGGCATCAAACAGACATGGTTGGCAGAAAAGCTTGGAAAGAGCTTTTGTATTGTCAATTCTTATGTCTGCAACAGGCGACAACCTAGTTTAGAGGTCCTGTTTGAAATAGCAAAGATTCTTCAAGTTAATCCTAAAGATTTAATAAAACAATAAGGCATGGTTAGAGAGAAACAAATAGAAGAAAACTTTATCAATAAGCTGATAGAGTTGAAATACGCATATCGTTCGGATATTTGTGACAGAGACTCGTTGGAACAAAATTTCCGCAAAAAATTTGAGCGTCTCAATCGTGTCAACCTTTCCGATTCTGAGTTTAACCGTTTATTAGAAGAAATTACAAATCCTGATGTATATATTTCTTCCAAACGCTTACGTGAAATAAATACATTTATACGTGAGGATGGCACACCATTACAATATACATTAGTCAATATTAAAGATTGGTGCAAGAACGAATATGAGGTAGTCAATCAATTACGCATAAATACCAAAAACAGTTTTCAGCGCTACGATGTAATATTACTTATCAATGGCTTGCCCGTTGTTCAAGTAGAGTTAAAGACTTTGGATGTTAGTCCACGCCGTGCTATGCAACAGATTGTGGATTATAAAAATGACCCAGGCAATGGATATGCCAATACCCTGCTGTGTTTCATGCAGCTGTTTATTGTCAGCAATTACTCGAACACATATTATTTTACCAATAACAATCTTCAGCATTTCAATTTTAATGCCGAAGAACAATTCTTACCAGTTTACCAATGGGCAAGAGATGACAATAAGAAAGTAGCCTGTCTGGACTCTTTTGCAGAACAGTTCCTCCCCAAATGTCATTTAGGCGAAATGATTAGCCGATATATGGTGCTGATAGCCAGTGAACAGAAGTTACTGATTATGCGCCCTTATCAGATTTATGCCGTAAAAGCCATTGTCAAGTGTATAGAAGAAAATCGAGGGAATGGTTACATCTGGCATACAACAGGAAGCGGCAAGACTTTGACTTCTTTCAAGGCTTCTACTTTATTGAAAGATAACCCAGAGATAGAAAAATGTCTGTTTGTGGTGGACCGTAAGGACCTCGACCGACAAACACGACAAGAGTTTAATCGCTTTCAGGAGAATTGCGTGGAAGAAAACACCAATACAGCCACATTGGTTCGCCGGATGTTGTCCACCGACTATGCAGATAAAGTGATTGTCACAACTATTCAGAAATTGGGTATAGCATTGGATCCTAAGAATCGGAAGAATTATAAAGAACAATTACTGCCATTAAAAGACAGCCGTATTGTCTTTATATTCGACGAATGTCACCGTTCGCAGTTTGGCGATAATCACAAGGCCATAAAGGAATTCTTTCCCCAAGCCCAACTCTTTGGTTTTACCGGGACTCCTATTTTTGACAAGAATGCGACCTATACAAAAGTCGATGGAGAAACGGCGTCATATAAAACGACAGATGATATTTTTGAAAAGCAACTGCACGCATATACCATAACCAATGCCATCGAAGATAAGAATGTACTTCGTTTTCATGTAGATTATTTCAAACCAGACGACAACAATCCACGCAGAGCGGATGGCAGCATCAAGAAACAGGCCATTGTCGAGACTATTCTGTCTAAGCATGATGCAGCTACCAACCAGAGACGCTTCAATGCCATTCTTGCGACGTCATCCATCAATGATGCCATCGAATATTACCAGTTGTTCAAGCAAATGCAGGAACAGCGAAAGTTAGAAGATAGCTCATTCGAACCGTTGAATGTAGCTTGTGTATTCTCACCACCTGCTGAAGGGAATCCCGATATCAAGCAGATTCAGGAAGATTTACAACAAGAAAAGATAGACAACGAACAGGAACCCGAGAGGAAGAAACAGGCTTTAAAAGAAATCATTGATGATTATAACAGGCAATATGGGACCAACCATGTCATTGAAGAGTTTGATTCTTACTATCAGGATGTCCAGCAGCGTATTAAGGACCAGAAATACAGCAACAAAGATTATCCGCATGCCAACAAAATAGATATCACCATTGTAGTCGATATGTTGTTGACCGGATTCGACTCGAAGTTCCTCAACACGTTGTATGTAGATAAAAAACTGATTTATCACCATTTGATACAAGCTTTTTCGCGTACAAACCGCATCTTGAACGATACGAAACCGTACGGAAATATTTTGGATTTCCGTGGTCAACAAAGTGCCGTAGATGAAGCCATAGCTCTGTTCTCCGGCAGCGATAAAGATGTGGCTAGGCGGATTTGGCTGGTGGAACCGGCTTCAAGTATCCAGAAGAAATACAATGAAGCTGTAGCCGGATTACGCAACTTTATGCAGTCGTACAATCTTGAATTCAATGCTTCCGAGGTAGCTAATTTAAAGGGAGATGAAGCCAAGGTAGGCTTTATCAATCATTTCAAGGCTGTACAACGCTATAAAACACAGTTGGATCAGTATGTTGACACAACAGATGTTTCAGATACGTCTGTTGTATCCGAACCTCAATCAGAGTACGGCTTTACAGACGATGATCTTATTGCTTTCCGAGGTGCTTATCTGAACTTAGCTTACAGTCTGAAGAAAAAACGGGAAAAAACTTCAGAACCCGTTTCTCCCGAGATTGAGGATTTGGACTTTGAGTTTGTTCTGTTTGCTTCTGCCATGATTGACTACGACTATATCATGGATCTTATCGCCAAACAATATGGCGGTACCGGCGTCAAGATAAAACTGACGCGCGAACAGTTGGTGAATCTTGTTTTATCGAATTCCAATCTGATGGACGAGCGTGATGATATCATTGCTTATATCAACAGTTTGGAAGAGGTAAACGGCAAAACGGAGCAGGAAATCAAAGAAGGCTATAATCGCTTTAAGGCCGAAAGATATGCGAATGAGATTGATTCGATTGCTCGTAAATACGAAATCACCGCAGAATCATTAAATGATTTTATCAATGAAATTCTGGATCGGAAGATTTTTGACGCTGAAAAGTTGAACGATCTGCTTGCTCCGCTCAACTTGGGGTGGAAGGCACGTTCCAAAGTTGAATCTGCTTTGATGACAGATTTGATACCGTTATTAAAACGGAAAGCGGAAGGAGAAGAGATATCAGGACTGTCGGCGTATGAAGAATAAAGATATGGAAAAAGAAAATGAAATAAAGATGGTAGTTCCTACTTTGAGATTTCCAGAATTTCAGGATACAGAAGGATGGAAAGAATATAAACTGAAAAGTCTCTGTGAAATAGGGAATGGTAAAGACTATAAACATTTAGGCAGTGGAAATATCCCAGTTTATGGTTCTGGTGGGTATATGACCTCTGTTGATGATTTCCTATATGATGGAGAAAGCGTTTGTATAGGAAGAAAAGGGACTATTGACAAGCCAATATTCCTTACAGGTAAATTTTGGACTGTTGATACATTATTCTATACGCATTCTTTCCACAATTGTTTACCTAAGTTTTTATACCTAATATTTCTGCAAATAAATTGGTATAAATATAATGAAGCAGGAGGAGTTCCAAGTTTGTCTAAAACTACAATAGGAGAAATTAATGTTTTTGTTCCTGTTGGGAAAAAAGGAGAATTGAAAGAACAACAAAAAATCGCCGATTGTCTTTCTTCCCTTGATGAATTGATTGAAGCAACTGCCCAAAAAGTTGAAACATTGAAGGAACATAAAAAAGGGTTGATGCAGAGATTATTTCCTGCGGAAGGAAAGAATGTTCCTGATTTGAGATTCCCGGAATTTCAAGGGCAAGCAACAGAATGGCAAAGTACTCTTTTGGGCGCAGTTGTAGATTATGAAAATGGTAGAGCCCATGAAAATGAAATTGATGATGAAGGCGATTTTATCGTCGTGAATTCTAAATTTATTTCTACAGATGGCGAAGTTGTTAAGCGAACCAATACGCCATACTGCTTAGCTGATAAGGAGGATATTTTGATGGTTTTAAGTGATGTTCCAAACGGTCGTGCCATAGCAAAATGTTTTTTTGTTGACCAATCAGGAGTATATACTGTTAACCAACGAATATGCAGATTGCGTTCTAAGAACGTAAATAGTAAATTATTGTTCTATCTGATTAATCGAAATCCCTATTTTCTATCATTTGATGATGGAGTCAAACAAACTAACCTAAAAAAAGCGAAGTACTTGAATGTCCTTTGATGATACCTTCTTCGCCAATAGAGCAACAAAAGATAGCCGATCTTCTTTCGTCAATAGATGATTTGATAATAGCAACTGAGCAAAGAATTAAATCATTAGAAAAACATAAGAAAGGATTGATGCAACAACTTTTTCCAAATATATTGTAATATGGATTTAAAAAATATCGCCCAAAAGTTAAGAAAAGCCCCGGAAAATATAATTTTGATATATGCATTTAATGCAACGGGTAAAACAAGTTTATCTATACAATATAATAAAATATCAAAAGATGAAAAAGGAGATCAAACAGGAGTGTGTTATAATGCAATTAGTGAAGATCTTTTTAGATGGGATAATGATAATATAAAACTCAATATTGTTCCGAGCAAATTAAATATATATCATAACAATTTAACCGAGGAACGTATTTTAAAAAGATTGGCATTGTACAATAATGAATATAACTTCTATGTTAATCCCATAAAAGATGATAATCCAGAGTTAGGAATTGATTCAATTGTTTTTTTCCTAAAGGATGATGTTGACAAAAAGCCTATTAAAATATCTAGAGGAGAAGAGAGAATTTTTATCTGGTGTTTTTTTCTTGGTAAGCATTCGGACAAATGCACCTTTTACACCTTGAGGTTTG
>OHMX01000124.1_pt1 | contig 43887 bp, 37 predicted proteins | sample 1569471 | NCBI WGS metagenome assembly OHMX01 (sample SAMEA3879547, study PRJEB24766) | human gut metagenome | biome: human-associated habitat; feature: feces | place: USA | collected 1985/1987
GCGGGTCGGCCAGCGCATCATCTCCGATCTGCGCGAGGATCTGTTCACCCACATTGAGTCCCTCTCCCACGAGCAGCTCAACGAGATCCCGGTTGGCAAGCTTGTTACCCGCGTTACCAACGATACCAACGCCATTTCCATGATGTTCACCAACCTTTTGGTGAACCTGATCAAAAATGCGTTCGTCATTTTGGGCATTCTGGTGGCCATGCTCTGCCTGAACTATGCGCTGACCCTGATGGTGCTCTGCTTTGTTCCCTTCATCGTCATCTTCACTATCATCTTCCGCAAGTTTTCCCGCCGGGCCTACCGTAAGGTCAAGGATGCCACCACTGACATCAACACCTATCTTTCGGAGAACCTTTCCGGTATCAAAGTCACCCAGATTTTTGGCCGCGAGGACGAAAAGATGGCGGAGTTCTACCAAAAAAGCCAGACCCTTTCCAAGGTCACGCAGGAACAGATTTTTGTGTTCGGCGTATTCCGCCCGCTGGTCTACATGCTGTACATCAGCTCTATTTTGTGCCTGTTCTACCTGGGCGGCATGGGCCACCTGAACAACGTTTCTTTCCTGGGGCAGACCATCACCGGCGGCACCATCGTCACCTTCTACATGTACATTTCCAAGTTCTTTACCCCCATCCAGAACCTGGCCGAGCAGTTCAACTGGCTGCAGTCGGCGCTGGCATCGGCAGAAAAGGTGTTCTCCATCATGGACATCCAGCCCAAAATGCAGGATGCCCCCGATGCCATTGAGCTGAACGAGGTGAAGGGCGAGATCGAGTTCCGGGACGTGTGGTTCAGCTACGTTCCCGGCGAGTGGGTGCTGCAGGGCGTTTCCTTCCATGTGGATGCCCGCCAGACCGTGGCCTTTGTGGGTTCCACCGGCTCCGGCAAGAGCACAATCCTCTCCCTGATCTGCCGGAACTACGAGTTCCAGAAGGGCCAGATCCTGATCGACGGCATCGACATCCGCAAGATCAGGATCTCCTCCCTGCGCAGGCACTTCGGCCAGATGCTGCAGGATGTGTTCCTGTTCTCGGGCACCATCCGCTCCAACATCGTCCTGCGGGAAGAGGGCATCCCCGACAGCGAGATCATGGAGGTCTGCCGCTACGTCAACGCCGACAAGTTCATCAACAAGCTGGACCACGGGCTGGACGAAGAGGTGCGTGAGCGCGGCAACAACTTCTCCGCCGGACAGCGGCAGCTGCTCAGCTTCGCCCGCACCATCATCCACAAGCCCAGCGTGATGATCCTGGACGAGGCTACCGCCAACATCGACACCGAGACCGAGCTGCTGATTCAGGATTCGCTGGAAAAGATGCGCACCGTGGGCACTATGCTCATTGTGGCCCACCGGCTGTCCACCATCCAGCATGCGGACAACATCATCGTGCTGTCCCACGGTAAAATTCTGGAGCAGGGCACCCACCAGCAGCTGCTGGCCCGGCATGGCCGCTACTACCAGCTGTACACCCTGCAATACCACAAGACGCAGCTGAACGCAGCCGAATAAGCGCAGACAGAAAGGCCGCTGACCCATCTCAGGTCAGCGGCCTTTTCCGTTTGCACCGGGGGTGGAGTCGTCCTCTTCCGGATCGTCGAGGGAGCACAATTAACACTTGCAAAACAGGTGCATCGCTCGTATAATAGAATATGGTAAAATAATAAAAAAGAGAAATGGAAAGGAGGGGCCACAGGATGCAGTGGATCGATGCGCTCGGCTACGAAGAAGTGATGACCTTTCTGCGCAGTACACCGGCGAACCTCTTTTTCAAGGATACGGAATGCCGTTATCTTTTTATTTCGGACGTTAGGACTTTCTTCCCCTACGGAGAAGGGCAGGAAGAGGATGTGCTGGGCAAGACAGATCTGGAGATCTGGAGCAGCGAGGAACAGGCCCGCTTTTATTATGAGCAGGACCAGAAGGTGCTTGCCACCGGCAAGGGAACCAGCTTTATCACCGAGGTGCCCCGGAAGGATGGGATAGCATACTATCAGATCAAAAAGAACCCCGTTGTGCTGGAGGGAAAAATCATCGGCATCGTGGGGCTTATTAGTGATATCACCGAACGGGTGCGGCTGGAAAAACAGGCTCAAAACTGGGCCATCCACGATGAACTGACCGGTCTGTATAACCGCAACTACCTGAAGGTAAAGGGTGCAGAGCAGCTGAAGGGAGCCATCATGCCCATCACGATCATCATGGGCGACTGCAATTACCTGAAGCGTGTGAATGATGTCTACGGCCACGAGTACGGCGACCTGCTGCTCAAGCGGGTGGGCCGGGTGATCCGGGAAAACCTGCCGCCGGAGAGCGTGGCCCTGCGGATGGGCGGCGATGAATTCCTCATTGCCTGCAGCCATTTTTCTGCAGAAGAGGCCGAACAGCTGATCGAGAGGCTGCACGGGGAGCTGGCCCGCCAGAGCGACGACCGCCTCAAGCTGGATGTTGCCTTTGGATACCACACCGTGACAGAAGGCCCCTTTGATTATACCGCAGTCTACCATGCTGCCGACCGAGATATGTACCGGAACAAGCGCAAAAACCGCTGAAAATGCGGATGAAAAAAGCCTCAGCCCGACCTCCCAAGGGCTGAGGCTTTTTTGGTGATCTGTTACATCAGGGCGGTGAGCACCAGCGCACAGAGCGGGAAAACGCCATCTGCTGCGGCTTACAGGATCACATTTTTGATGAGCAGGGAAACGCTGCCGTCCGGATCGTGGAGGAACTCCAGCTCGGAATCGGAGTTCAGCAGCTCGGTGGGGATCTTGACCTCGATGCCGTTGGCGGTGCGGATGCTCCGGCTCTCCATCCGGCGGATGCGGGCGGGGGTCACGGTGACAGGAGCAGCGGCCTCTTCCAGCACCTCGCTCTTTTCCACATAGTCATCAAAGGGCACAGCGGCCAGCGGGTATTCCTCGGCCAGCTGCTGGCGCACCTGCTCCACCGATACCTGATTGTCGTTGTCGGCAGCCTGGTTGGCAATGAGCATGGCCACCTGCGCGTCGGCATGGGGCTCGTCCTCATAGGCATCCTTCACAGCCTGTGCGGCGGCCTCCTGAATGGCCTGCAGCTTCTTTTTCTCGGGCTCGGCCTGGGTATACTGGAACACAACAGAGGAGAGGTAGAACTCCTTGTGGCCGTCGATGTCGTATTTCTTTTCCAGCAGGCGCATGGAGTAGTCTGTCAGGTTGACAAGCGCACCCTCCTCCACCTTGCCGCTCTGGGTGGGCAGGCAGGCCCGCTGCTGGATGATGGAGTTGACCGGGGCACCCTCCACCGTCTCGGTGTAGTGGGTGTAGCCGTTTTTGTAGTTCAGCTTCAGGATGCCCAGCCAGGGTTCGCCGTCGCGGGTGAAATCCACCACCGCAAGGTCTGCCCCGGGGATGGTGGTGTGGGCGTGCATGTAATCGAACAGCACCCCCGCAATGCGGCAGGACAGATCAATGAAATCCTGATTGTGCTCCAGCTCGTTCCGGAAAGCCGAATCCGGCAGGGGGCGGCACTGGCGGATCTCATCGCTGGCCAGCAGCTTTTCGATATGATTCTGTAAGTAGGCGGTCTTTTCGGCAGTCAGCTCCATGCCGCCGCCGCTGAGCACCGGCGCGTCCAGCGTGGTGTCCAGCACATGCAAAATTGCCTGATGGATGATGATCTCCATGGGTCAAAACCTCATTTCCCGGGTGATTGTGATGTTCCTGCCCAGTATAGCACATCCGGAACAAAAAGGCGAGAGGGAGCGCAAAGGCTTGTCAACCGCCGCCTGAGATGCTACAATGGGTCTGACCAAACATCCGGACAAGCCGATGCAGAACCTCATCCGCATCAAGGAAAAGGAGATCTGCAAAAATGTGCAGGAGCTGCTGCTGGACGGTGAGCAGATCGTGGGCGCTTACAAGACCGTGCGCGATCAGGCTGTGTTCACCACCCACCGCATTTTTATGGTGGATATGCAGGGGATGACCGGTACCCGGCAGGAGATCTTTGTGCTGCCCTACCGCAAGATCCTGCATTACGGCATCAAGACGGCAGGCTTTGGCGACCCGCTGCAGACCTCAGAGCTGACGGTCTGCTTTGCGGATGAGCACGAGGCGAAGTTCGGCTTCATCGGGCAGGATGAGCTGCTGGCGGTGGCACGGGCCATCAGCCGGTGCATCCTGTAACAGAAAAAGAGAAAAAGTAAAACGCCCGTTCCGGCTTCTGACCCCGGAGCGGGCGTTTTACATTGCTGTAATATGCGAAAAAAGGAGAATGTCGAAGGGTCAGCAGGCGGTGCGCTCTCTGCGGCCGGCCTCGAGCATGTAGTGCAGGAAGCCGGTGACATCAGCAGGGTCAGTGACAGAGATGTCAAAGCCCTTGGAGGGAGCGTCCATCATCTGGAACAGCTCGGTGGCGGCGTTGTCCTTTTTCAGGTCACAGGTCTCGCCATTGGCCAGGTGCAGGAGCACACTGCCGCGGCTGGCGGCTACCTGCTGCATGAAACGGTCTTTATCAAGATACTGGATGCGAAGCATAAAAATACCTCCCACAAAGAAATGTTTTGTTCTGGAAGAGTCCCCCGGGCCAGGCTGCCCATGCGGGACGATCCTCGGGAACCGGATCAAGCCGCGCCGGGGGTTGTTTTCCGCCCCCTGCGGTGTTATACTGTGCTTGCTGGTTCTGATGAAATAATACCACGAAACCGGCATGATAGATAGAACAAAAACACCCGATTTGTACAACAAAATCGGCATTGACAAAAAATATTCAAAGTATTGCGGAAAGGAATTGTTCAATATGGCGTTTCAGACAAGCTGTGTCTCTGCTGCCAATATCGTTACCGGGCTGACCTTCCAGCAGGATGTTGTGGCCGATGCCGAGGGGCGGGAAATGGTCCAGCATGGCAGCGCCCTGTTCCCCATTGCCTGCTATGCGGAGAACCTGAAAAGCTATTCGGTGGCCTGGCACTGGCACGAGGAGTTTGAGTACATTCTGGCCATGAAAGGCCCCCTGACGGTGGACGTGAACAAGACCCGGGTGACCCTGCAGACGAATCAGGGCGTGTTCCTGAACTCCGGCATCCTCCACGCGGTGGAGCATGCGGAAAAAGGGGAGGCCCTGCTTCACTCGGGTGTGTTCCATCCCCGGCTGGTGGGTGGAATGGACACCATCTTCTGGCAGAAGCTCATCCGACCCATGCTCCAGCCGGATGCCCCGGCGTTTTTTCTGCTGGATGGGGCTGTGCCCTGGCAGGCGCAGGTGCTTGCCTGCCTGCGGGAAGCCTGGCAGGCGGTTGCCGTGGAGCCCTTTGATTACGAGAACCGGGTGCGTTATTATCTCTCTGCGGCACTGCGGCTGCTGAGCACCCAGTGCGTGGGCGGCAAGACCAAGGTCTCCCAGCAGGAGCAGATCGCCGCCGAGCGGATGAAGCAGATGCTCCGCTTTGTGGAGGAGCACTATGCCGAGGAGCTGACCGTGGAACGCATCGCGGCCAGCGTGGCCCTGAGCGAGAGCGCCTGCCTGCGCAGCTTCCGGCAGATGCTGGGCATCACGCCCATCCAGTATGTCAAGCAGTTCCGGGTGGAGAAGGCCGCCGAGCTGCTCCGCTCCACCCGGCTCAAGACGGGCGAGATCGGGATGGAGTGCGGCTTTGCAGATGGCAGCTACTTCATCAAGACCTTCCGGGAGATCAAGCACTGCACACCCAAGGAATACCGCGCAAAATTCTGCTGAAATGTCTGAGATAGGGATAGGAGAAAATGACCCCATGCAGCACAGTCTGACCCAAGGACCCATTACAAAGAATATCCTGCTTTCTGCCACGCCGCTGGGTGTTACCGGCATCTGGCTCAGTGTGCCCATCGGCTGGGCACTGGCAGATGCCATCGGCATTGGGTATTATTTGAAGAAGAGAACATAAAATATCCCCCACTGCAAAGCGTGTTTTGGCACGTCTGCAGCGGGGGATATTGTTTTTTTTGGGGTTTGAGGTGATTCGAGCGGGGGCTTATTCCCCCACGGCGGGGACGTTCTGCATCGTCCAGAGGAGCTTCTGGACATCCACGCTGCCCATGTGGGTGGGCTCCTCACCCAGACGGAGAAAATCGGTCTGCTGGGCGGTAACAGTCTGCCACTGGGGCAGGTCTGCGCCGTTGGGGTCACCTGTTCTGGCAAAGTTGGTCAGGTAATCCACCATCTGAGCGCTGAGGGCGGTGTCCTTCTCAGTGAAGGGCCGCCAGCAGTGAGCCAGCGTGCCGAACCAGTACCACAGGTCGCTGGAATGCCAGGCACCACGGTCATCACCGGGGAGCTGGCGGTCGAAGAACCAGCCATAGCTGTCGGTGTTCCGGGCGCACCAGTCCTGAGCCATCTGGTAGAGGTAGGGCGGAACGATATCCTCGCTGGTAAAGCCAATGAGGTAAGGAATATGGTGCTGTTCGTCGGCAGCCAACGTCTCAGGGCCGGACTTGACCTGGAAACGGCCATCCACCACGGGCTCACAGCCCATACCCTTGAACTGGGGCTGGGTGCGGACGGCATCCCAGGCTGCAAACAGTCTGGCGGGGGCGAGGGCACGGAACTCGGCCAGCGTGCTGCACCCGGCGGTCTCCATGACCTGCTTCCAGAACGGGTAGTGGGCCTCAGCGGGCTTGGCCGTCAGCATCTGGCTCACGCCGCCGCCGCTGCTCATCACAGCCTTGGAGAACAGCCCCCTGGTGATGGGGGAGAGGACGAGCTGCTGGACGCTCATGGCACCGGCGCTCTGGCCCATGATAGTGATGTTGTTGGGATCGCCGCCAAAGGCAGCGATGTTGGCACGCACCCACTGCAGAGCCGCCAGCTGATCCAGAAAGGCATAGTTGCCGGTGGATCCGGCCTCATCAGCCAGCGCGGGCAGGCAGACAAAGCCCATGGGACCGAGCCGGTAGTTGATGGTCACAGCCACGCAGCCTTTGGTGGGCCAGACGGGGCCGTCGAAGTGTTTCTCGTGGCCGCAGCCGCCGGTAAAGCCGCCGCCGTGAATGTAGAAGATGACCGGCAGACTGTCCCCGGGAGCTGCATCGGCAGGGGCCCAGATATTCAGGAACAGGCAGTCTTCGCTGTAAGTGTAAGTCTCGCCTTTGCGGAACTCGTTGTAGTAGAAGGCTTTTCCGGGTGCGGCGGCTTCGTCATAGAAGGCGCGGGGCTGGTAACAGCAGGCACCGTATTGGGTGGCATCATAGACACCGTCCCAGTGGGTGACGGGGACGGGAAACTCCCACCGCCCGGCGGTGGCGTAACGGATGCCCTTGTAGGCGGCAATGCCCGGCCACTGGCAAGCCGTGCCGGAGATCACGCCGCAGGGTGTGGTGCGCTCAAAGCTCATGGGGGAAACCTCCTTGTCTTACTCCGCCGCTTTCAGGCCCCGGATGTCCTCGCCCGCAAACAGGCAGGGGACAAAGGAGGAAAGACGGCTGGAGATCTTTTCGGTGTACCGCTTTTCCAGCAGGGAACCATCCGCAATGTTGGTGGTGACGATGGTGGGCAGGCCGGCTCCCAGGCGGTTGTTCAGCAGGCTGTAAAAAGTGGTGATGAAGTAGGGGGTGACGAACTCGGTGCCCAGATCGTCCAGGATCAGCAGGTCGGCAGCAGAGGCGGTGCGCAGCAGGGTCTCGGCATCCTCGGAGGAGTCGAAGCGGGCGTTTTCCAGCTTGCCGAAGAAGTCTGGGCTGGAAACGTAGATCACGTCAAAATCCTTTTGCAGCACGATGCCCGCAATGGCAAGGGCGGCGTGGGTCTTGCCCAGCCCCGCGTTGCCAAAAAGCATCAGGCTCTCGCTGTTGTGGTCGAATTCCTCAGCGTAGCTGCGCAGATCCTCCAGCAGGCCGCCCATGTAGGTGCGGACAGGCTCACCCAGCTTCTCGTCCATGGTGTTGGGGTAGTACCGCAGCTCCATGGTGTCAAAACTGGAAATGGACAGGCTGGACAGCGCCTCAATCTCCTCCCGCCGCAGACCCTGCATCAGCTTGTGAACGCAGGTGCAGGTGCGGCCCTGCACGCTGCCAGTATCCTGGCACAGCTTACAGGTGAATTTGGGCTCCAGCGCATCCGCAGGGCGGCCGCTGGCGGCCAGCAGGGCGGTGAGCTCCTGCCGGGCTTTGCTCAGTGCGGCGGCGGCTTCGGTGCGGTCTTTTCCGGCAGCGCCTGCCAGCGCGCAGCGGATGCCCCGCACCCGCACCTCGTCCTCAGCGTGGCGCAGGGCCGGGATGGCGGCCTCCGCCTCCAGCCGGGCATCCTCGGCATTGGCGCGGGCGGTCTGCCGCCGCAGAGCCACCGTGCGCAGGGCGGCTTGATAAAGTTCCTGTTTGGTACGCATAAAAGCTCCTTATTCTGCAGGCGTGTCCGTCTTTTTGCGGAGCGGACGGCGGCGGGCAGCGTTCTTGAGAAAATCGTTTCCGCTGGGTTCGGCGCGGTCCACCCGGATGTTCCGGCTGGCACCCATCCCGGCCACCGGGCCCCGCACATCGTGGACGGTGCGCAGGCCCTTGGCGTTCCAGGCCTTGAGGATGCTGTTCCAGTACCAGAGATCCCGCTTGGGGCCGGCCTGTACGGCGGCCTCCTGCACCATGGCATCATCGTAGCCGTAGACCTCGTACCAGCGGGCAATGGCCTTGCGCCCGCCAAGGGTCAGCTCGGTGTCGGCAATGCCCAGCAGGCCGCTGACGTACTGCTCCCGCTGGGCACGCAGGGCCAGCAGCTGGAGGTGTGCGTCGGCCTGTTCGCCGGTCTCCACACCCTCGGCCCGCCAGACCTTCAATTCGTGGCTGACGGCACCCATCGTCCGCTTGCCTCGGCTGGCCACATAGGCCACGCAGAGCATGACGGTCTCGGGTGCAAAGGCTTCCTGCACATAGAAGTTTACCAGCTTTTCCATTTCGGGGTGGGTCAGCGGGCGGGCAAAGCTGGTCTGGGCGCAGTCGATGAGGGAGGAGATCATGGGATCGGTGCGGCTGGCCGCTGCGATCTCGCTCCAGGTCATGGGGGCAGGGGCTGTGGGCTCCTCGCCCGGGGCGGCGTTCTCCTCGTACCGTTCCAGCAGACCTGCACCGGCCCAGAAGGACAGGGCACTCTCGGCGGTCATCTTACTGCGAAGCTTTAAGTCGGCGCAGAGCTTCTCCGGGTCAGTGATGCCGGTGGCCAGCACATACAGAGCCACCCGGACGTTATATTCCTCCGCAATGCCCAGCTTGGAAAAGACCAGCTGCGGCACCGGGATGGTGTCACCCTTGAATTCTTTCAGTCGGTAGATCATGGTGCACCTCAGTGTTGTGTTTCGGCATCCGGTTCCGGTGCGGGCGGTGTCCAGGGCTCACAGTCCAGGATGGACGGGTGGGCGCTCCAGCGTTCCGGTTCGGCGTTGTAGGCATCGTTCAGATATTGGGCGACTGCGGTGCGGCCCTCCTCGGTCATCGGGAAGATCTCCCGCCGCCGCAGGGCCGGATCGGTTTTATCCAGCGTCCACGGCTCGGGCCAGAGATCCACCGTGAGGATGGCCTCTTCTTTTTTGGCCTCCTCGCCACCGTCCGGGTCGGGGACGGAGCGCTTGCCCGGGGTGATGAGGTAGCGCATCCCGTCCTCGTTGCCGCTGAATGAGTTTTTGTTCTGCAGATAGTGCAGCATGGGCACAAAGATCATGTAGAATTCCTTCCATTGTGATAATCTATCTTTCATTATAAAGCAACTGGCGCAAAAAGCAAGTTTTTTCCGCCTGCCGCGTTCCGACAGAAAAAACTGTTGACAAAACCGCCGCACTTTGCTACACTAATGGAGCAGTCCTGCAGGGTTAGCTCATCCGGTAGAGCGACTGCTTCCCAAGCAGTAGGCGGCGGGTTCGAGTCCCGTATCCTGCTCCAGAAAATAGCGCTCCAACGTGTAGTGAAGAACATGTTGGGGCGCTTTGCATTTTGATGCACTTTTGGCGGACGGCTTGTGCTTTGCCGGAAAATATGGTTCAATAAAGGAAAACAGACGGGAACGCACAGCGACCAAGAAAAAACGAGGTGGATACAATGAATCTGAAAGAAGCATTCCGCTATCAGAACAAGCTGCAGGCCCTTTTGGACGAGGCCCAGGGTATTCTGGACTGCGATTCCAACGTGACGAATGTGGCCAACACCTATCTGCGCCACAAGGTCATGGCAGAGGCTGAGGACGAGACGATCCTGGACCTGCCCCAGACTGAATATGCCCAGCAGATCACCGATATTGCCCGGTTCATGCTCTATCTGCTGGAGGAGAAGGGCCGCCTGTTCGCTGCCATCCGCAAGGCAAAGGATGCGCTGGACATGGATATGGACAGCGAGGTCAGCCTGAACGCTGCGCGGCAGAGCGTGGCGCGCACCTTCAAGCGAATGAATGACCTGCGCAGCTCCGAGCAGCTGCTTTCCGGCGGCGGCACCGGCTACCGTTTCAATGCGGAGGGCAACCAGATCGCCTACCGCTGTGATGTGAAGCGGGTGACCACCATCAACTATGACCGCAAGGTCATCCACGCGGCTTTGGGCAAGCTGAACCGGCAGGCGGACGAGACCTCCAACCGGATCGACCTGTGCCTTGTGACCTCCCGGGTGGACTATGCAGTCCCCTTTGATGTGAACGCCAGCTTTGCCGAAGCATTTGAGACCTATCTGGAAAATGTCCAAAACTAAATAAACGTTCCACCGGCTATTTTGGGTGCGGCAAGCGCCGGGGACGCGGCTGCCGGTTCAGGTGCAGATGAACGATAACGCTGCACAGTTCCGCAAGGAAGTTTCGGTCCGGTTCACCTTACGAGCCAGCATCATTGAAAAAATCTTGCGTTCGGCTTTTCCGCCACCGCCAGACGCTTCTTCGCCGAAACCGTCCTTTGCCCTTTCCCGCATTCCTGCTTTTGTGCTTACGTCTCCATGGGCAGGCAGGCAAGCCACCCTTTCTGAATTTGTCCCGCAGACTGCTGCGGGAGCATTTTTCCGCCTGCGGGGCGGGTGCACTGCATCCCCCATTTTGCAGGCAGAGCAAATGGCAGAAGCTGCCCTGGATGCTTGCCGTATCCAAAATGGCCGGTGCAAAACCGGAGGGATAAGCGATGAAGTGCTGCAGCCCCGGCGGTAAAAAACTGCCGGGGCTGCAATTCTTGGAGGGAGTCGTTCGTATTCCAGACAAAGCAACTGAATTTAGACAAAGACGAGGTATGATCATGTCAACCAAACCGATTCGTTCCGCTGCCGCAAATTGCATTGACCTGAGTGCAGCAGCGCTTCATATCCTTGCCATGGCGCTGATGCTGATGGATCACCTGTGGGCGACCCTTCTGCCGGCGCAGGACTGGCTGACCTGTGCCGGGCGGCTGGCGTTCCCTATCTTTGCTTTTATGACAGTGGAAGGCTACTTTCATACCCGGAATCTGAAGCGTTATGCCCTGCGGCTGCTGTTGTTTGCACTGCTTTCAGAAGTGCCCTTTGATCTGATGTATGGCGGGACATGGTTCTACCCGGTGCATCAGAACGTGATCTGGACGCTGCTGCTGGGGCTTCTGGGGGTGCATCTGATGGAAACGGTGCGCAAAAAGCAAAAGCTCTGGGTCTCGCTGCCGGTGTGCGCCGCAGTGGCAGCAGCGGGGGCGCTGCTGGGAACGCTGGGCATGACGGATTACTACGGTGCCGGTGTGCTGACCGTGTTCGCTTTTTACATTTTCCGGGGCCGGAAATGGTGGTGCCTGCTGGGACAGGTGCTGACCCTGTACTGGATCAACGTGGTGCTTCTGGGCGGGCTGATGTACCCCATCCGGCTGTTCGGCATGGAGTTTGAGCTGTGTCAGCAGGGGCTTGCGCTGCTGGCGCTGGTGCCCATCTGGCTGTATCGCGGGCGGCAGGGCTGCCACAGCAAACCGTTCCAGTATGCCTGCTACGCCTTTTACCCGGTACACATGCTGCTGCTTGTGCTGGCGCTGAATTTCGTGAACCGATAAGAACGTAACTGTATCCCTGCGGGCTATAGGTGTCCGCAATCTGATGGTATCCCGGGGGGATCTATTCTGCACTTTCCCGAGTCTGCTCTGTGGGCTTGATGGTCTTGACCCGCAAGGTGAAATACAGAAGATGACAGACCCACACCACTGCAATGCAGATCCTGCCGATGAGAGCATTTTCCATACAAAGAAAACCGATCGCCATGACAGCGGTGACCATTGCAATGATCTTGCATTTTGTTCCTGCTGTCATGGCTTTTTTCTGAACAAAGCTGTTCAGATGCTTTTTGCACCGTGGTATACTGAATGGAACACCCGCAGGAGGTAAAATGCCCCATGAAAAAAGATAAATCGTTCCGCCCGGACCGGGTCCTCTCCTATTTCAGGGTGGAGTGGTTCCCGCTGCTCCTTGTGACCCTTTCGGGCCTTGTCTATAACATCGGTCTGCTGGCCGCGCCGTGGTTCGAGGGCCGGTTGGCCCAGTGCCTGGCGGATATCCTGGGCGGCAGTGAGACTGCTGCCCAAATGGCGCTGCTGGTGCTGGCTTACATTGCAGTCACACTGCTGGTGCAGGCGGCGCGCTTCATCAAACGCTTTTATGTGCGCCGCTTCGCCAACAACATCAATCGCCGGATGAAGGGCATCCTGTACGCCAATCTGGTGCGGCAGAGCCGGGCCGCGCTGGAAAAAGAGGGGGCCGGTGAGCTGATGACCAAGGCCATCGCCGATGTGGACGACTGCGTGGAGGGAATGCGCAAGTTCACCACGGAGGTGTTCGACACCGGTGTGGCGCTGGCGGGCTATGCGGTCATGCTGCTGGTGTACGACTGGCGGCTGGCGATCCTGGGCCTGCTTTTTACTCCCGTGTCCTATGTCTGCGCGGCAGGGATGAAAAAGCCGGTGCAGCGTGCCGGTGCAGCTTATAAAAAGGCCGCCGGTGCCCTGAGCAGTGCTACGCTGGACCGTGCCCGGAATGCCGTGACCTACCGCATCTACGGCTGCGAGGAGGCCCGGATGGAAAAATACGAGGAGGCCCTGAGCCTTTACGAAAAGACTGCCGTGCGGAGCAACGTGTGGCAGTCCGCGCTGCCGCCGCTTTATCTGGCGGCATCCGAGGCAGGGACTCTCTTCATCCTGTGGTTCGGCGCAAAGAATGTGCTGGGCACTGGCTGGAACCACTGGGATATCGCCGCCTTCACCACCTTCCTCTCCTGTTTCACCAAGCTGGTGGTCAAATCCTCCAAGGTGGCCAAGCTCTTCAACGCGGTGCAAAAGGCAGAGGTCTCCTGGAAGCGCATCAGACCCCTGATGAAAACGCCCGAGCAGCTGGATGCCCTGCGGATCCCGGCGGCACAGGATGTGACGCTGAAAGAACTCGCCTTCTCCTATGGGGAAGAGCCTGTCTTTTCCGGCCTGAGCCTGACGGCCCACCCCGGCGATATCATCGGCATCACCGGCCCGGTCGCCTGCGGAAAATCCACCCTTGGCCGCGTATTCCTCTGCGAAGCGCCCTATCAAGGCTCGGTCTGCTTTGGCGGCAGGGAGTTTTCCGCCCTGACTCCGCGCCAGATCGCCGCCACGGTCGGTTATCTGGGCCATGACCCGGAACTGAGTGCCGACACCGTGCAGAATAATGTCCTCTGCGGCAGCGAACAGGATGCCATGCCGTGGCTTGCCGCCGCTGCCCTGAAGGAGGAAGTGCTGGCCATGGAAAAGGGCACGGAGACGGTCATCGGCAGCGGCGGCACCCGCCTTTCCGGCGGGCAGGCACAGCGTCTGGCATTGGCCCGGACGCTGGCCCATCCCCGCCCGGTGCTGGTGCTGGATGACCCCTTCTCGGCACTGGATCGCAGCACCGAGGATGCGATCTTTGCCGAGCTGCAGGCGTATGCCAGGGATAAGGTGGTGTTCCTGATCTCCCACCGGCTGTACCATTTTCCGCAGATGCAGCAGATCATTTTTATGGAGGGAGGCAGGACCACCGTTGGCACCCACGAGGAGTTGATGGCAGCGGTTCCGGTCTACCGCCAGCTGTATGAAAGCCAGACCGGCCTGAAAGGGGGAGAGGGCGCATGAAAAAGAAAAATGATCACGGCGTGTTTGCTGCCGTCCGGATGGCAGCGGCTTCGCACCGCCTTCTCACGGTGGGCACGGTGCTGTGTGTGGCAGCTTCGGTGGCGGCATCCCTGCTGCCGCCCCTGCTGCTGGCCCGGGTCATCGACCGTCTGACCGCGGGCCTCCCGCTGTCCTTTCTGGCCGTGCCGCTCTACTTCGGCAGCCTTGCACTGGAAGGCGTGCTCACCTCGGCGCAGGAAAGCCTGCTGGTGCTCTTTGGCCAGAGGATGACCCATGCCCTGCGCTCGGAGATGTCCCGGAAGCTGAGCCGCCTGCCCGCCGGTACACTGGCAGAGCAGAATCCCGGCGAGGTGGCCGCCCGCTTTTCGGGCGATGTGGACACGGTGGAAGCCCTGTTCACTTCCGGCATCATCAGCATGGCAGCAGATGCCTGCCGCATCGTCTCCATCATGGGGGTCATTGCGGTAAAAAATACCGGCCTTGCGCTGATCCTGCTGCTGGTGCTGCCGCTGTTTGCCGTGTTTACCCGTCACGTCCAGAAGCGGATGCTGGCCGCGCAGCTGGACAACCGCCGCGCTGTCGCCGCTGTCTCCGGGCAGGTGCCCGAGACTCTGCACAACATCCGCACCATCCGGGCGCTGGGTCTGGAAGATTACATGGAGCGCCGGTATGACCGGTGCATCGGTGACAGCTATGCCGCCATGGAGCGCACCAATTTTTATGATGCCGTCTATTCGCCGGTGGTGCTGCTGCTGAATGCCGTTGTGGTCGGCATCGTGATGCTGCTCTCCGCTTCGGGGAACGCACAGTTTCTGACCCTGTTCGGCATGTCGGTGGGCACCTCGGTGGCCGTCATCAACTACATCTCCCGCATCTTTGCCCCCATCGAAAGCCTGGGCATGGAGATCCAGACCATCCAGTCGGCCATGGCGGGTGTCAGGCGTATCGATGCCTTTCTCGACCAGCCGGAGCGCACGATCCCGCCCGCGCGCAGGGAGGCTGCCCGGGGCGATGTGGAATTTGCGCACGTCACCTTCGGCTATGGGGAACGGCACATTCTGAAGGATTTTTCCATGACCGTGAAACAGGGGGAGCAGGTCACGCTGGTGGGCCGTACCGGTGCGGGCAAGAGCACTGTGTTCAAGCTCCTGCTGGGCCTGTATCAGCCGGAGGCCGGTACGGTGACCATCGGCGGCGTGAAGGTGGGGGATATCACCGACCGGGAGCGCCGCACCTGCATCGGCTGCGTGGAACAGCATTTCTCCCGCGTGCCGGGCACCGTGCTGGAACAGATCACGCTGGGAGACCCGCAGATCACCGGGGAAATGGCAAAGGATGCCGCCGCACTGGCCGGGATCGATGCTGCCATCCGTGCCCTGCCGGAGGGTTATGACACCGTCTGCACCGAGGGCATCTTCTCGCAGGGCGAGTGGCAGCTGCTGTCCATTGCCCGTGCCGCCGCCGCAGACCCCGCCGTGCTGCTGCTGGATGAGATCACCGCCAATCTGGATGCCGAAACCGAGGCCCATGTGCTGGAGGCTCTGCGCCGCGCGTCCGCGGGCCGCACGGTGCTCTCCGTCTCCCACCGCGTCTATGAGGATCTTGGCGGCAGAACGATCGAGATCAGGACTCGGGAATGACGTATAATAAAAACGCCCCCTGTGCGCCGCAGCAGGCACACAGGGGGCGTTCTGGTATGCTCAATTCTTTTCGATGTAGACGCTGGTGGAGGGGAAGGCGAAGTCCACGCCGTCTGCCTGCATCACGTCCATGATGTTCAGGTTCAGATCATTCTGCTGCTGCAGGAAGGTGGCATAGACGTTGGTGGTCAGGTAGGCCGAGATGAGGATGTTGATGCTGGAATCGCCAAAGCTGGTCAGCCGGACGATGTTGGTACCCTTGTTGGTGTAAGGGCTGTTGTCCAGCATGGCCTGCAGGTCAGCCATCAGCTTTTCCAGCTGGGCACGGGTGGTGCCGTAGGTGACACCCAGGGTGAACTTATAGGGCCGCATGGTGCGCAGGGCTGCGTTCTGGACAGTGGAGGAGCAGATCTGGCTGTTGGTGATAATGACTACGCTGTGGTCCATGGAGCGGATGCGGGTGGAGCGGAAGTTGATGTCGATGACCTCGCCCTCCACATTGCCCACGGTGATCCAGTCGCCGATGGAAAAGGGTTTGTCCAGCAGGATGACGATGCCGCTGAACAGGTTGCTGGCGCTTTCCTGCGCGGCCAGCGAGATGGTCAGGCCCACAAGACCGGCACCGGCTACGATGCTGCCGATGGGGAAGCCGACGATCTGCGCGCAGGTGGCAACGCCCAGAATGATGACCAGCACCTTGTAGGTGGTGTCCAGCAGGGAGCGCAGGGTCTTGTTGCTCCGGATCTCCGGGCTGCAGGAGGCCAGCAGCAGGTCGGCTACCTCAGAAGCGTTGTACAGGCCCTGGCAGAACAGAAGGGTCGCTGCGATCTTATAGGCCGTGAACAGAAACTTTGTCAGGCCCGGAATGGCCCACGGCAGGCTGGTCAGGGCCAGATACAGGCCGCTGTAAAAGGCCATCCGCGCCAAAGGGCTCTGTAAGCTGCGCAGGAGGATGGGCGTGGCGGCAAAGTGCCAGCTGCGGGCCTGCAGAGCGGGAAAGATCTTCCGGCGCAGCAGCCAGCCGACCAGAAGCCCCGCAAAAACGATGACAGCGGCGCAGACAGCCCGGGCAGCTAGCGCCCACCAGCCCTCCAGCAAAAAAGGCCCGATCTCGAACCCGAGGTCACGAACGGTAAAAATCATGGCAAAAAGCTCCTTGTATCAAAAATTGTAACATCCTGTCCCACAGTATACCATATCCGGCCCGTGCAGGGCAAATAAAAAAGGGGTTGACAAGGCGGAGCAGCCGCGTTATACTCTTGGCCAGAAAGTTCGTTTCAGGGCGGGGTGAGATTCCCCACTGGCGGTACAGCCCGCGACCACCCGCAAGGGTGCTGACCCGGTGAGACTCCGGGGCCAACGGTATAGTCCGGATGCAAGAAACGGCAGGCAATACGATTTGTCTACGCGCCCTGTTGCAGTGTTTGCTGCGGCAGGGCGCGTTTTTGATTGTCTTCCCGGTTCCGAACCACGCGAAAGGGGCTTTCCAATCTATGATTTGGGGCCAGAACGCCCCGGGAGGGATATTACCATGAAGAAAAACACGACCCGCAACCTGACCGTTGCCGCCATGCTCAGCGCGGTGGCCTTTATCCTGATGTTCATCGAGTTCCCGCTCCCGATGCTCATCCCGTCCTTCGTCAAGATGGACTTCTCCGACCTGCCCGCTCTGCTGGGTGCCTTTGCCCTTGGCCCGGTGTACGGTGTGATCATCAGCTTTATGAAGAACCTGCTCCATGTGGTCATCAAGGGCACCTCTACCGCGCTGGTGGGTGAGCTGTGCAACTTCATGCTGGGTGCGGTGTTCTCCGCACTGGCCGGTTACCTCTACAAGCACCACAAGAGCCGCAAGAACGCCATCATCGGTGCCGTGGCCGGTGCCGTGGCCATGGCCCTGTTCAGTGTGCCGTCCAACTACTTCATCACCTACCCGGCCTACGTCAAGTTCTACCACATGCCGCTGGAAGCCATCCTGGGTATGTATCAGGCCATTCTGCCCTCTGCAAACAGCCTTATCAAGTGCCTGGTCATCTTCAATATGCCCTTCACTCTGGTCAAGGGCCTGCTGGATGCCCTGATCTGCATGTTGATCTATAAGCCGCTCTCTCCCATCCTGCATGGCCGGAAGTGAGTGACAAAGCAAAAAAGAAAGGACGCGAGAGCGTCCTTTCTTTTTTGCTTTTTATCGATTTGATTTAAGACAGCGCGCCCTTTTCCAGCCACTTGCCCCGGGCAAGGCGGATGAGGAACAGCAGGCCCCGGATGCTCAGTTCGCAGCACATGGCCCCCCAAACACCCATCAGGCCCAGCCGGGGAGCCAGCAGGAACGCCAGCGTCAGCCGGATGCACCACATGCTGAATATGTTCAGCACAAAACAGGAGGTGCTGTCGCCCGCACCCTGCATGGCACCGCTGGCCACGATGGAAGCGCCGAACATGGGCTCGGCCCAGGCTTCGATGCGCAAAACCTGAGCACCCAGAGCGATGACAGCCGCATCGGTGGTGAAAAGGCTCATCAGAGCCGGGGCAAAGATCCACAGGCCAACGCCGGAAAGGGCCATGACCCCCATGCCAAGGGCCGTGCACAGCCAGGCAAACCGCTTGGCCATATCCTTCCGGTTGGCACCCACGGCCTGGCCGATGAGGGTGACAGCTGCGCTCTGGATGCCGTAGCCCGCCATGTAGCACAGGCCCTCGGCATTGACAGCCAGGCTGTTGGCGGCAATGGCCACGGTACCCAGGCCGGCCACGATGCGCACCACCACCACCTGCGCCAGAGAGATGGCGGCGCGCTCTCCCGCCAGAGGACCGCCGACCCACAGCAGGTTCCGCAGGCAGGAGCGGGTGATCTTCCAGGGAGCGGGCTTTCGGATGCAGAGGGGGCCGTCCCGCAGCAGCAGAATGGCCAAAGCCAGCAGGCCGCCCACCACAGTGGACAGGGCGGTGCCCAGGGCTGCGCCGGGCACGCCCAGCCCTGCACCCCAGACGGTGATGCCCCACAGTGTCCGGGTGGGGTTGATGAGGAAAAAGTTGAAGATGGCATCCAGCACGCAGACCAGCACGCTGATGAGGCTGGCGGTCAGGGCATTGCCTGCCGCCCGGAGGATGGAGAGGTACAGGCCCATGGCCATGGTGAAGGGCAGAGCCGTTGACCAGATGGCAAAGTAGGCTGTGGCGTTTGCCCGCAGGGAGGGGTCAGCTCCCAGCCACCCCGGCAGAAAGGGGCTGATGCCCAGGCCGAAAAGGGCGGCTCCCACGCCCAGGATCACATTGAAAAGCATGGCCTGCCGCAGTACGCTGCGGGCATCATCCTGCCGGTCAGCCCCCAGATACTGGGCGATCTGGATGGAGAGGGCAGTGTACAGGCCCACCAGAACACCGTGGAGCAGCCAGGTGCTGGAGCTGACGATGCCGATGGAAGCAGTCGCTTCTGCACCGATGTGGCCCACCATGGCAGCATCGATGTATCCCATGGCAGTGACCACCAGCTGCTCCAGAATGGAGGGGATGCTCAGCGCCAAAGCCACCTGGGCCGTCTGGCGGGAGGGGATGGTCTCACCCTGCCGCATCCGGGCCGAAAGCTGTTCAAGTGAAAGTTTCATGTCTTCTCCTTTTTCTCCGATTTTCCTATGAGACAAAAAAATACCCTCGAAAGGGCGTTTGTCCTCCCATTATAGACAGAGGGGCGAAAAATGTCAACCTATCAGCTCATGGGGCAGCCATTGCCCCAGAGATTGATTTTTTGGCCCGGCCGTGATACACTTCATTTGTATCCAGCCGTGAAAGAACAGGAACGGCCTCTGCCGCTCCGGGAAAGAGGAAAAAACTATGCTTCAACTGCTTTCTGGCAACCCGCGCACCGTGGATGCGCTGGGCTTTCTGCTTGCATTTGCGCTGACCGCGCTGATGGACTCGGTGTTCCACGATAAGCTCCCCCACGACCATGGCCGCGCGTTTGCCGTGAATGGCGAACTCTCCAAGGGCAAGGCCCGGGGCTCCGGCCTCATCTTTGTGCTCTGCATTGCACTGGTCACGCTGGCCGTGGTGCCCTTTAAGGCAGAGTACGTCATCTACACCGTCCTGCTTATTGCGTCCATGCTCTCCGGCTATTTTGACGATGCCGCCGAGACTGCCTGGAACGAGTACAAAAAGGGCCTGATCGATCTGGTCATCGCCGTTGTGGCGGGCGTGACCTACCTGAACTTCAACGGCACGGAGGTCAACTTCCTGAGCTGGAGCTTCAGCCTGCCCTATGCCGTCTACCTCATCCTCATCATCGTCCTGATCTGGGCCAGCATCAATGTGGTCAACTGCACCGATGGCGTGGACGGCCTTTCCGCCAGCCTTGCCGTGGTCAGCATCGGCACCTTCCTGCTGGCCTACTGGGAGGAACTGGGGGATTACGCCACCGCAGGCATCGTGTTCATTGGTGCCCTGCTGGCCTACCTGTGGCAGAACGCCAAGCCTTCCACCCTGCTGATGGGTGACGCGGGCAGCCGCGCCATGGGCTTCTTCCTGGCCGTCCTGGCCCTCAAGAGCAGCCACCCCTTCGCCTTCCTGCTGGCCGCGCTGGTGTTCATTGTGGACGGCAGCCTGGGCATCCTGAAGATCAGCTTCAAGCGGTTTTTGCACATCTCCATCCTCAAGAACACCCTGACCCCGCTGCACGACCATGTGCGCAAGCGTCTGGGCTGGAGTGATGAGCAGGTCGTGGCCCGCTGGCTCATCCTGCAGGCTGTGGCATCCGCCTGGCTGCTGCTGTTGGTGCGGTAAAACACAAAAGGAAATGCAGCGCCCGCACAGGAAAGCTCCTGCGCGGGCGTTTTGCTGTTCTGGTCCGGGAGGAAAGTTCCAGCTTCCGGGCCAGCGTTTCCAGACAGGCTGGGGCACGAATTTCCTGCATGAGTTCACCTCATTTCTTTTATTTCATTGTGCCATGTGTCACAAACAAATGCAAGCAAAACCTTTATAATAGGGACGAAAGTGGAGGAAAAACCAATGGATTCTATTTTTGATCTCGATCATCTGTACCGCACCTATTTCAAGATGGCGCTGCCCTCGGTGTTCGGCCTGATGGTGAGCGTGGTGTATAACCTTGCCGATACCTTTTTCATTGCGCAGTCCAACGATACGGCGCTGATTGCGGGTGTTTCGCTCTGTGCGCCGGTGTTCACGGCCCTCATGGCCTTTGGCAACATCTACGGCCAGGGTGGCAGCTCACTCATTTCCCGCCTGCTGGGACAGGACGACCGTGAGGGCACCGGCCGGGTCAGCTCGTTCTGCTTCTATGTGGCCCTGACCACGGGCGTGGTGTTGGCTGCCCTGATGATGCTGCTCCGCGTCCCGCTGCTGGGCATTCTGGGTGCGACTGCTGAGACGATGCCGCACGCACAGGCCTATTACACCGTGCTGGCCATTGGTGCCCCGGCCACGGTGCTGAACTTTATCCATTCCAACCTCGTCCGCTGTGAGGGCATGGCCACCCAGTCCATGATCGGCAGCATCGGCGGCACGGTCATCAACATCATCCTCGATCCCATCCTCATCACCACAGTGGGCTGGGGCGCAAGGGGTGCGGCCATTGCCACCATTGTGGGCTACCTGTGCAGCGACCTGTACTTCCTGTGGCTGCTCCACAAAAAGAGCCGCTGCCTGTCTGTCAAGCTGTCCCAGTGCCACGTCACGGGCAGGGAGCTGCAGCAGATCTTGGGCGTGGGTGTTACTGCCGCGCTGAGCAACCTGATGCAGAGCCTGACTGTCATTGTGATGAACCAGTTCCTCTTGCCCTACGGCAACGACAAAATTGCCGCCATGGGCATTGCCAGCAAGGTGAGCATGATCGCCCAGCTGGTGCTGGTGGGCTTCTCGTTCGGCGGCATCCCACTGTTCGGTTACCTGTACGGCGCAAAAAAGCGGGACGTGATGCGCAAGCTCATCCGCTTCTGTCTGACCTTCCTCGTCTCCATCGCCGTGGTGCTGTCCCTCATCCTCTGCCTGAATTCCGGTGCGCTGATGCAGCTCTTCGTGCAGGATGCCGGGATGATCGCCACTGGTGCGCAGATGCTCCGCTGGCAGGTCTACACCGCAGCCTTTGGCGGCGTGGTGCTCCTGCTCACGGTGCTGTTCCAGGCAACTGGGAAAATCATACCGTCCTTCCTGCTCTCCATCAGCCGTCAGGGCGTGGTGTTTCTGTTGGCACTGGTGGTCTGCGTACATCTGTTCCAGTATCAGGGCGTGCTGATGGCTCAGGCTGTGGCCGACATCCTGAGCGCTGCGCTGGCCCTTGGCCTGCTGGCGGCCAACCGCGATATCACCGCAAAACAGTAAACACAAAAACACCCGGAGGTCCGCTGAAAGCTGCGGTTCTCCGGGCATTTTTAGTATTCGATGCCTTTGCGCGCCTTGATGCCCTTCTGGTAGGGGTGGCGGCGGCATTTCATTTCGGTGGAGTAGTCGGCGGCATCCAGCATCCACTGCGGGGCCTTGTGGGCGGTCAGCACGCATTCCTGTGCGGCGGGACGCTCCAGAACGGCCCGCCGGAGCAGGTCTTTGTCCACCATGTCCAGCTCCCAGGCCGAACCGGCTTCATCTAAAATGAGCAGGTCGGCAGGCTCGGCCAGTGCGGCGGTCAGGTTTTCGTTCTGCACGGCCCGGGCAGCGGCCTTTTCCGCTTCGTTCATCTGGAACACGAACTTCTGCCCGCCCTTGCCCCGGAAAATTTTTGCCCCCAGCTGGGCCAGCAGAGGGATCTCGCCGCTCTGCCCGCCCTTGAGGAACTGCACGATGACAACCCGTTTGCCGCTGCCCAGTGCGCGGAGGGCAAGGCCCATGGCGGCGGTGGTCTTCCCCTTGCCGTCGCCCCAGTAGAGATGCAGCAGGCCTTGTTCCATCATCCGTTCTCCTTTGTGTACTGCACGGTCTCCACCAGGTGCAGGATGTGCTGCTCCGGCCAGTCCCGGGCATCCAGCACATAGCCGCCCGCGTTGGGGCCGCACCAGTCGTGAAAGCTGCGGCGGGGCACGCCAAACCGCTCCAGTGCGGCCATCTGGGTGCCGCCATGGGCCACGATGACCAGCCGCTCCTGTCCTTCGGCAAGGGCCTTGTCAATGAGGTCAGCCAGCGTTTTGCACACCCTGTTGCAGAAATCGCTCCTGCGCTCCCCATCCGGGTGGGCGGCGTGCTCGTTTTCCTGCACCCATGCCAGATATTCCGGATCCTGCTCCACTTGCACGAAGGTCTGGCCCTCGAACCGGCCGAAGTTCATCTCCTTCAGCCCGTCCACCGGAATGAGCTTTGCCCCGGGAAAGAACACCCGCGCCGTCTGGGCGGTGCGCTGCAGCGGGGTGACATAGACCACCTCTGGTGCAAAATCTGCCTGCCGCAGCTGGGCGATGCCTGCGGCGGAAAGGGGGATGTCCCGCTGGCCCTGATATCGTTTTTGCGCGTTGTACTCCGTCTGGCCGTGACGCAGCAGATAAATGAGCATGATCGTTCTCCTTTTTGGTTTGTTCTGCACCATTATAGCCTATTTTGCGGTTATTTTCCAGCCATGCTCTTGCAATTCTTCCGCATTTCAGATATATTGAGTGGGTATGAAATTTCAGGGGAGAGAAGTGTCAATGGAGATCCGGGACCGGAAAGCAGCGCAGCGCCGGGCGGGCATCATGGCCCGCAGGGGTCTGCCGCAGGCAGAGCGGGCGGCGGCCAATGCAGCCATCTGTGCCCGCATTCTGGCCATGCCCTGCTTCCAAAAGGCAGAGAATCTGCTGCTCTACGCCGCTTTTGGCGGAGAGGTGGATCTTGCTGGGCTGGCAGAGCAGGCGGCCCGGCTGGGCAAAACGGTGGCCTATCCGGTCTGTGGGGAAAACTTTACCCTGACCGCCGCCGTGCCGGGGCCGGACGGCTGGGAGGTGGGGGCTTACGGCATCCGCACGCCGGTTCTGGAACGGGCGGTGCTCATCCGGCCGGAGGCGCTTGATCTGGTGCTGGTGCCCTGCACTGCCTTTGATGCGGTCTGCCGCCGGGTGGGCATGGGTAAGGGCTACTATGACCGCTATCTGCCCAGGTGCCGGAACGCTGTGGCGCTGGGCGTGGCCTTTGAGGCCCAGCGGGTGCCGGAAGCGGCTGCAGATGAACAGGACCGGCGGCTGGATGGATTTGTAACAGAGAGGAAAGTATATCGTGGAACTGATGAATTTGAGCTGTGAAGGTTTTCTGGAGGAGCTGGCCAGCAAGGCGGCGGCTCCGGGCGGCGGCGGCGCTTCGGCGCTGGTGGGCGCGGCCGGTGTGGCGCTGGGCAGCATGGTGGGCAGCCTGACCGTGGGCAAAAAGAAATATGCTGCCGTGGAAGCGGACATCGCTGCCCTGAATGTCCGGGCCGAGGCCCTGCGCAAGCGGCTGGAAGCGCTGGTACAGGCCGACGCGGAGGCCTTTCTGCCCGTGGCGGCGGCCTACAAGCTGCCGAAAGAGACCCCGGAACAGCAGGCCCACAAGGCCGCGGTGCTGGAAAAGGCACTGGACAGAGCCTGCGCCGTGCCGCTGGAGGTGATGACTGCCTGCGGTGAGGGCATCGTACTGGCCGCAGAGTACGCCGAAAAGGGCAGCGTGCTGGCCCGTTCCGATGCCGGATGCGCGGCGCTGTTCTGCAAGGCAGCCATGCAGGCGGCGGGGCTGAACGTGAAGGTCAACACCCGCCTGATGGCAGACAAGGCCCATGCGGATGCGCTGGAGGCCAGAGCGGAACAGCTGCTGGCCGAGTTTGTGCCGCAGGCTGACACGGTCTATCAGACTGTATCAAATGAGTGAGGGGAGAAGAAAATGGCTCAGATCTTGAAGGGTGCGCCCGTGGTGGCCGCCATGAACGAAGCAAACGCCGCGCGCTGTGCCGCGCTGAAGGAAAAGGGTATCGTGCCCACACTGGCTGTGGTGCGGGTCGGCGCGCGGGAGGATGACATTTCTTATGAAAAGGGGATCGTCACCCGGTGCGGTAAGGTTGGCGTGGAGGTGCGGCAGTTCCATCTGGCGGAAGATGTTACGCAGGAGGAACTGCTGGATGTGATCCGGCAGATCAATGGGGATGCATCGGTTCACGGGTGCCTGATCTTCCGGCCCCTGCCAAAGCGGTTCGATGACCGCAGGGTCCAGGAGGCGCTTGCCCCGGAAAAGGACGTGGACGGCATCACGGATGGCTCGATGGCTGGTGTGTTTACCAATATGCCCATCGGTTATCCGCCCTGCACGGCGCAGGCCTGCCTTGAGATCCTGAAACACTACAACGTGCCGCTGTCCGGCAAACGGGCTGTGGTCGTGGGCCGCAGCTTGGTGGTGGGCAAGCCCGCTGCCATGATGCTGGACCGGGAGAACGCCACTGTGACCCTCTGCAATTCCCGCACCCGGGACCTGCCCGCCCTCTGCCGGGAGGCCGATGTGCTGGTGGTCGCCATGGGCAGGCGGGGAGCCATCGGGGCCGATTGCCTGCGGGAAGGTCAGGTCGTGGTGGATGTGGGCATCCACGTCAACGAAGAGGGCAAGCTCTGCGGCGATGTGCGCTTTGATGAGGCAGAACCCATCGTGGAGGCTGTTACCCCGGTGCCCGGCGGTGTGGGCACAGTGACCACCTCTGTGCTGGTGGGCCATGTGGTGGATGCCGCATCCGCACAGTAAAACAGAAAACAACAGGCGGTGCCGGAGATTTTCGGCACCGCCTGTTGTTCTCATACGGTTGCAAGCACGGCGAGGATGCTCTGCCAGCGGGGGTTCTGCACCTGCTGCGCGGCACGGCGGGGCGCGGAAGGCGAAACCGTGCGGGCAGGACGCTGGACGCAGTCAGTCGGCTGCGCAAAGGGGGAGGCGAGTTCGGCCTGCCAGCGGGCGGCCAGTGCCATGGCTTCAGGGCTGGATTGCAGGGTGCGGCGCTCCGTTCCGGCCAGAAAATCGCCCAGCCAGCAGAGAATGGCCGCAATGGGCAGGCAGTCGGCGGCACGGGTGGACCAGTAGTTCCACTCGCCGCCCCGGCCCACAAAGCTCTCCACGGTGATCATGGCACCTTCCCGGGCAGATTGAGGCAGGCAGGAGCGGGAGGTGCCTGCCGCGCGGCGCAGCTCCCGCAGAATGATCTCAGTACGGCCCGCGTCCAGGGTGTCATCCCGGATGCAGGCGGAAAAGTCCGCACTGTCCAACAGGTTTTCGGCCCGGGTGGGGAATTGCCCTGTCATTTCGCCGGATGCGTTGTGGCAGAGCTGCCAGCCCTTGCGGAACAGCTGGAAGTTCAGGTTGCGGCGGCCCATGGTGGAGTAAAACACCCGGGCGCGGCCATTGGGAGACTGCCGCAGCTCCAGATAGGCATCAGCGCCGCCCAGGTCCTGTACCTTGACGGTCAGGAGCAGGGAAGAATTGTTTTTCTGTGCGGACATGGCACGGTGCATCTCTTCAAAATAGCGGCTGGCATCCATAGCGGGTCTCCTCTCTGGTTTTGGATGATGTGTCGGAAACCATCCATCGGTTGTTCTCTGCCTGCATTATAGCATAGATGACAACAAAATACAACTAAAAGTTTGACAAAAACCAAAATATTTTGGAAATTCGGGGATGTGGACAAACGGATTGGTTGTAAATGGAAAAGGCTTCTCCCGTCGGAGAAGCCTTTTGTGGTGGCAGGATTCAATCGCCCAGCTCCCGGATCTCATTCTGGATGAGCCGCCCAGCGGCGCGTGCCAGCTGATCCATGCCCCGGATGCGGGCGAGATTTTTGCCGTAGATGCGTTCTGCATCGTGGCTGGAGCTGTCCTCGCCCATGAACACGGCAGAGACACGCAGACCCTTGCGCCGCAGGGTGCGAACCTCGGCGGCGGCATCATCCACACCGTAGGAGCCGCCGTAATCACAACCCAGCGGTTGTTCCGGGCTGGGCGGTACGCGGCGGCTGTCGTTGGGGGAAGCATCCGTCAGCAGGATGAGCAGATGCCGGGGTGCGGGGCCGGGGTCAAAGCTGACCAGATCGCCTGCCGCCCGCAGGGCAAGGCCGTCGCGGTTCCAGCCCGATGCAAAATACTGGTCGATCCCCTGCAGGCTTTTGTCCGCAAAGCCCTTGAGCACCCGCAGAACCGTATAGCCCCGCAGGCTGCAGAAACTGCTGACCCGCACCGGGATGCCGCAGGCGGCAAGGCTCTGGGCCAGGATCGTGCCCTGCGCCGCAATGACCTCCTGACAGTGGAGCCGGGAAGCCGACGCGTCCAGCAGCAGGTCCACGGTGAAGGAGGGCTGATTCTCCTCCTCGGCACAGCGGAACACCCGGCTGTCGTTCAGAAGGGGAGCGCGCCAGACCCGCTCCGGGTCCAGAGCGCCGCTGCGGGCGATCCGGGCATTGGGCTGCTGGTGGACCAGAATGCAGTTGCGGATCTGCTCGGTGAGCCGGAGCACTACGCTGCGGTGAAGCGCCCGGTTTTTGGCGTAGTAGGCGCGGTTGCGGTCGGCCTGCAGCTGAGCCTGCTCGGCCAGGTGCTTTGCCTCCGGTGTGGGGGCCTGTTCCGGGCTGGGCACGCCGGAGGCAAACCAGAGGCGGCACCCGAGGTGCGCCCCGGTGCAGAGCGCCTGCTCGGCCTTGCGCAGGCGCTCGGGCGGGTAGAGGGAACGGCCAAAGCAGCTTTCAATGTAGGCGCGGTCCTCGGCGGCATTCTGCCGCAGGGTGATGTGGGCCAGCCGCTTGTCTGCCGTGGGGCCGGAGCCGCCCGCCTCCACGGAACCGGAGTGCTCCACGGTCAGACGGTCGGTCTTGATCATCTGGGTGGGCAGCGTTTTGGTGGCAAGAGAGGCCAGCAGCCCCTCCAGATGCAGATGAAGCCCCACTTTGTGCCGGATCCTGCCGTCAAACAGGGCAAACCTTGCAAACAGGCCCAGCAGTTCACCCTTGAGCTGACCGGGCTGGGGCGGTTGGGAGGGAGAAAGTGCCTCTGCCAGCCGGCTCTCGTAGGGGGTCATCACAGGCGGATGCCTGCCCTGTACAGTGCGCCAGCGGTCAGCCTGCATGGTGTAGACCAGCTGATTTTTTGCCATCCACTCCTGCCGCGAAAGCTTGTACTGGATGCCGAAGAAATAGTCCGCGTGGGCCCGGCGCAGCTCGGAAAGGACCGGGCGGCGGGGCAGCTCCAGCAGATAGACCGCGCTTTCGAGGTAGAGCCATGTCAGATCGTCCAGCTGGCTCTCCCGGAGATCGCCGTCCCATGTGGCAAAAAGGTCACGGAGCAGGTCGTCGCCATAGTATTTGTGCACCAGCCCCACGATGCAGTTCATGTAAAAATCAATGGTGCCGTCCGTATTGCGGGCCAGAAACAGCGGCTCAAAGCCGTAGGCTCCGGCAGCGGCCCAGACCTGATTGGCCGCACGCCGCTCCTGAGCGGTGTAGCTCTGGGCGTCCATCAGGCAAACAGCTTTCCGGCATCCAGCTTGGCCGGGATGCGCGCGGCGATCACGTCCCGGATCAGCCCCTGCTCGTAGGAATCAAAGGCCTTGTTGGTGATGCCCATGTCCAGCGCAGGCCCCGCAGCCACGCCCCGGCGCATCAGGCGCAGAGCGTCCAGCATTCCGCGCAGATCCAGCGCTTTGGTGGAAATTTCGGCGCTGTCGCATTTCTTTTGCAGGTCGAGGAAGAGCAGAGCAAACTGGTGCACATATTTGTCCGTCAGATCGGCAAACTGGGCCCGCAGCAGCTTTTCAAGGTTTTCCTCCGTGATGATGGGCATCTGGATGACTGCAAAGCGGGAAGTCAGGGCCTCGTTCAGCTCCCGGGTGCCCGCGTAGCCGTAGTTCATGGTGGCGATGAAGCGGGTCTCCTCGGCCAGCGGGATGCGGTCGTAGCCGGGCACGTCAATGGCGCGGCGGAAGTCCAGCACCGCGTGCAGCACGGCCAGCGCCTCGTTTTTGGCCATGTTGATCTCGTCCAGCACGCCGAAGCCGCCGCACTGGGCACAGCGGTAGACCGGCCCGGGCCGGAAGGTGACCGCCCCATCCACAAAGGTGTCCATGCCGATGAGGGAGGCTGCATCCATGTTCACATGGAACGAGATGTCCCATGCGGGGCGGCCAAAAGCGGCGGCCAGATTCTCGGCCAGCACATTTTTGCCGGTGGCCTTGCCGCCGGCCAGCAGCAGGTTCTCGCCGCAGAGCAGGGCCGCCAGTGCCTGCTCCCAGACCTCCCGGCCATAATAGGTAAAGCCGGAAGCCGGGATGCGGGGGCGCAGGGCCTCGGGCAGAGCGTGGGCGGCGCGGTATTCTTCCACAGCACGCAGCAGGTCGGGGCTGATGCCCTCCTGCCGTAATGTTTCCATCAGATCAGACATCCAAGACATCTCCTTGCGGTTGGCTTTGCCAAACCGATTTTTCAGCCTTATCATAGCACAACCGCTCCGGTTTGTGTAGGGGGCGCGGGGGCATTTTTTGCCGGATTTTTGCCCGGGAAATGCCGCAGGGTGGAACGGATCTGTGTGCTGCCGTGCGGACGAAGGAGTTTTTCGTGCCCGGGGATCGTGCGGTAGCGGATATTTTGTGGAAAGCTGTCGAAATGGCAGGTGTTCCGCGTTGTGGGTATCCACTTTTGGCTCAGAATGGTAAAAATTCCGGAAATTCGATTGACAAATCCGAATATTTATCGTATAACCTATATATGGGAACAATTCCGGAGGGAATGCGGAACTCGTGCCCCTGCCCGTTCCTGTCGGAGGAACCACGGTCTGGTTCTGGTGCCGGTGCACTTGGTTTGGTGCAGACGGTAAGTATAGATTGATTTGAAAGAGAGGAATCCCCGTTATGATGAACAATGAGATCAAAATGCCCGCTAACTTTGCTGCGATCGATGAGAACGAAATGGTGTACCTGCAGGGTGGCGCAACCACCGAGGCTACCGCTTGGGACGTGTTCCTGAACGTTGGCAAGCTGTTCAACTACATCGCCCGCGTGTTCTCCGCAGGCAGCTCCATCGTCAACAACATCAATGTTATCGTGACCACCTTCCAGACCCTGAGCACCTTCAGCCTGACCGCTAAGAACTAAGGTTTGGGCCAAAACCGAATCAGCATTCACAGGGCATCCGCTCCGGCAGGCGCGGGTGCTCTTTTTTGCTGCACAGGGCGGGAAGGCGTTCGCCCCCAAATGCAGGAAAGCAGCCGTTTTTCTGCAAAGCGGGCGGATTGTCCATTGACAAGGCTCAAGAGGGTGTCGTATACTAACGATGCCTTGCAAGAAACCCCGCATCCGCGGAATAAAAGAGGAGAGAGAATATGAAAAATAACAACAGCAGCATCAAACCCGTTGTCGCTGTCGGTATCGGCGCGGCATTGTTCTTTGTTCTGGGGCGTTTTGTGGCCATTCCCAGCCCGGTGCCCAACACCAACATCAGCCTGCAGTACGCCGTTCTGGCCCTGCTGGCTGCCATGTACGGCCCCGTGGCCGGCGGCCTGATCGGCTTCATCGGCCACACCCTCATCGACCTGTCCTGGGGCGGCAGCCCCTGGTGGAGCTGGGTCATCGCCTCCGCCTTTGTGGGCGTTGTGGTGGGCCTGTTCTCCAAGAAGCTGAACCTGCAGGAAGGCGAGTTCAGCAAGAAGCAGGTGGCTTTCTTTGCGCTGGCCAATATCGTGGCCCATCTGCTGGCCTGGATCCTGGTGGCCCCCGTGCTGGATATTGCCATCTACGCCGAGCCCGTCAAGAAGGTGTTTGCACAGGGTGCATTTGCCGCCGTGTCCAACAGTATCACCGCTGTGGTGGTGGGCGGCCTGCTGGTGCTGGCTTACACCAGAACCATCGCCAAGAAGGGCTCTCTGGATCAGGAGTGATCCCCGCATGAAACCCGGCCTTTCCATCTGCGCCGTCCGGCCCGTTGGAAAGGCTTTTTTGATGAACAGCTGAGGTATCATACCCATGGCAGAACGTAAACCCATCATCTCATTCCGCAACTTTTCCTTCCAGTACCGCGCCCAGAAGCGCCCCACCCTGACCGATATCGATCTGGAGATCTACCCGGGGGAGCGGGTGCTCATTGCGGGCCCCTCCGGCAGCGGCAAGAGCACGCTGGCGGGGTGCATCAACGGGCTGAACCCGTTTTCCAACCCCGGCGCGTGCACCGGCACCCTGACCGTGGACGGTGTGGATGCGCCTCACAGCAGCCTCTTTGAGCTTTCGGCCCATGTGGGCACGGTGCTGCAGGACCCGGACGGCCAGTTCATCGGGCTGACCGTGGGCGAGGACATTGCCTTTGCACTGGAAAACAGCTGCACCCCGCAGGATGAGATGCACGCCATCACCCGCCATGCCGCCGAGCTGGTGGGCATCGAAAACCATCTCGGCTATGCACCGCACGAGCTTTCGGGCGGGCAGAAGCAGCGGGTGAGTCTGGCGGGCGTGATGGTGGATCAGGTCAAGATCCTGCTCTTCGATGAGCCGCTGGCCAACCTCGACCCCGCCACCGGCAAGCAGGCCATTGAGCTGATCGACGAGATCCAGAAAAAGACGGATACCACAGTGCTCATCATCGAGCATCGGCTGGAGGATGTGCTCTGGCGGAACGTGGACCGCATCGTGCTGGTGAACGGCGGCACCATTCTGGCAGACCTGCACCCGGACGAGCTGCTCTCGGGCAGCCTGCTGGCGGAAAACGGCATCCGGGAGCCGCTGTATGTCACGGCTCTGCGCTATGCCGGGGTGGATATCACTCCGGACAAGCACCCCGCCCATGTGGACAGTCTTGTGCTGGACGATACCGACACCCAGAAGCTCCGGGACTGGTTCACGGCCCGGCCCCGGCCCGCCGCGCAGCCGGAACGGGAGTCGCTGCTGGAGGTAAAGGGCCTGAGCTTTGGTTATCAGAAGGGCCAGCAGACCCTGCGGGATGTCAGCTTCTCGATCGGCAAGGGGGAGATGGTGAGCATCGTGGGCCGGAACGGCGCAGGCAAATCCACCCTCTCCAAGCTCATCTGCGGCTTCGAGACCCCGGATGCGGGCGAGATCTTCCTGAACGGCAAGCCGCTGGCTGAGGAGAACATCCGCCGCCGCGCCCAGCACATCGGCTATGTGATGCAGAACCCCAACCAGATGATCTCCAAGACCATGATCTACGATGAGGTGGCTCTGGGCCTGCAGCGCTCCGGTCTGACCGAGGAGCAGATCCGGGAAAAGGTGGAGGCGACCCTCAGGGTCTGCGGTCTGTATCCCTTCCGCAGCTGGCCAATCTCGGCACTGAGTTTCGGCCAGAAAAAGCGGGTGACCATTGCCAGCGTGCTGGTGCTTGACCCGGAACTTATCCTTCTGGATGAGCCCACCGCCGGGCAGGATTTCCGGCACTATACCGACATCATGGAGTTCCTGCGGGGCCTGAATGCCCGGGGTGTGACGGTGGTGATGATCACCCATGACATGCACCTGATGCTGGAATACACCCGCCGCGCGCTGGTGTTCTGCGACGGACGGCTCATTGCCGACCGTACCGCGGCCGCCGTTCTGTGTGACCCCGCGCTGGTGGAACAGGCGGCCCTGAAGGAGACCAGCCTGTACACGCTGGCCAACCGCTGCGGCATTGCGCCCGCACAGGAATTTGTAGAGAGATTTATTGAGCAGGACCGGGAGGTGAGAGAGGGTGGCCGCTAAGACTGTTTTGAATTATCTCCCCCGGGAGAGCGTCATCCATAAGATGACAGGAACCACCAAGCTGGCGTTCTTCCTGCTGTTCACCTTTGCCAGCATGATCACCTACAACACCTGGGTGCTGCTGGGCCTGTTGGTGGTCAGCCTGCTGGCCTTCAGGCTGAGCCGGATCAAATTCCGGGAAGTCCGGTTTATGATGACCTTCATGCTGGTGTTCCTGCTGCTGAACAACCTGTTCATCTTCCTGTTCGATCCCAATCAGGGTACCACCCTGTACGGCACCCGCACGGTGCTCTGCCACCTGTTCTGGCGGTATGACCTGACAGCGGAACAGCTGTTCTACATGATCAACATCAGCCTGAAATATTTTGTGGCCCTGCCGGTGGCCATTCTCTTCATCTCTGCCACCGACCCCAGCGAGTTTGCTGCCAGCCTGAACAGCATCGGCATCTCGTATAAAGTCGGCTATTCGGTGGCCATTGCCTTGCGCTACATCCCTGATATCCAGCGCGACTACCACAGCATCAGCCAGGCCCAGCAGGCCCGCGGCGTGGAGCTGGGCAAAAAGGAGCCCTTCTTCAAGCGGATGAAGAACTCTGTCAACATCCTGCTGCCGCTCATCCTGACCAGTCTGAACCGCATCGACACCATTTCCAATGCGATGGAGCTGCGCGGCTTCGGCAAGAACAGCAAGCGCACCTGGTATACCCAGCGCCCCTTTGCCCGGCGGGACTTCGTTGCCCTGGGCGTGGGCGCGGCCCTGCTGCTCGTCAGCCTGACCGTGACCATCCGCTTTGGAAGGTTCTATAACCCATTCCTCTGAACAAAAAGGCATCCCCGCACTTCCTGTTTCGGCAGGCCGTGCGGGGATGTTCTGCTTTTACAGACCGTTGGTTCAATGATGCCGCAAGAAAGAGGGGGCCGTGTTACGCCGCGTCCACGAACTCCTCCGGGTCTTCCACGGCATCGGTGATGGTCTCCTCCGCGTCATCGGAGGAGTCGGCAGGCTGCTCCGGGTGGAGCAGGGCGTTGAGCAGGTCACGGAAGTCGATCAGGCTGTCGTCCACCTGCTGATTCCGGGCCAGCAGGTCCTGCACCATGTCGGGCTTGTCGGTGATGAGGTCGTCCACGCCCAGCTCCAGCATGTGGGTAGCGACCTTTTCGCGGTCGATGGTCCAGGCAGAGACGGTCTTGCCCCGCAGATGGACGGCGTTGACCATGCCGGAGGTGATAAAGGTGGTCTCCACGCTGAAAAAGTCGGCATCGGGCAGGTCGTAGTAGTTGCCTACGCCCAGAGCCAGAATGTAGCCGGTGGGGTACTCAGGAGCCAGCGCTTTGACCTTGTGCAGGGTCTCGTAGCTCTGGGAGGTGATGACGCAGTTGGAGCTGTCGAAGCCGTATTCCCGCAGCAGGCGTACAGTCTCAGCCTCCAGAGCAGGGGTGGCGGCGCTGGGCTTGATCTCCACGTTCAGGCCGATGCGGCCCCGGCAGAGCTGCAGCACCTGTTCCAGGGTGGGGATCCGGGTGTCGGCAAAGCGGCTGCTGAACCAGCGGCCTGCGTCCAGCTGTGCCACCTCGGCGTAGGTCAGATCATAGACTTTTGCATTTTTGCCGGTGCAGCGTTTCAGGTTTGAATCGTGGGTCACCACGACCACGCCGTCGCTGGTCATCTGCACATCCAGCTCGATGCGGTCGCCGCCCTTGAGGATGGCCGACCGGAAGGCGGGAAGGGTGTTTTCGGGAGCCACGGTGCAGTCGCCCCGGTGGAATGTGACCAGCGGGGTCACGCCGCCCACGGCGGTGAGCAGGGCATCGTCCTGGGGCAGGGCATAGAGGTAGACTGCCATCAGCCCTGTGACCAGGGTGACACCGGCCACCGCAGCGGTGAGCAGGGGCCAGCCGCCAAAGCGGTGCGGTTTGCCCTCCGGCAGCGTTTCCGGCGGGCAGTCACGGAAGCAATCGTAGAGGAATGCGATGATGGTGCACTGGGCCGTGGTGACCTTGCAATCCAGCAAAAAGCCGAAGAAGGGGATCTCCAACAGATACAGCGCACGGGCGAGCAGCAGCATGGCGCGGGTGCTCCGTAGGCCGATCAGCGCCGCCACGCTGTAAACCAGCAGGGAAGCTCCGAAAAAGACCAGAACAGACCGGACCAGCGCACTGAGGTTCCAACGCAGCAGCACACCGGCCAGCCGGGGCAGCTGTGTTTTGACATGGGCTGCGCTCTCCTGAACGGCTTCCCACAGGCTTTTGCGTTCCAGCGTAAAGAGGGGGAGCACCAGGACCCAGAACAGGGTGAACAGGAACGCCGCACCCAGAATGAGAAGAAAAAGCACCAGATAGAGCGGCTTTGCCCGGACAAGCCCAAGGATGTACTCCGGCACGGCCAGCTGAGAGATATAGTTGTAGGTCACGAATACATCTGTAAAGGGGATGAGCAGGGCGCAGTAAAGCAGGATGGGCCAGTTTTTGGGGAGCAGGACATGGCGGATATCCCCCAGCGACCGGACGAACAGGGAAACAGGACGCAGTGGTTCACCCCGGCGGGCCAGCGCAAACCCGTGCAGGAGGATGGAAAAGCCGTACAGGTTCCAGAACGCCGCCAGAAGGACGATGAGCACGATCCCGCCTAAAATGGTCGGTGAAGTAAAGATCTGATGCGCATTGTTGTTGGTCAGGTAGTTCACCGGCGAGCAGCGCAGTGTCAGCGACCAGATGCCATTCATGGCGGGCAGAAACAAAAGATAGGTCAGGGCTTTGTACACCAGCACGGCTGTCAGAACGGCAGCGGAGGCCCGGTGCAGCAGGGTCAGGGCATGGTTCCGGGTGTCCTTGTAGGCCCGGTGTGCCCGCGTGAGGGAGCGGAAGAGATGCTTCAATTTGGATTCCACCTCGGTACTGGGATATGGTTCTGTCATTTTACAGTAGTATATCACAAAGCCGGAAAAAATGGAAACGACACGGATCGACAGTTTGTTCCAGAGGGCACAGGCGCTTTTCAGCGGAGCAAAAGCGTGTTACAATAGGGGCAGAGTAAAACAGACAGGGGAGGAACACCCAATGCAGATCATGGATCAATTCGGTGCAGCACCGGGGGCAGAGAGCGTCCGGATGCCAGATGGCACCGAGCGGACACTGGCGGCAGAGCACGCCGCGGCCATTCTGGTCAACGAACAGCCAGCCTTCCGGGTGGTCTGCACGCCGGAGCTGCTGCCGCAGCTGGCGCTGGGCCGTCTGCTGACCGAGGGCTGGATCACCGCCGCTGACGAGGTGGAGCGGGTGGCCGTCTGCGCACAGGGCCTCAAGATAAGCGTTCAGCTGCGCCACCCGCTGGCGGCAGCGGAACAGGCCGGGCAGGAGGTGCCCAGCTGCTGCACCGATAACCTGACGCTGGCCAGCCCGGTGCAGCTGCCGCCGCTGGCTCCGGTGCCCCAGCGGGAGATTCCCGCCGCATGGGTGGATGCGCTGGCCGATGCCATGGGGCAGGGCCTGCCGCTCTACCGTGCCACCCATGCCGTGCACAGCTGTCTGCTGCTGCGTGCGGGCAAGATCTTGTACCGGTGCGAGGATCTGGGCCGCCACAACGCGCTGGACAAGGCCGTGGGCTGCGCCCTGACAGAGGGTATGCCGCTGGCGGAGTGTGTGCTCTTTACCAGCGGCCGGGTGCCGGTGGATATGGTGCGCAAGGCCATCCGGGCCGGTGTGCCCGCGCTGGTGAGCAAGAGTATGCCCACGGTACAGTCGCTGGAGCTGGCAGAGGAATATGGATTGAAACTGTTTATCCGGCAAAAGAAATGATTTCACCAAGAGGCAAGAGCTTTTGAGAGAAATTGTAGGGCTTTGTTTGTGCGTATACGTTGACTAACCGGTGGAAAAAATGTTATTCTTATAACGAAGAAACCGTTCCGCACTGTTGCAGCAGGTGGAACGGCTGTTTTCGTGCCCGGGAGTTCCGGGCACAGCTGAATCAAACAGGCAGGTGATACAATTGAAGCAGGCAAATCATGCGCCGCAGTCCTTGTGGCGCAGGCGGCTGCCCGGCTATGCGGCCATGGGTGCGGCAACGCTTGCCATGGCGCTTGGCCTTGGCGGGCTGATGCACAGCCGCACCACGGTGGCCGGAACGGCCCTGCCGCTGGCAGATGCCGACGCTGCCACCTATGGTGTGAGCGCGGTGTACCAGCTGGATGACACCACGTATTATGTGGTGGGCAGCAAGCAGGGCTTCCAGAGCGAGGTGCAGGCCGGTGTGACGCTGGACCGCGACGGCAATGTGCTGGATGTGAAGATCCTGGCACAGGCCGAGACCGACAGCCTGGGTGCTCAGTGTGAGAACCCGGAGTTCACGGCCCAGTACCAGGGCGCAGCTCCCTTCACGCTGGCAGGCAAGCGTTACACTGTGACCGACCCGGCCACCGGCACGGCTTTTGCTGCCGCAGGCAGCGCCGAGACCGATGCTGCCCCCGCTGAGGCCTTCGACCCCGCCGCATGGCGTGCGGGCGATACCTCCCCGGAGGCCGAGGCTACCCGGAAAATGTATGAAGCCGGGCTGACCCTCTCGGCCCTGAACGGCCAGCCGATGGACGACGCGCTCATCCCCCCGATGGACAACAGTGCTGAGGCTGTGGCACGGCGCAAGCTGTACGCGGCGTGTCTGAGCAAGAGCGCGCAGGACGGCGAGAAACAGGCAGTGCCTTATGCAGACTGGTCCGCTGAAAAGCAGGCCGAGTACAAGCTGCAGGCCGCTGATCTGACCACCCAGGGCAGTGCGGCCGACACGGTCAGTGCTGACATGACCCAGGTGGATGCGCTTTCCGGTGCAACCATTACGTCCACGGCGGTCACGGACATCGTCAACAATTCTTATTTCTATGTAACCGAGGTGCTCTGCGCAGAGTGACCTCACGGAGGAATGGAAACCTATGGCAAAAACTGATTTTCTGACGGCTGACATGACTCGCCGTCAATTCATGAAGATCTCGGGCAAGAGCCTTGCAGGACTCACCCTTTCCGCATCTATGCTGTCCCTCTTTGGCTGCTCTCAGAAGCAGGTGGACGCCGGTGCTGTGGCGACCTGGGCACTGCCCCAGGGTCTGCTGGTGGTCAATGCTGACCTGTGCACCGGCTGCCAGCGGTGCGAGATCAACTGCACCCTGACCAACGACGGCGTGTGCTCTTCCTACATCAGCCGCGTCAAGATCCAGCGCCGCCTGAATCTGGACGGCGACGGCAACGGTCTGCTGTCCGGCACCGATAACTGCTTTGTCTACTTCCCGGACACCTGCCGCCAGTGTGAGGACCCAGCCTGCGGCAATGCCTGCCCGCAGAAGGCTATCACCACCGACGACCGCGGCATCCGCGTAGTGGATACCGACAAGTGCATCGGCTGCGGTGCCTGCCATGATGCCTGCCCGTGGCACATGCCCACCGTCAACCCCGAGACCGGCAAGTCCTCCAAGTGCATCGCCTGCGGTGCCTGCGTGGCAGGCTGCCCGTCCGGCGCTCTGTCCATCGTGGACTGGGATGCCGTTACCAGCGCAGCACAGGCTGCTTACAAGGATCTGTAAGGAGGAACAACAATGGCTGAAACCTATGGCTGGGCAGGCAAGATCCTGCGCGTCAACCTGACCACCGGTGAGATCACCACCCAGGACGACGCAAAATACCATAAATATATCGGCGGTATGGGCATGGCCTACCGCATCATGTACGAGGAAGCTCCCATGGAGCTGGACCCCTATGACGAGAAGGCTCTGGTCATCTTTGGTGTCGGCCCCCTGACCGGTGCCGGCGTGCCCTGCTCCGGCCGTATGAACGTGACCTTCCGTTCTACCTGGTCCAAGGGCCACTCCATCATCGATGCACACATGGGCGGCCACATCGGCTCCATGCTGAAGTATGCCGGTTACGACGGCATCGTTGTCAGCGGCATCTCCGAAAAGCCCGTCTACCTGCGCATCGAGGACGGCGAAGTCTCTCTGGAGGACGCAAGCGAGATCTGGGGCAAGGGTACCTTTGCTGCCAACAAGTGGATGGTGGAGCAGAACGGCCGTGAGTTCGAGACTGCTTCCATCGGCCCCGCCGGTGAGAATCTGGTGGATTACTCCACTCTGAACACCAGCTTCGGCAACTCCGGCGGTGCCGGTCTGGGCGCTGCCATGGGCAACAAGAAGCTGAAGGGCCTGGCCATCCGCGGCACCGGCAGCGTCAAGGTGGCTGACCCCAAGAAGGTGCTGGAGCTGTCCAACTACATGATGGGCAACCTGATCGGCGGCAACAACAACCACAACGTGCCCGCACAGCCCCAGAGCTGGGCAGAGTACAGCGCCACCTCCGGCAAGAACCGCTGGTCCGGCGCTCCCGGCCGTATGTGGAAAAAGGCTCCCGGCGGCCCCGTGGATACCGGCGAGCAGCCCTACAACGATATCAACAAGGTGGCTCTGCGCTGCTTCAAGGGCTACTTCGACTTCGGCGCTCCGGCTGCGGAGTACACCGTGAAGAACGGCGGCTGCTCCTCCTGCCCCATCCGCTGCTACACTGAGTACGATGTGGATCCGCTGGCCGATTACGACCTGCCCACCCACAACTCCAACACCTGTATGCCCGTGCTGTACGGCACCCGCGTCTATCCGGACGGCGTGCACGATTTCAAGTACGAGGGCGACGGCACCATGGTCATCAACCTGGCATGGTCTCATGCTGTGGACGATATGGGCCTGTGGGACAACTACGGCAACCTGAACCGCGACCTGCTGTGGATCCTGCGGATGCCCCGCGAAGAGGCCACCAAGTACATCAGCGAGGCTGAGTACGACTCCCTGCCCTGGGAGTGGGAGAAGGCCGGCGATCCCCGCTGGGAGGTGGAGCTGATCCGCCGCATGGCTTACGGTGAGGGCGACCTGTCCGTGATCGCCAAGGGCACCCTGGCCATGATGGAGAAGTTCGGCCTGCCCAAGAGCTGGCTGGACCGCGACGATGGTGCCACCAACTCCAACCTGATCTACAACGGCTTCCCCAACCACCACGGCCCTGCTGAGGCATGGCAGGTGGGTATGCTGTACAACCTCGTCTACAACCGCGACTGCATGATCCACGAGATCGTCTGCGAGACCGGTTCCGGTGCTCCCTATGAGGTGACCAAGAAGGTCATGGAGGACTTCTTCGGCGAGGGCTGCTACGATAAGGCCAAGGCCTACACTCCCATCAACGAGAACAAGGCAAAGCTGGCTGCATACTGCGTCAACGACAAGAACTTCCACGACTCTGCCACCCTGTGCAACTGGATGTGGCCCATGACCCAGTCTCCCTCCAAGGAGCGCGAGTACCACGGCGACCTGGATCTGCAGGCAGACTTTATGACTGCTGTTACCGGCGAGACCTATACCCAGGCCGATCTGCAGGAGGACGGTGCCCGCATCACCCAGATGCTGCGCGCGATGACCGCCATCAGCTTCCAGCAGAACTGCGGCAGCGCAAACCTGCGTCAGGAGCACGATGCCATCTGTGATTGGGTGTTCGATAAGGACCCCGACTTCAAGGCATTCGAGGAAGGCACCACCAAGCTGGACCGCGCCGACATGGAGAAGGCAAAGGATCTGTTCTACGACATCTTCGGCTGGGACCGCACCACCGGTGTGCCCACCCGCGAGACGCTGGAGAAGTATGATCTGGCTGACATGGCCGATGATCTGGAAAAGCGCGGCATCTACGCCCAGAACACCGCAGCAGCTGAATAAATCCCATAGTAAATCCCATAGAAAGAGGAACGATCGTCATGTTGTTTGGCAGACGTAAACCCGGCTACACCACCACTGTGGACAGCAGCGTGGACCCGGAGCAGGCCGTTCTGGACCTGCAGAAGGCAGAGCTGGCCGCCAAGAAAAAGCCCAAGGCAGAGGTGTTCGACATCGATGCCGCCAGCGAGACGGCCCGCCGCCTGAAGGAAACGGGCAGCAGCTTTGACGGCAGCGCCGCCAAGACCGGCGAGGACGTGATCGCCGCAGTGGAGCGGGAGACCGCCGAGCTTGCTGCAAAGCAGGCCACCGAAGCTGCACCCCAAGCCGCTGAAGCCGCGCAGGCCGATGCAGCAAAGCCGGAACTGCTGGATTTTCTGGCCAGTGAACCGGAGGCGGAAAACGATCCCTTTGCGGATCAGCCTACCCAGACCGCGCCGGAGCTGCCGGAGCTGACCCCCGCGCAGGAGCTGGCCGGTTACATCCGTTCCCGCAGCGCCGCCGCGCTTATCACGCCCCACGCACTGCTGGTCAGTGAGGTGGAGAACGCCGACGAGCTGCTGGCTCAGATGCCGCAGGACCCCCAGTGTGAGGATATCGTTGTCCGTGCAGGCGCAAAGGATTCCTACTATTACTCCAACGCCAACATGAGCGACAACTACGCCATGATCGCCCAGCTCATTGAGGACAAAGACCTCTGTGTCATGTTTGCTGAGATGGTGCGCTTCAACGCACGGGTCTACCCCAGTGCTACCCCGCTGAAGTACTTCCAGCGCTCCCCCTACGGCCTTGCGCCGGAGGAGATCGAGCAGACCTGGAAGACCATGCAGGGCAGGCTGGAGTTTGCCGACATCGAAGAGCTGACCAACAATCAGAACGAGCGGTTCCTCTTCTCCACCCAGTACCTCACCCGCCGCTATGCAAAAGCCATCAGCGACGTGGATGATTTCTGCGACTAAAAGATCATACACAATTGAATAGGGTACAAGAGCTTCTTTGAGCAAGGCTGTCTAAACCCCGCAGGGGGCAGGACACCGCGCCGCAATGCTAAGGGCCAACGCCGGCATTCAAGGGTGGCAGGGGAAACCCGGCCGCCTTCCCGCAGAAGAAACGCTGCAATTTGAAAAAAGAACTCCTCCCATCCACCGTTCCGGAGCGTTGCCTCCTTCCCGTTGCTGCAACAGCGGAAAAGGAAGCGGCTCCCTCGGCGTGGCGGCCTGCAGGCTGCCGCTCCGGGCCATGTTCGGTTTTTTGCGGGGGCGTTTTGATTTTCGGTCAAAACGTCTCCGCTTTTTTTCACCTGCCGATCGAAAAGAGATCTCCCCGGGAGTTTGTCCGGGCCATAGCGGGCAAACTGTGCCCCGGGGAGCGATGGAGGATTTTTGCAATGAAACAGCCTTTTTGCACGCCAGCCCAGGCCCTGCGCCGGGTGCTGGATGCTGCTGCGGCTCTCCCGGTGCCTGCCACGGAGCGGGTGCCGCTGGATGATGCCTGTGGGCGGATCGCAGCCCGGGACCTGTGCGCCCGGATGGATCAGCCCCCATTTGACCGGAGCCCTCTGGATGGCTATGCCCTTCACAGTGCCGACACGGCCGGGGCGGGGGAGGAGACCCCTGTCACCCTGCCGGTGGTGATGAAGCTCTACGCCGGGGATGCCCCCGCCGCTGTCCTGCCTGCCGGGTGTGCTGCCCGCATTATGACCGGCGCACCCCTGCCCCCGGGCGCAGACTGCGTTCTGATGCAGGAGCTGACCGACGGCGGGGAGGAGCAGGTGCGCATTTACGCACAGCTTCAACCCAACGCCAATGTGGTGTTCCGGGGTGAGGACATCGCCGCCGGTGCCCCCATTGCCGCTGCCGGAACTGTGCTGACCCCGGCGCACATCGGTGTGCTGGCCGGTCAGGGCATCCCGGATGCCGAGGTCTTTCGCCCCCTGACCGTGGGCGTGCTTGCTACCGGCAGTGAGCTGCTGGAAGCGGGTGAGGCCTGGGCTCCCGGCAAGATCTACGATGCCAACGGGATCCAGAATGCCGCCCGCCTGCGGCAGCTGGGCTTTGCCGTGGAGCGCACCCACTGCTCGGATGACCCGGAGGAGATCGCCGCCCGGATGCAAGAACTGCTCACCCGGTGTGATGCGGTGATCACCAGCGGCGGTGTTTCGGTGGGGCAGAAGGATTACCTGCCCACAGTGCTGGAAATGCTGCACGCGGAGCCTGTTTTTGCCGGGGTAGCTCAGAAGCCCGGCAGCCCCATGATCGCTGCACAGGTGGGAGAAAAGCTGGTGTTCTGCCTGTCCGGCAATCCCTTTGCCGCTGCTGCCACGCTGGAGCAGTATGCCGTTCCGGCCCTGCTGCGGGCCGCAGGGCGGCGGGAAGAGGACTGCATCCCGGTGCATACCCGGGGAAGGCTGACCACCGGCTTTTCCAAGCCCAGCAAGGGAACCCGCTTTCTGCGGGCCAGAGCGCTGGGCGGCCTGGTGGAGATCCCCGGCGAGGGCAACGCGGAGGCGCATTCCTCGGGCAGTCTGTCGGCCATGATGGGCTGCAACTGCCTGGTGGAGCTGCCTGCGGGCAGCGGCCCGGTGGCTCCGGGCGAAGAAGTGGAGGTACTGAACTTTGTACAGTGAAAAGAAACAGGCGCTTGCTGCCGAGCTGAGCCTGAAGCGCCCGGCTGTGCTGGCCGTGAGCGGTGCGCACAACAGCGGCAAAACGACTTTGTTGGAAAAACTCATTCCCCTGCTGCGGGCACGGGGCCTGAAGGTGGGTGTCATCAAGCATGACGGCCACGATTTTACCCCCGACGTGCCGGGCACCGACAGCTTCCGTCTGCGGGAGGCCGGGGCCGAGGGCGTGGCGGTCTTTTCGGGCAGCCGTTACCTGCTGACGGAGGAATTCCGCCTGAACGAGCAGGATCTGCTGGCCCTGTTTGAGCGCCACGGCTATGATCTGGTGCTGATGGAGGGCTTCAAGGAGAGCGGCTGGCCCAAGATCGAGGTGGTGCGCAAGGCTGTCTCGGAGGAGCCTGTCTCCTTTGAACCGCTGGCCATCGTGGGGGATGTTCCGGGGGCAGACTTTGCACTGGACGAGCCCGCAGCGCTGGCCGACTGGATCGCTGCACAGATGCCTGCATTGTAACAGGGGGAGGAAGAAACCATGAAACTGATCCGTACCGAAGACGCGGCAGGGCAGGTGCTCTGCCACGATATCACCCAGATCATCCCGGGTGAATTCAAGGGGGCCCGCTTCAAAAAGGGCCACATCATTCAGCCCGAGGATATTCCGGTGCTGCTGAGCATCGGCAAGGAAAACCTCTATGTCTGGGAGAAAAAGCCCGGCATCCTCCACGAGGACGAAGCTGCCGCCCTGCTCTACAAGGCCGCTGCCGGTCAGAATATCCACGGCACCGAGCCCCGGGAGGGCAAGATCGAATTGATCGCTGACTGCGACGGTCTGCTCAAGATCGACCGCAGGGCCCTGCTGGCGGTGAACAGCACCCCCCAGATGATGATCGCCACGATCCACGGCGACCTGCCTGTGAAAAAGGGAGCCAAGCTGGCTGGTACCCGCATCATCCCGCTGGTCATTGAGCAGGAGAAGATGGAGGCCATGCAGGCTGCTGCCGGGCCGAAGCCCATCCTGAACGTGCTGCCCTTCCACCAGAAGAAGTTTGCCGTTATCACCACCGGCAGTGAGGTGTTCAAGGGCCGCATTGAGGACAAGTTTACTCCCATCCTCGAGCAAAAGCTGGCGGTGTATGGCTGTGAGATGGCCTTCCACAAGGTCTGCGACGATGACCCGGCGGGCATCACGGCCGCCATTCTGGAAGCCAAGGCCGCAG